>Ga0247762_1000494_pt1 | contig 11031 bp, 7 predicted proteins | sample UWRJL081202R4_FD_181016 | JGI IMG/M metagenome (GOLD analysis project Ga0247762, IMG submission 181016) | Plant litter microbial communities from Arlington Agricultural Research Station in Wisconsin, United States - UWRJ-L081-202R-4 | ecosystem: Environmental > Terrestrial > Plant litter >...
CACCGCGCTCATCTCCAATTTCCTCCCTCAACACAGCCAAAATGGTTGCAGTATACGAGATTGCCGGCAGGAAGGTCGGCGCGCACGTCGTACGTGGTCAAAGTGCCCTTCTCAAATCCTTTCCAGCTTTACATCCGGGTCCTCCACCAGTCTTAATTGCTGGCCAGGATGCTTCTAGAGAGTTGGGATATTTATGCTAATCATCAATGTTTGATTTGGGTTTTCTAGCTATCCATAGCGACTCTTAGCACCACCTTTGGCATCGCAGCTTTCTTCATGCGCGGCAGCAGCAAGCCTGCATCATTATCCGGGCCACCTCAGCCGCCGATTAATGCCGGCAGCAAGGAGGAGACCGATTTCGTACAGTATGCAACAAAATTATGAGATTTCTGCGCTCCGGGAGCTCCTGGGCCGATTCTCACCCGTTGAACAAGATGGCCATGATGGCTGACATGGACTTTGCAGACAATTCCTACAGGAGGCCGACGCTGGAAAGAAATAAGCAGGGATTTTGATCTTGATCTGGAGGTGGCGCTGAAGTGGAACTAAGATATGATGATTTCAAAGATCTGTGATGGGATGATGTCGGGATAGACGGGTGTGTACATTTGCATCCATACAGTCTACGGACCTGTAACACCAGAAATCAACTACATTCCTGAATCTTGGATACATCTTGGCCCGAAAAATCACCGGCCAATTCATATGATTACATTTGACTTTTGCATTAAAGCACTACCTATGTATCATTGCTGCATTGACATATTCAAACGTAGGGTATTGATTGTGTCAATCGTTGGTGGAAACAAATGCAATTTACCACCCCCGATAGTTAATGAGTACTAGCAAACAGTCGCCATCCCATGGCTCATCCCATTTTCCGCCCCATTACGCGCACTTAAGCATGAATCGCTTGCTGAACATGTGGGTAGACCGCGACCATCTTGGCATAAAGCTCAGGGTGATCTCTGACCAGAACCTGGGGATCCCACGCAGCAGCAACGAAGATAGTGTCGATACCACTGCTAAGAGGTGTGGTGAAGACATTAGCAATCTGGAGCCCGATAAGGAATGCAAAAGCAACAACGACGGGCGTGTAGCCTCCATTAGCGTTGTATGCCGGATTAGTGAAAATGAGATAAAGGTATGCTAGGAAGGCGCATGCATATCCGACGAACTGGTAATCTGTTAGCATGATAAACGCTGAGCAAGCTTTTACACGTACTGTAGCACCCATAGTGAGGACAGGTCCAATCAAGCATTCATTCACAAGCGCATCGATACCCCGATCTTTGATCATCGACCATGTATCCTTCGCAGCAGGAATGTAAGCCTTGCCGTAGAGCGCGATATGGCTGAAGGCATATCGGTTGACAAATTGCACAGCCCATTCAAGCAGGCCAAGCAGGCACTGGAGACAACAGAAGAGTACATAAACCACGATGTTACCGTCTCCAGCTTGACTTTGTTGTGCAACAGAGCAGAAATGGCGAAGTGTATTAATTATGGCCACGATGAGGGAGCCAAAGGAGATAGAGCCGAAGGCGTATGTCAAGCTGCGCTTAAGTGCGCCCCTTGTGGCTCCTTTGGGGAAGTTGTTAGAGCAGAAGTACCATGAGCCATAGACACCTGAGATCGTAGTATGGATGGTATTCTTCAACCATTCAGAGATCCAGTACATGGCAAAAGTGATGAAAACAATTAGGCCGATCACCTTGCCAGATCCGCATCCACCGGCGCCTGTTCTACAGGCTGGATTATTCGCGGCAGGCTGGTATTTCACATAGACTGCAACGAGAGTAACTGAGAACCAAGCAGCCAATGCGACACCGAGGACACCTCCGACGAAGGAAACGAGGTAGACATGGCCGTATTTCTTGGAAACATCGATAGAGGTCTGGAGCATCACCACACTGAACGGGATGCGCGGAATCCAGGAGATGAAGCAAATGAGGACAAAGATGGCGAAGATAAGGAATACAATGCCTCCGCTCCAGTACTTGCGCGAGAGCATGTAGATCGCAGTCGCGAAGCCGAAGACTGTGAAAATGTTAGCAATAGCCTGTGTGGCCCGAGGGCACTGCAAGGAGCTTGAGAGGCGCTGAAGAGAAGATAGAAGACTGAAATGCGGGCGGATGTGCCCGTAATACAACTGCTATCCCCAGCGCCGCAATGGAATCAAATGCCTAGATATTCAACTTACCAACATTCAGAATACCCGTAATCCAGATGAATTGCTTAGTGAAGGCGCGCGCAAGCCAAACGTATGCATATGATAGCACAAGGGCAACGGCGAGACAGAAGGCGAAGAGCACCATGGTGTTGGTGTTTAGAGTGAAAGTATTGCGCGATCCGTAGATGCCGCCTCCATTGAAGCCTTTGGTATGAGAATAGCCCTGCAGCGCAATGCCTGAGATGGCACTGTAGCCGAGGAAGACGGCGATGAACTGTTGGGGCGAGCAGGGATTAGCATGACCATCAAAGCCACCCGTCAGGCTGGATAGGTTAGAGACTCACCAGGATACCAGCCCAGAGGTCATTGAGCTTTGGCTTTTCAATCTTGAAGGCTTGATTGAAAGTTGGCTTCTCGCCATAGGATGCGGGGTCCTGGCCTCCGTAATTGGGACCATACTGCGGCGGCGGCTGGTTGTATTTCGCCTCTGGAGCATACTGGGGATTCTGGTTCTGGTACTGCTGGTTCTGGGGCGGTTGATTCTGGTACGGCTGATTCTGATACGGCTGTTGATTCTGGTACTGATCGAATTGGCGATCGGTAGGCGCGTTGTTCGGCGGCGCGTTATTAGGTGGCGCGCCAGCGTTGGTGTAGTAGTCTGAGGCCGACATTGTGACTGCGCTTGCGTCGCGGGGCGCGAAGCTGGGTGTAGGACTAGACGGTGAAGCGTGCGCTCAGGATGAGGAGGGAAAGCAATGGAGGACGAGACAAGAGGAGGAGGGACAAGGTTTGCTGGCAATAAAGGTGTTGCTCGGCCAGATCGCGGCACCGATCGACGCTAGCAGAGCTCACGCACTGCCCCCAGCGGGTGGTCATTGCGTCACTGAAATCAAGGAATGTCAGAACTCAATCGCCCGCATGTGTCTCTCTCCGCGCGCATGCATCTCGCCGCGACTCCCGATTCGGCTGCACCCTGGCCTATTTCCCTATTGTCCCCTGTCGTGCTCCTGCGCGCGAACGTCCAGCTCATGCGCTCACAACGACTCCAAACTCGCCCATCTCGGCGCGCTGGTTCTGACCGACGAGAGACCGCCTGCCGGGTCGCTGTTCGGGCCGTCTGCGTGGAGCATGAACCGGAAGCCGCCGCAGACGAAGTTTCCCCTGTTCTGCCTCCTCAGCGCGCGCCAGACCACTCGCCCTTCCCCAATGCGCACGGTCGCCAATTTCCAAAGCGACAAATCGGTGTCGCCGTAGCGGCCCTCATCCTCTCCCCTATCCACTATCCACAACCCATCGCCTGAACTGCTATCCATGCTATCACGCACCGCTTTCAGTGTTCAGACATGCCTGTCGCTCGAGCATGCGACGCGTCAAGCGCAAATTCGTGCACTTCTAGCGCGTTGAGCCACGTCTCCCTGCCCGTGGCTTAGCTACTCTACTGCACTTCGTGGCAGGGCGTGCTGAGAATACGCGTTTGGCCAGCGGTCTCGAGCATCTAGCTTGCTGCTTGCGAGCTGCCGTGATTAGAGGGCTTGGGCGGCGTGTGTCTAGACCCTTCGCTTCACGGGACCACGTGCGGAGAGAGCTTACCCTGGCGGCAAAAGCTAGCAGAGCTGCCTAAGCTACCCCCCCACTAGGCACGATGCCTATGTCTATCTCTAGCTACTAGTACTTTGTGAATCTGACGCAGCCATCTAGACTAGAGCATTCCACACAATCAACCTGCAAGCCCAGCCATCGTGCTGGACCCGACATAGCTTAAGAACTCGGCTGTCTGCACCGCCACAATGGTGCCCCACCTTCCCAAAGATCCTGGCCACACGCACGCCAACACCGCCCACATTACTTTCCAGTTCTTCGACCAGGAGAATTCCCCAGCCACATTTGGCTACGAGTACTTCATCTCACTTCCCCCCACCTACACCGACTCGCCAGACAAGCGCTGGCCGCTGGTCTTGTTTCTCCATGGCGCCGGCGAGTCACAGCGCTCCAGTGGCGAGAGCTATACCACTCTGCGCCACGGAATCCCCAAGATAATCCTCGCCTATGACAAGTTGAAGAGCGGTCAGGGCACAACAGTCGAAACGCCTCTGGCCCCGCGTTTTGAAGGTCGCAACCCGAACAAAGGCAAGACCAATGCCGTTGATCTTGCTAGTATGCCGGTGAACGAGGAAGTAGCCGCACTTGTCGCGGAGAACTTCATTACCGTCACCCCATCTCTGGACCTCTCGCGCGGTGGCTATGGCTGGAATGCTACCGTACTTGCTGCTCTTCTCGACGAGATTGAAGCTTTGTATCGAGTCGATCCTTCGCGCATCCATGTAACGGGATTCTCCATGGGTGGTTACGGAACCTGGTCTCTGGCACTCCAGTGCCCGGACAGATTTGCTTCCTTGGTGCCTATCTGCGGTGGCGCGGACAAGATCAGAGTGAAGATCTTGAAGCACGTTCCTCACTGGGTGCATCATGGCCAACTAGACGACATCATTCCTCTCCGCGCGAGTCAGGAGATCGTCTCGGCCTTGCAGAAAGCACGAGATGAGAGCCGGGCGATCCCTGATAGCGAAAAGAAACCTTCGGACATCTTGGGTGCCGATGATTCTGATTTGCAGTTCACTATTTACCCGGATGCAACACATGATTGCTGGACGGTGACCTATGAGAACATCGAGGTCTGGAAATGGATGTTGGCGAAACGAATCGCATAGTTTTCTCTGTGCATCTACTGCTGGGACTTGAATGTCAACCATCTCTTCCTGAAAGGAAAAACAAAAAACAAAAAAGAGGATGAAAAGTTAGTATTACAATGTGTCTTTGCTCTAAGACTCTGGGTGACAAGAATATAATCTTGTCAATATTAAACCAATAACGGCTATGAACTGCACAGATTAGTGCGCGCTGCAATCTGATAGGACGTGATGAAATGCTCTGATTGTACTGCACGAGTGGCGCGGAGAAGCGCTGCAGGCCTAGCGAACGGACCTCTTGCAGGATTTACGCCCGAAAACGTGGAGCAACTAGAGCGGTCAGTGCGAGAGCCACGACTTCCAACCTCTGTGCTGCTCAAAAATAGTGGACGTGCGAACGCCCTAACTACACCGAAACTGGCTACGGCAGTGGCGTTTTTTTTCATGTGTACATATGCATATATACATTTGGAAACACAATGCTTTTCGTGACTGCAGCGCGGATACGACATGTATCGAAACAGTATTTGTTTCTTCATCCCCATTTTACAGGTTCATCGATTAACAGAGGGAGTTTTCACAGACGCCAATTGCACAGTAACAGGAAATGTTTCTGTGATTTAGCACTAGGATCTTATGAAGGAGCTTCGAGTCGGAATTGGAGCATCGCCCTAAGAGTGGATACTGCATCATCTCGGGAAGAATCCTTGCATCCGGAGCGAAGGTGGCTGCATCCCGCGCATGTAGCTTACTTAGGTCTTCCCTGCAAAAATTTCAATTCCTTCAATCGTTCGACATGACCGAGCATCAATCCACAGGCACGTGGATCTAAGTCCTTTCTGAAAATTTTCATTTAACGTTGAACAACCCGTCTCCTCCAACCCAGTTTGGACAAATGTGGCGGTACGAGCAATTTTAGCTTGTCGCTCCCAATCACAAAGAGTAGATCTTAGCTACTTTGGCCAATGGTAGTGTTCTGTTCATTATATCCTCTTACCGTTGAATTAGCCTTTTGTTGAATTGTTAGGGGGTCTTTGTTAACTCGCTCCGTGCCGTTCGAGGCGCACGAGACCTAGTCCGGGTTAGGCGACCAATGCAAGAGCTAGTCTTATGCATTAAGTTCGACTCGAGAACCAGCCAGCGGTGAGATAAAGGTGCATTAGCTGGAGTTCTAATAGGCCAGACCTTTACATGGTGCGCTTCCAAACCGATCGTTCGTCATGTTTGCTTGAAAGGATGCAGTAGAGGAAGCAGAGCCAGCTCATCTAGCCTGGAAGCGCGAAAAAGTAGCTGCAGGAGGTCAAATGATTTCTTTTCATGGGGGCAGGTGACTAAAACGTGAACCATGAAAAGTAAAAATTCCTCGAGGCTGACTTTGCAACCGTCAAAGTACAAGCATCCTTGACTTTGGTGGGAATAAAAAGGAAATGATGGGTCCAAAAGCCTCATTCCTTTTAGGTTTCGTCACAATGAGGCGTTCAAGTGACTCCCAGCGCCACATGGGTTTGAAGTGCACATTGCTGGCTAATCGTAACACAATCGCGCGCCTGAAATGGACGTGTCAGATTGACAAGTGGGTACATATTGCAGCAGGCTGGAGCACGAGACGAGGCCCTTGTAAGAGCGGAGTTTGAGCCGAGGAAATCTCACCGCCCGTAGTTGAGACTCTGTTTCCTCCCACCCATTTTGGCCTAACATGAGGGTTTTTCTCCCTTTGGGCACCCTTATGGAACTCCGTGTCAGGTTCGTATTTCTTGACGCGAGCGAGCTAGAGACCTGAATAGGCATAGGGGAGGGGCAAGTAAGCGTGAAGTTCCGAGCTAGGAGATGCCTGCATGCATGTTTTGGCTCCTATCACATTCCTTGTATAGAAGCTGTGTTTTTTGTGTACAAGCTAGGGATATGGAAAAGAGAAAATGAGTCACTCAGGATGTAGATGGGAGTGGGAGTGCGAACGACAGACGGAGGCCTTGGGAGTGTTAGCAGTTGGGCTCGTTTCAAGTGCATCGGATGCACGGTCCATGATTGGAGGCTGAGGGAACATCACGATGCAAGTGATTAGGATGCCAGGGATTACCGAGGCTTGGAGCACAGCAAGCTAACGCCGTGTCAGCCACAAACGGAATGCCCAAGGCGGGAGAATGCGTGTATATGACTAGCCGACATGTCCAACGTTGTTCTCCAGATCTGATAGCAAATGGGTTGAATGCTCATGAAGATGGCACAATCTGGCAGCTGTGAAGTTAGCCCTGCACCAAGACCGAGGATTACTGACATGGGTCATGAGCGAGGACCGGTCACTTCTACAGACGCTTGCATATCAACAGTCGATTGCCACCAGGTTTCAAAGCGGTGTGTGGCCAGTTGATGCTTGTGAGAGCGTTTCGCCACCTGAGGCATTCTAGGCCTTTCTTTCGGAGCAGTCCGTCTATATATCAACTGCTGAAGCCCCAGAACTGCAACAAACGAACGGACGAGGGGCGGCCATGGCTCCCGATCGCTTACGAGACGTACAGCTCACGCCCAAGCTAGGACCCTGCTTTGGGACTCCGCGTGACGTGGTACGGTCATGCAGCTGTGCTAGCAAGCGTGGGCCTGACCGTTTGGGAAGGGGCAGTGGACGATGAAAACAAGAGCAGAATCACGGCTCGGCGACGTTGCAAGACGACAAGAAAAAAAAAGAAACCTCGGTCCGATAATTTCAGGGCGCACAGACGGGTCGGTAATTACATATATATCGATACGTCCGTTTTCGTCCAGCTTCACTTTCTCCCTCAACCAATACCGCAGAACGCCGCCGACGCCAATTGTCGCCTCATGTCTGGACCCAATCAGGCCCTCCAGACTGGGATGGCAACATCATTTATCCTCGCCACCTGCATCGAACATCAAGCCATGGCCCTCTTCGTCACACGCAACAAACAACTGCGTCTGTCGCCAACATGAGCCCAACAACGAGGCCCTCAAAAGAGAAACTAATCCTTAGCCTCCTTGCCCAGCATGCTGGAGTCCAATGTGCCGGTTGAGATTCGGCCTCCTGTCCGTCACGTAAGAGCAGAACTCGCATCGAAGCCCTTTGTGGGGCAATTTTGCTTTACGACAATGCTTCTTCGATTGGTTATGGCGCGCTAGGTCCTTCTTGTCGATGAATCCTTGTTTGCACAACTCACACCGATATGGTCGTTGATCAGGTGGAACATGATAACGTTTATGGTGCCTGGAGTCGAAGTCAGCATAAAAAAAAGAAAGAGCTTGGGACAAAAAAGGGAGAAGTACTTGAGAGGGTCAGGCTTATGGAATGTCTTGTTGCACGTGTTGCAACGGAACCGATGTTTGGACCCTGCTGTGCCGAATTTCAACCTCTTGGAACCGTGCAAGTCCCTTCGCGCTGATGCAACCGCACTTGGCTCATGTGGGCGCAATGGAAGTTCAACGGAGTTATTATCCACCGGCCTGGCTGAAACAAAGATTGCGTGGTTATCCTCGGAAATGGAATCCTGTGGGAGCGGCGGCACAACCGGATTGCGGAGCTGAGAGGAGTAGTCAAGAGAGACATGCTCCGCCACCATGTCATGGGTCACCGACTGTTCACAAGTGACCCCCTGGGATGAACTCCTCGCAAGATATCCTTCAAGAGCACCACTCGGGTCGAGGAAGAAGTCACGTAAAAGAATAGTCAACATGGTGTGGTTGGTACAGATTCCAGACCATTGGCTCACCCTTCCAGATTCATCATGGGTTTCGCTATTTAATAACCACACTGAATGACACGGGGTAGTCTGATCCTCGTCCTTTGACACGCCATGGAAGAAGACATCGTACATGCGATGGTGATCTTCCATCTCTGCACGCGTAATCACCCCAAGCCGAAGCCGGACGGAATCATAGACCACGTTGGAGATCACCTTAAGTAAGGCTGCAAGAATGTCCAGAGTAAAATTCCGGGGGATCCCTAACTCAGTATCTGTTCCGAGAAGCTGTTTGATTATCGCCTGCCTAGCTAATGGATCCGGGATACACGCAGCGGGGTAAATGTCTTGTGCAAGCAGTTCCATATAGGGGCCCCTCAGGAGATCCAGTACGTCGGCACAGGAAACCGGAAATTCGATCCCAGCTAGGCTGATTTGAAGAGCAAAGATCCCACAGTATTGTTGCATGCCAGGTGTTGGCTGAACCTTGAAATCTTGATTCACCATATCACCTATGGCACATAATGCATCCGGAAACCCCCTAAGCCAAATAGGCGCATCGGTTTGCTCGATGAAATCCGGGCACTCGCACATTGAGAGGCAGTAATCGTTTGTGACTGGGAGAGAGGTGGTGCCGTTCCATTGTGGAGAAGAAGAATATTGATGCGAAGGATACTGTGTCTGCTCTTCTTCAATTTGGGTTGTTGGGAAATATTCGATGCAATTCGGCTGTCCCTCTACGAAAATGCTCAACTCAGTTGTGGTATCAGCATACTCCTCTGATGTTGGGTGTCCCTCCCATATGCTATAACCTGCTTCTTGCACCACAACATAGTCCGCTACCTCGTCTGGAGCAAAACGGACTTGAGGAGCCGGCTGGCAGAACTGCTCGTGCGCTTGTGGGCCAGCGGCGCCGTGACACTGGCTGCCATGCTGGTAGGCTGGCTATGAATGAGTTAGCTAGCTTGGCTTATGTTGTATGGAAGGATTCTCATACCGAGACCGCTTGCCTCAAATCTTGCGAGTGAAGCTCTCTACTCAAGTGGGTCGCGACCTGGCAAGGCTTTGGAAGCGTCTGGGAGACTAGCGCAAGCTGAGAGGCTATTACAAGCCCTTTAAGAAACACGATGCCAGAAATGGCAACGAGGGCTCTTTTCCACACTTTGGATACTTTGGATCGCTCGGCCATCACGAGACGGTAGCAGTTGATGCTTGGTACTACTAGGAACCATGTGAACTTGGAAGGAAGCTGAGCCCGTTCACGGTCAGGCTAGAGGTCGGCAGTACTGATATCCCTTCGCCTCGGTCTCACCCTCGAGCCGCACCTACACCCACATTGCGCGGGCGTGCGCCTGTACCACACTGGGAGCAAGAACATTGAGGAGGGGGCTGTGCCAGGCGTAATGCGTGTGGGGCTACCGACGAACTCGGCTGCTTGACTCACGACATTCGAGCCCGTCCATCTGTGCCTGTTGCCTTGTGGACGGCAGCCGAATGAGCATGATGGGCGCGGACGTGGGCAGTAAACATTGCACGCAGATGCTCAAAGATTTTACTTGGCAGAACGAAAGAGCTAGTTTTGGGAAGCTGTGTAGGGACAGGGGTGTTTTGGTGGGGGTGGGTGGGCGCTGGACCCCCGGCCACCCAGATGCCAGCGCGCTGGAACGCTGAAAACGCAGCACATGAGCTGGAACAACGGAATAACTGGAATACTGGAACATCAAACCGAGGAAAACACCCCGAAACTCCTGGACAAGCCTTGTTCGACCGGCCATCCATGCGGCCGGAGCTGTTCATCCACCACCAAATCGTCCGCCGTGGCTGCCCCGGTCTGCACATCGCCCCGCACCAATTCGCCCAAAGCGTCGCTGGAAGGACGCCTTGGGGTAGCCTATCATAAACCACCATGGTGGCTTAGCAAAGATGCTGCAGACATGCTCCGCCGCACTCCCCCCAGGCGCTACTGCAGAGCCGGACCGGACTAAGCTTCCTTCGTCGGCATCCGTCCAGCCTGTCTATCCCACGCACGTCGACCACGATGCGCATGTCAGCCGAGTAACACGTCGGACGACTCACCGGAGCTTCGGCAGGGTATGCATCTACGGGGGCCGTTCCCAGGATGTTTACCATGTCACCACTTGCCACCGCTCAGTTCAGGGCGATCCAGTCTAACCCCCCAAAAATCTGTACGGTCGTTTGGAGATCGAGGGTCTTCCTCCTCGACCTGCCGAGCCACGGGGTCTGATACCGAACTAGGTAGTGCCTTCGTGTAGGGAACCACCGTGTCAGCGCATGCGCATCAGCCACATTTGTGACGAGGAAAAAGCGGTGCCAAATTTTCTGGAATGATCTCATTTATTGATGAAGCTGTACAAACTTACAGCTGCGAAATAAAAAGTAAATCTCGATGTCAAATTCGACTCATCATGACCATTATCCATCCAGCCTGCTTCCTGATATGATCCCCAAGTGCCCAAAGCAG
>Ga0247762_1000495_pt1 | contig 11022 bp, 10 predicted proteins | sample UWRJL081202R4_FD_181016 | JGI IMG/M metagenome (GOLD analysis project Ga0247762, IMG submission 181016) | Plant litter microbial communities from Arlington Agricultural Research Station in Wisconsin, United States - UWRJ-L081-202R-4 | ecosystem: Environmental > Terrestrial > Plant litter >...
CATCGCCGCTCCGATCCGAGCGGCAATCAGCCCTTCATACCGTCCCAGCGCAAGGCGGCCTCGGCGCCACGGTTACAGAATGGCCACGATGTTCGACCTTGGGGACTGTCCGGACTCACGAAAGATATCGCGGTAAGCTGCCCGTCGTTCAGGTAGGCCGGCCGGCCCTGCGAGTGTCGCCTTCATTGGACGAGACTCGCCGCCCTTGCGTGGTTTCGCACCAACGATGCTCTACGCACGATGCTCTACGCACGATGCTGTGCCACGGCTTCACCAATGTCGCAGTCGATTGCGCCGGCCAGTGGGTCGCGTGATGACTTTGGTCAGCTTCCAGGCGCGCGAGACGACGACTGAGAAGCTTACGCTCGAGGAATACGACACCCGCACGCGGCTCGAACAGCTGATCGACGACTGGCGCCGCGTCTGCACCGCGCTTGGTCAGGTCCGGCGCGAGACGAGCCAGACAGCGTAGGCCTGCTCAGAGGCAGCCCTCGACATATTCGATGCTGCGCGAGCCGACCGACATGCCGGTGACCTTGCCGCCATTGATAGAGAATTTGATGCCGCGCTCGCCGCCGGGTTCATAGTGAAACAGCTTCTTGTCGGGCGGTTCGGAATAGATGTCGGGGAGCTGCTTCAGCCCCTTATACGCCTTGCGCACCGCTGCTTCGGGATCGCCGAGCCTGACCCCGCGATCGGTCATGAACACCGGCGCCGCCGGATCGAACGCGGCCTCGACGGTCGTGACAACCCCGCTTTCGACCAGCATCTGGAGATTCTTCGGGCCGCCGATCACTTCGAAGGCGAGACAGGAGCCATCGCCCTCGTCAGTATACTGGCCATCGTCGCGTATTTTCATGCCCGAGGCCGCCTGGGCGCTGTCGGTGGTGACGCCGGCCTCGATCCCGCCCCAGCCGAACGGCGTCATCACCCGGCAGTCCATGCCGCTGCAGCCCGCCAGCGCCGTGGGCGTCGGCGTCGGCGAGGGTTCAGCTGTTGGTGTCGGTTGAGGGCCGACGGGCAAGGCTGCCGCTTCGGTGGTCGCGACCGGCGCCACCGGATCCGGGGCGCTCGGCCGGTTGAGATAGATGAAAGCGAGTGCCGCGACCGCCGCAGCCGCACCCAGCGCGAGCGCCGCGCGTGGGACGGCCCGGCGGGCGTCGGGATTGGGCAAGGTCTCATAGACCGGCGGCGGTGGCGGCGCGGCGGGTCCGAGCGTTTCGTCATAGGCGCGCCGGCGCTCGGGATTGCGCAGGACGGCATAGGCTTCGTTCAGCTGCTTGGCGCGGCGCTCGGCCTCGGCTTTGGGTCCGGCAAAGGTGTCGGGATGGTAACGCCGCATCATCGCGCGAAAGGCGGCGTCGATGACCTCCTGCTCGGCGCCGCGATCGACGCCCAATATCTCGTAATAGTTCATCGCGCTCCCCCGAGATGTAGCGATGCTAGGACAACCCGCGGTGCGCAAGCCCCGCCTAGCGGCGGCCGCTTCCGTCATCCTTCAATCACCATCAGCCTGATCAGACCGCTTTTGCCCCGCCCGGTCCCATGCCGGGCTGAGCGATCGGCACATAGAGATAGCGAAATCGGCCGCCGGGCCCGCCCAGATCGGAATAATCGTGCCATCGCAGGTCATAGCTGCCCGAGACGACCAAAGGCTCGGCGCGTCCCTTGGTGGTGCCGGCTCCTGCGGCCGCCGCCCAGCCACGGGATCCGGTCAGATTGCTGAGATCGGACAGGTCGAACGCCGCGTCGATCGTGTCCGCCCGGCGCCGGCTCGACCAGTAAGCGGGGTCGTTGGTCAGGACCAGGACCGCGGCGGGTGAGTCGAACCGGGCCGCGAAACGCTCCATGCGGACGATGTCCTTGACCACGTCGTAGCGGCGGATGTCATGCGCGCTCTGGTGCTTGAGCGCGAAGATCTCGTCGTCGATCGTCGTCTGCACCGAACGGCAGAGATATTTGAGCTCGAGGCCGAACCGGGCTGCGCCCTTTCGCAGCAGGATGTCGAGACTGGCGCGGCTGTCGATGCCGATCGGATATTCGAGGCGCAGCGCGAGATCGGGATCGTGCGCGCGCAGTTCATGCGCCAGCTCATGCTGGAGATCGGCTTCGCTATGGAAGATCGGGCGGCGCTTTCCCAGCGACGCCAGCACCGGCTCGATCTCGATCACCCGCACCCCCTGTTCGATACGGTTCGCTAGCAGGCCGGGGCATGACTGGCGAGGCGAAGCGACTCAGACAACTGACCCCGTCGCTTATCGCTGTGCGCGGAGCGTGGCTGTGCTAGAACCGCCCGGCGGCGGCACCGAATTTCGCAGCCGCGACAGCCGGGTTTACACATTTCTAAGGTTAGGTTGACAAATCCCGCCATAGCGCGTTACAGATGCGGCTATGGAAGTTGACACATCCCTGATCCTCAAGCTTTTCGAAGCGGCGCTGGGCGCCGATTACACCAATGTGCGCCGAATCGGCGGACGCCTCGCGCGCGACCTCGCCGGGGTCGGTGATGCCAATACCGCCAAGGCGCTCGAGTCGATGCTGCGCAAGAAGGGCGTGCCGCTCCAGGCCTCGGGCTATGTCGAGGCGATCCCCCGCGACGCGGGTTCGCGCCTGCCCTTGGTCGAGGAAGCGCAATGGCCGACCTCGCCCTTGTTCCTCAACACCGATGCCGGCCAGGTCATCGAGCAGTTCGTCGAGGATGCCGACAATATCAAGCTGCTTGCCGATAACGGCATCTCCGCGCGGCTCGGCATCCTGCTCTACGGGCCGCCGGGCACCGGCAAGTCGCTGCTGGCGGGCCATATCGCCGCGCGGCTCGGCCGGCCCTTCTATGTCGTGCGCCTCGACTCGGTGATCTCCTCGCGGCTCGGCGAGACCTCGAAGAATATCCGCGGCATGTTCGACTTCATCCCGACCAAGCAGGCGGTCTTGTTCCTCGACGAAATGGACGCGATCGCCAAGCTGCGCGACGACCGCCACGAGCTGGGCGAGCTCAAACGCGTGGTGAACACTGTGCTGCAAGGCCTTGATTCGCTTGCCGATGAGGTCATTGTGATTGGCGCCACCAACCATCCGCATCTGCTCGATCCGGCGATCTGGCGGCGCTTCCCCTACAAGGCCGAGCTGCTCGTCCCCGATGCCCAGGTGCGCACCGCGATGTGGAAGCATTTCCTTTATCAGGACGGCGACGACGGCGACGCCAGCGCGGTGCTCGCACGCCTCACCGACGCGATGACCGGCGCCGATATCGAGAATTTCGCGCATGCCGCGCGGCGCCGCTCGGTGATCGGCCGGCAGGAACTGAGCCTGCCGCATATCCTGCTTGCCATCGCCTCGAGCGCCAATGGCGTTCCCAAGCTCCCCGACAATCGCCCGCTCAGCGCCGACGAGAAGAAGCTGCTGGCGCAATTGCTGCTCGATAAGCTTGAGATGCCGCAGACCGACATCGCGAAGATGCTCGGGGTCAGCCGGCAGATGGTCCACCGCTATCTCAAGGGTGGCGACGAGCTGAAGGGCGGCGACGATGGCTGACGACCGGCGTCCTCTGCTCAACCCGGTGCTGCGCTTCATCAAGGAGCCGCGCCCGGAATCGATCACCGGCCGCGGCAAGTCGCTCGCGGGCATCAAGACCGACCGGCTCGATAGGCAGCGCACCAAGCTGTCGGGCGAGATCCTGGCGATGGCGCGCGGGCTTTCCCAGCAGCCGCGCTTCGGCGATCGCGCGGTGGTCTATGCCTCGATGTTCGAAGATTCGCTGGCCCCGACCTGGACGCCGGGCGACCTGTTCCAGCCCGCTTATGGCGCGCGGCTGGTGGCGCCCTATGCCCAGGGCTATCTGGTCGAGATGGAAGCACCGGCGATCGCGCGTTTCGCCGCCCTCGTCGCCAATTTCGGGACGGTGCGCGATCAGGTCGACATCTCGCGGGTCGAGGCGGTGCGCTTCTTTACCGAAGCCGATGCTTTGTGCGACCGCTCGATTGAGGCGCTGTGGGCGCAGGCGCCGCACCGCGCGACCGGGCGCGCCTTCTTCGTGTCGCTGATGCCGCTCCGCGACCGCGGCGCGGTCGAGCATCTGCTCCAGGCGTTCGCCGGTCTTCGCGACGGCACGATCCTGCCCCCGTCGCGCCAGCTGGTGCTCGATCTCGCCGATGTCGCCGAAAGTGCCGGCGACACGGCGCTCGCCCGCGCGGTGCGCGCGATCAGTGGCACCGACCGGCTCGGCCGTGCGATGCGTGATTATCGCCTGCACCAGCGCGCGCGCACTACGGTGATCGTCGAAAGCCCCGAAGCCCTGCATCGCCTCGCCGCCTCGGGCGCGGTGATGCGTCTCGACCCGGTTCTGCCCGTCACGGTTGCCGATCCCGGGGAGGGGCGCGAGCCGGACCGCCCCCTCCCGGCCAATCTGTCCGGCCTGCCGATCGTCGGCATCGTCGATGGCGGTCTCAACGCCTCGTCCTATTATCCCGCCGAAGCGTGGCGTGCGCCGCCGCTGGTGCACGGCGCCGCGGCCGAAGTGATGCACGGCAACCGAGTCACCTCGCTCGTCGTCCAGGGCCATGAGTGGAACAACAATCTCGTCCTGCCGCCGCTGCATTGCCGGGTGGGCACGGTGCCGGCGATCGCCAAGCGCGGCCATCCGAGCCCCGACCAGGAAGAGCTGGTCGAGTATCTCGACGCGGTGATGACCGCGCATCCCGAGACCAAGGTCTGGAACCTGTCGTTCAACCAGGACCTGGCCTGCGATGTGGATGCGGTAAGCTATCTGGGCCATGCGCTGGCGATGCTGGCGCGCAAGCATGGCGTGCTCCTGGTCAATTCAATCGGCAATGCGCCGGCCGCCTGCGCCAAGCGCCCGGCCGATTGCGAAGCCGCGCTGACCGTCGGCGGGCGCCTGCACGACGAAGGCGGAAAACCGGGCGCGAGCTGCACCGTCAGCCTTGGCGGACCGGGCCCGTGCGGCATGCTCAAACCCGACATCTCGCATTTCTCGCATGTTCGGGCATTGGGCGGCGCGGTGATCTCGGGCTCGAGCTTCGCGACCGCGCTCGCCTCCCCGCTCGCCGCCCATACGATGGATCGCCTGCGCGAGCCCGAGCCCGACCTGGTCCGCGCCTTGCTCATCCACAATGCCGATGGCGACGGGTTCGATGCGGGCAAGGGGTTCGGCACGCCCGACGCCGCCTATCTGCCCTGGGAATGCCGGCCGGGCACGGTGACGCTGCAATGGAAGGCGTCGCTGCGGGACCGGGCGTCCTATTATTGGGAGTTGCCGATCCCGCCGGCGCTGCTCAAGGACGGCCGGCTGCGCGGCAAGGGACGGCTGACCGCGATCCTCAACCCGCACCCGATGGTCGACGAGTTCGCCGGCCCCAATTATTTCAGCGCGCGGCTCAACACCGCGGTGCAATATCCTAAGGGCGAAGGCTTTGCGAACCTGCTCGGCTCGATGGATACCGACAGAGTGCCCGAGACGATCGCCCGCGCGCTCGACCATAAATGGTGCACGGTGCGCAACCACGCCAAGGACTTTTCGGCACGCGGCCACCGGGTCGATGGCGACACGCTGCGGATCTATGCGCGCATCTATACCCGCGACCATTATGTCTATGGCTATACCAGCGCGGACCAGGTGCCGCCGCTCGACGCGGTGTTCGTCCTGTCGCTGAGCGGCATCGACGAGCGCGACGACGTCTACAACCAGCTGCGCGACCAGCTCGGCGCGTTCGTCGAGACCGCCGTCGTCGAATCCGACATCGACATCGACATCGACAACTGAGGAGACTGACCATGGCCGACAATGACCGGATGGTGTTTCGCCGGGCGAGCGATCAGAAATGGATCGACAAACGCAACGGCGCCGAGCGCGGCTTCGTCCACGACACCCAAGCCGCGGCCGCCGCCTCGGCCAAGCAGCATCTGCTCAATTCGAGCGGTGGCGACCTGGCGATCAAGGGACGCGACGGCAGGATCCGCAGCAAGGACACGATCGGCCGCCCCGATCCGCTGCCGCCGCGCGACAAGGAACATTGATGGGGAAAGCGAGCCTGTGCAGATCAGCCGCAACACAAGATTGGTTCCTGACCAGCTGCTTCGAAGACTGTTGCAAGCATTTGAGAACGGGACCGAACTGTCGCCCGGCGGGCTGAGTTATCAGCGCCTGGATTTTCAGGAACTCTACGAAATTCTGCCCGACGCTTTCGTGGTCACACCCGCGATCAGCCGTTCGGAAGCAATAGGTCTGTTCGGACGGGCGCTGCGCCAATGCCGACACGCGGGGCCACTGACGGGCGACGCGATCCTGTCGGTTGCGACCGCGCTGCATCATACGGCGCTGACAGTACCGCCGTCGCGCTTCACCATGTGGACGAAGTTCCGTGCACAAGGCATGGATCATGCCTCGAGCCTGAGGTTGGCGTGGCGGGGCGTTCGCGTCAGGACTGCCGCGCAACTGCCAGCTTGGCTGTCGCTCGACGAGTATTTCCTGAGCGGTGTGGGGCGCATCTTCCCGCGGGAGCCGCATGGCTATGGTCATATCATCCTGACGTGCGACGACCGCGACGAGGATCGCGCAGTGGATCGTATGATGGATAGTTTGCAACTGATTCTTGGACTTACAAATCTCTACGAGACCTGGGGACGTCACTCGCATTGGGGCGGTCGCAACTGGACCGAAGGCGGGCTCTGGCTCGGACCCAATCAGTTTGTGTTCAAGGGAAAGGCGTTCCGCGGCGAGGAGCGCATCTGGTATAACCCCGACTACGACAAGGACGCATGGACCCGCCATCCGCCGAAGATGCAGCGTATCCTGCAAATCATGCGCCCGGTCCGCCGAGCTTTGACCGCGCTCGAGCAGCATCCGCTTCGCGACATTCTGGTTCGCACGACAATGTTGTTGCAGGACGGCTTCGCGACGCGCGACAGCAGTCATCGGCTCCTGCGCTACTGGTCGGCACTTGAGCAGCTTTACGTCGAAGCGGAGGCCAAGGGGCGGTCGAACGAAAAGGTGCTCGAGCGTGCAACGTTCGCGGAGACCGAACCCCACCTTTCGAGGTGGAAGCTCGATCACATCGCCCGGCTTCGGAACGATTATGTCCATGCCGGCGGTTCCGGCGACGATTTCCACGATATGTGCCAGTTTCTGCGCGGCCTCCTGGCGCGCCATCTCAACCACTGGATCATGCGCGGCCAAGACTTTGCCGACCATGCGGCGCTGCTTGCATTCGTCAAATTGCCCCCAGAGCGCGCGAAGCTGGTTCGCATGCGCGACACGATCGACCGCAGGATCGCATTCATCGATTCCGCACCCGCACCACAGGCGGGCGAGGAATAAGGGAGAGCACTCGCGACGGGGAGCTCAAGTCATCCTCAGCAAGACCGGTCGCCATTCCACCTGAATGCTATCAAAGGACCGCACTGATGACTGACGAGATGCCGTTTGACGAACAGTTGCGGCGCGAACGTGAGGGCGCGGATGCAGGGCTCAACCCGATGTTCGGGGAATGGCAGCATCGGTTCAATTTCGCACCCGTTCCCTATGGCAGCGGCGCTGCTCAACGCGGAGAATTCCGCGCAGCAATCCAGGCCGAACTGACAAATCAATGGCTCTATTCCAACGAAATTCACCTCGCGATCACGCTGCACGTCGATGTCCAGACGGTGCTCGAGACCGACGAGACGGCAGATCTCGACAATTATGCCAAGTCGATCCTTGATGGTTTAAAAGGGCCGAACGGGATCATGATCGACGATACTCAGGTGCAGTCACTCTCAATCCATTGGATCGATGGCTATGACGGTCCGTCGTTCACGGTGGAGACCAAGGGATCCCCCGACGAATTCGTGCTCAAGCCGCAGGTATTTTATGAGATGCCCGACAGGCTCTGGTATCCGCATGGCCGCCATCTTTGGAGCGAGGGCGGCGCGGATTCCACCTCAGAGCGCAATCATTATGCGGGGCTATCAATCATGGAGCTGATGAGCTCGACGAAGATTCGCGCCCGCGCCGAGATGCGGAAGGGGGGCGCCGATCGGTTGCAGGCATATCAGCAAGGACACTACGTCACCTCGATTGCACGCGGCTTCCATCGCAGTCGGATCGAGGACGGGTTTGAGATGCATAGCCGGCGTGCGTGGCAGGCAGAGCGGCAGCGCTGGATGGTTGAGAACAGCGAAGCGTTCGTCCCGATCGATGCAATTTTGAAAGACATGCGCGCCGCCCATGATAAGTTCATCGCCGTGCTCGCAAGTTTCAGCTGAGCGATGCGAAGCACTTCAACGGGGCCGATAGCCACGGTGATACCACGTCGCCGCAAACCGGTCATCGAGCCACATCAGGACAGGGGTCCAGGCTCGATAGGGTACCAACGAAACATAGGCCGCGAGCAGCCATTTCAGCGAAGCAAAGCGATCGAGATAGCCAGCTGAGCCAGCGTTGATCGCTTCATTGAGCAGGTCGTTCCAGACGGCCATGCGAAGCTGGATCTGGCGCATCGTGCCTTGCTCGGTGAGCGCCGCGTCGAAAAAAGTGTCGGCGGGGAGCTCCGGCTCTTCATGGATCACCTGAGTGAAGGCCGGCCAGAGTCGGCGGCAATTGCGCTTCAGATTACGCTTCGCCAGCATGAACATGAGCGCGCGGCCAAAATGGAGATGGCCGAACGCAGTGTCATCGAAAATCGAGCTATCGGTCATGTGCGGCATTCCGTTCAAAAATGCCCACACGTCGGGGAAGCCATAATAGGGCTGCGCCAACGCGGTGCGATCGTCTTGGCCGCCATTGGCCGACAGCACTGCACTCAAGGTCTGTGCGAGATCGAATTCCTTGCCTATGCCCGCGTCGATCGTGCTGCGCGCCCAGAAGGCGACGATGATCGACGGTATCTGGGCCTGTCCCCACAGCATCGATATATGCGTCACCTGCGTCACCAGCGTCGCGGCAAAGCTGCGGATATCCGGCTCGATCGGCACGCCGCCCAACAGCAGGATCGCAGCGCAATCGGCGACGAGGCGCCGGCGTTCCCACATGACATCGAACTCGCCGAGAATATCGCGTTCGGCCCAGCTACGGTCCGGCTCGTAATTATGGGCACGGGCTTCGGCGAGCAGGTCGGCGCAATGCTCAAGCGCGAGCGGCGCATAGGCGTCTACCATCGCCAGCCGCTTAGCCGTGTCGGCCAGCGGCAGCGCGGCGACGCTGGCGAGGACGGTCACGGCATGGAGTGCCTGATGATTCTGCGTTTCGTACCACCGCGCCTTGATGATCTCGGCCACCACGAACATTGAGGTCAGCGCCGATGTCCGGGCCGGAGACTTCGCGTCGGCTGGCGGCATCAACGATGCCATGACCGCCGAGATCTCCCGTGGTACAGGCTGCTCACGACCGTCGCCCGCGAGCAGGTTGAGGATGAGCCGCGTACCCTCGAGCTTGATCGGCCAGACCCGCAATGCCGGTTTGAGCAGATCGAGCAGGTTGCCGCGGCTCCACAATTCATAGGAGGATGCCGCGACGCCTGGCTGACCGCAGTCCTCGCCGGCGCGCTCGAACACCAGCCGGGCTTCCTCGTCGATTTCGCCGTTCGTGACAAAGACCGCGACATGCTTTTCGCGCGGCCCTTTGCGAAACTCCGGTCCGGGCGGCAGGATCAGCAGCTCATGAAACTGGGTGAGCAAGCCGGCGGCTTCGCTTTTGGTGACGCGGGAGTTTGGATTTCCCTTGAGCTGAAAGCAGTAAAGGACACCGGCCGGATTTCGGGCAATGACGTCCTTTCCGAGCTCGATCGGCGCATGGCGCGTATTGTGGAGCACGCGCCAGCCTTCTGACACGAGCATCTGAATGAATGCGGGCTGGTAGCGGCGCTCGGTCTGGTTATCCAACCAGGATTCGAGCAGCCTCTCGGCTACGGAATTCATCCCGCTTCCTCTCTAGGATCGTCCCGAGGCGCTTGCCTCCGGCGATGGATTCACCCGCTGACATCATTTTCTCCGCCATGCCGGGCGCGGCGATGACGACGGGCGGCACCCAACTGCCATCCGGAGCGAACCGATGCTCCATCTTCTCCATCATATCGAGGAAGAGTGTCTCGCTGAATGGCTCGCCCTTCCCGTCCACGACGTTGCCGGTCTTTTCGGTGACCTCGTTCATCCGGTTTCGGAACATCTCGCTCATGCCGCGTGCGAGTTGCTCGGCAATCTCCTTGAGATGCCCGGCAAGCACATCCTGGGTGAATTCGGAAAGCGGACGTAGCTTGATCGTCGATTCGGCACCGATCGACTCCATCTTTACGTCCTCGACATCTCCATCTTCGCGCTGGATTGAGGACGCGCGGCCTTCGAACTGGACATGGCCGCGAATGAGCCCGACCATGGGCGACAATTCGCGCGCTCGTGCCCGGATGCGGTCAAGATTATTGCGCGCGCGAAAGCGTTCGAGCTTCGGATAGGTCGGAAGCACTGCCTCAGCCTCCAGCGGCCGGCGCGAATATGAAGCTGTCCTTGAGATCGTTCATATGCGTCCACGGTAGCACCCGATGATGCTGCAGCATGCCGACGACGATGCCTGGATGAACACCGACCGAACGGGCGAAGTCCTTGACCTCGGACTTGGCGCGCGGCTGACTGGCCATCAACGCCCGCAATCTGGCTCTGCCAACAAGCTTTTCCTCCGCCCAGGCATCAGCCTCGGCTTCCTCCGCATCACTTTCGGAATTTTCGTCGTCGACATAGCTGGTGTCGCGCTCGTGCAGGCAGAGATGGCCAAGCTCGTGAAAGAGCGTGAACCAAAAATGGTCGTTGGTTCGGTGACGCAAGGAAAGGACGACAGCCGCCTTGTTCTTAGCAATCCAGACCGCCGCACCATTTAACCGGGTTCCCTTGAACGGTGGCACTGGAATGATCGCCACCCCCGCCTCCGCGCATAGACGCGTTACCTTGGGCTGAAAGACCTCAGGGGGCTCGTTGGTCAGCGCCCGAATCTCGGCCAGTGCGTCATGCAGCTTCGTCTCGCTGAAGGTCGCGAGTTCCATTTGC
>Ga0247762_1000496_pt1 | contig 11011 bp, 10 predicted proteins | sample UWRJL081202R4_FD_181016 | JGI IMG/M metagenome (GOLD analysis project Ga0247762, IMG submission 181016) | Plant litter microbial communities from Arlington Agricultural Research Station in Wisconsin, United States - UWRJ-L081-202R-4 | ecosystem: Environmental > Terrestrial > Plant litter >...
TTATTCTCTCTGTCCCCCTGCCCGGTCGCGGGATTGCTTCATCCAGGCGAGAGCGCCCGCCAGCGTGAGCGCAAGCCCTATGCCGAGGAGGAACATACCGATGGCGTTGCCGCCAATCTCCTGATTGTTGCTTGCGCTGATGGAGGCGGCAGCCTGGTTCGCATCGGTTGCAGTCATCGCCGTGGCAAAGGCTGCTTCGCCGCAGCGATCGAGCATCTCCTGCCCTTGGTCCACGAACCTTTCCCGACAGGCTGCGGCGCTCGCGGGATCGGCCTTGGGCGGGGCGTTGCCGAAGCTGGTAAAGGCCCCCACCGCGAGCAGCACGATACCGATGACAAGGCTAATTCGCGGGTTCAACTTCATGCTATCTCCAAGCCTGGTGTCGTGACGCATGTTTGAAGTCGGACACGGTCGTGGATGCCCGTGTCACAGCTCGCCTTGGAAGTCGAATGGCAAGCTGAACGCGGAAGGCTTGTCGGTTCGCTGCGCCGGAACCGCCTCACCATAATCAACTGGCCGTCTGCAATCTCTGTGGGCCCGCCCAGACGCGCTGTCCGTCCAGAGGAAAGCGCCGATCTCGAGGAGGCGATCGTGTCGCCGCCCCCCCTTTATGAAGCGCATTGCCTTTCTCCTGCCGGCATGCACGACCACAAGCCCGATGGCGATCGAACGCCCCAGGGAAATTTGCCGCGGCGGATGGACAGGCGAGAGCGCGCGCCGGATTCTTGCGAGTGGAATGTGAACAACCGCCGCCCCAAAGGGTTGGGAGGGGTGAGAACGGATTGACAGCAAAAAGGAAGACGATGACCGAAGACACTGGCGCGGCAGCGGCCGTCGAGGGCATGAAGGCGCATGTCTGGAACCTGCTGGAGCAGGAGGGCTATCGCGGGATCGCGGCGGATGAGGATGGCGACATCCGCTACAAGGCGGAGGGGCTCTCCCTCGTGGTGATCTTCAACGATCGCGATCCCGGCTATCTGCGTCTTGCCCTGCCGAGCTTCTGGCCGATCGACGACGAGGCGGAGCGCGCCCAGGCCTATCGCATCGGCAACGATATCACGCGGGACAGCAAATGCGTCTCGATTTTCGTCACGCCCAACGACAATGTCTGGGCCTCGGTCGAATGGCTGACGACAGGGCCGGAGGCGATCGACGGGCCGATGCTCGTTCGTCTCAGCGAAATGCTGCTGGCCGGGGCCGGCGAGTTCCGCCGCCAGATGCAGGCGGCCGGATGACCGAAGGCATCATCGTCGGCATCGACCTCGGCACCACCAACAGCCTGATCGGCACCTGGAAGGACGGCGCGACCCATTTGGTGCCGAATGCGCTCCGATCGATGCTGACGCCGAGTTGCGTCAGCATCGACGAGGACGGCAGCGTGCTGGTCGGTGCGGCGGCGCTCGACCGGTTGCGGACTCACCCCAACCGCACCGCATCGGTGTTCAAGCGAACGATGGGATCCACCCGCACCTATCGGCTGGGCGATCGCGATTTCCTGCCCGAAGAGCTTTCCTCCTTCGTGTTGCGCGCGCTCAAGGACGATGCCGTCGCCCATCTCGATTGCGCGATCGCCGGCGCGATCATCACCGTGCCGGCCTATTTTTCCGATCCGCAGCGCAAGGCCACCCGCCGCGCCGCGCAGCTCGCCGGCCTGGGCACGGTGCGCCTGCTCAACGAACCCACCGCCGCCGCCATGGCCTATGGCCTGCAGAGTGAGGCCGAGGGCAGTTTCCTGATCTTCGATCTCGGCGGCGGCACTTTCGATGTGTCGGTGCTCGAATTGTTCGATGGCGTGATGGAGGTGCGCGCCAGCGCGGGCGACAATTTCCTGGGCGGCGAGGATTTCCGCCAGCTGCTGACCGACGCCTTCCTGCGCGAGGCGAAGGTGCCGCCCAAGGCGCTCGCCAATCCCGCCGTGGCGCGCCGGATCGAGGCGATGGTCGAGCTGGCCAAGCGCGCGCTCTCGACCGACCCGAGCGTCGACATCGCACTCGACTGGGACGGCAAGCGATATGAGGCAAGCTTCTCGGCCGAACAGTTCGAGGCGATGAGCGAGCCCTTGCTCGAGCGGCTGCGGCGCCCGATCCGGATCGCGCTGGGTGATGCCCGGATCGCGCGCGACGGCCTGGATGCGGTGGTCCTCGCCGGCGGGGCGACGCGGATGCCGATGGTGCGGCGCGAGGCGACCAAATTGTTCGGGCGCTTCCCGGTCATCGATATCGATCCGGACGAGGTGATCGCCCGCGGCGCCGCGGTGCAGGCTGGGCTGCTCATGCGCGATGCCGCTTTGTCCGATCGGGTGATGACCGATGTCGCGCCTTATTCGCTGGGCACCACGGTCCGCAAGCAGCTTGACGACGGCCAATATATCGAAGGCTGGTTCGATCCAATCATTCCGCGCAACACCGTGGTGCCCGCCAGCCGCGAGAAGCGCTACGTCCCCGTATCGACCACCAGCAAGGCCATGGTGATCGAGGTGTTTCAGGGCGAGGCGCGCATGGTCCGCGACAATATCGCGCTCGGCCAGCTCTCCATCCCGCTGCCCGCGGGGACGGAGGAGGATCGATCGGTCGATGTCCGCTTCACCTATGATGTCGATGGTCTGCTCGAGATCGAGGCGACCCGCGTCGGCACCAGCGAGGTCCATCGTCTGGTCCTCCAGGAACTCGAAAGCGACATGTCGGAAGCGGAGATCGCGGTGCGGCTGAAGGCCCTGGCGGCGATCAAGCTCCATCCGCGCGAGACGATCGAAAATCGCGCGCTGCTGGCGCGCGGCGAGCGCATGGTGGAGGAATCCCGCGGCGAAGCGCGCGATGCGATCGCGATGGCCGTGAGCCTGTTCGAAAAGGTGCTGGAACGCCAGGAACCGTCCGAGATCGACGCAGCCCGGGCGCAGCTGGTCGGCTCCCTGGACTGGTATGAAGGGGGCCTTTTCGCCGATGAATAGCGCCGCGCGGGGCACCGGCGATTGTTTCGCAACCCTCGGCATCGCCCCCACGGGCGATGTCCGGGCGATCAAGCGCGCTTATGCCGGCATCCTCAAGACGATCGATCTCGCCGCCGATCCGGATCGCTTCGCCCGGCTGCGCGCCGATTACGAGCAAGCGCTGCAGCAGGCGCCGCGGCTTGCGGGAACCCCTCCGCCCCCCGCAAAATCGATCGCGCCCGGCGCCGACCCCGTCCGGCCTCCCGATCCGCCCGCTGCCCCGCCCCGCTGGAATCTGGGTGCCACGCGTCCGCGCGATCGGCTCAGAAATCCGCCCAAGCCGCTTGCCGACATCGACAACAGCGCGGGACGGCCAAGCGCGACCCCGGCGATGGCGATGCCGCCCGTGCTTCCCGCGCCCCGCGGCGGCAGCCGGGACGCGGCCCGCTTCATGCAGGACGATGACGGGGAGAGCGACGCCATTGCGGCGCTGCTGGACGATGCCACCCCGGATCGCGTCCGCCTGCTGGATGCGGGGCTGCTTCGCTATGGCTGGGACAGGGTCGGGACCGATCTCGCCGGATTTGGCCGGTATCAAAGCTGGCTGACGCGGCTGCTGGAGGAACGCGCCCGCTGGCAGGGGATCGCGCCGCGGCAGCGCAGAAAGCCCGAAGCGTTGCTTGCCCGGGTGGCGGCGGCCCCGCCCAGGGGTTCGATCGTCGAACTCCATCGCTGGCGGCGGCTGGCGGAGACGCTGCAATCCTTCCCGCTCTGGACGGCCTTCGTCGCGGGATCCCATCGGCTCGACGAATGGGAAGCAATGGCGGCGCGAGCGCCGCTCTGGAAACGCTGGGCGGTGCGAAGCCGGCAGCGTCCGCTGCTGCCTCTGATCGGGATATGGATCCTGACGACCGTCCTGTCCGGCTGGCTCAGCAACAGGCTGAGCGCGGAGGCCGCAATGCCGTTGATGGTATTTTTCGGCGCGGTTCAGCTTGTGCTGATGATGCTGATGGCCGCCGCATTCGCCGGTGCCGTCCTGCGAAGAATCAGGCCCAAGCCGCGATGACGCATGGCATCACGATGGCTGGGGCTGACTTCGCAGGGTGTTTGGAATGCTCCGAGGCCTGAATCTTGACATGGCATCACGTGGTGTTTGACACGTCCGACGTATGCGTTTCTGCAATGCTGGCCAGCCTTAGCATTCGACGGCTGCAGCAAGGGCGCGTTCTTTGGGTCTAGGAATACATAGCTGCAAGATCGCACCAGCCAACGCTACTAAAAATTCAGAGGTGAACGAACGTCTGGTTTCGGGGGGCTGGCAAGTAAGCCTGTGTGCCGGGTTGTGGGTCTTGCCAGCCGCAAAGCGGTCCGGCGGCTAGCGCCCAAGTCATGCTGTCCATCGGCGGACTGGCCGCCTGCTCGAAACCGGCCGTTTGGCCGAGAGGAACGAATGGCGGAAGTTGGGAAGCGCAAAGGGCGGCGTGAACGTCCGGCATTGGGTCGTCGTGCGGCAAGGTGAGGCCTCTTTGATGCATTCCCGCATTGACCAGAGGCGACATCCAAGACCATCAGGTGTCCATGACTAAAAGCAAGGGCCGTACCGGCGCACATGCGCGTGCTAATATCCAACCCCCGCCAACTCCAATCGAGCTTGAAGCGGCTAAGCGAGAGGTTGTGCAGATCGAAGGACGCCTTGCCGGCCTGGCTGCCGGGCATCCCTCGGTGAAAACATGGAAGGCCCGCCTTCGCCTAGCTCAGGCCGTGATCGCGCGAGCTCCACCCAGCTGAGAGGCTGCGGGTCGAGCTATCTTGCCTCGACCATCCAGTGTCGTTCGGCCGTGTAGAAGCGGCTATGCTTCGGCGCGATAGCGATTGAAGCGACCCGATGGACGCTCATGCCGAGAATTTCCGAAGCTCCTGGCGGAGCGGTTCATGCGTCACAGCATGCCTATGGTTTGCAGCCATTGCTTGACCTGCGCCGGCCACTCCGTCGTGATTGGATCAGCCGTTCGCCGCATCCCGAAGGCGTGACCACCCTTGGCGTACAGACGCATATCGACCGGCACGCCTGCGTTGTTCAGCGCAAGCGCATACGCCATCGGGTGCCGGATATCGTCGACGGGATCGTTCATGGCGTGGATGATGAGCGTCGGCGGTGCCTTCGCGCTGATCTGCACCCAAGGTGCCAGGTCAACGGCGTTCTCGCTTTTGCCGGGATCCAGCAGTGTGCCCGCCATCGCGGTGAGTGTCCAATAGGCCGGGTGCTGCCCTGTCTGCGTCGTGCGGCCGAGCAGCGCCAGTAGCGTCAGGCCGACAACCAGCGCCCCGACATTTATCACGAGATAGCGTGCTGGCGCACCGGCAATCGCCATATAGGCAAGGCCCAAAGCGACCGAGCCGATCGCGCACGCGATCCCGACGACGCGAGGGCGACGCATCGCAGCGTCAAAGACGTTCATGGTGAGTGAGCCTCCGGAGGAAAGGGCGCCGTCGCCGATGAACGAGGCGAAGGGGTAGAGCAAAAGTGATGCGACTGCGCGCGGCATGAGCCCGCACAGGCTGCCGAGCGCGAACAGGAGCGCCTTGGTATCGTTCGGGATTTCGGCCGTCTCGCAGCGGACCGCCCACCCCCAAGACTGCAGCGAGGGCGGCAGCGTCGCTTGCAGAGTACGACAGGCCAGATCGGCAAGGGCGCGCCGCAACCTGCCGCTCATACGGTCGCCTCCCGGCGCCGAACGACCGGCTTCGTCGTCTGGCCGGGCGGATTGTCGTGGGCAAGCTGTACGCCACTGGCCGTCAGCCGATACGCGTGCCGCGGCGGCCGCCCGCCTTCGGTGGGCTGCTGCCATTCCGCTTCGAGGTAGCCTTGCGCTTCCAGACGAATCAGGAGCGGATAAAGCGTTCCGGATTTAACGTCAGCAAGCTGCGCCAGTTCGTACCCGTGCGACCATTGGCCGCGGGCATCGAGCAGGGTGGCGAGGATCATTCGGGCATGTGGTGAGAGTGCGCGTGTTCGAGACATGCCTATTAAATCGATCTAGATAGATTTATGGTCAAGCCTTTATTTGATCGGTCGGCGCCGCCGCTCGGATCAGGCGAACGCGGTAATAGACGCCTGCCGATTGCCTTGGCGATTTGACGTGCGCCCCTGAAATGTGACCGAATTTCGGTAGAGTCCGACGCGAAGGAGTCGGACGAAGATGCGCAGCAGCAGGTTCAGCGAAGAGCAGATCATCGCTATTTTGAAGGAGCACGAGGCGGGGATGCCGACGGCGGAAGTATGCCGTCGACACGGGATCAGCGGGGCCACGTTCTACAAGTACAAGGCCAAGTTCGGTGGTTTGGAGGTATCCGAGGCGCGGCGTCTGAGGGCGCTGGAGGACGAGAACGCGAAGCTGAAGAAGCTTCTCGCAGAGGCGATGCTCGACAAATTGGTGCTGAAGGATCTGGCATCAAAAAAATGGTAACGCCCGGCGCGAAGCGGGAAGCCGTCGCCCATGCCCGTGAGCATCACGGCCTGAGCGAGCGTCGGGCGTGCAGTCTTGTCGGCGTGAGCCGCCGGGTGATCCGGTATCAGCCGACGAGAGTTGATGATGCGCCCTTACGGGCGCGGTTGCGTGAGTTGGCGGCAGAGCGCCGGCGGTTCGGGTATCGCCGTCTGGGCTATCTGCTGGCGCGCGAGGGGATGACGCCCAACCACAAGAAGCCGCGGCGCATTTACCGCGAGGAGAACCTGCGGGTCCGCCGTCGCGGTGGCCGCAAGCGCGCGTTGGGCACGCGGGCACCGATGCTGTTGCCGGACGGCCCGAACCAGCGCTGGTCGCTGGACTTCGTCTCCGACACGCTGACGTGCAGCCGCCGGTTCCGCATCCTGTGCGTGGTCGACGATTACAGCCGGGAATGCCTGGCGCTGGTGGCCGACACGTCGTTGTCGGGCGTGCGGGTCGCTCGGGAACTGACGCGGCTGATCGCAGTGCGAGGCAAGCCGCACACGGTGGTCAGCGATAACGGCACCGAACTGACCTCGTCGGCCATCCTGCGCTGGTCGCAGGAACGCCGGGTCGAATGGCATTACATCGCGCCGGGCAAGCCGATGCAGAACGGCTTTGTCGAGAGCTTCAACGGCCGCCTGCGGGACGAGTGCCTCAACGAGACGCTGTTCACGTCGCTGGCTCACGCCCGCTTCGTGCTCGATGCCTGGCAACACGACTACAATAACGTGCGGCCGCACTCGAAACTGGGCGGGAAGACCCCCGCCGAGATCGCCGGCCAACATGTCTGGGGGCATGCCCCCAGACATGTTGCCATCACCCCAACCAACCATCATGAAGGAGCCGGACTCTACCTCTGAATGGTAACAATCAGGGGCGCACGTCAGATTTTGAAAAGCCAACAACGGCACGTGAATGCCTTTCCGTTCGGCGCCAGCAGCAGTTCGACGGGTTGGACGTGCCGGCCGGCCGACAGGGTCTGCGCGAGCGAAGGCGGTGTCGACAAAAGGCAAGGCTACGAAGGCGGCAAAAGCTTCCTGTTTGTCGCGGTGGAGCGCACCTCAAAGCTCTCCGGTTCCAGACGCCCTATGAGGCCATCGACGAACTCTCGAAATCGAAGCCGGAGATTTTAACGTTAGGCCACACCATCACAATCTGAGACCAAACACCTAGGCCAGAAGTGACTGATAACTTCCGGCCAGGCGGCTCCTAGCAAAGCATCTCAGCGTTTTTTCGATACTGGATAGGATCGCGCCCTTGGTTACGTCGCCAGGATGTACGGCCACCCGAACCGTTCGCAGCGGATGAAGCAGCTGGCGAGCGAGCGCTGCGAAGGCCAGGGAAGACGCCGTCCGTGCAGTCGATCTGCTGGCCCAGGTGATCACCGGCCCGCGTGCTACGATCTTACCTGTTTGTGGGATCCAGACCTTCATGTGATCCTCGGCAATATCAAAGGTGCTGTCGCGCAAGGCATCCATCGCCCCCGACCCATAGAGCCATGCTGGTGCGATGAATCCGGCGGCTTTTCGGCCGATGATATCCTCGACGAGCGCCCGCCCGTCTTCTATTCTGCGTGCCGCTTCGTTGTAGGAAAGGCCGAGAAACTCGCCTTCGCTCGCCGTCATATATCTGGCCTTCAGGCCCGAGATGCCGCGATGCTCGGCGGTGTCCTTGTGATACCAGCCATGGACGAACATCTCGATTCCGCTGTCGGACCAGGCCCTGAGGCGGTTGGCGAACGGGGTGCCCGAGCGGATCGGGTGGCGCCCCCAATGGTCGGGCACGACGAGCATGGCAAAGCGGGAACATCCAAGCGTCTCCGTCAGCAGGCCAGCGAGCCGGTCAACTTCCCGTTCGGACCCCGGGCTGACATCGTGAATCGATGCAAGGAGGGAGCGATTGTCAGAACCTGGCATCGATCCCGATCCTGACCGTTCTTGGCCTCAGAGGTGTGCGTTGGTTCCCATCCGCTACAGAAAAGGGATTGCCGTAGGAGAAGCGATTGGCTCGGCTGTCCAACAGGTTGTCGATGTCCAGCGAGAGGCCCCACCGTCCAAATTCGACCCGTGCGCCGATAGCCGTATCGAAATAATCTCCCTGCGAGATATCGAAAGGAGCGCCGACACCCAGATACGAGGTTCCGATGTAGCCGACCGAACCGTCCAGAGTCATCTTCGCGTCCCCGATCCAGCGCTCGAAACGACTGGTGAGCCGCGAACCGCTGTCGGCAACATTGGGCAGGTTGCGTTCCGCATCGGCTTCGAACTCAGATGTCGGTCGATCAAGATGGCTGGTCGTGTAGAAGCCGGATAATTCAAAGCTGAGCTCCGGTGTGGCTTTCCAGCCGAGGTTGGCCGACAGGTAGTGCACCTGCGCCGAGCCGAGGTTGGCGACATAGGGAAAGCCAGAACGCGTTACGAGATCGGCCTGGACCCTGCTCCACCATGAATAGGCATAGGAAAGCCCGCCGGACAGCCGCGAACCGGCGTCGGTGCCGAAGCGCATGCCAATCTCCGATGTGCGGACCGCGTCGGGCTGGAAGCGGGTCACCTCGGCTTGATCGCCGCTTCCTGTCAGCTGCTCCGCCCCAGGCCTGTATCCTTCCTGATAGCGTAGGTAGCCAATCATCCCTCTCCATGGTTTCCAGGAAAGAGCGGCGGTCGGCAGAAACCGGATCTGGGCATGGCTTGGCTCCATCGAAGCTCTGCCCGACTGGGTGTTGAATTCATCGAATCGCGTAAAAAGGGACAGCCGCCCTCCGGCCGTGATCGAGACATGACGCCAGAGAGGCAGCGTTGCCTCACCAAATAATGCGGCGTCCAGGGTTTCCGATTCGACGGTGGAGATCATCGCGAGCTTATCCGCGGGACCGAGAAACCGATCGATATGATTGATATTGTGGGCGAAGGAAAAGCCTGACACCCAGCTCGAAATCCAATCCGTCGATCCCGAGATTCGAGTCTCGTGGGTCAGCAGCTTGACCTGCATGGCCTCTTCAAAAATTGTGGGAATTTGCGCGCTGGGCGACGTTGCGTCGTATACCGTGTCGATCGGGTGATACGTATAAGACGTGTTCGACACGAGTTTGGCAAAGCCGAGGTCGGCCCGGAGAGTCCCAAACATGAGGCGATAGTCATTGTCGAATGGTTGCGCGACAAAAGACCGACGCGTCAGCGCCGAAGACAGTGGACCATCGGTATATTGGCTGTCCTTGCTGCCCGTGTCCTGGGAGACGATTCCAGCATCGATGCTCAATCCAGCGTTGAACTCCATTCGAAAGGTTGCCCGCACTCCCAACACGCTCGTGCGATTGACGTCGGACAGCCCGCGTCCGACATCATCGATATAGCCTGGCCGTACGATGCGATATCCCACAATTCGGACAGCGGCGCGTCCGCCGATCGGAATGTTGGCAACCATGGCGCCGTCACCACCCAAGTTTTTGCCGGTCACGCCAATCGCTGCGGTTCCGCTGGCCGAATACTCTCCAGGCACGGGCAGGCGGGGCATGATGCGGATCACACCGCCCAGAGAACCCGCGCCATAGAGGGTGCCCTGCGGGCCTTCGACGACTTCGACCTTCTCGATGTCGTAAAGCGCAAGGTCGGGATCGGGAGCGCTATATGTGAGCCTGCTTTCTCCGAGATACTGGCTGGCTGTCGATTGCAATTGCCCGTTGAAGCTACTGTCGGCAATGCCTCGGATGAATATCTTGTTTCGACCCGAACCAAGATTGGTCGAGGCAAGGTTCGGAAGCTCTCGAAGCAAGACCTCACTGCCCCCACTGCCGGAATGAAGGCTTTGTGCTTCATCGAAAGAGGCAACATGGAATGCGCCAGGATAGTCGGCCAGCGCCACATCCTGTTTGCTTGCCGTGACGATGATCTCTTCGGGCGGTGGTGGCAGATGTACCGGGAGCTGGGGGGAAGGGGATGCGGCGGCCCTCCGGCGGTCAGGCACCGCTTGTTGGGCGCGATGGGTCGGCTTGCGACGCACCCGCACCACGTTCCCGCGCGAAATGCGAAAATCATATCCCGTAGCTTGGAGCAGTCGGCGCAACCCTTCGCGAAGCGTAAAGCGCCCGCTCAGGCCGGTTACCCGGACCGACCGCAGTGCCGGATCACCGGTGTCAATGGAAACGCCCGCCTGAGTGGAGAAGGAGATGAGAGCGACATTCAATGGCCCGGAAGGAACATCGAACAAGATTTTTTCGGCAGCATGCGCTGGGCAGGTTGCCGCTGCGCAGGCAACCGCCGTGCTCGCAAATAGCCATATGCCCCTCACCGAGCTTCGACGGACCAGCGTGTCCCGTCAGCGACGATTTTCTCACGGATCAGTTCTTCCAGCCTCGCTCGCACTGCATCCCGATCCCCGTTGGTCTGGATCACGCCTGAAAAGCGCCTGGAGCCCATTCCTCGTGGAAGCTCGAGCGATATGCCAAGCGACCGGGACAGATCATCGGCGACTTGTTCCAAAGGAGCCTGATCATACACGAGTTTGCCGCTTGCCCAGCTCCCGATCGACGCGGCCGGACTCTGCGACATTTCGATCTTCCCGCGATTGTCTGCTGCAAGGGTATCACCGGCGCGAAGAT
>Ga0247762_1000497_pt1 | contig 11004 bp, 9 predicted proteins | sample UWRJL081202R4_FD_181016 | JGI IMG/M metagenome (GOLD analysis project Ga0247762, IMG submission 181016) | Plant litter microbial communities from Arlington Agricultural Research Station in Wisconsin, United States - UWRJ-L081-202R-4 | ecosystem: Environmental > Terrestrial > Plant litter >...
GGTGCAGTGACGGTAATACCTTGCTCCTCTCAAGACCAAGGTACGAACCCTTGGGCCTTCAAGCTCACCACCACCATTGACCCCAAGGCCTCCTGGGCCATATGCGATAAGCCGACCACCTTGGCCGTGAGTAGGTTAAGCCCCCAGAAGGGGCCTATCCCCCGTCTACCCGAGGATGAGTTCAACGCAGTCCTAGCCCTTATGTTTAAGTGGCTTCCTGCCATACCCCGCTAATCAAGGGGGTATTGAAACCAAACCTTAGGTCCAGTAGTTATAGGGTCACTTGCGGCCCCCGAGAGGGGTGTCCGTTTCCCGTACGGGAGCTACGTCGCCAGGGGAGCCCTAACCGGCTCCCCTTGGTCATTCTAGGGTCCGAATCGCCCTTGGTCCGACCAACCCGCTCGGACCACCTGTCCACATGTTCCCGTTCTACATTTAGTAGTTGTTAACCGGTGGCCATTGAAATGATTGTGTTTTTTCTGAGTGGACACAATTGAAACTGACCCACTACCGTATTGCGAACAGAGAACAAACAAGGTACATTGTCCTTGTTCCGTTCCAGAGCGACCGGGACCCCTGAGGCGGCAGGCCTCTGGGCATCGGGAGACCGTGTTATGTCATCGCAAGCCCACCTCCGAGTCGTTGAAGGCAGCAATTCCGTGGACAAATCCAAGGCGTTAGACGCCGCCCTGTCTCAGATCGAGCGCGCCTTCGGCAAGGGCTCGATCATGAAACTCGGCAAGAATGATAAGCCCGCCGGCATCCAGGTCGTTCCGACCGGCTCGCTCGGCCTCGACATCGCGCTCGGCGTCGGCGGTTTGCCGCGCGGTCGTGTCATCGAAATCTATGGACCGGAGTCGTCGGGTAAAACCACGCTCGCGCTCCACACCGTTGCCGAAGGGCAGAAGCTCGGCGGCACCTGCGCCTTCATCGACGCGGAACACGCGCTCGACACCATCTATGCGAAGAAGCTCGGCGTCGATATCGAAAATCTTCTGGTTTCGCAGCCGGACAGCGGCGAACAGGCGCTCGAGATCGCGGACACGCTCGTCCGCTCCGGCGCAATCGACATTCTGGTGGTCGACTCGGTGGCGGCCCTTGTGCCCCGGGCCGAACTCGACGGCGAAATGGGTGACGTGCAGCCCGGCAGCCAGGCTCGCTTGATGAGCCAGGCCCTCCGCAAGCTCACCGGCTCCATTTCCAAGTCGAACACGATGGTGATCTTCATCAACCAGATCCGCATGAAGATCGGCGTCATGTACGGCTCGCCAGAAACCACTACCGGCGGCAACGCGCTGAAGTTCTACGCCTCCGTCCGTCTCGACATCCGCCGCATCGGCGCGATCAAGGAGCGCGACGAAGTGATCGGCAACCAGACGCGCGTGAAGGTCGTCAAAAACAAAGTTGCGCCGCCGTTCAAGCAGGTCGAATTCGACATCATGTACGGCGAAGGCGTCTCCAAGATGGGCGAGATCATCGATCTTGGCGTCAAGGCAGGCGTCGTCGAAAAGTCCGGTGCCTGGTTCTCTTATGACAGCCAGCGTCTCGGTCAGGGCCGCGAGAATTCGAAAGCGTTCCTGAAAGAGAACCCCGCGATCGTCTCTGCCATCGAAGCAGCGATCCGCGCGAATTCCGGCTTGGTCGCCGAACAAATTCTGGATCAGGCGGAAGACGACAGCGATGTCGACGACGCCGACGAAGCAGCCGAGGCCTGATTTAGCCCTGCCGCTGCTTCTTCGGATTTAGCCGCTCCGGCCGGGTTCATTGCCCGTCTCGGCCGGGCGGCGGAGCCGCCGCCACTTGTACGCGTATGCCCGTGTGCTCGTGGAAGGCTGAAATTCGAAGAAGCGTTTGGCCTCGGAAATGCCCGGACGCCTTGCCTCGGCGATCCGGTTTCGGGACGCGGTCCCCTTGCCATTGGCCTTCCCCGCCCGGCAAGGGACCGCGTCGCTCCTTTTCCAATCGTCTTTTCACTGTGTTTCGCGTGCGCCGGTTCCGCTCGACCCGGACGGCCTCGTCGGCTAGAGAACGGACCCTCAAGTCCTTCTCCTGCAAGCCTGAAAATCCATGAGCGGCGTCAACGAAATCCGGTCGACCTTTCTTGAGTACTTCGCGAAGGCGGGGCACGAAATCCAGCCGTCGTCGCCGCTGGTGCCGCGCAACGACCCCACGCTCATGTTCACGAACGCGGGCATGGTGCAGTTCAAGAACGTCTTCACCGGCGTCGAAAAGCGGCCCTACAACAAGGCGACGACTTCGCAGAAATGCGTGCGCGCCGGCGGCAAGCACAACGACCTCGACAACGTCGGCTACACCGCGCGGCACCACACCTTTTTCGAGATGCTCGGCAACTTCTCGTTCGGTGATTACTTCAAGGATCGCGCGATTGAGCTTGCGTGGAATCTCTGCACCAAGACGTTCGATCTGCCGAAGGACAAGCTTCTCGTTACGGTTTATCACACCGATGACGAGGCCTTTACTCTCTGGAAGAAGATCGCGGGCCTGCCTGATAGCCGCATTATCCGCATCGCGACCTCGGACAATTTCTGGGCCATGGGCGATACCGGACCGTGCGGTCCGTGCTCCGAAATCTTCATCGACCAGGGCGACAAGTTGCAGGGCGGCCCTCCGGGCAGCCCGAATGAAGACGGCGACCGCTTCCTTGAGTTCTGGAATCTCGTCTTTATGCAGTATGAGCAGGTCACGCCTGATAAGCGCATCGACCTGCCGCGCCCATCGATCGACACCGGCATGGGCCTCGAGCGCATCTCTGCGATCCTGCAAGGCGTCTATTCCAATTACGACACCGATCTTTTCAAGAACCTGATCCGCGCGAGCGAAGACGCGACCGGCGTCAAAGCCGAAGGCGACAATCGCGCAGCGCACCGCGTGATCGCCGATCATCTGCGCGCCTCGTCGTTCCTCGTCGCTGATGGCGTGCTGCCGTCGAACGAAGGCCGCGGCTATGTGCTCCGCCGGATCATGCGCCGCGCGATGCGCTACGCCGAACTGCTGGGCGCAAAAGACCCACTGATGTTCAAACTGGTGCCCGCGCTCGTGCGCGAGATGGGCTCTGCCTATCCCGAACTCGTGCGCGCGGAATCGCTGATCACCGAAACGCTGAAGCTCGAGGAAACGCGCTTCCGCAAGACGCTTGAGCGCGGCCTCGTGATGCTTGAAGAAGAATCGAAGTCGCTGAAGAAGGGCGACAGCTTCAAGGGCGAGACCGCCTTCACGCTTTACGACACGTATGGCTTCCCGCTCGATCTCACGCAGGACGCGCTCAAGCCCCGCGGCATTTCCGTCGATACCAGGGCCTTCGAAGCCGCGATGGAAAAGCAGAAAGCCAAGGCGCGCGAAAGCTGGAAAGGCTCGGGCGACGCCGCGACCGAGACGGTCTGGTTCGGCCTCAAAGAAAAACTCGGCGCGACCGAATTCCTCGGTTACGAAACCGAGACGGCAGAAGGCGTTGTCAGCGCGATCGTTAAAGACGGCGCGGAAGTGAAATCGCTGAAAGCCGGTGAAGAAGGCGCGGTCGTTCTCAATCAGACGCCGTTCTATGGCGAAAGCGGCGGTCAGGTCGGCGACACGGGTTTGCTCGTCGGCGAAAAGATGAAATTTCGTGTCACCGACACGCAGAAGAAAGCCGGCGACTTTTTCGTCCACCTCGGCAAAGTGGAAGAGGGAACGCTGGAGATTGGAAAGCCGCTCGAACTCAAGGTCGATCACGGCCGCCGCGCGGACATCTGCCGCAATCACTCGGCGACGCATCTTCTGCATGAGGCGTTGCGCCAGATCCTCGGTGATCATGTTGCGCAGAAGGGTTCGCTCGTAGCCCCGGACCGTCTCCGTTTTGACTTCTCGCATCCGAAGCCGATCACGCCGGAAGAAATGGCGAAGATCGAGGACATGGCGAACGATTATGTGCTGCAGAACTCTGCGGTCACGACGCGGGTCATGGCGCTTGACGACGCACGCGCGTCCGGTGCGCGCGCACTGTTCGGAGAAAAATACGGCGACGAAGTTCGCGTGGTTGCGATGGGCGAGACCGCGGGCAATAACGCGCTCGGCTGGTCGGTCGAACTCTGCGGCGGCACGCATGTGAAGCGCACGGGCGAAATCGGACTGATCGCGGGTCTTGCCGAAAGTGGTGTCGCCGCCGGCGTGCGCCGTCTCGAGGCGATTACGGGAGCGGGTGCGCGAAGGCAACTCTCCAACGAGAGCAAGAAGCTTCGCGACGTTGCCGATGCGATCAAGTCGCCGATCGGCGAGATCGATCAGCGCGTCGCGCAGTTGCTGGACGAGCGCAAGAAGCTCGAGCGCGATCTTGCGGATGCACGTAAAAAACTTGTGATGGGCGGCGGCGGGAAATCCGACGGCGCGGACGCGATCAAGAGCATTGGTAATGTGAAGCTGTTCGCCCGCGCAGTCGAAGGCATCGAGATGAAAGATCTCAAGAGCCTTGTCGACGAAGGCAAGAAGCAGGTCGGTTCGGGCGTCGTTGCCATCGTCGGCATTGCGGAAGACGGCAAGGCCGGGATCGTGGTCGGCGTCACCGCCGATCTCACGTCGAAATTCAACGCGGTCGATCTCGTTCGCAAAGCTGCCGAGGCGATAGGCGGCAAGGGCGGCGGCGGCAGGCCGGACATGGCGCAGGCTGGCGGACCCGACGGGGCCAAGGCTAATGATGCGCTGAAGGCTATTGAAACGGCACTTTCTTCTTAAAGTTAAAGTATAGATTCAACCGCACGAAGGTGCGGGATCGATTCAGAAAAACGGCCCGGAATGAGTCATTCCGGGCCGTTTTCGTTGCTCTTCTAATTCAGATTCAGATCAGGCCATGGCCTTCTTCAAGTTCTCGTCGATCTTGTCGAGGAAGCCCGCGGTGGACAGCCACTTCTGCTGATCACCGACGAGCAATGCGAGATCCTTGGTCATGAAGCCCGCCTCGACGGTATCGACACAAACTTTCTCGAGCGTCGTGGAGAACTTCGTAAGTTCGGCGTTGCCGTCGAGCTTAGCGCGGTGTGCGAGGCCGCGGGTCCAGGCGAAGATCGAAGCGATCGAGTTGGTCGAGGTCTCCTGACCCTTCTGATGCTGGCGATAGTGGCGCGTGACAGTGCCGTGCGCGGCTTCGGCTTCCATAGTCTTGCCGTCCGGCGTGATCAGCACGGACGTCATGAGGCCGAGCGAGCCGAAGCCCTGCGCGACGGTGTCCGACTGCACGTCGCCGTCGTAGTTTTTGCACGCCCAGATGTAGCCGCCCGACCACTTGAGCGATGCAGCGACCATGTCGTCGATCAGGCGGTGCTCGTAGGTGATTTTCTTTTCGGCAAACTTCGCCTTGAATTCGCTCTCGAACACTTCTTCGAAGATATCTTTGAAGCGGCCGTCATAGGCTTTCAGAATCGTGTTCTTGGTCGAGAGATAGACCGGATAATTGCGCGCCAGGCCGTAGTTCAAGGATGCGCGCGCGAATTCGCGGATCGAATCGTCGAGATTATACATCGTCATCGCGACGCCGCTGCCGGGGAAGTCGAACACCTTACGCTCGATCTTCTTCCCGTCTTCGCCGACGAAGGTGACCGTGAGCGTACCTTTGCCCGGCACCTTGAAGTCGGTGGCGCGATACTGATCGCCGTAAGCATGACGGCCGACGATGATAGGCTGCGTCCAGCCGGGCACGAGGCGCGGCACGTTCTTGCAGATGATCGGCTCGCGGAAGATCACGCCGCCGAGGATGTTGCGGATGGTGCCGTTCGGCGACTTCCACATTTCCTTGAGATTGAATTCTTTCACGCGCGCTTCGTCCGGCGTGATCGTCGCGCACTTCACCGCGACGCCGACTTCCCGCGTCTTGTTGGCGGCGTCGATGGTGATCTGGTCGTTGGTTTCGTCGCGCTTCTCGACGCCGAGGTCGTAATAGAGAAGATCGATGTCGAGGTAGGGGTGGATCAGCTTGTCTTTGATGAGCTGCCAGATGATCCGTGTCATCTCGTCGCCGTCCATTTCGACGACCGGATTCTTGACCTTGATTTTCGCCATAAGGCTCCCCCGAAGCGCGGAATTTTGCAGGAAAGGGCGGGCCGGAGTGGCCCGCCGATCAGGGGGTCGCTATAGCATCGGCCTCATAGCTGTAAAAGCCGACTTTGGCTGCGTACCTAGGTTTTTGAAATGCCCGGCGCGGGAACGGACAAGACGAAGGAATGGATCGCGGGCCGCGGACCCGTAGTCGTGCTGGTCGAGCCGCAACTTGCCGAAAATATCGGCGCGGTCGCGCGCGCCATGGGAAATTTCGGGCTGTCGGAACTGCGGCTCGTGAAACCGCGCGACGGCTGGCCGAACCCCGGCGCGAACCGCACCGCCTCCGGCGCCGACCGCATTCTCGAAGAGGCGAAGCTTTATAACGTGCTTGCCGAAGCGATCGAGGACTGCACGCTCGTTATCGCCGCGACCGCGCGACAGCACGATCAGATCAAGGAAGTGGTCGGGCCCGAGCAGGCGGCGCGCGATATCTTTCCGCATGTCGAGGCAGGCAAGAAAGCCGCGCTCGTATTCGGCCGCGAGCGAAATGGGCTGGAAGTCCACGAAGTCGGACTTGCCGACAAGATCCTCACGATGCCTGTGAACCCCGCCTTTGCATCGCTCAATCTCGCGCAAGCGGTGATCATCTGTGCTTACGAGTTTTACAAACTTGCGAGCGGCAACGCGCTTCCTTTTGTGGCGCCGGATTTTTCGCCACCCGCGGCAAAGGCGAAATTCGAGGCCTTCTTCGCGAACCTCGTGAACGAGCTTGAACGTCACGAGTTCTTCCGTCCGCCGGAGAAGCGCGACAACATGATCGTGAACCTACGCAATATTTTCCTGCGGCTGCGGCCGACCGAGCAGGACATGCAAACGCTGCACGGTGTCGTCCGCACGCTCGCGCAGGGCTCGAAAGGTCCCGCGACGGGTGGCATTTTGCGAGGAGGCGAGGCGGAACTGCTCCGCGAGTTGCTGAACAGACAAGGCGGGGAAGTCGCAAGCGGTACTGCGCCGGGCAAGGGTTTGGCGCGGCTTCTGCGCCGCAATCCGACCGAGTTGGAGCGGAACCTCTGGAAGGCGCTCACCAACGACAAGCGCTTTGCCGGTCAATTCAAGCGCAATGTTCCGGTGGGCCCGCATGTGACGGATTTTCTCGCGCAGTCTTTGCGTGTGATTTTGGAGATCGTGCCTTCGGAAGAAGATGCCGAAGCCGAAGCTGCACGCAAGGCGAAGCAGGCATGGTTAAGCGCGCGAAACTACAAGATCGTTGAGATAAATTCGAACGAGCGGGAACTTGAGATGTTGCTCGCGCGCATCGAACAAGCGATGAAAGTAACCTCTCCTACTCAATCCTGAATCTCATTGCAGAAATTCCGTATGTCGAATTAATCGGCCCGGAACAGGAGCCGAACTATAGAAGAACGAAACAAGGGAGCGCGTGCATGATCCGTTTCGTTTTTTCAGCCGGTATTCTTTTGACGACTACACTGGTTGCCCATCCACAGAATTTGGGACCCCGCGAAGTTCGCGTGCAGGTGAGCGTCAATTATTCGGTGCCGGGTCCCGTCGGTGACAGCGACGACTGGATGAAGGCGCAGGAGTCGGCGCGCAAGGCGCTTTATCTCGTTGCGGATCGCGAATGCGTAATTCTCAAAGAGACGATCGCAACCGACTGCCGGCTCGAAAGCCTGAACGTCAATGCTAACCGGCACCGCCAGACGCAGCAGGACATGATCAATGTCGGTTCGTCGATGACGTTCCGGGTTCAGCTGAAGTAAGTTCCGCGTTCGCAACGGCGGTTTGATGAAGTTCGCGGGCCCGCGCTACAAGGGCCGGCGATGAATGCGACTGCGCCGATTCCTGCAAATCCCGCCGTGCTGGTGTTCGATTCCGGCCTCGGCGGGCTCACGGTGCTGCGCGAGATCGCTGCACTCCGGCGCGATCTGAAGCTCATTTATGCCGCGGACGACGCGGTGTTCCCCTATGGGCGCCTGGAAGACGACGCGCTGATCGCGCGGGTCTCTTCGGTCATGGACGATCTGATCGCGCGCTATAAGCCCGCGCTCGTCGTGATTGCCTGCAACACTGCGTCCACGCTCACGCTGCCGGTACTGCGCGCAAAACATGCGATCCCGTTCGTCGGAACGGTTCCTGCGATCAAGCCCGCCTGTGCGTTGTCGAAGACCAAGCGTATCTCGGTGCTGGCGACACCCGGCACGGTGAAGCGGGATTATACGCGCGCGCTTGTTCAGGAATTTGCGGGCGACTGTCAGGTTGATCTGGTCGGCAGTGAGTGGCTTGCTTCGCTGGCAGAGGCATATCTGCGCGGGGAGGAGGCGACGGACGATGAAATTCAAAAAGAGATCGCGCCCGCTTTTGTGGATCATGGTTCGAAAACCGACACGGTCGTGCTCGCCTGTACGCATTATCCGCTCCTCCTTGCGCGGCTGAAAAAACTCGCTCCATGGCCGGTAGAATGGATCCACGCGGCGCCCGCGATCGCGCGGCGGGTCGCAAGCCTGCTTCCGACGCCCGGCCTGCCCTTGATGGAGCCGGTGAAGGTGCATTTTACGAGCGGCTCCGCACCCACCCTGGCGCTGGCTAAATCCTTGAAACAGTTCGGGATCGGGGCCGTCGACCAGCCGGTTTGACAGGGCTGGCGAGAGCCTTTATCCCCACCGGCTTCCCGCACCCGTGGCGGCCTTCCTAATCGAAACCCCTGATTTCAGGAGTTCCGGCGCTCGGAAGTTCGCCTGTCGGCTTGCTCTAAGGAGGGCATGCAAAGGAGGGCGCAATCCAGAACGAGGATTAGCGATGTCGAAGCGTCACTCGGCCAAGCACAAGCTTGACCGCCGCATGGGCGAAAATATCTGGGGCCGCCCGAAGAGCCCTGTTAACCGCCGCGAATATGGTCCGGGTCAGCATGGCCAGCGCCGCAAGGGCCGTCCGTCCGACTTCGGTGTGCAGCTGCGCGCGAAGCAGAAGCTCAAGGGCTATTACGGCAACATTTCCGAGAAGCAGTTTCTCGGCATCTACAAAGAATCGGTCCGCCGCCGCGGCGACACCGGCGCTCTTTTGATCGGCCTGCTTGAGAGCCGTCTCGACGCCATCATCTATCGCGCGAAGTTCGTGCCGACTGTGTTCGCCGCCCGCCAGTTCGTGAACCATGGCCATATTCTCGTGAACGGCAAGAAGGCGACCATTCCCAGCATGCGTCTTGAGCCGGGCGATGTCGTTTCGGTCAAGGAAAAGTCGAAGCAGCTTCCGCTAGTGCTCGAAGCGACCCAGCTCGCCGAGCGCGACGTGCCGGATTACATCGAAGCCGATCACTCGAAGATGACTGCGAAGCTCACCCGCGTTCCGGTGCTGACCGAAGTGCCGTTCCCGGTGCAGATGGAGCCGCATCTGGTCGTTGAATTCTACTCCCGCTAATTCTGCGGGTACCAGTTACGAAAAAGCCGCCCGGTTTGGGCGGCTTTTTTTATTTCTGAAGAGGCGAGGCGGCTTACGCCTTCGCGGCGACCTTCACGCCTTTTTCTTCGAGGAAGGTCTGCAGCTCGCCGGCCTGAAACATTTCGCGCACGATATCCGCGCCGCCTACGAATTCACCCTTCACATAAAGCTGCGGGATGGTCGGCCAGCTCGCGTATTGCTTGATGCCTTCGCGAAGCTCGGCGGAGTCGAGCACATTGATGCCCTTATAAGCCGTACCGACATAGTCGAGGATCTGCACGACCTGACCGGAGAAGCCGCACTGCGGAAACTGGGGCGTGCCCTTCATGAACAGCACGACATCGTTGCCGGTGACTTCGTTCTTGATGAATTCCTGAATGCTCATGGCCGTCTCTTTACGTCCTTGTCTCACCCTTCGGGGGTGGCGGTTTGTAGCGCGAGGGCGTGAAGCACGCCACCCATCTGTCCCTTCAAAGCCGCATAGACCATCTGATGCTGCTGCACGCGGCTTTTACCCTTGAAACTATTGGAGATAACCGTGGCCGCATAATGATTGTTGTCGCCGGCAAGGTCGCGGATCTCTACGGACGCGTCCGGAAGCGCCTCTTTAATCAGGCGCTCGATCTCGGCAGCTTCCATCCCCATTGCCGTTTACTCCGTAACGCGGCCGGTCAGTTCTTGGCCGCCATGTACTCCGGCAACCAAGATTCGTGCCGCTTCTTCAACTCCGCCACAGATATTGGGCGTTCCCCGGGCAAGGTCAATTGCTCGCCCCCGGTCAGACCGAGCCGCATGGCAGATACGCCCGCTGTTTTTGCGGCAGCCTCGATTTCCGGCAGCGCCAGAGCCGGAGCCGTGACCACGTAACGCGCCTGATCCTCGCCAAACCAGAAGGCGTGCGGCGGGATACCACCCGGTGAAAGTTCTAGGGTCGCGCCGATATTGGACGCCATCGCCATTTCGGCAATCGCAACCAGCAGTCCGCCGTCGGAGCAATCATGAACCGCGGTGAGGCGGCCGTGCGCAATCAGATCGCGGACGAGGTCGCCGGCGCGTTTCTCCGCGGCGAGATCGACCGGCGGTGGCGCGCCTTCTTCCTTGCCGAGAACTGTGGAGAGATAAGCCGACTGTCCGAGCCAGCCGCGCGTGTCGCCGAGGACCAAGATCGCTTCGCCGGAAGCCTTGAAGGCGAGCGATGCCGATTTCTGAAAATCCGCGAGCAGGCCGACGCCGCCGATCGTGGGGGTCGGCAGGATCGCGCGGCCATGCGTCTCGTTGTAGAGCGAGACGTTGCCGGAGACGACCGGGAAGTTCAGCGCCAGGCACGCTTCCTTGATGCCGCGGATGCAGCCGACGAACTGGCCCATGATGTCGGGCTTTTCCGGATTGCCGAAATTGAGATTGTCGGTGATCGCGAGCGGTGTTGCACCGACGGCAGTCAGATTGCGCCAGCATTCGGCGACCGCCTGCTTACCGCCTTCGAACGGATCGGCTTCGCAATAACGCGGTGTAACGTCGGTCACGAGC
>Ga0247762_1000498_pt1 | contig 11004 bp, 5 predicted proteins | sample UWRJL081202R4_FD_181016 | JGI IMG/M metagenome (GOLD analysis project Ga0247762, IMG submission 181016) | Plant litter microbial communities from Arlington Agricultural Research Station in Wisconsin, United States - UWRJ-L081-202R-4 | ecosystem: Environmental > Terrestrial > Plant litter >...
CCCTCGGTCCCTCCTGGCAGCAGGCGAACCAGAAGCTGGCTTCCATCCGGGCCGACATCAACCTGTTCGGGGAGTACGTCTACGGCTTGCAGCCGGCGCGCTTCCATCGGCTCTGGAATCGGATCGCGGATGACGTGATCGCCCGCAGGGTGCCGCAGAACAAAGTCCTGTTCTTGGCCCCACCGAACACGGCCAAGTCCACCTGGAACAGCCTGATCCGCCCGGCCCACTACCTCGGCCAGCATCCCGATCACAACCTGCTCTTCTTTACCTCGTCGGAGCCGATGTCCCGCACCTTTCATTCGGCGGTCGAGTCGATGCTCCGCGACAATGAGAAATATCGAACCGTCTTCCCGGACCCTCAGAATCGGCCCAACCGCGCCCGGGGCTGGTCGGGCGACGGCCTGTACCTCCAGGGCACCCCGCCGTTGGCGAAAGACGGCGCCTATCGGGCGGTCGGCTGGAACGCGTCGGTCATGGGCGCTCGGGCCAACGGGATCATCATTGACGACCCGATGAACCAGGAGCAGGCCAAGAGCGAGGCCGAACAGCGGCGAGCCAAAGAGTACTCGGCCGGGACGGTGATGCGGCGGTTGCAGCCGGGCACCGGCTGGGTTATCGCCGTGATGACCCGGTTCCACGAGAACGATCTCGCCTCCCACTATCTGAAGCTGGCCGAAGAGGACGCCGGCTGGATCGTGGTCCGCCTCCCTCAGATCGCGACCAACGATCCCGAACCCGATCCGCTCGGCCGCGAGACGGGCGAACTGCTCTGGCCGGAACGACTGGATTGGAACTATGTCCACGCCGAACAGCGCGAGATGACCATCGCGCAGTTCAACTTGATCCATCAGGCTGACCCGACCGGGATGGGCGGGGACATCTTCGAGAGCGAGACGTGGTTCCAGGGACTCCCGAAAGACTTCTGGTCCACCATCATGCCCCGCTGCCAGATCCTTCAGTTCTGGGATCTGGCCTTCTCGGACCGGAAGCGAGCCTGCTTTACGGTCGGCCTGACCGTCGCGGTCGATCCCGAGTTGAACATCTACATCCTGCACATCACCCGCCGGCGGATGAACACGGCCGACGCCGAAGACGAGATGGTCAAGACGATCCTGGTTGCCAAGCCCTTGATCGTGGGGATCGAGACCGACAAGTTCCACCAGCAACTGATCATCTCGATGGCGAGACGCTTGATGGAACGGGTGATGTGCAACGTCCAGTTGATCCGGCCCCAGGACGACAAGACCGCCCGTGCGCTGTTGCCCGCCTCGCGCGCCCAGCAGGGCAAGGTCTTCGTCAACAAAGAGGCCAACTGGTACCGCGCCTTTGTCACGGAATGTTTGGGCTTTCCGAACACCCGCTACAAGGATCAGGTGGACGCCTTTTCCGGGGTGGTGCTGATGGTCGAGAAGATGGGCGAGATCATCACCAAGACCCGCCGGATCGTGGTCGAGCACGTCATGGCGTAGCCTGCTACACTAGCTCCCGGGGGTGCCGTGGAAGACGTGGCGATGGTCAACACCGACGCGGAGATGACGGACGCCGACATCGCCCGTGAGTCGCTGGACTTTGTGCAGGATCTCCGCAAAGACTTCGAGAAGCGGGATCTGCTGTTTGAGTTGATCGACCGGGTCATCTATCTCGAACAACGGGTGGAAATCCCGGAGAACTTCAAGAACACCGCCGTCGAAGTCCGGACGCCGTTGCCGATGCACATCGCGAACTCGATCACGGCGGCGCTGTCGATCAACAACCCCAAGGTCATCTTCAAACCGATTGAGTTCGGAGATCCCGGCGAGGACAACGCCGCCTATCGGGAGCGCTTCTTTGAAGCGTCCTGGCTGCGACAACAGCGCGAGAAGCGCCGCCGGATCTATCGGGTCTTCATGCACTCGGTGGTGACCAAGGGCCTGGGCGTGCTCAAGACGTTCGAGCGAAAGAACCGGGCCTGGGCGAAGTACCAGGACTTCTCCACGTCCTACGCCGACAGTCTCGACAAGCGGATGCGCGAAGGGGTGATTGACCAGGACGCACGGTCGCGTCTGTACGACTCCGGCACCGAGGAGTACAAGCGCGGGCTGCCGTACCCCATCGAGACGACTGACATCCCCCCGGAGACCTTCTACTACCAGCAGGGCGAAGACGGCCTGACCCGGGTGGCCGAGGTCAAGGATGTCCCCTACTACGACACGCTCTGCCACTACGGCGCGGCCTTCGATGAGCGGGGGCGGGTCTGCCTGGACGATGTGATGGGGCTGCCCGTCCCGCGCCAGGAGTGGCATCGGACGTTCAAGCACACCGACCGCAAGACCATCCAGATGGTCGAACTGTGGGACTGGGAATACTGCACGATCATCCTGCGAGGGCCGGGGGATCTGCCCACCGCTGGGTCGGGCGCGTCCGGATCCGGCTGCACCGTCAAGCGCTGGAAGCACACCTACGGCGACGAGACGCTGCGCGTTCTGAAAGGCCCGTACTTCCATGCCTCAGGGATTCTGACCTCCAGTCGTCAGCCGGATCAGGCCAGCCTGTCGGTCCTGTTTGCCTACCTGCACCTGTTCCCGCTGCTGAACTCGCTGCTGACGATGCAGTCGCAGGCAGCCTTCAGCTTCGCCTATCCGGCCTATCGGCGGACGACCCCGGCGGCCTTCGGCCTGCCCGAGTCGCCGTTCGGGTTGGACGCCCAGGAGCTTCAGTCGAACCGCGAGAAGATCACCCCGGGCACCATCTTCCCGCACGATGTCGCCCCGATGGATCAGCCCCGTACCACGGTGGATCTGGACAAAGCCATCAACTTCGTCCGGGGCATGATCGACATGGCCCTGCCCGACTCGGTCCAGGGGGTGGTCTCGGGCGAGACGGCGGGCTACGCGCTCAACCAAGCCGCGAGACTGGCGAGCTTGCAGTGGTCCCCGATCATCGAGAACGTGCAGGACTGCCTGTCCGAACGGGTCGGCTGGGAATCCCACCTGATCGAGACGCATATTGGCGAACCGGTGTACGTCTGGGGCGCGGTCCCGCAACCTCGCCGCCGGCGAGGCGGACCCAGAAACTACAAAGAGGGCTGGATGGGGATCGGTCCGGATGATCTCAAGGGGATTCACAACTACGAGGTCATCCTTGAACCCGTCTCGGTCAACAACGACCAGTTGCTGTTACGCAACCTGCGCGAGATGCTCGACATGCGGCTGATCTCGCCGGCGGACGCGATCCGCAAGATGGGCGGGAACCCGGTCGAAGTCGAACAGGCGTGGCTGCTGCACGAACTGAAGCAGGATCCGGAGATCCGCAAGAACCTCAAGCAGCGGGTGTTCCAGGAGCTTGCCACCATCGAGCAAGAGTCGATGCGGAAGCTTCCTCCCGCCGGCCAGCCGGGCGGCGCTCCTCCCGTCCCGGCCTCGGGCGCTCCCGCCGGCGCACAACCCGGCGTCAGTCAGGGACTGCCGACCACCGGGTTCGTGCCGCCGGCCGGGGCCGTTCCTGGCGCACCGCCGCCCGCCCCTCCGGGCGCGCCCGCGCCAGGAACCCCACCCCCGATGTCGCTGCCCCGTCCGCCGGGCACCCCACCGGGCGCACCGGGTGGCGTCAGGGGCGCGCCCGCCCGTCACGTTCCGATCCCAGGAGGCTAAGTCATGCCCAGAGAACACCCCTACGACGAGGCTGCTTCGGAAATTGTGACGTGGCTGGATGAAGCCCCGTCGTACTATGCCGAGGCGATGAAGGGCGGGCACGACGCGCCATTTTCGGCCAAGACCACCGAGCAGCAGAAGCTGGAGTATTACAAGCGACAGGTCTTCCAGACCCAGTTGGACGGTTCGCCGGACTACTCGAAGCCGAACACCCAGGGTCGGCAGATGCTGATTGACCGACTCGGGATCAACGGCTACACCCAGGTGATGGCGGCGGTCATGCCGAAGCGGGTGGTGGCCTACAATGCGATGAACCTGCCCGTCGAGCAGGCGCCGGAACCGCCGGCCCCGTTCGAGGTCGCCAAGCCTGAACTGGATATCCCCGTCTCTCCTGCCGAACCTGACTTGCCTGAGACTCCCGGGAGCTACTGATGGCGTCGTCTACCTCGAAGAAACTGGCGAACGCCCAGGCGGCGAGTCTGGCGGCGCAAGTCGCCAACATGGCGGCGCAACTGGACTTCCAGAAGGAACGGATGCGCCTGCTGGAACTCCCGCAGTTCCAGCATCTGTCCCAGATGGATATCGACAAGTTGGCGTTCGAGAAGTCCCAGGCCACCTGGGAGAACGCCCTCAAAGAAGCGACCCTGACCGGGACATACCAGGGGCAACCGACCCTCCAGTATCTCGAACAACAGGCCAAATTGTTCGGTGTGATCGACGGGCAGCAGACCCTCGAAGGGAAGCTGTCAGACGCGCAGATCGCCCAGATCAACCACTCGATGCAGTTGCAATCACACGCATCGTTGCTCGAAGACCAGAAGTTTGGCTTCGAGCGGGAGCGGTGGGGCAAAGAGTTCGACTACCAGATGCAGAAAGACCTCCGGGACTTTGGGGTCACGGAGGCGCAACTGACCGGGATGTACAACGGTCAGCAGACGTTGGCGTCCAAGGAGCTTGACTCCAAGAACGTCCAGGCGTACCTGGGATTGCTCGGATCCCTCCAGGGGCCGGGCAACGCCTTCAAGCAGATGCGCGTGCTGGGCAGCACCCCGCAGAACTTGCAGAGTCTGGTCGGGCAGTGGACCGGGCAGTACGAGACGCCGGGCTTGACCAGCACCGGACAGGCGCCAGGACAAGCGAACGTTTCCGACCTGTTCAATCAGAGCTACGGCCAGCAGTTTCTGGGCAGTCAACCACAGTCCGGCGGGACGCCTGGACTACCCGGACAACCGCTGCCCCCGCCGCCACCGGGAACGGTGGGCGCGGCCGGGGTATCGACGGCGGGTCCGCAGTACGGCCCCTATCAAGGCGGCGCGGGACAGGTCAACGGACCTAACGGCATCTTCAACTACAACGACGCGCGCTCCTATTCGGAAGCGGTGCGGTTGGCGCAGGGGCTGCCGCCGCTGTTGGCGACAGGCTCGCCCATCAGCAGTGAGGGGCCGCACTACCCCTACAACGAAAACCCCGCACTGCGGCCCGGCCCGGATGCGAACTGGAACGTGCCGACTAACACCGGGGTCACCCAGGTCTATCCCATCGGGCAAGCGCCACCCTCGGCGGCACAAGCAGCGGCGACGGCCGCTCAGATGGGGGTGGCTGGGATGGCTGCGACAGACCCTGATCGGCAGATCGGCATTACTGATCCTGGGTATGTGGCGCCCGATCCGGCTTTGCGAGGGACCGGGGTCTATTCTGGACAGACCGCTGCCCCTGCCGCTGTCACGGATGCGACGCAGCCGGGCGAGCCGCTTGATCCTCGTGTCGGAGCCACCGGCGTGCAAGCAGGAGCGCCCCCACCAGGGGAACAGGGTTACACCGTCAGTCCGGCCGGCACGCAAGCGCCCATCGGCGCGTACAACTACGAAGCCACCCCATCCGGCCAGACCCAGGTCTATCCGCCAGGAGTCGCGGCTCCGGCCGATTCGGCCCAGACCAGCACCAGCACGCCCCAGTCGATGAGCGGGAACGTTGGGCTGCTGCCGTCCCAGATCAACGCGGAGAACTACGAGAACTCGAACGAGTACGCGAAACAGTTCCTGTGGGGCTACCTCGAAAATCAGGGGTGGGATCCTATCGCGGCCCAGTCGGCCTACCAGCAGTCACTGCCAACCTATGGGGGTCCGGCCAGTGGGACCGTGAACGCCGGGCTGGGGTTCTGAGATGAGCATTGGCAACTTCGTCGGTGACATTGATCTGTACAGCAACCCCATCGAAGAGGAAGAGGCCGAGGAAGAGTATCGGCGCAAACTGAAAGAAGCAGCGGAACGCGCCAAGAAGCTCGCCGAAGAGCAGCGCAAACGGCAGGAAGAAGCGGCGAAGAAAGCCGCTGAAGCGCAGAAAGCTCCGGAGAAGCCAAAGGAAGTTCCCAAACCGGAACAGCCGAAGCCGCCCGAACCGCCGAAGCCGCCGGAGAAGATCGAGCCGCCCAAGCCGCCGGAAGAGGTCAACCGTCAAGAGGCGAGAGACAAGCAGCGGCTCGACCAGCAGACACCGGAAACACAAGCCGCGTTCGAGTCGAAGTACGGCGCACGGGCGAAAGAAGAGTGGGTCCGCGAGCACGAGCAGGAGCTTGATCGGAACCTGGGTACCTACGGAAAAGAAGAGCCACGAGCGGGCGACCGACCGCTGCCCGGGATTGACGCGCCGAACGCGCCGGATCGGACCATCGGGCGCTACGCCTATGATCCAAACGCCCCCGCTGGCGAGGCTCGGCGGGTCCAGCCAGGGCAGGTACCCGGAGTAGACTCCCGCATCGAAGGCTTGCCCGCGCCCATCACCGGGAACAACCCGTTGACGGGGCTGCCCCAGAACCCGATGGTGACGGCGACGACCCCGCAACAGCCGCAAGCGCCGACCTCGTTTGCGCCGCCGACGCGGGACGATTGGTCGAGGAATCCCGGGGTCACCCAGGCCGCGCCAGCCGCGTCAGGTCAGCCACCCCTGCTGCCCAATCAGCCGCCCGTCCGAGACGATTGGCGGACGAATCCCGGCGTGACTCCACAGGCTCCCGTGGCTCCAGTCGGGTTGTCCGCAGCAGCCGAGGCAACCCGCAACGTCTGGAACTCAGAAACAGGACGACTGACTCAGCCGCCAGCCGCGCCCGGACAGCCGCCTGAGCAAGCGCAGCAGGCTCCGATTCCGGCGGATGCTCCTCCCAGACCGACTGATCCGGGCGACTATGTCCTCGTGCAGAGTCCGAATGGGGCGAAAGCCTGGATCACGCGTGAGGTCTGGTCGAACAGCAGTTTTACGGAAGAGGGGACAGGGGCACAGAAGCCGTATCGGGAAGTTCTACAAGTCATCTACGACCCGGATAAAGAACTCCGACCTGTCCAGATGCCTGAGCCGGAGGCCCAACCCGGGGCGCTTCAGCCTGTTCCCATGCCGCAGTATGGGGAGCCGGGTGCGGGAGAGCGTCTTGATCCGGGGATTATCAAGTCCCCCTTCGTGACCCCGGCGCCCGCGCCGCCAGCGGGCACGACCGATCCGGCGATCACGTCTGCGACTGGGGTGCAAGCGCCGACGGTCCTCGACAGTGGGATGAAGATTCCTGGCCAGCCCGCGCAGGCGCTGCCGGCCAACGCGCCGCCGATGCCGTTGCTGGGGGACAGCATCTTGGTGGGGGAACCCGGCCAGGAGCCGTATTGGTATTCGCGCTCGGGCTATGAAGAGGCGAAGAACGCGGCTCGCGTCGAAGGTATTCCGGTTCCGCCGATTATCTACGACCCGAAGGCGGCAGGCGCGTCGTCGGTGAATACGCCGACCGCGCCAACTTCGCCGACGACAACCGCGCCCGTGGCTCCTGCTGCTCCAACGGCTGCGCCCGTGACGGCTCCGGCTGCTCCAGCGACAGCACCGGTCACCGCCCCCGCTGCTCCCGTCTCAAACGCCATTCCGGCTGATGCTCCACCCAAGCCCCCGCGTGATGTGCTGCTGGTGCAGACCGAGAACGGCACCAAGATGTGGTTGGACCGGACCATCTACGAGACGGGCACGCTGGGGACCGGCGGTCCGCCGATGAAGAGCGTGTACCAGTTGGTGGCCGATCCGCTGGCGGCAACGCTGGATGCGCTGGGACCACAAACGGCGCTCATGTCCTCGCGTTCCACCAGTCCCACTGGTGCGCAGCCGAGTAACATCCGGTTGATGTCGTCTCCGTCGGGGACATCGACACCAACCGCGCCGACTCCCACCTCTCCCTACGGCACCTACGTTCCGCCGACTGCGCTGACCGCGCCGGGCACGCCCGCTGGGGCGCTCCTGTCCGCGCAACAGAACCCCTACCTGGGGGCGTTCTCGACCACCAAGCCGGTCGAAACCGTCCTGCAACTGACCAACAAGAATCCCCAGGATGCGCTACACATTCTGGGCGGCATCAGCGCGTTGGTGGGCGGCAAGCTCGACGCCGAGGGCAAGGCGGTCGGGGCCTGGGCGGAACCGTACCTGAACGACGTGGCCCGGCTGGCCTGGGCCAGAGAAGAAGTCACCAACGGCCGCAACTCCGACCCGCGCAACGCGCCGCTCGATTACATCGAGAACTGGAAGGACGGCTACTTCGGCTCGGACCCCAACGTCCCGCTGGTCAAAGAGATGAACCAGCAGATGATCGACTATGGGGTCCAGAAAGCCACCCAGGAACGGCGACCGTTCAACTGGAAGGATGTGTACGGTCAGAACGGCGAAGCCGGGCTGATTGTGCAGCAGACTACCGGGATCGATTGTGGTCCGAACGCGGCGTCCACCGTTTTGCGGTCGCTGGGCTACAACGCTGATCCCGCGCAGATGTTCACATACGCGAAACAGCGAGGCTACCATAACGGGAACGAGTTCACCGGACCAGCCAACTTTGCTCGGATGCTCACCGAGGACGGAGGCGTTCCGGCCAGATTGCATCAGTTTGATCCAACCAAGCCTGAGCAGTCACAGCAAGCCTGGGCAACGGTAGATGCGGAGCTTGACGCTGGGCGGGTGGTGGTGCTGTCCTCTCCGGGGCACTACTGGTCGATCTCGGCAAAACGGGAAGGTCCGCGCGGCACCGAGTATTACGGTGGGGCGACTTCAACAGTAGCGAAGAATCCGGCCTGGGGAACGAAAGGCCAGTTCAACTACGGGGGCAATCCGAACGCCATCATCACTACGCAGGGAACGGCCGATCCGAATTCCCGGATCGTGAAGAGCTTGAATCTACAGCCACCAACTCCGGGCGCTGCGGCTGCGCCCAGCCCGAATAATCGGGCGCTCCTGTCGGCGATGACCACCCGGCAGCGAGCCGAACATGTGCTGGGCGCGCAAGCCCGCCAGGATCCGGCTCACCAGCCGACGCAGATCCAGTCACAGCCCAGTTATCCGGGCGAAGATCAGCCGTCGATGGCGGGAATGCCGCCGACACCTGGACCGTCGCAAGCGCCGTCTCCGAACATGTCGGCTCAGTCGAAGCCGCCGCGTGATCCGCGCATCACGGCAGCAGCGAAGGAGAACTACTGGTCCCGGAGTCAGCCTGCTCGGCACGCTTTGATGGTGGAGCAGTTCAACCGACCGATGGCTGAGAAACAGGCAGAGTTCGACGCGGCCATCGAACGGGGCCTGGACGAGGAAGGCATCACCGATCCGGGTACGAGACAGCAATGGCGGAACTCGATGACGATGATGGCTACCGGGAAGGGTTTGGCGGCTGGACGCCAGGGCGAGAACCCGAATCTCAATCCGTACATGATCGCGGGAGAGTACACCGGAAAGCCGGGGACGGCGAACGAATCGAACTCAACCGCCCTAGGTTACTTCCAGTTCCTGCGCCAGGATTCCAAGGGTAATCTGTACAGCCACGATCAGTATCTACCGGCTGAGTACAAGGACAACCCCTATGATTCGGTCGGGCAGGTGCGGCAGTACATTCAGGCGATCACGCGGGGTCGCTACAAGGGCGATATGATGGGGCCGATTCGAGAGAAGAACAATACCGGTGTCTGGGGGCCGTAAATGCCAGGACCGTTGGACGACACTTACACCTATCCAGCCGATCCGGGGGAAGGTGGTATGCCGCTGCGACCCGCCGCGCAGGAGTCGTATCCGAGCCTGGACGATCCGGGGATGGGGCATTGGACGGACCCGAATTCGCTGTGGTACATGATGCCGAAGCCGCCTCCCGAGCGGAACATCGTACCGCTGGACGAAGCCATGGCGGGTACCCAAGCGCCCTTGATCCCGGGCCGACCGTCGGTGGCCCAGAATCCGCCCCCGCCGCCACCCGAAGCCCCACCAGCAGAACCGACGCTACCGTCTGTCGCGACACCGGCTCCCTCGCCGATGCCCGAAGCGACGCCGCCCGCCTGGATGCCCCCGGATCCAGCAACCCAGAGCCAGACGACCTATGCTCCTGAAGATACCGACCGAAATGGTATTGTCACCGAGATCGAACGCTGGCTGTTCCACCAGCAGAGTTCGCCAGCGGAGCGGGCTGACGCTTGGATTGAACAGAACGTCTGGTCGAAGGGCTACACTGTGGACGCTTCGACCGGGAGTATCATCGACCCCGAGTCGAATCAGGTGATTGGCCAACTTCCAGCCTTCGAGTGAGGTACCCCATGCCACGACTCCCCGACATCCCTGTTGAGTCGTGGATTGCTGACCAGCAGGATCTGTTCAACAAGACCATCGGGGGGTTGTTCCCGTCCCTGGAATTCCAGGACGCGACCAACGACGCCGCCGCGCAGATCCCCTACGACTACCCGTATGCGGGTGGCGAAGACAGCTTCCGGGAAGAGCAGGAGCGGATCCGCCAGCTTCAGGAAGCAGAGGATCGCCGGGTCGAGCAAGAGCGACTCCAGGCCGAGGCCCAACAGCAGCAGGCGATGGCAGCCGCGCAGCAGGCGACGCTGCAACAGCAGGAGATGGCGCGCCAGCAGGCGTTGCAGGGACAGGCCCAACAGACCGCCTCGCAACTGGGCATCCCGCTGCCACAGGAAATCTCCTCCCTGTTCCAGGGCGTGTCGGGGCCACCGGGGAGTGGGGATCACGCGTCTACGTCCGGCGCATTTGATCCGTCTCCGATGGCCCCGGCTCCCACGCCGGACCTGGAGATCCCCCAGGCTGACTACGCACAAATGCGTAGTCCGTATGACTTCCGGGACATGGAGTCCGGGGTTGGTGAGCGTCTGCCGACGACCCCGACACCCGAGGGCATCCCCGAACAGCCGCCCAAGATGGGCGGACTGGGCGACTTCCAGCAGTACGCCAGCGGTCTCTGGGATCAGGCGCAAGCCTGGGGCGAGCGGATGCAGAACCCGCAGCCGGAGTACGTTCCTGGGGCGCTGCCCGAACCAACCGAGACCGAGCGCAAAGAATTCGAGGAGCAGACCAGTCGTATCCGCAC
>Ga0247762_1000499_pt1 | contig 10957 bp, 9 predicted proteins | sample UWRJL081202R4_FD_181016 | JGI IMG/M metagenome (GOLD analysis project Ga0247762, IMG submission 181016) | Plant litter microbial communities from Arlington Agricultural Research Station in Wisconsin, United States - UWRJ-L081-202R-4 | ecosystem: Environmental > Terrestrial > Plant litter >...
ACAGAAACACCCCTAACCAGAACACACATCCCGCGGCTTTCTCCCGGTCTTATCGCTCTCGCACCCCGCACTCACACCGTTTTCCCCTACACCCGCAACGTCCCCTCAACACTCCCATCCATCGTCTTCCCCATAACCACAGCCGCCGCAATCTTCAGCATCGACACCATCTTACCATCCTTCGTGTCCCAGTAATAAGCCTCCTCCGGCACAACCTCCACAACAGTCAACCGCTTATCGTCCTGCCCGCCCTGAAACCAGGCCTTCACCATCGGGCTCCACAGCTCACGGATCTTCTGCTCATTCCGCGAAACATAGGCGCGTCCGTAAATAGTCATATACTCCGAGTCACCAGCATTTGCATAATATAGCTGTACGCGCGAGTCGTGCTGGATCTCCTCGTTCTTATTGCTCTCGCTCGAACTGAAGAACCACAGATGCCCCGCTTCATCCACCTGTTGCGTGCCCATAGGCCGCGTGGGCTGATAACCATGCTCCAAAAGTGTGGTGAACATACATACCGCATTATGCTTCACAAGCTCCTGCATCTTTTCAATGGCTTCCTTATTCTCCAGGTTCGCCACCGTGCCGCCTTGATGTTTTTCCATAGTTGTATCGTTTGCGTTAATAAATGAAACTGACCTACCGCGTGAAAATTTCATTCCCATCACCAGAGCCGAAATTTGTCTAACGTTTCCGTCAATTGGCCGCTGGTTACAAACACCCCGATAAACAACGGTGCTAACGTTGTAGAATAATATTCGCAGGCCATACAGCCGGCCAAAGCACTCACCGTTCCACCTTATAAAAATACCGTACTTTTACAGCGACTGCAGACACACCCATCGTCTCAGCCGAACCGCTACACCATGGAAAAGAATACCTGCGCCATCACCGGTAAAGAATACACCGCGGAAAAGGCTATCCCGCTCACAGCGCTGCACCAAAACATCCAGCAATACGTACTGAAAACTTACCCCGGATCGACCAAAGACAGTATCGTGGGAGAAGATCAGCTCATCAACGTAGAAAAAGAATATCTCAACGACCTCGTTACACGCGAGCTCGGCGACCTCGACGATCTGGAAAAAGAAGTACTCAACAGCATCTCCCAAAGCAACATACTCACGGAAAAGATCGACGACAGCTTCGAGGAAACACTAACCTTTGGCGAAAAAATAGCCGACAGGATAGCAACCTTCGGCGGCAGCTGGAGATTCATAATCACCTTCATGGTATTCATCGTATTGTGGATGGCGCTGAATATCTTCTGGCTTCAGAACAAAGGCTTCGACCCATATCCGTTCATATTACTCAACCTCATCCTCTCCTGCCTCGCCGCCCTGCAGGCCCCTGTTATTATGATGAGCCAAAACCGCGTCGAAGCCAAAGACCGTATCCGCGGCGAGCACGATTACAAGATCAACCTCAAATCCGAGCTCGAAATCCAGCTTCTCCACAAAAAAATAGATCACCTCCTCATCCACCAAAACAAACGCCTCCTCGAAATGCAACGTGTCCAGGCCGAAATGATGGAAGTCATATCGAATAGCCTGAAAAAACAACAATAACAATCAATTAAAACGCCGTCAACAACGTTTTGACGCCTCCAGGTAGCGAATTTCACCCCTTTTGTCTATTTAACGCCCGCCTCCGAAACTAACGCGGTTACTAGCCGTGTTGGGTGCAGAATAAAAAGAAACAAAAGTTTAGTCCCAAAAGGCAACCCTTTTTCCAAAAGCCCCGTCTCGTGGAAGATTTGCAAAATACCTTGGAAGACTCTCTTCGGCTCACCACGCTTATCAACGGCTGCCTTAAAGGCAACCGTGATGCCCAGAAAATGCTATACGAGCAATTTTATGGGTACGCAATGAGCATTTGCCTGCGCTATGCGCCGGGTAGAGAAGAAGCAAGAGAGATACTCAACGACGGATTTATGAAAGTATTCACCCGGCTAAACCAACGCGACCAACAAGGATCATTCAAGTCCTGGCTCAGGAAAATAATGATCCATAACGCGATTGATTACTACCGGAAGAATAACAAACATTATAACCATCACGAGCTTGATGATGTACGAACACAAGGACCCGCTGTGGAAAACGATGCCCTCACCAGCATCGCCTATGCCGACCTGATACAGATGGTGCAGCAGCTCCCTCCTGCATACCGCACCGTCTTCAATCTCTACGTCATCGATGGATACACCCACGACGAAATCGCCAAACAATTGAATATAACAGAAGGGACCTCCAAGTCGAACCTGTTCAAAGCACGGGAACACCTGAGAGAGCAACTACAAAAACTTAACATTAAATCCTATGCCCAATATTTCTGACCAGGAACTGGATAAGCTCTTCCAGGAAGCCGGCCAGGGAATGAGGCCGGAATTTGATCCCAATGATTGGGAAGACCTCGCAAAACGTCTCGACCGCGAAGAACGAAGAGCTATGGCCAGACGCGCCAGTGGCTACGGACTCGCTGTACTCCTATTGATATCGTCAGCCGCATGGCTTACCGAAAGCAGCGCTACATCGCGCCCGCAGCTCACTCAAACACAGTCGCTCTCTGCCCAAAAGGCCGAAACCGGCAGCAATACCCAACACCGAACCCTATCGACAGACACTACGACAACCTCATCCCTACCCGAAACGCAAACAACAACAGCGCCTACGGCGGCGACTACGACTAACACGGCTAAAAAACAAAACATCACCCCCACGCAACAAGACAATACAAACTCGTCTGCTGCAACAACAAGCGCACAACAAACCGATGCAATACAAAAAAATGCAGCAGTAATAGATAACAGAAAGGCTGGTACCACAATGTCAGCCAAAGCCCAGGCTTCAGCAACAGCTAAGAAACCGGTAGCAACAGCACCGCTGGATCAGCAACCTCTGGCCTCCGCTTCAACAGTACCGCACACTAACGCTAAGCAACGCCACGGAGCGGCCCAAACAAGCCGTCGTAACGGCGAAGCCGATAAAAACACACCTGCAACAACAGGCAGCGTTACAGCGCAAAACACACAGCCTGCATTATCAAAAGCTTCAGGCGCAAAGCAAACCAATAGCCCGGTAGATAATAAAGGTATTGCCACTATACAACAGCACACTGGGCACCAACAGCCGACAGGTAAAGAGACGACTGGTGAAGTACAGCAGAACGAACACAATGCTCCGACGGCAACACAAGCCAACACACCAGCGTCATCTGCAAAGACGGCAGGCAAAGCGTCGACAGCCAACGCAACAGCCTTGCCTCAACAGTCCGGCACAGTAAACTCGCAAGGCAACAAGGCAGCATTGGCAACAACACAATCGACTACAAGCCAGCAGCAAAACAAGAAAGGAGACGACAGGTCCCCAGAATCGGCTAACGATTCGCACGACTCACTCGCCCTCAATGAAAGCAAGGCCACAACCTCAGGCACCGGCAGGCAACCTGGAAACAACACGGCGGCGGTAACAACAGAACAACCTGGAAAACCCGCCACAGGCAGCGAAGCTCAACAACAAGGCAAAGCTTATGCGAACAACGAGGGAAACGCACAGCAAAACGCCAACGGAGTCGATACAGTAGCAAGTGTCGCAGGCAACCGCGCAGCGGTACGGTCCAATGAGCAAACAGGTGCAATAAAAAATGCCGGAGCCTTGGTGATAGACAAAACACAACCGCAAAACGTATCGAACAAAGGCCTTGCGCCGAATAAAGGTGAACAGCTGGTATCCGAAAATAGTAAAGGATCGCCGGCATCGTCACAGAATACTACGGACAAAGGGGTCGCTTCGAATAACACAGGACAACCCGGATCAGAAAACAACAACGGTACCCTGACGGCAGATCCGAAACAGTCTCAAAACACAACAGACAAAGGGCTTGCGCAAAATGAAAGCTCCCAACCTGCTGACGCTAAAACCAGCGGCACAACGGCCACGGCAGACAGCGTAACCACACCGAAAGACACAGTAGCCCTGGCCGGGACAAAGGCAGCTACAGATACTACGGATAACAAGAGCGCCGAAGAAGAAAAGAAGAAATCGAAAACACCTGCCAAATGGTTCATCAAGTTGCCGGTCTCTCCCGACTTCAGCTCGATAGACTATGGCAAGCCAGGTAAATCAGGCGTCAACATCGGCCTCATGGCAGAGTTTATGCCTACGAAACACTGGTCGGTAAGCCTCGGCGCCATCTGGTCCAAAAAGATCTACTCGTGGGACAGCCCCGATAAGACCTATGGTGGCAACGGATGGTCCGTAAAGGCAAGTTACCTCGACGGCGACTGCCGTGTACTGGATATACCGCTGAATATAACCTACTACCTGCGCCCCGAAGCGCGCACAAACTTCTTCATCACAGCAGGCGCGTCGTCGTATATCATGCTCAAGGAAATGTACACATACACCGTGTGGGCAAACCAGCAGGAATATCAATACGACGAAAAATATGTCCGCAAAAACAACAACTTGTTTAGCATGTTAAACCTGTCTATAGGCTTACAGCACCGGCTGTCAAACCGGTTCCAGGTTCAGGCTGAACCGTTCTTGAAGGCACCCATCTCAGGCGTAGGGCAGGGAAAGGTGAATCTTGTGAGCATGGGCGCCTTCTTTACACTCAAATATCAACTCAATAAATAAATCAATTAAACACTGCATGACACACACTGTCAGAATTTCGAAACTGTTTACACTACTGGCGTTTTGTGCGGCCTGCGTTAACCACCAGGAAGGCGAAATAACCGACTGCGATTCCAACAGACCCGAGATAACCATAAGCGCATCGACTAACCCTACCACCTGCGATAGCAACGACGGTAAGATCGTAGTCGCCGGCACGGCAGGCGAAGAACCATATCAATTCCGCATCAACGACGGCGCTTACCAGGCCGCAGGCACATTCGAAGGATTAGGCGGCGGTATCTATACCCTGACAATAAAAGACGCCAAAGGTTGTGAAACCTCCACGGAAAATACACTCACCATCGCCGACTCCGGTCTGACCGCTACACACGAAACAACGTCCGATACCGAATGCTTCTCCGACAACGGCACGCTTAGCGTTACAGCTGCCGGCAAAAACGGCCCCTTCCAGTACCAGCTGGGCAGCGGCGCCTTCAGCACAACATCGTCGTTCACCGGCCTGAAAAGCGGCAGCTATACCGTAACCGTAAAAGACGCACTCGGCTGTACAATAACAGTCTCCGCTAACGTAACGCGCGGCCAGAGTGGCATATCGTACAATACGGACATCGCACCCATTATTAAAAACAACTGCGCCATATCCGGGTGCCACGTAGCCGGAGCGCAAAGCCCTAACCTCTCTGTATTCGCCAACGTAAAGTCTAATGCAAGCAGCATCAAGTCCCGCACCGGCGACCGCTCCATGCCACAGGGCGGATCACTCACACAACAGCAGATCAGCACCATTGCCTGCTGGGTAGACGATGGCGCCCCGCAAAATTGATCCCTCAAACAACCAATAAAATCCTAAAAATATGATCCGTATCTGTTCGATAATATTGCTTGTGCTGGCCGCAACCGGCGTACAGGCCCAGCGTTATACCGCGGAAAAAACATTCGTAAGCTTCTTCTCCAAGGCCGCCCTGGAAGACATCAAGGCTGATAACACAAAAGTTACAAGCCTGCTCGATCCCACTACATCCGACATCGCGTTCGTAGTGCCCGTAAACGAATTCCAGTTCGAGAAGTCACTCATGCAGGAGCACTTCAACGAAAAGTATATGGAAACTGAAAAATACCCACGCGCTACCTTCCAGGGTAAGCTTACAGGCTTCGATGCCGCGGCAACACAGGAGCAAAAAGTAACGGCAAAGGGCAAGCTCACCATACACGGCGTAACCAAAGACGTCGAAATACCCGGAACCATAGAAAAACAGGGAGACAAATACGTCGCAAAATCCGAGTTCATGATAAAACTCGCCGATTACAAGATAGAGATCCCTCAGTTGCTCTGGCAAAAAATTGCCGAACAGGTAAAAGTAACGACTAACTTCACATACGTACATCAATAATCACACTATGCGTCCAGCTCTAAAACATATAACAGCACTCTTTACAAGCGCCCTCCTGCTCTCGGCGATCCCCGCCCTCTGCCAGGATGACTTACTGGGCGACCTGGAGAAGACTCCCGCTAAGAAATCAAAATCGAAACCCTATACATCACAGACATTTAAAGGCACCCGCCTCGTAAACGGCCACACGGTGGAAACCATCGGTGCGGGCACACTTGAGTTCATCTTCTCACACCGCTTCGGCCGCGTTAACGGCGGCATATACGAACTGTTCGGACTGGACGATGCCTTCGTACGTATAGGCCTCGAATACGGTATCACCGATAAGCTCGGAGTAGGCATAGGCCGTAACTCTGTCGATAAAACAGTGGACGGATACCTTAAATACAAAGCCCTCACACAATCAAAAGACGGATCGCCCATCACCGTTACGGCGTTCGCAAGCACGGCCTATAAAACATCGCCCAAGGCAGAAGACACCCCCGCGGGCTTCGAGAATATAGACCGCCTCGCATATACCGGGCAGCTGCTCATAGCACGCAAGTTCTCACCGGCCGTATCCCTCCAGCTTATGCCCACCATAGTTCACAAAAACTATGTAGCTAAAAACGAAGGCGATAACAACCAGGTGGCTATAGGCGCCGGCGGCCGTTTTAAAGTAACGCGCAGCATGTCCTTCAGCACGGAATACTACTACCGTATCAACCCTGATGCCACCTCGCCCTACCGTAACTCCCTGGGTGTAGGCATCGAAATTGAAACCGGCGGCCACGTATTCCAGATCGTACTCACAAACACACGCGGCATGGTGGAACGTACCTTCATTACAGAAACAGACGGTAAGTTCTTCAAAGGCGATATACACCTCGGGTTTAACGTAACCCGCATATTCCAGCTCAAAAAGAAATAGAGCCCGCTCGACCCGGTCGTACAGATCGGATAATATAATAACGGCAGCTCTGCAACTCCCCCTGCCCGCAGAGCCGCTGCTCGCTCAATCTACGAACATAAAGTACTCGGATACCTGCCGCTTGGCAGGTATCACGATACTCCTTTGATTTGATTATAACCTAACAATTTAAAACAATGACCACCCACAACCCAGCTATTGGAAAGGTAACCCACAGGCTCGCCTTCCTGGCAATTGTCCTAATGCTATTTATCGTTGCGCTAAGCTGCAGTGACGATGATAATAACTCACCTTCGGGAGCGAACAAAGTTAAGCTCTCCAGCACAACAGTCGGCAGTCACCTCATGGATGGAGACGGAAACTCCCTCTATCTGTTCGCCGCCGACGCCGCAGGCGTAAATAATTGCACCGGCGGATGCGCAACCAACTGGCCCGTTTTCTTCGCGGAAAATCTGACCGCTGCGTCGCTGAGCGACGGCCTCGACATCGCAGACTTTGCAACCATAACATCAAATGGCAAACAGCAAACCACCTACAAAGGCTGGCCGCTGTACTACTACGCACCCGGCGGCACACGCGAAGCCGCCAACCAAACAACCGGCGAAGGCGTGAGTGGCGTATGGTATTTAGCAAAGCCCGACTACTCTATCCTGCTCGCCAGCGAGCAGCTCATCGGTAAAGACGGCAATAAGTACAAGAGCGACTATACCGTAGGCGAAGGCACAACCGTATACTTCACCGATGCCAAAGGCAGAACGCTTTATACATTCATAGCCGATAAGAAAAACATAAACGTATACACAACCGGCGATGCTGCTAACGATGCTATCTGGCCTGTATACGCCGAGGCTCTCGGCTCTGTTCCGTCAACACTCGACAAGACGCTCTTCGGAACCATCACCGTAACAGGCAAGAGCCAGATCACCTATAAAGGATGGCCATTGTACTACTACGGATCAGACGCACAACGCGGCGATAACAAAGGCGTAAGCGTACCTACACCCGGCGTATGGCCTGTAGCCGTAAAAGACGTCGAAGCAGCGCCGGAGCCAGAAGCTCCCAAACCCGAGATCGTAATAGCAACAAGCCAAACCTTCGGCAGCTACCTTACCGATGCCGATAACAATACGCTCTACTTCTTTGCGACAGATGCAGCTGGAACAAACAACTGTACCGGCGGCTGTACAGCAAACTGGCCAATCTTCTATATCGAAGACATCTCAGCGGAAAGAATAGGCGAAGGCCTGTCACTGGCAGACTTCGGCACCATAACCACGCCAAATGGCGAGCAGACAACCTACAAAGGCTGGCCGTTATATCAATACGCACCCGGTGGAACACACGAAGCAGCAGGCAGCATTAGTGGCGACGGCGTGGGCACAGTATGGTTCGTGGCCAAACCCGATTACACCATCCTGATCGCAAACGCGCAATTGGTTGGCAAAGACGGGAAAAACTATAAAAGCGACTACACCGAAGGCACTGGCCTGACCAAATACTTTGTCAATGCAAAAGGCCTTACCCTGTATTCATTCAAAAACGATAAGAACAATGTAAACAACTACACCACCGGCAACGGCCCGACCGACTCGATATGGCCTGTACTGGTAGGACCACTGGTAAACATACCTTCAATATTGGATAAGACGCTCTTTGGAACAACAACAACGGCGACCAATCAGACACAGCTTACCTACAAAGGCTGGCCCATGTACTACTATAGCGGCGATACAAAACGCGGCGATAACAAAGGCGTGAGCGTACCTACACCCGCTACCTGGCCCGTTATAACCCAGGCTATGCCAACAGCCCCGGTAGAATAAAGCATTATACCTGACAACGTTTTCTCAGAGTCCTGCACACGAATGTGCAGGACTCTTTTGCGTTAAACCATCCCGTCTTCGGCCGCTACATTCCAGCTTTGGGAAGCAAAAGCGCATAAACATGCCGTTTCAGCCATCTGGCCCGCTTGGTAAAGAAATTGTCCTCATCTCGATGGACTAAAGTATACCCTCATGACTACGGCCGATAACACGAAGACATTCCCCGAGAACCAGCTCTTCGACATGCTCCTCCTCACAAGCCCCGACAAGATCTACTTCAAGGATCGAAAAAGCAGGTTCATCCGCTGTAGCCATAGCCTGGCCGTATGGCTCGGCGCTAACCACGAGTCCGAACTATGGGGCAAAACAGACTTCGACTTCTTCTCAGCCGAACACAGCACACAAGCCTACTGGGATGAGCAACAGATAATGGCCACAGGCCTACCCCTGCTGAACTTCGAAGAAAGAGAAACATTCGAAGACGGCTCTGACCGATGGGTCGTAACCTCCAAGTGGCCCCTGTTCGATGCCCATCAGCAGATAATAGGAACCTTCGGCGTCTCGCACGATATAACCGATAAGAAAAAAGTAGAGCAGTCGCTCCAGTCCAAACAAACCTTCATGGCCAACATGAGCCATGAAATACGCACACCCATCAACGCCATACTCGGTCTCAGCACACTGCTGCAAAAAACATCACTCAGCAACGTGCAGCGCGACTACCTCAATACCCTTACGCGCTCCGGCGAAAACCTCCTCGTCATCATAAACGATATACTGGACGTATCCAAGATCGAATCCGGAAAACTCACACTGGAAACCATAGGCCTTCGCCTCGACGACGTGATCAATATCGTACTCAAAGGGTTCCGTCAGAAAGCGGAAGAAAAGAACATACAGATAAAATGGTCCGTAGATCCGCGCCTTAGTAAAGTGCACCTCTCCGACCCCGTACGCATAAGCCAGATCCTGAACAACCTCGTAAGCAACGCCGTAAAATTCACGGACCATGGCTATGTAGCGGTAGACTGTACGTTGGAAGAGAAACGTGAAAAAGACGAAGTAGTCCGGATCAGCGTAACCGACACCGGTATCGGCATGAACGACACCTCGAACATCTTCAATTGCTACGAGCAGGAAGACAATACCGTAACCCGCAAATACGGCGGCACAGGGCTCGGGCTCTCCATCTGTAACCAACTGACACGCGAATTCAAGGGCAACCTGCAGGTAAAGAGCGTCCACGGCAAAGGCACCACCTTTATCGTAACGCTACCGCTGCTGGTCGGCAAGGAAACAGACGTCGCCGCAAACAGCGACACCCTAGTGCCATCGCCCCTGTCCCTCAAAGGAAAACGCATTCTCGTAGTCGACGACGTGGAAATAAACTGCTTCATCACACGGAAATACCTCGAGCTGGCCAGTATCAGCGTCGATACTGCCGACAGTGGCAGCAGCGCAATACAAAAACTACAACACGAAACATTCGACCTCGTACTGATGGATATGCAGATGCCCGAAATGGACGGCATATCCGCCACCAAATACATCCGCAATACACTTCGCCTCGACGTACCGATAGTCGCACTCACGGCAAACGTAATGAACGCCGAAGAAGAAGCCTGCCGCAAAGCCGGAATGAACGACTTCCTCACAAAACCTATTGACGAAGTAACGCTGTTCCAGAAAATAGAAAGCCTCCTCCGTAACAGTCATAATAATCAGACTGATAACAACGTACAGCCAATGCCCCAGAACAACGCGGGCTTCTTCCCCGAATACTCACTCGACGCCATCCGCAACCTCAGCAGCGGCGATAAAGACGCGCACAACGATCTCCTCTGTAAGATCATCTATACAATATCAAACCAGCTCCAGGATATCCGCTTCCATGCCGGCGCAGGTGACCTCCACCTCATACACGACTCGCTCCACAGCCTCAAATCACCCCTCTCGTTCCTCAACGTACCATCGGCCCTCACCATCATACGCGACCTCGAAAGCAAACAATTCGAACACAATCGCCCCCGCCTCCAAAGCAACATAGCCCGCCTCGAACACATCCTCAAACACCTATTAGAAAAACTAAAACACGAACGCCTCTAACAAATCCCGATTACTTAACATAAGGCTAGGACTGGTCGGAAACTGGCGCAAGTCTGAGCGTAAAGCGGAGACTTGTGCCCATCA
>Ga0247762_1000500_pt1 | contig 10939 bp, 10 predicted proteins | sample UWRJL081202R4_FD_181016 | JGI IMG/M metagenome (GOLD analysis project Ga0247762, IMG submission 181016) | Plant litter microbial communities from Arlington Agricultural Research Station in Wisconsin, United States - UWRJ-L081-202R-4 | ecosystem: Environmental > Terrestrial > Plant litter >...
GGTGTCGTCGGACTTGATCGTCAGCATCTCCTGCAGCGTGTAGGCGGCGCCATAGGCCTCCAGGGCCCAGACCTCCATCTCGCCGAAGCGCTGGCCGCCGAACTGCGCCTTGCCGCCCAGCGGCTGCTGGGTGACCAGCGAGTACGGGCCGGTGGAGCGCGCGTGGATCTTGTCGTCCACCAGGTGCAGCAGCTTCAAGATGTACATGTAGCCGACGGTGACCGTCTCCTCGAACGGCTCGCCGGTGCGGCCGTTGAAGAGCTGGAACTTGCCGGTGGCCTGGCGGCCCGGGACGCGGCTCGTGTCCACGTCCATGTTGATCTTGCCGCCGTACTTCTTGTGGTCCTCCTGCCAGCGCACCAGCGCGTTGTCGACGTCCTCCAGGGAGGCGCCGTCGAACACCGGGGTGGCGGTGTAGACCTTCTCGCCGTACTTGAAGCCCTTCTCCTCGTCGTCGAACCAGCCCTGCGCGGCGGCCCACCCGAGGTGGGTCTCCAGGATCTGGCCGACGTTCATGCGGGACGGGACGCCCAGCGGGTTGAGGATGACGTCGACCGGCGTGCCGTCCTCGAGGAACGGCATGTCCTGCTCGTCGACGATCTTCGAGATGACGCCCTTGTTGCCGTGGCGGCCGGCGAGCTTGTCGCCCTCGGAGATCTTGCGCTTCTTGGCGACGAACACGCGGACGAGGTCGTTGACGCCCGGCGGCAGGTCGTCGCCGTTCTCGCGCGAGAAGGTCATGACGTCGATGACGACGCCGCCCTCGCCGTGCGGGACCTTCAGCGACGTGTCGCGGACCTCGCGCGCCTTCTCCTTGAAGATCGCGCGGATCAGCTTCTCCTCCGCGGTCAGCTCGGTCTCGCCCTTCGGCGTGACCTTGCCCACCAGGAGGTCGCCGGAGCCGACCTCGGCGCCGATGCGGACGATGCCGCGGTCGTCGAGGTTGCGCAGCGACTCCTCCGAGCGGTTCGGGATGTCGCGCGTGATCTCCTCGTCGCCCAGCTTCGTCGTGCGGGCGTCGATCTCGTACTCCTCGATGTGGATCGAGGTGAGCTCGTCGTCCTTGACCAGGCGCTTCGAGAGGATGATCGCGTCCTCGAAGTTGTAGCCCTCCCAGGACATGAAGGCGACCATCAGGTTCTTGCCCAGGGCCATGTCGCCCTTGTCCGAGGCGGAGCCGTCCGCGAGGAGGTCCCCGGCCTTGACCTGCTGGCCGGTCGTGACCAGCGGCTTCTGGTGGATGAGCGTGCCCTGGTTGGAGCGCATGAACTTCTGGAGCTCGTGCTCGTCCTTGCCGTCGGCGTGCTCGACGACGATCTGCTCGGCGTCGACGTAGGCGACGGTGCCGTCATGCAGGGCGAGGATCAGGTCGCCGGTGTCCATGGCGGCGCGACGCTCCATGCCGGTGCCCACGACGGGGGCGTCGGTCTTCAGGAGCGGCACGGCCTGGCGCTGCATGTTGGAGCCCATCAACGCGCGGTTGGCGTCGTCGTGCTCGAGGAACGGGATCATCGCCGTGGCGACCGACCAGATCTGCTCGGGCGAGACGTCCATCAGGTCGACGTCCTTGGGCGCGACCGTGACGTACTGGCCGGCCAGCGTGCGGCAGAGGACCTCGGGGCCCTTCAGCTTGCCCGTCTTGGGGTCGACCGGCTGGTTGGCCTGCGCGATCAGGCGCTGCTCCTCCTGGGTGGCGTCCAGGTGCACGAGCTTGTCGGTGACCGTGCCGTCCTCGATCACGCGGTAGGGCGTGGTGACGAAGCCGTGCTCGGAGACCTGCGCGTAGGAGGACAGCGAGCCGATGAGGCCGATGTTCGGACCCTCGGGGGTCTCGATCGGGCACATGCGGCCGTAGTGCGTCGGGTGGACGTCGCGGACCTCGATGGGCGCGCGCTCGCGGGTCAGGCCGCCCGCGCCGAGGGCGCTCAGGCGCCGGCGGTGCGTCAGGCCGGACAGCGAGTTCGTCTGGTCCATGAACTGCGAGAGCTGCGACGAGCCGAAGAACTCCTTCAGCGCGGCGACGACCGGGCGGATGTTCACGATCGTCTGCGGCGTGATCGTGTCCTCGTCCTCCGTCGTGAGGCGCTCGCGGACGACGCGCTCCATGCGGTAGAGGCCGATCCGGAACGCCTCCTGGATCAGCTCGCCGACCGTGCGCAGGCGGCGGTTGCCGAAGTGCTCGTACTCGTCGAGGCGATCGGCGATCGGCTCGCGCGGCATGGCGTTGGCCTCGGCCGCGTAGTCCTTGATCTCGACCTCGCCGTCCTCGGGGATCCCGAGGAGCTTGGGGAGGCTGATGAGCTCGCGGACGAGCGCGTGGATGTCGTCGTGCGTGAGCGTGCGGGTCTCGAGGTCGATGTCGAGGCCCAGGCGCGCGTTGAGCTTGTAGCGGCCGACGCGGGTGAGGTCGTAGCGCTTGGGGTCGAAGAAGAGCTGGTTGAGCAGCGCGTAGGCGGCGTCCACCGACGGCGGCTCGCCCGGACGCTGCTTCTTGAAGAGCTCGATCAGCGCGCCCTTCTTGGTCTTCGTCGGCTCCGGATCGCTCTCGATCGTGTTGCGGATGTAGAGCGAGTTCTCGAAGAGGGCGGCCAGCTCGGTGTCGAGCTTCTCGATGTCCTCGTGGGACTCCTCGACGTCGGCGTCGGTCTCCGGGTTGTACGCCATGGCGCGCAGGAGGACCGTGACCGGCAGCTTGCGCTTGCGGTCGATGCGAACGAAGACCTTGCCCTTCTTGTCGATCTCCATCTCCAGCCACGAGCCGCGGGCCGGCATCAGGTTGGCGGTGAAGACCTGCTTCTCGCGGTCCTTCGCCTCCATGATGTAGGCGCCCGGCGAGCGGACGAGCTGCGTCACGACGACGCGCTCCGTGCCGTTGATGATGAACGTGCCGCGCTCGGTCATCCACGGGAAGTCGCCCATGAAGACCGACTGCTCGCGGATCTCGCCCGTCTCGTGGTTGATGAACGCGACCGTGACGGTGAGCGGGCGGGAGAAGGTGAGGTCCTTCTCGCGGCACTCGGCGATCGAGTTCGGGGGCGCGTCGAAGACGAAGTCGCCGAAGTTCACGGCCAGGTGGCCGGTGTAATCCTCGATCGGCGAGATGTCGTCGATCGTTTCGCGGAGACCACCGGTCTCCGGATCCACGAGCCACTCGAACGAGCGGCGCTGGATGTCAATCAGGTTCGGAAGGTCGAGGACCTTGTCCAGGCGCGCGAAGCTGCGGCGCGTCCGGGTGGCGTCGAGGGCAGGCACTACGGCGACTCCTCAGGGGTGGAGGCGGGCAAACTGGGAGGGCGCGTCCTAGCAGCCAGGCTGGCGCAGAGACGCGACCTGCCAATCTAGCACAGGCCGAAGCGGACCCCGATCGCGGGGCAGTCAGCGCTCACGGACCCCGCCCCGGCCCCCGCGTATGTGGCGCGGGATGCGTGTTCTGGGCGGCTGCGACTATTGGCCGACGGGCGGCAGTGTAGCGGTGGAGTGCGACGGCCGCCAGGTTCGCCCGATGCCCGTTCGGCTCAGCCCTTCTTCTTGGCCTTCGTCGCGCACGTCTTGTAGGTGCGCGTCTCGGTCAGCGTCGTGCCGTCGGAGAGCTTGATCGAGAGCTTGACCTTGAAGGTCCCCTTCGGCAGCCCGGCCAGCGTCACCGGCACCTTGAGCTTCTTGGCGGTGTAGGTCTTGGCCTTGCGCGTGCCGATCGTCACCTTGACCGAGCTGACCTTCGCGGCGCCCGTCTTGGGCTTGCGGACGGTCAGCGTCAGGCGGCGCTTGGACAGGCACTTCTTGGGCGAGGCCAGCGAGACGACGTCGGCGACCTTGGGCTTGGCGGCGGGCTTGAGCGGCAGCGGCGGGATGACGGCGGGCGGGATCACGGCGGGCGGCGGGACGACGGGCGGCGTCGGCTCGGGCAGGCCCGCGTTGCGGATCCGGATCGCCCGCGCGTTGGCGTTGTCGGTCACCCAGATGTCGTTGCCGACCTTGGCCACCTGGAACGCCGCGAAGCCCGCCGGCAGGGCGATGAAGCGCTGGGTGCCGTCGGGCGCGATCCGCAGGACGCGCGCGTCCTGGGAGGCGACGTAGAGCGCGCCGTCGGCGCCCACGGCCATCCCGAAGGGGTCCTTCAGGTTCGACGCGACGATCTGGGGGCTCGTGCCGTCGGGCGCGATGGGGTCCAGCCGCTCGACCTGGCCGCTGCCGTTCATGGTGATGTAGAGCTGGCCCCCGGGACCGACCTCGATGCCGTCGGCGCCCGAGGCGAAGGGGATCGGGTAGGTCGCCTCCGGCATCGCCGGCCAATAGCCGTTGGCGGCCAGGCTGTAGCGCCGCACCGCGTTGCCGTCGTAGTCCGGGACGTAGGCCTTGCCGCCGACGACCACCAGGTCGTAGGCGTCGTAGGCCGTCCCGACGCCCTCCGGCAACGTGCCGTCGCCGTTGACGCCGCCGACGCCGTGGCTCGCGCCGCACGCGTCCTGAGGGTCGGGGGACGTGAAGACCATCCGCACGTTGTTGTACACCGCCATGCCGGCCGGCCCGCAGGTCTGCGACGTCCCCTGCGCGACGACCCCGCCGGACGCGTCGATCTTCTGGAAGCCCTTGTTGGCGTCGTGCGAGGTGATCGCGACCCAGACGCGACCATCGGGGCCGAGCGCCGCCGACGTCGCCGTCCCGGCCGCGCCGGGCAGGCTCACGCGCCGGATCAGCTGGCCGGCCGGCGACAGGACCGCCACCGACTGGTTGAAGGTCTCGACGACGTAGACGTTGCCGTCCGCGCCCGCCGTGATCCCGTTGCCGCCGCTGGCCAGCGGGACCGGCGCCTCCACGACCTCCGCGCGGGCGGCGGTGGGGACGAGCGCGAGCGCGCAGGCGAGGCCCGCGAGGGCGAGGCGGCTGGACCGTGACATGGCGGTGGAGCCTGCTCAGCAGGCTCCACCATGTCAAGCGTCTTGGCCGGACGGCGTCAGCCCGTCAGGCCACGGTCGGCGCGGCGTCGACCTCCGCGCGCTCGCGGGCGATCCGCCGGTCGCGCAGCAGCGAGGCCACGACGCCGGTGCCGAGGACGAGCGCGATCGCCGGCAGCGAGATCTCCGGGCCGAGCTTGCCCCACAGCTCGCCGGCGGCCATCTTGATCCCGATCAGCACCAGCAGCGCCGCCAGCGCGGTCTTGAGGTAGTAGAGGCGCTCGACCAGGTCGGCGACCAGGAAGAACAGCGGCGCCAGGCCCAGCAGCGCGAAGGCGTTGGCGGCGAAGACGATGAACGCGTCGTCGGTGATCGCCAGGATCGACGGCACCGAGTCGATCGCGAACACGATGTCGGCGATGACCAGCGCGGCGACCGCGGCGGTCCCGATCGACAGGTTCGGCAGACGGGCCTTGAGCTTCTCGACGAACGCGGTCTCCCCCGCGCTGTCGTGGCGGTGCTGGTACATCCGCCAGCCGGTCCAGACCAGCAGCGCGGCGAACAGGTAGGAGATCCACGAGGCGTGGTGCAGCGCGGTCGCGCCGACGGCGATGAAGACGCCGCGCAGCACGAGCGCGGCGACGATGCCCCAGGTCAGCAGGCGGTGGCGCTCGACCTCGGGGATGCCGAAGCTCGTGAGGATCAGCAGGAAGACGAAGACGTTGTCCAGCGACAGCGACTTCTCCACCAGGAACCCGGCGAAGTAGAGGCCGGCGTCGCGGCCGCCGAAGGCGATGATCATGCCGGCGCCGAAGCCGAGCGCGATGATCAGCCAGCCGATCGAGTGCAGCGTGGCCTTGCGGACGCTCATCCCGGCGCCCTTGCTCTCGCGGCGTGCCAGCCAGAGGTCGAACGACAGCAGGACGAGCAGCGCGCCGATGAGGACGATCCACTTCATGATGGGGCGGTTCCTTTCGCGGGTCGGTGATCCGCGAAGGTTTGACCGCCTCCTGAGAGGCCGCGCGCCCCGGGCCCGGGCTCATAGGGAGCCGTGATGGACCGTGCTGACGAGAACGCGCCGTCGGGCTACTTCCCTTCGACGCCGCGAAGGGTATCAAGCACCGGCCACTCCGTTTTGTGGTTGGCTACGACGCATGGAGCGAGGGTTCTTCAGCAGTCTGTTCGACATCTCCTTCACGAGCTTCGTCACGACGAAGCTCATCAAGGTCCTCTACGTCCTGTCGCTGGTCCTGATCGCGATCACCGCCCTGGTGTTCGTGGTCGCCGGCTTCCAGGAGAGCGCGGGGCTGGGCCTGTTCATGCTGGTCATCGGCGCGCCGCTCGGCGCGCTGTTGTACATCATCTACACGCGGGTGATCCTGGAGTTCATCATCCAGGTCTTCCGGATCGGCGAGCTGCTGCGCGACCAGGGCGAGCTGCAGCGCCAGGCGTTCACCGCCGCGGGCTGGCTCGGTGGTGGTGGCGGCGCGCCGGCCGCCGCACCCGCGCCGCCGGCGCCGCCCGGGCCCGAGGCACCGACGACGACGGCCGCCGCGATCGCCGCGTCCTGCCCGAGCTGCGGCGCGCCGACGACGCCCGGCGCGCGCTTCTGCCGCTCCTGCGGGCACCAGCTGGACTGACGATGTTCTGCCCGCGCTGCGGAGCGAAGACCGATCCGGACGCGGCGTTCTGCGAGTCGTGCGGCGCGCGCTTGGCGACGGAGGAGGCGCCGGCGCCCGCCGCGCCGCCCACGCCGCCGTCGAGGTCGCCGAGCGGCCTGCTCGTCGGCGGGGGCGTCCTGCTCCTGGCGGTGGTGGTCGTCGGGGTCCTCGCGCTGACCGGCGTGATCGGCGGCGATCGAGAGGTGGCGAGGGTCGAGCTGCCTCCGCCGGCGCGGGTGACCGCGCCGCCGGCGATGCCCGCCCCGGCGACGGTCGAGACGGCGCCGGCGCCGGAGACCACGACCGGGACGGAGCCCGAGCCCGGCGCGGAGCCCGAGGAGCCGCGGTCGGTGGCGGCGACGGTCGCGCGGACGTGTGGGCGGGGCGGCGTCGGCGGGGACTGCCACCTGTCGGTGCGGGCGTCGCCGTCGTCGGACAGCGCCGAGCTGCGGCGGCTGGACGAGGGCGACGCGCTGGCGCTCAGCTGCCAGCGGCGCGGCGACCCGGTGCGGTCGTCGGCGCTGGGCGTGACGAGCACGGTGTGGTCGCGGACGACGCAGGGCGGGTACGTCACCAACGTGTACGTGAAGGGGCCGGGCCTGAAGTCGCGATCGATCACGCTGCGCCGATGCTGACGGGCCGGACCCTCGCCGCGTGCGCGGTCGCCGCCGCGCTCGCGGCCGCGACGGTGACGACGTCGGTCCTGGACGCCGCTCCGGCCGCCGCCCGCGCGGGCGCAGACGCCGCCGCCTCCCCCGCCTTCGCCTTCACCGCGCACCGCCTGACGACCGCCCAGCGCCACCGCCTCTACGGCTCGTCGTGGCGGCCGGGCTGCCCGGTGTCGCTGGACCAGCTGCGCTACCTGCGCGTCGGCTACGTCGGCTTCGACGGCCGCACGCACCGCGGCGAGCTGGTCGTCAACGCCGATGCCGTCGCGGCGATGCGGACCGCGTTCGCCTCCCTGTACGCGCAGCGCTTCCCGATCCGGCGGATGCGCCTGGTCGACCGCTACGGCGCGTCGGACTACGCGTCGATCGAGGCCGACAACACCTCCGCCTTCAACTGCCGCCGCGCGACGGGCGCGACGCGCTGGTCCCAGCACGCCTACGGCCGCGCCATCGACGTCAACACCATCGAGAACCCGTACGTGTACGCCAACGGGACGACGACGCACGCCAGGTCGCGGCCCTACCTCGACCGCTCCGACCATCGCAAGGGCATGGCCTACAAGGGCGGCGCGCTCGTGCGCGCGTTCGCGAAGGCCGGCTGGGGCTGGGGCGGCAACTGGCCGGGACCGACCGACTACCAGCACTTCAGCGCGAACGGCACCTAGAACGACCGAGGGCGCCCCTTTCGGGACGCCCTCGGAGGACATTCAGGCCGCGGGTTCGGCCCGCTCGGGCCGACACCCACCTGAAGCGATCGCCTTTGGGCGATCTACTTCACCTCGACGGAGGCGCCGGCCTCCTCGAGCTCCTGCTTGAGCTTGTCGGCCTCGTCGCGCTCGATGCCTTCCTTGACGGGCTTGGGAGCCTCGTCGACGAGCGCCTTGGCCTCCTTCAGCCCCAGGCCGGTCGCGGCACGCACGACCTTGATGACCTGGATCTTCTTGTCGCCGGCGCCGGTCAGGATGACGTCGACCGTGGAGGACTCCTCCTCAGCGGCCTCGCCGCCGCCGCCACCGCCGGCCGGGGCGACCGCCACGGCGGCCGACGCGGACACGCCGAACTCCTCCTCGAGCGCCTTGATGCGCTCGGCGAGCTCGAGCACGGAAATGCCCTTGAGCTCCTCGATCCACTCTGCGGTGCTGGTAGCCATAACTGTTAGCCCTCCTGGGTCTCTTCGGTGTTGTCGGGACCCTCGGCGGGATCCTCCGAGTTGTTGGTGTCGTCGGCGGGCGCTTCGGCCTCAGCGGCCGGCTCCTCCGACGGTGCCTCGGCCTCAGCGGCCTCGGCGGGGGCGGCGGGCGCAGGCGCCTCGCCGGACGGGATCTCCCCGCTCTCCTTCTTCTCCAGGACGCCGCCCAGGGCGACGGCGAGACCGCCGACGAGCTGGTTGAGCGTCCGGGCCAGGCCGGTGATCGGCGAGGCGACGAGCCCGACGAGCTGCTGGTAGAGCACCTCGCGCGACGGGAGCTTGGAGATGGCGGTGATCTGCGCGGCGTCGACCGCCTCGCCCTCCATCAGGCCGCCCTTGAACGGCAGCAGGTCGCCGCCGGTGGCCTTCTGGAAGTCGGCGATCGCCTTCGCGGCGCCGGCCGCGTCGCCGCGGACGAACGTCAGGGCCGTCGGGCCCTCCAGGACGCTCTTCAGCGCCTCGGCGTCGGCAGCGTCGGCCGCACGCTCGGTGAGCGTGTTCTTGACGACGCGGAACGTCGCGTCGGAGTCGCGCAGCTTCCCGCGCAGCTCGGCGACCTGGGCCACCGTGATGCCGCGGTAGTCGACGGCGAAGACCGCCTGCGACTCCTTGATCTGGTCAGCGATCTCTGCGACCGCTGCTGCTTTCTGGTCCCTGTTCACGGGCCTCCTCTGCCGGGCTTGCGCGCGCGCGATCCGCGATCGCGTGCGCCGCCGGCGGTCTCAGGACGGCCTCGGATGTCGAGCGTGATCACGCCGCGGCTGCGGCGGTCTCACCACTCTCCAGTCCGAGGATGTCGCGGGTACGGGACGGGTCGACCTTGATGCCCGGGCCCATCGTCGAGGCGATGGTGACCGTGCGCAGGTAGCGACCCTTGGCCGCCGAGGGCTTCGCGCGGATGAGCTCCTCGATCACGGCGGCGTAGTTCTCGAGCAACTGGCGCTCGTCGAAGCTGGTCTTGCCGATGTTCAGGTGGACGATCGCGGTCCGGTCGGTGCGGTACTCGACCTTGCCGGACTTCGACTCCTCCACGGCCTTGGCCACGTCCATCGTGACCGTGCCGACCTTCGGGTTCGGCATCTTGCCCTGCGGGCCGAGGATGCGGCCGAGGCGGCCGACGATCGGCATCATGTCCGGCGTCGCGATGGCGACGTCGAAGTCGGTGAAGCCTTCCTCGATCTGCTTGGCGAGGTCGTCGGCGCCGACGACGTCCGCGCCGGCGGCCGTGGCCTCGTCGGCCTTCGGGCCGCGGGCGAAGACCGCGATCTTGACGTCCTTGCCGAGGCCGTTGGGCAGCGCGATCGTGCCGCGCAGCTGCTCGTCGGCGTGACGGACGTTCAGGCCCGTGCGCACGTGGATCTCGACGGACTCGTCGAACTTCGCGCGCTTGAGCGACTTGACCAGCGCGATCGCCTCGGCGGGCGCGTACTCGCGCTCGCGGTCGACCTGCGTCTTGACCTCGTTGTAGTTCTTGCCGTGCTTGGCCATGGCTAGACGACCTCCACGCCCATGCTGCGGGCGGTGCCCTCGATGATCTTGCTGGCCTGATCGAGATCGTTCGCGTTCAGGTCCTGGAGCTTCTTCTCGGCGATCCCGCGGATCTGGTCCTTGGTGATCTTGCCGACCTTGTTGCGGTGCGGCTCGCCGGAGCCCTTCTCGAGGTTGATCGCCTGCTTGATGAGCACCGCGGCGGGCGGCGTCTTGGTGACGAACGTGAACGAGCGGTCTTCGTAGACCGTGATCACGACCGGGATCACCGTGCCGGAGTCCTGCTGGGTCTGCGCGTTGAACGCCTTGCAGAACTCCATGATGTTGATGCCGTGCTGACCGAGCGCGGGTCCGACCGGCGGTGCCGGGGACGCCTGGCCGCCAACGGCCTGCAGCTTGATCTGGGTGAGGACCTTCTTGGCCATGTCTTTCCTTCCGCCTCCCGCCTCCGTTGGCCACGGCGCGGTTCATGTGGCGTTGTGTGTGACTAGATCTTCTTCACTTGGTCGAAGCCCACCTCTACGGGTGTCTCTCGACCGAAGATGGATACCAGGACCTTGAGCTTCTGCGCGTCCTGGTTGATCTCCGAGATCTCGCCGGAGAAGTCGGAGAGCGGGCCCGAGATGACCTTGACGGACTCGCCGATGGAGAACTGGGCCTTGGTGGCGACCTTCTGCGCGACCTCGCGGTGCAGCAGGCGATCGACCTCGGGCTGGGTGAGCGGGACCGGCTCGTTGGAGGCGCCGACGAAGCCGGTGACCCCCGGGGTGCCCTTCACGAGCGACCACGAGTCCTCGTTGAGGTCCATGTTGACGAGCACGTAGCCCGGCATGGTGCGCTTCTCGACGGTGACCTTCTGGTTGTCCTTCATCTCCGAGACGGACTCGGTCGGGACGACCACGTTGCGCACGGCGCGCTGCTGGCCCAGCGAGACCACTCGGTGCTCGAGGTTCTGCTTGACCTTCTTCTCGTGGCCCGAATAGGTGTTGACGACGTACCAGCGGAACATGGTTTCTCTCTGATCAGATGATGAAGTCG
>Ga0247762_1000501_pt1 | contig 10932 bp, 11 predicted proteins | sample UWRJL081202R4_FD_181016 | JGI IMG/M metagenome (GOLD analysis project Ga0247762, IMG submission 181016) | Plant litter microbial communities from Arlington Agricultural Research Station in Wisconsin, United States - UWRJ-L081-202R-4 | ecosystem: Environmental > Terrestrial > Plant litter >...
GCTGCCTGCCTCTCTGAAATCATCAGCATTAAAGACATCAGCATTTCTTTCGGATAGCTCATCGGCTACAGCGGCCAGTACATCAGGCCTGGCGATATTACGTTGCTCTACCATAACCGCGCGTCTTATGGCTTTAAGGTAAAGCTCTCCGGCCTGTCTTGATTGAAGAAATGCGTTTCGTACGGCGATGCATGCCGGGTACGACGAAGCAGGCGGATCTTTATGCCAGATATGATAATTCATCTCTGTATGCGTTACAGCTGCTGCGTGCATCCATATCGGCCCCATTTGAGCAGGAGATGAGATATCACTGACAGGATCTGAAAATTTTTTCCAGTCGGCGATCATACCGCCCATAACGTAGCTGATATCGACTCTATCGCCATATTCGTTACAGAATCTCTCCCATTGCTCCTGGAATGCCCAGGACCAACAACAAAGAGGATCGGTGTAATAGGTTACTACCACCCGATCCGTTTGCTTAGCACTATTTCTTCTTTCCGCTTTTTGAATCTCGATCATCGTCTTGTGCATTTTCCTCATATTCACCACTCAGAGCATATTCGCTCCATTGGTTCTCGCCTTCCGGCGTAGCTGATAGTACTTCCTCGCTACGTTCTTTCGCCAGGTCTTTAGAAATTTTATCAACCAATGCGGCGGTACGCTCTGTTCCTGCAATGGGTTGGTCAACAAGACCTGTTGTAGCTTCGATATGAGACAACGGGTCTTCAATAAACTGCCAAGTCTCTTGTAATTTGGTGCTTTCGCCTTCATTCCACGGACCGCTATACTCCGTACCGCTTGACATGTTGAAATAAAGGTTGCTGTAACGCGGGTCTGCCTGCATCGCGCCGGGAGGAAAATTAGGCTGTATGGTATCCAGCGCAGCTTCGAACATCTGAAAATGGGCAACCTCGCGCGTCATCAGAAATGTCAATGTTTCCTTTACATAAGGATCGTTCGTGAATTTCATCAAATACTCATAAACGATCTTTGCGCGCGATTCAGCCCCCATGTTTGAGCGGAGGTCGACCGACAGATCGCCATTAGCGTTGATGTATGTGCCGCTGAAAGGAATACCTCTACTATCGGTCAAAATGGGACCTCCAGCGCTTTCCAAAAGAAAATGCGGGTTAACCATCGCGTCGTGGATGACGTTTTCCTTGGCGGCTTTGCCAGCCATAAGTTTCATGATCTCCGACTCGTCAGCAGCGTCTTTGAGTTTTCCATTGACACCGGACAAGAGCATCTGGATGGTTGCTCCTACGATTTCCAGGTGGCTGAACTCCTCTGTTGCAATATCCATCAGCATATCATACTTATCCGGATATGGATCTTTTGCTCCGAATGCTTGAATAAAGTATTGTAAGGCAGCTTTCAGTTCGCCATTGGGGCCTCCGAACTGCTGAAGCAACATATTTGCAAACACCGGGTCTGGTCTGGATACCCGTGCATTGAATTGAAGGTCTTTTACGTGATAGAACATAATGTCAGATGTTAAGTTGAACTTATCGACATTACCGGCAAAACAGTACCATAGCATAAACTACCGGGAACCGGAATATTTCATCCATAATGGCTATTGGATTGCCCAATACGTTTAACGCTATTCTATCAAACGACCAACTCATTGCCCAACCCAATGCGGCTATCACGACCATGGTGGTATTCCTTCAATGTATCGTTGATCATGGTGTGGCCATCTTCTGCTGAAAGAACATCGCCTGTTTCTTACTGCCAGTGCCCTCACATGGCATCTTTTTGCTATGACTGCTGCTTTAAACTGCATAGCTATGGATACCATGGAGACCTATCTGCCGCCGACTGGAGAACTAATAAGGCTGGTAGCCGATGAAAACATAATTGTGTTCTTCGTTAATACGCCCGATGATGCCGACCGTGCGTATGACCTGGATGCCTGGCAATACCTGCGAAAGATCTCGATATTTCAATCACTTGTTAACTTATGTTAGCCATACCTATACATCGGCCGACGTTAAACTAATAGCATGTCGGAAGTTCCATCTGAAGCGGCTCCATAAAAAATCCCCGTCCGGGTGGATACGAACGGGGATAAGCGTAGAATACCTCTATAATAAGGTCTACGACTGTATAAACGGCGCAACAATGGCGAGTACCTGATCCTTTGTGAGGGGCTCGTCAAATGCTTCGGTTGCTGCGTTGACCGAATAGCCTGCACCGAGCGTTGTGATGTCTATGGTGGCCTGTGTCTTGTTATCTTCTCCTGCGTATGATGCCGATGGCGATCCTGTAGCCCCGGTGATCCAGCCTTTTTCAGCCCGGAGGCGGCGTACCACGGAGGCGTGTCTTGCTTCTACAGAATGAATCTGTAACGCAGCGGTAAGGACAGCATCATTGCTTATCAATTCTCCAGCGCGGCCTTTATAAGCTCTTACGCCCGTGTCTTCGAAGGCCTGCGATAACGTGAGGAATACATTGTAGTCGCTGAATACGGTGCTATACGCTCCGCCGGCAGTGAAGTCAAAATCAGGTTCGCTTACGGGTGTGCCGCTCAACGATTTGATGGTATTGACCAGGAAGGTTACGTGAGCACTTTCGTGTTTTTTGATCTGATTGAAGATAGCGAGGCGATTTGCAGGTATTACGCCTGAGTCAACCCCTTCGTTATAGAAACTGCTTTCCAGATACTCAAGCGTTAATGCATAATTCAGTACATCCACTACGCTGTCGGCCGCTGCGCCCCGTCCATACGCTTTTTTGAATACCGATGCGACAGCTATCGGTGCTGCTGCCACGGCTACCTTTGTGCTGAAGCCTGCCATGTTTTTAAACATTGCGCGGCGTGAGTCCAGTCGTTCGTATACTTCCGGATCTGTTTTTTCTATGGCTTCTATTATTTTGAAGAAATTCATAAGATCTTTTTTGGGGGTTAAAAAATTAAGAAGGCAGGCCGCTGAAGTCTACCGAAGTCTTCACATATGTCCTGGCTGCTGTCAGTACCGTTGCAGGAGGATTGGAAGCATCCAGACCGTTTGACACGGTAACGATATCGTCACCTGCGAAGTCTGCCGAATAAGGATTAAGCAGGTCGCGGATGGCAGAGGCATGGCGAGCCTCTACGGATACAATCTTGCCTGCGATGAGCAGGAGGTCTGCACTAACGAGCAGTTTACCCGCACCATTGTAGGCCGATACGCCCAGGTCTTCAAATGTTTTAGCAGCCCCCAATACACTTGATCGGTTAGTAAAATCAATGCTGCTAAAATCGAACGTAGCATCGGCGATAGCATCTTTACCCAGGGCTTTTTTAAAGAAATCACGATGGGCAAGTTCGTGATCGCGGATGTCTTGCAGAATTGTCTTCTCAGCATCGGGAATACTGGCATAAAAGCTGGCCGTTACCTTCACATAAAAGGCTGCTTCCAGTTGCTCCAGTAAGTAAGCATAATTGAGTATACCGGTATCGCCACTGCCAAGGTTTACACTGCCTGGTCCATCATCGTCATCGCTGCATGAAGATGCTGTAAAGAGAAGGCTTGCCGCTGCTGTGGAAATTCCCAGATATTTTAGAAAAGACATGCGGCTGATCGGAGTCATGATACCGCCCGGCGTAACAACCACTTCTTTTGGTGGTTTCGAAATGATGTTTACATCTTTTTCCATAAAGTGAAAGGGTTTTAAGTGAAAAAACAAAAATTAAACAAACCACAGGGCGCTGCTTCGGCAAACAAAACAATACCGATACACGCACCTGCCGGGTAGTAAGGTGTCCTTTATATAATTTTGTTTAATGTATAACCTCCAAAAGCGTCTTAAGCACGACAATAAATGCACATCGTTAAACAAATGTATTTCATTAAGCTGCTGAAGTCACGATCCGGGCAAAGATCACAGAATTGTTCAGCCACAACGTCAAGTGTGTACGTAATATACCAGTTTAATATCTTATTGAACTCAGGCAATAAGATAAATAAGCATCGCCCTATCATGCGTGTCAACAGGTATCGTATTTAAGTATCTACGAAGTAAGTATGTAAAGTGGATCCCGGATGTATTAAATTCTTTCTGGCTATTTGCTGAACAGCAATAATGTGGTCGTCGTCATCATCATCAACGATCGCTATGGGCCCCGTAATTTCATCCGGTTATCCGCTTAATAGTTATGCCAGCCCGGCTCATCATTAGCCCCGGAATGATTTTTTATCCGTTAACTAAAGGTTATGAATTTATTTCTATATGGACAAAGAGTTCTATTATGTAGTGGGTATCGGTGCTTCTGCGGGCGGGCAAATAGCTCTTCAACAGTTCCTGGAGAATTTACCGGATACGCCAAACGCAGCTTTTATTATCGTAACTCACTTGAGTAAGAATCATCGGACAAACCTGCACACTATCTTAAGTAAGTGCTGTTCGATTCCCGTTTCACTTATAAACGATTCAGAACCCATTTTAAAAAATCGGGTTTATATCATGCCGGAAAATGTAACCCTTGTAGTCGCGGACAAAGCACTGTATTTGGAACCACGGGGGCACTCGAATGTCAATCGATCGATCAATCGCTTTTTAATTACTTTGGCGGAAGACTTTCGTGAACGCGCAATCGGGATAATTCTTTCGGGTAGCGGTACCGATGGTGCTGACGGGGTAGAGCGGTTGTGTAAGTGTGGAGGTAAAGTCTTTGTACAGGAGCCTGCCACGAGCGCATTTGGATCTATGCCACGCGCAGCAATTGAGAGCGACCACCCTATTGCCGTAGAGTCACCCGGGGATCTTGCAAAAGCGCTTATGCAGTTGGTTGATAGCCATGGATAAGGACAGTAGAAACTACTTGCCGTTAAGCCGAGCCGGTCTCAGTTGCAGAAGCATCAACCGGCTTCGATTCAGGTGAACCATATTGACGCAGGAATATAGACAACACTACAATAGAAATAACGGCCACAAATTCACTCTGCCAGTTCTGAAACGATTCAAACCAGAATCGCGATTCTTGCATAAATTCGATCATACTGACCGTGTGCTTACCTTTTAAAACCTGCTCTTCGTTAAAGTTTTTATGGCTACCAATGGCATGCAGCACAGAACTGGCTATAAAAAGTAAAATGAATGCAAGCGATAGAGAGTTCTTGTAAATTTTCAACATCCAGCCGCCTTTCTTTACCGGCCAGGGTGCATCGGCCTTGTTGGGATCAGGTTCACGATCGACCTCTTCCGCCTCGTCAAGCTTCTTCGACTCGCTTGACCCTTGCTGGCGAAGCGATACTGTTAACAGTACATACATTCCCATTTGAAGGAACTCACTTTCCCAGTTCTCGAAAGTTGTTTGCAAAAAGTGACCCGTACTGAGATATTCCATAACACCAAGGGAGGCATGGCCGTACTCGGAGAGTTCGTTATTATGCTCTTGTAAGCCGGTATAAATTTGTCCGGTTATGCAGGCCATAAAAAACAGGACGAGTACAATGGTTAGCCCATTGCGATATAGAAAGGAATGATGTTTCATGAAATTTTATTTAGATGAGCTACGTGATGATCGGGACTTACATGACCAGGTTGGGAGATCCATCAGTGCTTTATGACTATTTGATTACCCAAATACGTTTGACCCTGTTTTACCGAATGAGCAATCCATTACCCATCCATCAGGATGACTTATCGTTTCAGAAAAACAAGATCTTTTGTTCTCTGCGCCCGCCGGCAATACCACTTTACAAAAAAAGCGGAGGGCTTTTTCCTGAATGTGCCCTCCGCTAATTTTAGAATGACTATTCAACCGATTATTTCTTCCACGGATCCAGCACTACTTTCACGCAATCTTCTTCTTTTTCTTTAAAGATCTTATACGCATGTGCTACCTCGGATAAGGGTAACCGATGGGTAATAATGTCATCCAGTTTAACCTTACCCTCCACCACATACTTGAGAAGCGTATCGATATGTTTATGAGCGGGTGCCTGGCCTCCCTTGAGGATAATGCCCTTGTCAAAGAATTGCCCGATAGGAAAATTGTCATAGGTGGTTGGATAAACTCCCAGTACAGAAACAGTGCCTCCACGCCGAACAGCGCTCATGCATGCCTCCAATACTTTGGGCGAACCCTTTTCTAAATTGATGACCGCCTTCGCCCGGTCCAGCAGCGACCGGTCAGGTTCAAACCCCACAGCCTCGACACAAACATCCGCGCCGCGTCCTTCTGTTAAAGCCCGGATCTGCTCAACAACATCCTTTGCATTGTCTTCCCATAGAATTGTATCACACCCTGCCGTTGCTTTTGCTTTCGCCAGGCGGTAGGGCAAGGTATCTACCACGATAACCCTGGCCGCGCCGCGCAACCATGCGCTTTTAGCTGCCATTATTCCCACAGGTCCTGACCCAAAAATTGCGACCGTTTCTCCGCCTTTCACTTCACCCCAATCAATTCCGCTATAGCCTGTTGGGAATATGTCGGTCAGGAACAGTACCTGTTCATCACTTAAATTATCGGGAACTACGCGTGGTCCAAAGTCCGCATACGGAACGCGTACATATTCCGCCTGCCCGCCATCGTAACCGCCATACAGGTCCGTATATCCGAACAAAGCGCCGCCCTTTTCCTTTATTAAACCTCCTTCGGGACCATAGTGCTCGGGGTTACTGTTTTCACAATGCCCCGGCAAGTCGTGGTTACAGAAGAAACAGGTTCCACACGCAATGGGAAACGGGACAACAACACGGTCTCCCCGCTTTAGATTTTTAATGCCGGAACCCACCTCTTCGACTATGCCCATAAACTCATGGCCAAGCACCATGGGCCTGGGCTGCGGAAGCCCGCCAGAATATATATGAAGGTCCGAACCACAAATAGCAGTTGCCGTAACTTTCAATATCACATCATTTTTCTCCTGAATTTTAGGATCATCTACCGTATCATACGTTACCTTTCTCGGCCCGTGTATTCTTGCTGCTTTCATAGTTGCTTTTTTAATGGTGATCGGTGCCTACCGGCTCCTGTTGTTTTTTTAACTTATCTGCCAAAGAACTATCAGGCGTTATACTACCCATGGCAACCTGTAGTTTGTTTTTGAGTCCGGATACTACCATATCGTCCCCGCTCATTAAAGCTTTATAGCCGTCGCTGGCTACCTGGGCTGCGTTGTCAAGCTTACCCTCCTTTACAATTTTAGACTCCTGCATATCAGCCTTATTGAAGAAGTCGGTATCCGTAGCGCCAGGGAGCAAGGCTGTTACGGTAACGCCGGATTCTTTTACTTCGCTCCGAATGGCTTCCGTAAAGGACTGAATGAATGCTTTCGTACCGTGATATACAGACTGCCATGGCCCTGGAGTTTTGCTGGCAATAGACGAGAGGTTCAATATTTTCCCACTTCCACGCTCCACCATATCCTTAAGGAAAAGCTTGGTAAGAACTACTACACTTGAAATGTTGAGGTTGATAATATCAAGCTCCCGACGTATATCCGTATCGATAAACTCACCGTACTGCCCTTGCCCTGCATCGTTGATAAGAATTTCGATCCCGATGTTTTTTGTTTTTACCTGGTTGTACAGGTCAAAGGCATTCTCAACATCGAAGAGATCCTTTGCAATGGTTATTACTTCCACATTATGTTGCTGTTTGATCTCATTAGAGAGTTGAATGAGGTCACTTTCCGTGCGCGCAACAACTATCAGATTATATCCATCTTTTGCAAGCAGCTTCACAAGCTCATATCCGATGCCGCTGGTACCTCCGGTAACAAGGGCAAAATGTTGTTTGTTTTTCATAAGCTTTGTTTTTAGAGAAGAACAATTCTCTAAACTTGTGCCACCGGCATTTTATTGGCGGCTCCAGAATGGTCATAAAAATTCCCGTTTTACCTGTCAGCTAACTGGCGCCACAGCTGCTACCGTGTTGATTGCAATCGTACGTTTTATCGGTGATATTGACAGGAAGTCAACTGATGTATCCGTGAAGTGATTTCTACCCGGTAGCGCACAAGCCCGACATCATGCTTATTATTCAGCCGTATGCCAATGATGCATTAAAAACCTGTCCTCATATTCTAAAACAAACATTTTATCGTTCCAGTTTTTCCTCATTAAGTAAGTCATCACCGGAGTTATCAGGCCGCTTACTTTAGTTTGTAGCTCAGCGACGATTTCTTCAACCTCCTTTAGGTTCATAGGAATACAACTTCCACAGGTCAGATCGTAAGCGCTTTGATTTGCATAATAGGACAGGTCCTTTGCTTCAAATTCACCGGCGCTAACCCAGTATACGCAGGAAATCCAAAAGTCGCTAACCGATTTGAATTGACTTTTAAGGCCATAATAAATATCCGTTTGCTGATATTCATATTTACCAATTTCAACGATTTCCGGTTTCATTGGAATTTGTTCTTTCGGCCAGCTGTCCAGAAGTTTTTTAATAGTCAAAGGCTCGATAACCCGATTGGTTTTACTGATTTTGGAGTCTTCCATTTCGTCCAGCGTTTCCAGATAATACCAATCACTGTTATTTGCTTTGAAGTAATCCTTTATAAGCATTACTATCTGAGGCTCCGACAGACCGTATGTACATTCCCAGTTTGATTCATTCAGTATGAAAACACTAAATATATTGCCCTCTGCATTCCAAACCTTATTGAGCTTATATTTTCTATTATCAGGCGACTTAACAATTTGATTTTTATCGAAGTCAGGGCTGAGATATTCCCGCTGCCATAAATACATGGTAATCTCATCCAGGATTCTGGATTTCGTCCAGACGTGAGCGTTAAAATTATAGAGACTATTTATTCTCCAGTATTTCATTGAGGTGGTTTGGTATAGCTTCTACAAACGCGGCTAAACTAAGGAAAGTGAGCCGTCCAGACAAGTAAATTGAGCCACCGGCGTAACAACGCCTGAGACACATACGCTGATCTTTGTATCATAAATCAATAAAATATCTAGCAATGACAACAACAGTGAAGCAAATACCCCTGGGTAATAAAGGTCCGCTTGTATCCAAACTGGGCCTGGGCTGCATGCGTATGTCGTCTACCTGGGGTGGTCCGTCAAACGACGAAAACGAGAGTATCGCTACCATCCAAGCGGCGTTGGACAGCGGCATCAACTTTCTGAATACAGGAGATTTTTATGGCAGCGGCCATAATGAACTGCTGGTGGGCAAAGCCATCAAAGGAAGACGCAACGACGCCTTCATCAGCGTAAAGTTTGGCGCCATCTTCTACAATGGCCAGTGGCTGGGATTGGATCTTCGACCGATTGCCATCAGGAACTTTATCAACTATTCCCTGGTGCGCCTCGGTATAGACACCATCGATCTGTACCAGCCCTGCAGACTCGATAACAGCGTGCCCCTGGAAGATGTCATCGGCACTGTGGCTGACCTGATCAGGGAGGGCAAGGTGCGACACCTCGGCGTTTCTGAAATTACTGCCGATCAACTTCGTAAAGCAAACAGCATTCACCCGGTGACGGCGCTGGAAATAGGTTACTCACTGGCTGACCGACAAATAGAAAGCGACCTGCTTCCCACGGCAAAAGCTCTGGGTATAGGGGTTGTAGCATTTGCCAACACCGCAGAAGGACTGCTCACCGGCAATATGACAGCACCGCTTCCCGCCAATAGTTACCAAAGTCACTTCCCGCGTTTCCAGGGCGAAAACCTTATTAAGAATCTGGAAAAAGTAGAAGTGCTGAAACAAATGGCCAAAGACAAGGGATATACACCGACACAGCTGGCGATAGCCTGGGTAAATACACAGGGCGACCACATCATGCCCCTGGTAAGCATGAGCCGCAGATCGCGCCTGCCGGAAAACATGCAAGCCATGGAAATTGTCTTTACGCCTGACGAGATGAGTACGCTCAATACACAATTCGCAACGGGCGCAATAATCGGCGGCACTTACCTGCAGCGATAATCGGCTCTCGCATAAAACCACCCTGATTTCTTTACTTTTACAGCATGACCAATGCCATCGAAATAGTGCCAGGAGTAGTTTTCTACTCCTTCCTTTCTTCCCTGCACAAAGAGAAGGCATGGTTTGTTGAACACAACACGCTGGTATTGCAGGTATCAGGACAGTTTACGATGGAAACGTCCAGCCAAAGCATTTCCATGCGGCGGGGTGAGATGATACTGGTGCGTAAAAATCAACTGGGACAACTGACGAAAAATCCGATTGAAGACGGTCAGTACCAAACTATCGTCATTTTTCTGCTGGAAGACCTCCTTAGAAAAATCGCCCTGGAAGAGAAGATGGAGACACTGCAGAAATACTCAGGGCCATCCAATATCCTTATTCCCGGAAACGATTTTCTGCATGGCTATTTTCAATCGGTCGTACCCTACGTGCGAAATCCCGCCCATAAGATATCTCCCGCCCTCGGTATGCTGAAGGTGAAAGAAGCCGTGCAATTACTTCTTCAGACCATGCCTGAGCTCAGAGGATTTTTATTCGATTTCTCTGAGCCTTTCAAAATCGATCTGGAAAAATTCATGCTCAGTAACTTCTACTTCAATGTGCCGGTCGAAAAGTTTGCACAGCTCACCGGGCGTAGCCTGGCAGGGTTCAAGCGTGATTTTCAAAAGACCTTCGGCATGGCACCGCGGCAGTGGCTGCAAGACAAAAGGCTGACAGAAGCCCGGCACCTCATAGAAAAAAAGAGTCAGAAACCATCTGCCATATATCTGGACCTGGGCTTCGAAAGCCTCTCCCACTTCTCACATTCCTTCAAGAAAAAATTCGGCAAGGCACCCAGTGAGTGACCGAACAACCTATTCATCCGGACACAAAAAAAATGCTATCTTCAAACCCTGTCTTCAAACAAACTCTTTCCAGACAGCGTATATCATCATGCAGAACAGGCAACTAAAATTACGACAAACCACAACGCAGGATCTGGGCATCCTATTTCAGTTCCAACTCGACGAAACAGCAAATCACTTAGCAGCGTTTACCC
>Ga0247762_1000502_pt1 | contig 10923 bp, 8 predicted proteins | sample UWRJL081202R4_FD_181016 | JGI IMG/M metagenome (GOLD analysis project Ga0247762, IMG submission 181016) | Plant litter microbial communities from Arlington Agricultural Research Station in Wisconsin, United States - UWRJ-L081-202R-4 | ecosystem: Environmental > Terrestrial > Plant litter >...
CTGACCGCCGCCGGCGCCGCGCGGGTCTACGGGCTCTCCGCGCAGCCGGGCAGTTATCTGCGTGAGCTCGTGCACCGGCTGCGGCTGCCCTATCCGCTGATCCCCGATCCGCGGCTCACCCTGGCCGGGGCGCTGCCGGCCGGCACCGTCGGCGATGTGACGCGCTACGAGCGGCTGACCCTGATCATCGACCAGGACGTGGTCGAGCAGGTCTTCCACCCGATCCCGGAGCCGGCTGCGCACGCCCGGGAGGTGCTGCGGTGGTTCACGAGGCGAGCAGCGCCCCCGCCGAGCCGTAGACGAATTCCTGCGTCGAGGCGATGAAGTCGTGGGGGAAGCCCAGCTCGATCGCGCTCACGGCGTCGAGCCGGCTGACCGCGCCGGCGGGCAGCACCAGGTCGGCGGCGGCCAGGTTGTCGGTCAGCTGGTCGAGCTTGCGGGCGCCGATGATCGGGTGCACGCCCGGCTGATGAGCCCGGGTCCAGGCCAGGGCCACCTGCGAGGAGGAGACGCCCAGCTCGTCGGCGACCGCGTCGACCTCGCGGGCGATCGTCAGGTCCCGGCCGGAGACGTTCTCCCGTTTGGTCCGGGTCGCCTCGCCGGCGTCACCCCGGGTGAACTTGCCGCTGAGGATGCCCGCCGCCAGCGGTGACCAGGCGGCCACCGACAGGTCCAGGGCGGCGGCCATCGGCAGCAGGTCGCGCTCCACCTCGCGCTGGGTCAGGTTGTAGGGGATCTGCAGGCCCGCGAAGGACGTCCAGCCGCGCAGCTCGGCCAGCATGTTCGCCCGTGACACCACCCAGGCCGGCGTGTCGGAGATGCCGATGTAGAGCACCTTGCCCGCCCGCACGGCGTCGTCGAGCGCACGCATCGTCTCCTCGACCGGGGTGGCCGGATCCCAGATGTGCACCCAGTAGATGTCCAGGTAGTCGGTGCGCAGCGCGCGCAGGCTCGCTTCCAGCGAGAGGGTCAGATTCTTGCGGTGGTTGCCCGCGGCGTTCGGGTCCTGGCCGTCGCGGGAGAGCGTGTACTTGGTCGCGAGCACGAAGGAGTCGCGGCGGCCCTGGAGGAGCTCGCCGACGATGCGCTCGCTGGCGCCGTCGGTGTAACGGTTCGCGGTGTCGATGACGTTGCCGCCCGCGTCGGCGTAGACGTCGAGCATCTTGCGGCACTCGTCGGGCGAGGCGCCCCAGCCCCAGTCGGAGCCGAAGGTCATGGTGCCGAGGAACAGGTCGGAGACTCGCAGGCCGGTCCGGCCGAAGGTTCGATATCTCATGCCGCCCACTGTACGTCTCGTCTAGACAGACCGTCTAGATGCAGCGTCTACTAAGCTGCCCGCATGGCCAGGCAAAAACCAGACTCCGGCGTACGGGCGGCGATCCTCGAAGCGACCCGGCAGTTGCTTGAGCAGCGGCGTTATGACGAGCTGACCGTGGCCGACATCCTGGCCGCGGCCGGGGTGGCCCGGGGGAGCTTCTACTTCTACTTCGAGGGCAAGGCCGACGTGCTGGCCGAGTTGGTCACCGCGGCGATCGGCCAGGGGCACGAGGTCGCCACCACCTGGATCCGGCACGAGGGCGAGGACGAGCGGGTCGCCGCCACCCGCCAGTCGATCGCCGAGGGAGCCGCCCTGTGGCGCGGGCAGGCGCCGGTGCTGCGGGCCATCGTGGAGAACTGGCGCAGCAACCCCAAGCTGACCGAGCTCTGGCTGAGCATGATGAACAGCTTCACCGCCGCGACCAGAGAACGGCTGGACGCGGACGGGATCGGGGGCGACACGCAGAGCCTGGCGGCCGCGCTGACCTGGCTCGGGGAGCGGCTCTACTACCTGGCCGCGCTCGGCGTGCCGCCCTTCGACGACGACGACCGCCTGGTCGACGTGCTCACCCGGATCTGGAGCGAGACACTGGCGCCGCCGGCGGCGAGTAGCCCGGCGACGTCGACGTCCGGTAGCTGATCATCAGCGCGATCAGCGCGGCCGTGACGACGAGCCAGATGACTATGCGGCGCACGGGTTACCAGCCGAACCGTTCGCGGTGCAGGTGCTCGGCGGGGACGCCGGCCGCGCGGGCGGCGGCGCGGACCGCGTGCGTCCACTGGTCGGGGCCGCACAGGTAGAGGTCGTGGGCGGCGATGTCGGGGGCGATCTGCAGCAGCGCGCCGGCGTCGGTGTAGTCCGCGTACTCGGCCGGCAGCCACGACCCCGGCTCCGCGCGCGGGCCGATCAGCGGGACCAGCCGCACGCCGCGCTGCCGGGCCAGCCACTCGATCTCGTCGAGGAAGGCCACCTCGTCGGCGTGCCGGGCGCGGTAGACCAGGGTGGCCTGGCCGTGGCCGTAGGGCAGGTCCCAGAGCAGCGCCAGCAGCGGGGTGATCCCGACCCCGCAGGCCAGCATCGTCACCGGGCCGCCCCGGTAGGACTCGGCCGTCAGCCGCCCGTAGGGGCCTTCGATGAGCGCGCGGGTGCCGGGTCTGAGGGTGGCGACCCGGGCGCTGCCGTCGCCGAGTTGCTTGACGGTGATGCGGAGCTGGCCGCTGCGGACCGGGCCGGAGAGGGAGAACGGGTTGCCGCGGGTCCAGCCCGGTCCGTCGCGGAAGCGCCACACGAAGAACTGGCCCGCGCGTACCGGAAGGCGGTCGAGGTTTTTGCCGTGCAGATAGACCGAGACCAGGCCGTGCGCCTCGGGGATGACGTGGTCGACGCGCAGGCGGTGCCGGGCGTTGCGCCAGACCGGCAGGCCGAGCCGGAAGATCAGCACCGAACCGGCCGCGATCGCGTAGAGCGTCCACCAGAAAGCGCGCGCCAGCGGGGCGGCGAAATCCGTGCCCGTCCACAGCTCGTGCGGCAGGGCCAGGGCGATGCCGAGGTACGCGTACAGGTGCAGCAGGTGCCACGACTCGTAGCGCAAGCGGCGCCGGGCCCGGCGCACCGACGTCACCACCACCAGCCCGATCGCCACGAGAGCGCCCGTCGCGAGCACCATCCCGGGAAAGGTGGCGACCATCTCCCACGCCTGCCGCAGCACCGGCGTCTGCGACCGGCCGGCATAGCCGAGCACGGCCAGCGCGACGTGCGCGAGCAGCAGGTGGAACGACGCGAAGCCGGTCCAGCGGTGCCAGCGGGCCAGCGCGTCCTGCCCGAAAGACCGTTCCACCAGCGGGATCCGGGCCATCAGCACGACCTGGATCAGCATCAGGTCGGCCGACCACAGCGCGCTCAGCCGGCCCAGCGTGGCCAGCGCCGCCCAGCCGCCGCCGGCCAGCTCCTGCGGCCCGCGCTTGGCCATCCACAGCGCGGTCACGATCACCAGGCTCAGCCCGGCCGCCGCCAGCGCCGCGTCGGACCACCAGAGCGGCGTCGGTCTGACCCGGGACCGGATCGGGACCGTTAGCTGGCTCATGGGGTCTGAACGTACAAAAGTCCCTGGTCCGGCGATAGGGGGCGCCGGTTCCGGATCACAGGCCGACCGCGTCGGCGCTGGCCTCCCAGAGCCGATCGGCCATCGCCGGGTCGCCGGACTTGCGGTCGGGCTCGGTCAGCTTGTGCCCCACGTAGTAACCGCCGCCGGTCAGCTCCGCGGCGGGCGTGGTCGCCAGCCAGACCAGCAGCGCGCCCGCTTTCTCGGGGCTGACCAGGAAAGGCGTGTACTTGTAGAACAGCTTGGTGAGCGTGCCGGTGCCGAAGTTGCTGCGCACCACGCCGGGGTGGAAGGAGACCGAGAAGATGTCGGGCCAGCGGCGCGCGGCCTCGGCGGCGAACAGGATGTTGCACGCCTTGCTGGCGCCGTAGGCCCGCCACGAGCTGTAGGTCTCCGGCGAGCCGACGAGGTCGTCGGGGTCGAGGTCGTTGCGCCGGTGCGCGTCGGAGGCGGTGTTGACCACCCGGCCGGCGTGCAGCCGGTCGGTGAGCAGGTTGGTCAGCAGGAAGGGCGCCAGGTGGTTGCCCTGCAGGGTCGCCTCGAAGCCGTCGACGGTCTTGCGGTATTTCGCGACCATGCCGCCCGCGTTGTTGGCCAGCACGTCGATCACGGGATAGGCCCCGCGCAACTCGGTGGCGAGGCGCCGGACGTCGGCGAAGACCTCGAAGTCGGCCTGGAAGACGGCCGGCTCGGGCCCGGTGGCGGCCGCCCGGACCAGGGCGATCGCCTGCTCCAGCCGAGACGGGTTACGGCCGACGACGGCGACCTGATCGCCCAGCGCGGCGAACTGCACGGCGGCGGCCAGGCCGACGCCGGAACTCGCGCCGGTCACGACGATGGTGCGTGGCATCTGATCCCCTCGGGTCGGCGCGCGAACTCTCGCGTCCAGGGTGCATCCTGGCATCGGACGATCGGCTGCGCTTCGCCGGTCCGGATGATCGGCGCCAGCCGGTACGACAGGAAAGGCGAGATGAGCACCGACATCAACGTGCCGGCCTCCGTGGACCGGCCGGATCGGCCCGCCCCGCCCACCCACGCGGTGACCCGCTGGCTGCTCGCGAACAGGGTGCAGCCGGTCGGGCCCGAGGCCAGCGAGGGCCAGGGCCACCCGCAGGCGTGGTGGAAGGTCATGTGCCTGACGGGGGTCGACTACTTCTCGACGCTGTCCTACCTGCCCGCGATCGCGGCGCTGGCGGCCGGGGCGCTCTCCCCGCTGGCGACCCTGCTGATCGTCGCGCTGACGCTGGGCGGGATGCTGCCGATGTACCGCCGGGTGGCCGAGGAGAGCCCGCACGGGCAGGGCTCGGTGGCGATGCTCGAGCACCTGCTGCCGTTCTGGCGGGGCAAGCTCTTCGTGCTGGTCCTGCTCGGTTTCGTGTGTACGTCGTGGATCATCACGATCACGTTGTCGGCCGCCGACGCCACCGTCCACATGTCCGAAAACCCGTATCTGCCCGGTTTTCTGCACGGTCACGCCGTACTGATAACGATCGCCCTGCTTTTGATCTTGTGTTTCGTCTTCCTGCTCGGCTTCAGCGAGGCGGTCAGCGTCGCGATCCCGCTGGTGGCGATCTTCCTTGCGCTGAATGCGGTGGTCACCGTGGTCGGCCTGGTGGACGTCTTCACCACCGCCGGGGCGTTCTCGTCGTGGACGCACGCGCTCACCTCCGGGCACACCGGCTTCGGCGGCCTCATCGGCCCGGCCGTTCTCGCCTTCCCGGCGCTGGTCCTCGGGCTGTCCGGCTTCGAGACCGGGGTCAGCATGATGCCGCTGATCGCGGTCACCGGCGAGGGCAAGAAGGCCCGGCTCGCGTCGCGGATCCACAACACGCGGCTGCTGCTCACCGTCGCCGCCCTGATCATGAGCGTCTACCTGATCCTGACCAGCTTCGTGACCACCGTGCTGATCCCGGCCGCCGCGTTCCAGCCGGGCGGGCCGGCCAACGGGCGGGCGCTGGCCTACCTCGCCCACGAGAAGCTCGGCGAGGGCTTCGGCACCGTCTACGACGTCAGCAGCATCCTGATCCTGTGGTTCGCCGGCGCCTCGGCGATGGCCGGCCTGATCAACATCGTGCCCCGCTACCTGCCCGGCTACGGCATGGCGCCGGAGTGGGGGCGCGCGGTGCGCCCGGTCGTGCTGGTCTACACGGCGATCAGCATCGGCATCACCCTGATCTTCAAGGCCGACGTCAACGCGCAGGCCGGCGCCTATGCGACCGGCATCCTGGCGATGATGGTCTCGGGCGCGGTCGCGGTGACGATCTCGGCCGCCCGGCGCCAGCAGAAGGGCGCCGCCACCGGCTTCGGCGTGCTGACCCTGATCCTGCTCTACGCGCTCGGCGACAACATCATCGAGAAGCCCGACGGCATCGCCATCTCGGCCGTCTTCGTCGCCGGCATCATCGTGGTGTCGCTGATCTCCCGGGTCAGCCGCACCACCGAGCTGCGCGCCGACCGGATCGAGTTCGACGAGAAGGCCCGGCGGTTCATCGCCGACTCGATCAAGTACGACGGCGAGCTCAACCTGGTCGCCAACCGCCGCCAGGCGGGCGACGAGGCCGAGTACAGCGCCAAGGAGCGCGAACAGCGCGGCATGAACCCGGTTCCGGGTACGGCGGACATCCTCTTCCTCGAGGTGGACGTGGTGGACCCGTCGGAGTTCAGCGACGTGCTGCACGTGCGCGGGATCGACGTGGGTGGCTTCCGGATCCTGCGGATGCAGAGCCCGGCCGCGCCCAACTCGATCGCGGCGGTGCTGCTCGCGCTGCGGGACGCGACCGGCGTACGCCCGCACTGCTATTTCGAATGGGCCGAGGGCAGCCCGCTGGTCCACCTGTTCCGGTATCTGCTGCTGGGCCGGGGTGACACGGCGCCGGTGGTGCGCGAGATCATCCGCTCCAGCGAACCGGACCCGGCCCGCCGCCCGGGGATCCACGTGGGCGGCTGAGCGCTTTCTAGACGATCTGTTCCGCGGCCGCCCGCCCCGCAGTACGCCCGGAGAACAGACAGCCGCCGAGGAAGGTGCCCTCGAGGGCGTTGTAGCCCATCATTCCGCCGCCACCGAAGCCGCTGACCTCACCGGCCGCATAGAGGCCGGGCAGCGGCGTGCCGTCGGCGGTGAGGCAGCGGGCGGAGAGGTCGGTCTCCAGCCCGCCCAGGGTCTTGCGGGTCAGGATGTTGAGCCGCACCGCGATCAGCGGCCCGTTCGCCGGATCGAGGAACTTGTGCGGCGTCGCGACCCGGATCAGCTTGTCGCCCCGATATCGGCGGGCACCCTGCACGGCGGTGAGCTGGGCGTCCTTGCTGAAGTCGTTGTCGATCCCGCGGTCGCGGGCCTCGATCAGGCTCCGCAGGCCCGGCTCGTCGATGAGACCGGCGTCGCCAACCCGGTTCATGCCCTGGACGAGCTCGCCCAGGGTGCCGGCGACGACGAAATCGGCGCCGTGCTCCTTGAACGCCTCGATCGGAGCCGGGGCGCCCGGCCGGACCCGGCGCAGCAGCAGCTTGAGGTCCTTGCCGGTCAGATCGGGATTCTGCTCGGAACCGGAGAGGGCGAACTCCTTCTCGATGACCTTCTGGGTCAGCACGAACCAGGAATAGTCGTAGCCGGTGCCGCGCAGGTATTTAAGGGTGCCGAGGGTGTCGAAGCCGGGGAAGAACGGGGCGGGCAGCCGCTTGCCGGTCGCGTCGAGCCACAGGCTGGACGGGCCGGGCAGGATCCGGATCCCGTGGTTCTCCCAGATCGGGTTCCAGTTGCGCAGGCCCTCGACATAGGCCCAGAGCCGGTCGGGGTTGATGACCCGCGCGCCGGCGGCCTCGCTGATGGCGAGCATCCGCCCGTCGACATGGGCCGGAACGCCGGCCACCATCGTCGCCGGGGCCGTCCCCAGCCGCTCGGGCCAGACCCGGCGGACCAGGTCATGGTCGCCGCCGATGCCCCCGGAGGTGACGATGACGGCCTGGGCGCGAAACTCGAACCGGCCGGTCTCGACCCGGCTGGAGGCGACACCGCGATCCACGCTCGTCGCTTCGAGAACCGCGCCGTGCGCGCCGGCGACCGTACCGTTCTCGACGACGAGCCCGTCGACCCGGTGCCGGAAGGCGAACCGGATGAGCCCGCTCTCGGCGTGGGCCCGGACCCGCCGCTCGAAGGGGGCCACGACACCGGGCCCGGTGCCCCAGGTGATGTGGAACCGGGGCACCGAGTTGCCATGACCGTCGGCCCGGCCATCACCCCGCTCGGCCCACCCGACGACCGGGAAGAGCCGCAGGCCCATGTCGTGCAGCCAGGCCCGCTTCTCGCCGGCCGCGAAATCCAGGTACGCCTCGGCCCACAACCGCGGCCACCTGTCCTCGGCGCGGTCGAACTGGGCGCTGCCGGCCCAGTCCTGGGTGGCCAGGGCGTGCGAGTCCTTGACGCCCATCCGGCGCTGCTCGGGGGAGTCGACCAGGAACAGGCCGCCCAGGCTCCAGAACGCCTGGCCGCCGAGACTCTGCTCGCCTTCCTGGTCGAGCAGGATCACGCTGCGGCCCTGGTCGGCGACCTCGGCGGCGGCCGCCAGACCGGCTAGCCCAGCCCCGATCACCAGCACATCGGCATCCACGGTGCTCCCTCTACGCGCTCGGCCGGCCGGCGGTTCGCGGTTGCTATCGAATGACGTATAGGTCCAGATGGAGGGCCAAGGCCCCCTGTAAGGGCTGGACCAGCTTCGCTGGAATGCGGCCCAGCCGCCGCTGGACCCGGGTGATGTCGACCGATCGGATCTGCTCCGCGTGGATCTTCGATTTCACTCGCAACCCGGCTTCATCCAATGCGTTGTCGGCGACGAGGATCTGAAACGGATAGATTCTAGTGGTAGGACTCTGGGTGCTACCGCCGATGCGTCGTCGTCAATCGGGTAGCTCTGCGAGAGTGCGGGACCAGCTGCGGAAGCCGGAGTCGGGGGCTTGATTGCTGTAGCGGCGGAACTGGTCGCGGGCCCGGGCGCGGTGCAGGCCGCCGGTCATCGTGGGGGCGGCGTACCAGGGCAGGTCGGGGCTGGGCGGTGGCCAGCTCGCCGCGACTCCGGCCGCGCCGTCGGCGGGGGACTCGAGGGCGTAGTAGATCTCGGTGACCTTGAGGGCCATCGCGGCGCCCAGGCACATCAGGCACGGTTCGAGGTTGACCGCCAGTCGCAGCGGGTGCGGGCGGGGCTGCCAGCCGAGCGCCTGATCGGCCTCGATCATCGCCAGCAGGTCGGCGTGGACGAGGCGGCGGCCCTGGGCGACGTCCTGGGTGAAGGCGCGCCCGATGATCCGCCCGCCCATCTCGACCACCGCGCCGATGGGCAACTCGCCGCTGGTCATCCCCTCCTCGGCCACCTCGATCGCGGCTGCCACCAATTCATCGGGGTCGAGTGTCGCCATACCGTGATCTTCCCAACTCACAGCACCTCTCCGGGCCCGGCTCCGGTGTTGCTTTTTTGTCGTAGGGGGGTGTTACTCTCTCCAGTAGTTAGAACGAGTGTTCGATAAGTTCGAACGGTCGTCCTAGCGATCCGGGAGAGGTGTTTCGCGGCTCAGCTCCCGGGGTGCGGCGCCCGCGAAGCGCCGCACGCGAGGTCCGGGCATTCGCGGGTCCGGGTCCTCATCAGGCAGGACCGTCGTCCGCCGCCCTCGACCCCCGGGCGGCGGGCGACGGACCCGCCGGCCACGAAGTCCGGCCGGGTGTGGTGTGGGGAAGCATCCGCACCCGGCCGGCGCTTAGCCGCTGTGTCTTCCTCCGCAGCGGATCGATTCGACCAGCACAAGCCCGTCGGATGCGACACGCGAGGAGAAGTCATGGTGAGCAACACGGCGCCGGGCCTCATGCAGGCCCCCCGCCCCGGGACAGCCCCGGCTCCCCACCAGGGCGCCGTTGTGGCGGCCGATCCGGGGGCCGATCCGGGGCTCATGCGAGTGCCCGGGCTGGCGCACGCGCCGACGGCCGGTCAGGAAGCACCCACCGTCCCGGCGCACATGCTGCCGCACCGCACTCCCGCCCAACTGCTGACCATCGCCCGGCAAGGGCTGGCCGAGGCGGCCCAGACCCGCCCCGAAGGCCTGCGTTACGCCGCCGCTCATCTCGCCGCCCTGCGCGCGGCGGCCGCGGTGCTGGCAGCCCGGGCCCGCCCGGCCGCGCCGAGCACCCGGCGCAGCCGCGTCACCAGCGTCTGGACCCTGCTTGCCCTGGTGGCTCCCGATTTCAGCGAGTGGGCCGGCTATTTCGCCCTCGGCGCCGGCAAGCGCGCGGCCGCCGAGGCGGGCATCCCCCGAGTGGTGAGCCCCCGCGAGGCCGACGACCTGCTGCGGGCGGCCGAGCAGTTCGTGGCGGTGGTCGAGTCGGCCCTGGGGCTGTCCTATCAGCCGCCCCTGGACCACTTTTCCCCCGCCGCGGGAGCCAGAGCGGCCTGACCGGCTGGCTGGAGCAGGTCCGGTTGAGTCGGATGGCCCGAGCCGGTCGCTGGAGCTGGGCGGGCGAGGTCGATTGAGCGATCACCGGCAGCGGTGGTCGGGCTGCGGCCTCGGCGGGTCGCGAGATCCTGGAAGGAATCGGCCCCGATAGAGGCCGAATGCCTGGATCTCCCGAATTACGCGGGCGATCCAGGTGAGCCCTGGCTGATTCAAAGTTCGCGCGGAGCGTGGGCTCAGGTAGTTCAGATCTGCTGACACGGGCCGGTTTGAAGGGCGGGAGCCTGGTTCGGGCGGAGCCCGGGCGATCAAGTGGAGCGAGGCGCCATGGCGGGGCGGATGATCAACGGGGCCGCCGCTCTGGCCGAGTTGGTGCGGCCGGCCGGGGATACCGATGAGCAGGGAGTTCACCGGGTGCTGCCGGTGGTTCCCGAGCTGAGCGGGCTGCTGCCGAGCCGGGGCCTGCGCCGGGGGAGCACCGTCGCCGTCACGATCGGCGCTTCCGTCACGACCGGCGCTGCCGTCACGACCGGGCAGCAGCCCGCTCGGCGGTCGTCTTCCGCGAACGGGCCGATCGCCGACCCGTCGACCGCCGGTGGGAGCACCTCCCTGCTGCTCGCGTTGCTGTCCGCCGCTTCGCAGGCCGGTTCCTGGTGTGCGGTGGTGGGCGTGCCCGCCTTGGGCGCTCTGGCCGCGGCCGAGAGCGGCATCGCGCTGGAGCGGCTGGCACTGATCCCCAACCCGGGCCCGGAGTGGCCGACGGTCGTCGCCGCCCTGATCGACGGGGTCGACGTGGTGGTCGTGGCCGCGCCCGGCCCGGTCGCCCCCACGATCATCAGCCGGCTCGCCGCCCGCGCCCGGCAACGCGGCTGCGTCCTGGTGCCCTACGGCCGGTGGGACGGCGCCGACGTGAGCCTGCGGGTCAGTCGCGGCACCTGGGAGGGCCTCGGCGCGGGCGACGGCCGGCTGCGCCGGCGCGAAGTCACCGTCACCGCCCGCGGCCGGGGCGCGGCCGCCCGCCCCAAGGAGATCACCATGTGGCTGCCGGGCAGCACCGCCTTGCCCCCGATCCCGC
>Ga0247762_1000503_pt1 | contig 10912 bp, 4 predicted proteins | sample UWRJL081202R4_FD_181016 | JGI IMG/M metagenome (GOLD analysis project Ga0247762, IMG submission 181016) | Plant litter microbial communities from Arlington Agricultural Research Station in Wisconsin, United States - UWRJ-L081-202R-4 | ecosystem: Environmental > Terrestrial > Plant litter >...
CGACCGGACGATCCTCAAACGCGAGCAATTCCTCCACCTGAGCCGAAGCAGCTACCTGGTGTCGAAAGTGGCGGTTATGTTTGTAATCTCGGCATTTCAGACACTGCTGTTCATACTCGTCGGAAACTTCGTACTGGAGATCCCGATCACCGAGATCCGCTATTGGGTGATCCTGTTCAGCTGCTCGTGTTTCGCGAATATGCTGGGGCTGAATATTTCGGCGTCATTCAACTCCGCGGTAACGATATATATACTCATTCCTGTGCTGATCATACCACAGCTGCTGCTGAGTGGCGTGGTAATCAATTTCGACAAGTTCAACCCACGGGTAAGCAAGCCTGTAGGCATCCCCATCATGGGCGAGATCATGGCATCCCGTTGGGCATTCGAGGCGTGTATGGTTACGCAGTTCAAGGACAATCCCTTCGAAAAGCAGTTCTATGAAATAGATAAGGACCATGCAAATGCCGAGTACAAGAAAGTATATTATATACCGGCGCTGGAATCGAAGCTCGCGTTTTGTTTGAACAACCGCGCGTCGTGGCGCAATCCCCGGAACGAGAAGATCCGCGATGCCTTTACATTACTGCAGACCGAAATAAAACATGAGCTTACACGGGTAGGAGGGGATAAGTTTCCGGAGGTGGAGCGCCTGATGGTCGGCAAGTTCGACTCGATGACCTACGTAAAAACAAGTCGTTTTCTCAATGTATTGAAGCAGTATTATGGCAAACGTATGGAACGCGCAATACGGAAGCGTGAGCGACTGCTGGATTCCCTCACGTCGTCACCGGAGAAAGCGGCGGCATTCGCGTCAATGCGTAGCCGGTATGCCAATAAAGCCGTCACGGATGCGGTCAAAAACCTGACAACCGCCGATCGTATCATCGACTACGACGGCATGCTGGTACAGAAGGTATTTCCAATATATATGGACGATCCCAAGCCAAGACATCCGTTAGACGTCTCCGCCAATCTATATCAGCCGGCCAAGTACTTCGCGGGCCGCATGATCGATACGTTCGTGTTCAACACATCCGTAATCTGGCTGATGACACTGATCCTTTTCGTCACGCTTTACTTCGATGCGCTGCGTAAGTTCATACAGCTGCTGGAAGGAAGCCGGAAGTACCGCAAAAAGGATCGTGCTGTTTAACAACCAATTTATAATCAAACAAAAACCCACATAGAAGTTATGACAATCTCCAAGTATCTCTCCGGTATACTGTTCGTATCAGCCCTGGTCGCCATGGCATGCGGCGGCAAGAAAGCCGAAGAAGCCCATGATCACGAACACCCGCATGAGCACTCAGCGTCCGATTCCGCTACTGCTGCTGAAGAAGAGTGGAAGGCAATGGATGACTTTCACATGCTGATGGCGGAGTCCTTCCACCCCTACAAAGATTCTGCAAACCTGGCACCAGCCAAATCCAAGGCGGCAGAGCTCTCCGCAGCAGCCGAAGTATGGGCCAGTGCGCCACTACCCGAGAAAGTCAATACCGACGAAATGAAGGCAAAGCTCGAGACCCTAAAAACAGCAGCGCAAACTTTTTCAGCAACAGCAAAGACAACCAACGATAAGGCTATTGCCGATGGACTGACCGATCTCCACGACCAGTTCCACGCCATCCAGGAAATGTGGTACGGCGGAAAAGGCGCACATCACCATCACTAACAGATCAGAGTTTAAACCATAAATAAAAAGGGCTGCTTCAAATAGGAGGCAGCCCTTTTATTTTTAACAGTCCTATAGCATACTGCTCTCATAACCTAAATAGAAGTGACGCGGGAAATGACAATTTTGTCGTATTTTAGATTAAACCAACCAGCTCAAAATATGAAACGAAATCTGTTGACCACTGTATTCTGTTTGCTCTCGGTCTGTGTATACTCTCAGATCAACCTTGGCGTAAAGGCCGGGTTAAACCTCGCCAACCTGACTGGCGACGATGTTGAAGATGCCAAGTTCCGCCCCGCACTTCTTGCCGGCGCCTATCTCGGCATTGGACTAACAGAGAAGTTCAAAGTGCAGCCCGAGGTACTCTTCGTATCCGCCGGCTCCAAGACCAGCGGCTTCGACTCCAGCATCGGACAAAATTATGATCAATCCTTTAAGCTAAGCTACGTCAGTATCCCGGTGATGTTCATGTATAAGATCACCAGCTTCCTCAACGTACAGGCTGGACCACAAATAAGTATCCTGACCAGTGCCAAAAATGTCATTGAATACGATAAGGCCGGCAAAATCGACGCAGACATCAAGGACACACTAAAAAGCTCAGACTTCGGCATCAACGTCGGCGCCGGCCTCGACTTCGGGAAGTTCAACGTCAGCGCCCGTTACTGCATCGGTCTCTCGAACATCAATGACGTATCCGATAGCTCAGTGAAAAACCAGGCCATACAGGTAGCTGTCGGCTACTCCATCTTCAGCTTCGGAGACTAAGCAACATCCATATCACAAAACAAAAATCCGGACGTGCCCGGATTTTTGTTTTTATGATCAGCATACCAACTCGCGTCCTCCACACTCACACTATTTCCCAATCTCTCACCTGAATTTATCAATCCCGTCCACTGTGTCCCGAGCAACTCGGGATCCTTAAAACTTGTCCCGAGACTATCGGGATCTTACAAATCCTGCCATGTCCCGAGCACTCGCGGTTCTGACCTTTTGTACTCAACAAGTATAACCCCATTATCATACCCCCGCGACTGCTTAACCTCAAACCTCTTCAACTCCAGGTTATCATCAAACAACTTCAACCCACCACCAACCAAAACAGGATACATCAACAAGTGCAGCTCATCCACAAGATCATGATGAATCAACGCCTTCACAAGCGTAGCGCTCCCATAAACAAGAATATCACCACCCTCACTTTTCTTCAACGCCGCTACATCCTTAGTCACATCACGAAGAATATGACAGTTATTCCACTCCGCCTTTTGCAAACTCCCGGACACAACATACTTCGGCATCCGGTTGATCGGATCCGCAAACGCCCCGCTCTGCGCAGGCCAATACCCCGCAAACTGCACATAAGTATTCTTACCCAACAGCAACGTATCTACCGAAGCCAGCTCATCAACCTTATATTTCCCCGTCTCCGGAGCCATATACTTAACCTGCCACCCACGATGAGGATGCTTTGTCTCATCACCTCCCGGCGCCTCTATAACGCCATCCATAGTGATAAACTCTGTAACAATGATCTTTCGCATAGTTCCTTTTTTTCTTACAAAACTAGCGAACCCAACCTATCCCCACAGGGGGAGATCATGACATTCAAAGGGGGCAAACACGTCCTAAGACTGGCGCATCACAACGGAAACTGCTTCAACGTCTCCGCAAACGCCTTCACAATCCCAGCTACATCCCTGCGCAGCAATGTCTCATTAACCCGTAACTTGATAACCCCATCAACCTTCCGCGGGCTCACCATAATCTTATACTTCGACGCCAGCGCATCCGAAAACTGTTTTGCATCGATAGACTCCCGAAGCTTGAAGTCATAGATGTTGCTGCCGCCATTCAAAGCTTTGATCTCCAACCCCGGCAGCGCATTAAGCTGCAGAAATAGATCCTTTGCCCGGGCAGCAGATTGCTTAAGCCGTTCGTCAATACCTTCCAGGTGATGAAGCGCCATCGCCGCATTACTCCAGTTGCTGAACACGGTGCCTCCGTGTACTTTGATGAGATGCTCCATCTTCCCGATGACTGCCTTATCACCACACAGCACAGCACCACCATGCGCGCCAAGATATTTATATAACGAAATATATACCGTGTCGAAGTAAGACGAATACTCCTGGATGCTGACACCGCTGAAAGCAGCAGCCAGGTAGAGCCGTGCGCCATCGAGGTGAAGCTTATAACCATTGCTTTTACAGAATGCCGAAATACGTTTGATCTCCCGCAGCGGCACGACCTTTCCATCATTCCGGCGCACGGGGTTTTCGATAGCGATGGCGCCAATACCGCTTTTAAAGACCTCTTCGCGATTGTTATACTCGATAGCCGCCTGCAGGTCTTCCAACGTAAAGAACGCCTCACCACGAGCCAGGGGAATCAGGCGTTTACCGAAAATCGACTGAGCTGCATCCGCTTCGTCCCTGAAAATATGGCTTGTCTCCTGCACGAACACCTTGGTGTTCTCGCCGCTGAGAACGGATATAGCCAGCTGATTTGCCAGCGTGCCGGTGGGCATACATACAGCAGCCTCCTTGCCCGTAATAGAAGCGAACCGTTTTTCCAGTTGCTCCACAGCGCCTCCATGCCCATAAAAATCCTGGCCTATAGCCCCGGGCGTACGCCCGATCTCCTGCAACTTATTCAGATAAGCTGCCGGCTCATAAAAGACCCCATCATCCGTAAACGTAACGACTTCCAGCTCCGGAGTCTTAACCGCGCCAGAGTCAACACCGGCAGCCAAAGCTTTCCCACCACCGATCACAGCCGGCAGCACACTCAAACCCGAAAGCTTCAGAAAATTCCTTCTCTTCAAATATTCCATAACATAGTATATATAACTATCCCAATCACCCGGCCAATCCCTATCCCACACTCAAACATAACACCGGCCACGACCCGAAAATAGGACTAGGATTGGTAGGATTAAAGGATTTTCAGGATGAATAAATCAAATCTATCGTATAGAGGCTTTAAAGCAGGACTTGCGGTGTCTCTCCCAATAGCTACCGGGGTTCTAATAAAAAGGGAGGTCCGGGTAACCCGGGCCTCCCTTCCAAAAAACTTAGTTTTATCTACTTAACCTCTATCCGTATCCCCTGCGAATGACTACTGAACTCCGGTGCATACATACACTGAATCGTAGTAACCCCATTAGAGAAATCCCCCTTCTGAGACACCCGCAAAGCATATTCAAACACATACGTGCCCTTGGGCAAATAACCGATAAAGAAGTTCATCGCCAGATCGCGAGGGCTTTCATAGTAATACAGCCCATCCTGGTAGCGGTAAGTCGACAATGTCGACACCGGCTCAAGAGCCGAAGCACGCATATCTTTCAGATGAACATACTCCATCGTACGATCACTCCGCAGTTCGATACGAACCTTAACAAGGTCGCCTACCTGAAGCGGCGTCGCGTTTGTAATCGGCGTAAGCACCGGACCGCGGTCAGTCTGTACTTCCTTGAAGAGATCCTTCTTAAGCTTGAGCGGAGTCTCGGCGGAGGTGATCTTGTCGAGCTGCTCGAAATATTGCCAGTAAATAGCACCCCACGCTACACCATCGTCTTTCTTGGAAATATGGATGTTGCCCATGGCGGGTTTGATCTCACCGGCCTGCCACGCAGTTTTAAAGTAGCCGGTACCGGCTTCAACCTTTGCGTCCTCACGCTTGGCAGGATCTACTTTTTCACCACCCACAGTGATATCGACCAACGAAGTGCTGGTCAGCAGATCAGTACCGCGACGCAGCAGCGCGTAGCAGGCTTCACTGGTGGCCTTGGTGGTTTTCCAGTCCTGGGTCTGCTTTTGTTTGAGCAGCCATACTTTGAGGTCCTCCACAGATTTGGTGTCGGCCGCAACTTCATCATACACTTCGATCATCAGCGCCTGCGTTTCGATAGGAGCCTGGTACCAGAAGTAGCCGTGTTCGCTTTTCCAGAACATACCCATTTCTTCGGAGTGAAGAGCGCGCTCGCTGAAAGACTTGATCATGTCTTTTGTCACGGTCTTTTCACCGAAGCGGTGCAGCGCCAGGCAGACCATCCCTTGTGAATAGAGGTTGCCCTTGAGCCAGAATTTTTTAGCCTGACCGAGATAGTAGTCAAAAGCTTCCTTAGTCGATGCCGGTATGGCTATATCTTTAAAGTAGCTGCGGGCGTAAAGGTATTGAGCCTGGAAGTACGATATATTATCGTCCTCGAGCTTCACGTGGCCGCGTTTTGCTTCAGCCTTCAGGCGCTCGTAGTCGTCCCGTATCTTATCGTCCAGGTAAGCAACACCGCGTGTCACCATGCTCCAGGTAGTTCCGTCGGTGCGTATCGATTTCACACCCAGAACATCGAGGTGCCCCAGGCCGGTAACGATGTGCTGAGTCATATAGCGGTCTTCGGGGAAACCGGGGAACCACGTAAAGCCACCGTTGGACGTCTGGGCTTTCGACACTTTCTCCAGTGCGCGCGCCTGCTCGTTAGCCATACGGTTCAGGTCGAACAGCAGGCCTACAGCACGCTTGCGTTGCGTTTCATTCTGGGCCTGAAGAACCCATGGAGTTTCTTCAAGAATAGCGGACTTCAGCTCCTGGTTCTTTTCAAGATTCGAGAGCAAGGCATCCGGTTGAATATTTTTCCACGTATCAAAAACCTGCTTGATACGCGGGCTGCTGTTGGCGATACTCGTAGCCAGGCTGTTGGCATAGTAACGGCTGAAGGTCTGCTCCACACAATCATATGGATACTCCATCAGGTAGGGCAGAGCCTGAACAGCATACCACGCAGGGTTCGAGGTGAACTCCAGCGTAAGCCGGTGACTGCGCAATGTAGTAGACTTATTGTCGACCAGCTTATCGAGACGGAAGTCTTTCGATTGTTTACCACGTATAGGCAGCGGAAGCGTTTCCGTAACCAGCATGCTGTTGGTCACAACAGGCAACGTCGTCTCCTCACCGTCAGATACATTACCCGCACGGGCAGTGATCCGGTACGTCAGCGCCTGCAAACCTTCGGGTATGGCCATAGACCACTCCAGGCTTGTGCTCTGAAGTGGCTGCACGGTGAAGTTCTGAACCTTGTTGTTGTTGCCGGTAAGGATCGTTACCGGTTTCTGCATTATCGCATCAAAGAACTCGAGCTGGGCCTGTCCGTTGAGAACATTATCGACCATGCTGGTGATCTTGGCGGAAAAGAACATCTTATCGTTCTCACGGAAGAAGCGCGGCTGGTTAGGAACAACCATGAGGTCCTTCTGAGTAACCAGTTGATTCGTGATCATACCGGACTTCAGATCCTTCGTATGCGCAAAGCCGAGCATCTTCCAGCGCGTGAGGGCTTCCGGAATCGTGAAGCTTACGATGATCTCGCCTTGCTCATTGGTAAGCAGGTTAGGGAAGAAGAAAGCCGTCTCGTTAAAGTTCGTACGGGCTTTTACGGCAGATAGATCTTCCTCCTGTGCCGCTTCTTTGGCTGGCTTCTTAGGCTCCTGTCTTTCGTCTGCGTCGACTCCCGCGAGACCGGCAGGAGCAGGCGCTGCCATCTTCGCCATTTCCGGTGCAACGGCATCAGCTGCCACACTCATCTCTTTCTCTTCTTCGGCTACTTCTTTCTTCTTTATATTACTACTGTAGCTAAGTACTGACCGGGCTCCTCGTATCGAAAAAACTCTTTCAGGCTGGAAGCTATAACCGAACCAGTTCAACACATCGAAATCAGGGCCTTCCACATAAACGGCAGCAGTATTATTCCAGTGTGAGGTGTACTCGTCTAACCCCAGGGCGCTAAAGCCCTCGTCGGCATTCCAACCCATCTTCGTATCCAATGCATTGAACAGCGAAGCATACCAGAAATTGGCACGGAACGCATCGAGAGATTGATCGTATAATGCGGCTACCATTTCGGCAGCAACCTTGTCTGCGGTCTTTCCTTTAATGCGGATCTTCCATTGTTCCTGCTGCCCGGGCTGGAGCTTGTCGCGGAAGCTTTCAAAGCTTACATCCAGCGTCTTGTTGCTATACGGAACATAAATCGTGATCGTGCGCGTATAAGAACGGTTGTTCACCACAAACGTAAGGTGCATGGCCAGGTTGCCACGGTGCTCCTCCAGTATAGGCAGAGTGATCCGGCGCTGCTCATGCTTGAGCGTGATCCATTCTTTCGAGAGAATCGTACCGTCGCGCTCTACTTCGTATAAGATCTCAACCTTCTTTTCGGCCGTACCCACCACTACAGAAGCTGTTTCGCCAGGTTCCGCGGTAGTGTGCTCTTCCTCAATATAATTGGTAACCGGGGTGGGCACAGTCTTCGACGAAGGAGCATACACCGTGAAGTAGCTCACCTCTTTTACAGGCTGACCGTCCTTATCGGTAGCGGATATCTCCAGCACATATTCCGCCGGCGACCACTTGTCGATGCCGGGTATGCGGAAAGTCTTCTTGTCTTTGGTGTTGAAATTCAAAGAGAACACTTCAGCGCCGCGTTCCCATTTGAACTTGTTGTTCTCGTCGGCATAGAGGTCGTAAGGGAAGAGCTTATAGTATTCCTCCTGCGTATAGAGAGACCTGTCGGGCTGGTTCCAGCTGCGACTGCGGAAAGTGCGGTCGGGCATCTTCAGCGCATAGACGGTGATCTTGCCTGACGTGGGCTCCGGTTGGCCGGCGAGGTTAGTCGCCTGAATGTGAAAATCGCGATCGGCCTGCTTCTTATCCTCGCGGTTGATGTTGGTCATCGGTACGCTTACAACCAGGGATTTATATCCTACGAGCACGGACGTAGAAGAGCTGTGTGTCTCGCCGTTGATATCGGTCACATCGGCATAAACCGTATAGCTGAATGTAGGGTCAGATGTACGATCGACAGTAGGGTCGGGAATAGCTTTGAAGTCGACAGTAAATGCGCCGTGAGCATCCGTCTTGCCTTCACCATGCGTGATGACCATACTCGGCGAGGTAGGGTAGTAACCCCAGCGACACCACCACCAGAACGGGAAGCGCGCCTCACGCACAACACGATATTTAACAGCCGCACCGTCGATCACCGCGCCGGAATAGGCCTTAGCCAGAACCTTGGCGGACACCTTATCGTCAAGCCTGTACGTGCCCTTGAGCGTGTCGAACAGTACTTCAAACTTGGGGCGTTTATATTCCTCCACTGAAAAGGAAATATTGCTGTCGGTGCTTTCATCACGGAGCTGCATGTTGCCCGTGAGCCCGCTGGCAGGCGCAGTAAACGTACCGCTGAACGTACCGTATTCATTGGTAGTAACAGTCACGGTTCCGCGCTGCTGATGGTTTACGTCGTACAGGGTTACCGTAGTAGTTTGCTTCGGCACGATCTCCGACGATTTACCGTCAGTTTTAACAACAAGACCTTTGAAATAGATCGTTTGCCCCGGACGGTAAATGGCGCGATCCAGGAAGAAGTGAGTGTACTGGCGCCACTCACGCGGCACCTGCTCGTATTGATAGATTGAACGACCGTAACCATACTCACCATTATCGATCTTCCGGATGCTACAGAAGTCCTTCTTCCACGTAAAATTTACATACAGGTCGCGACGGTTCTCGTTCTTAAAAAACGGAACTTTAAAATAACCCTGCGCATCCGTGGTATAATTGCCTGCCTTTACAGATTCGTAATCCGACGTTTTGTAATTATAGCTATTGAAGTAAACGTCTGCCTTTACGCCGGCGATAGGCTCACCGGTCTGGCGGTGTAATACATAGAACTCCAGACTGCCATCAGCGGCGGAGCGACGTGCATAGCTAATATTCGAGATGGTCGTAAACGCATATGCCAGGCCGTTGTCGGCCGTCGCAAAATTGGCGTTGCTACTGAACAGTACCATGTACTCGCCTTCAGGCAATGGATCGAGCTTTACCTCAAGGCTGTGGTTGTTATAATCGCCGTCGTTAGGTAAAGTATATTTCCCGGTGAACAGAGGTGTCTTGGCGGCAAAGTGGTTGATGAACTTCTCTTCGCGATCTACGTTGTAATCGCGGGCCCACCGTTTACGCTCCTTAAGAACCTCGTCGCGGGTAATGGCAATAATCCGGTAATGAAGCTCCGAAAGATTACGGTATTGTATAAAGGCCCTGAAAGCCTGACCGGGTACATTGATCTCTTCAATCGTACCGCTTAAGCTTTTCCCGGTAATCGAGATCTGTAAGTTCGCGCAGTAGTGTGCGCCATCAGAACCAGGAAAACGAGTCTTGGCACCTTCGCAAAGTGCATAGGCAGTGCGATAATCGTCTTTGTGGCTGTTTGATTTTAACGGACTGTATTGAGCGGCGGTCTCTACATAGGTCGTGGCCTTTGCCAGGGTCACCTGTGTGGAAATCGGATTGACCTGCGATCTTTTTTCCAGTTCATCCAGCGCGGCCAGGTATAAAGTATTACCGGTCGGCAGCGAGAAATTATCTTTTACCAGGCGCAGTCGCTGGAGATCCACCATAACGAGCGCCGATGGATCGGCGTCGGTACTGTGAAATCGCGTCAGTTCCTGCAAGACTACCAGCGCATGGAACTTCAGCGAGAGCGTATCGGTAGTTTCCAGCTTGAGCGCTGCAAAGGTCTTGCTGTCGGCCAGGTAGCGTTCGTCGTCTAAAGAAAATGCCGCTGCCGGCCGTGTGAGCGATGCCTCGTCAAAACTATAAAATGTGACAGCACGTTGCGCCAGAAAGTCATAGAGGGTAGGGTGGAAGCTCCTGCCTTTCTCGTTACCACGTTCCAGGATCGGCTCGTATATATTGATCGGCGTGCGTTTGCTTTGCTCCGCGCTTTCCAGCGACAGATCATATTGCCCAAGAGTCTCCTCCACGATCTTGTCCAGGCTCCACGTTTCGATATCGTCGTCAGAAGATGCATTTACTACCGCGGTCCGGTTGCGGAAGCGATAGCGGTTGTTGGTATAATATTGCCAGTACAGCTCGCCGAGCATCGAGTGAAGCACGGGCTTTACCGGGTATTCGGCATTGCGGGCCTCTTCACGAACAATGTTCAGGTTCTTTACAAAAGCATTCTCCTCTTTTTCGTTCACAAACTTGAGCCTGTGGATAACCGCTTTTACCAGCTCCGCCGCATTCTGTTCCTGTTTGGCGTGGGTATAGATCGTGTTCACCACGGTCAGGGCAGACTCGGGCAACCCCCGGCCTTCAAAGTCCTTAACCTCGGTCCAGGCCTTAGCGTAATTATAGGTGTTCATTCCTGTGGATTTTTGTTGGGCGTAA
>Ga0247762_1000504_pt1 | contig 10890 bp, 7 predicted proteins | sample UWRJL081202R4_FD_181016 | JGI IMG/M metagenome (GOLD analysis project Ga0247762, IMG submission 181016) | Plant litter microbial communities from Arlington Agricultural Research Station in Wisconsin, United States - UWRJ-L081-202R-4 | ecosystem: Environmental > Terrestrial > Plant litter >...
GAACGAGGACCGTCTCGTCGGCGCGGTCCGGATAGGCCTGGTCGACGATCGCGTCGCCGGTCTTGGAGTCGCCGTGCTGGCTGCCGTCGCCGCTGGGGTTGACGGTGCCGACGGCGCTGCCGATGAACAGGGCCGCCAGCACGAAGGCCAGCCAGCCGACGATCGCGGTGCGGCGGTGCCGGGTGCTCCAGCGGCCGATGCGCGCGGCCAGCGAGGGGGAGTGCGCGACACCCGCCGTGTCGGCGTGGGGGTTGGTGCCATCCCGCGGGTCGGCGGGAGTCGGCGCGTTGGAAGGGGTCATGGGCAGGAGCATCGCCGCGACGATGCGTCCGCGCCATGCGGGGGACTGCCCTCTTGCCGTGGGGGAATCCCCACCCCTAAGGGTTCGCCTGGGGCTGGACCCTTAGGCAGGTCCCTAGGGGAGCATTCTTGCTGGAGTGCGAGGGGACCGCCGCTACTCTGGCGCTTCGGAGCCCATGGACCCCAACCTCGATCTCGCATCCGCGCCCGACCAGACCGCCGCCAACGGCCACCCGCCGCGCGCCGGCGCGATGGACCCCGGCTTCGTCGAGGTCCGCGACACCACCCCGTTCGTCGAGCGCACGCCGGTCAGCTCCGCGTTCCCGCCGATCGCGGACTACGGCTACCTGAGCGACTGCCACACCGGCGCGCTCGTGGCGCCGGACGGCACGATCGAGTGGCTCTGCCCGCCGCGCTTCGACTCGCCGAGCGTGTTCGGCGCGATCCTCGACCGCTCCGCGGGCGGCTTCCGCCTCGGGCCGAGCGCGATGGGCGTCCCGGCCGGCCGACGCTACGAGCCGGGCACGATGATCCTCGAGACCACGTGGATGACCCCCACCGGATGGGTGGTGGTCCGCGACGCGCTCGTCATCGGGCCGTGGCGCGAGCGCACGCAGGGCTCGACGACGGCGCACACGCGCCCGCCGACCGACTACGAGGCCCACCACGTCCTGGTCCGGACGATCACCTGCATCCACGGGCAGGCGCAGATCGAGCTGCTGTGCGAGCCGATGTTCGACTATGGCCGCGTGCCCGCGACGTGGTCGACTGTCCCGAACGACCCCTACGCCTTCGACGCCACCGACGGCGGCCGCACGCTGCGGCTGATGAGCGACCTCAACCTGGGCATCGAGGGCGGCCTCGCCCGCGCGCGCCACCGGTTGGAGAAGGGCGAGACGCGGTTCTGCGCGCTGTCCTGGTCGCGCCTGCTCGACGGCCCGCGCACGGCCGCCGAGGCCGAGGACGCGCTGCAGTCGACGAGCGAGTACTGGCGCGGCTGGCTGGCCGACGCCGACTTCCCCGACCACCGCTGGCGCAACCACCTGGAGCGCAGCGCGCTCACGTTGAAGGGGTTGACCTACGCGCCGACCGGCGCGCTGGTCGCCGCGCCGACGACGTCGCTGCCCGAGACGCCCGGCGGCGTGCGCAACTGGGACTACCGCTACACGTGGATGCGCGACGCGACGTTCACGCTCAGCGGCCTGCACTCCCTCGGGCTGAACTGGGAGGCCGACGACTTCATCCAGTTCGTCGCCGACCTCGGCCGCAACGAGGACGGCGCGCTGCAGATCATGTACGGGATCGGCGGCGAGCGCGTGCTGGAGGAGGAGACGCTCGACCACCTCACCGGCTACGAGGGCGCGCGGCCGGTCCGGATCGGCAACGACGCCTACCGCCAGCGCCAGAACGACGTCTTCGGCGCGGTGCTCGACAGCCTCTGGCTCCACGCGAAGGAGTACGGGCACAACAGCGCGCGCCTGTGGCCGGTCATCCACGACCAGGTCGAGCAGGCGATCGCGTCCTGGCGGCTGCCCGACCAGGGCATCTGGGAGTCGCGCGGCGACCCCCAGCACTACGTCTCGAGCAAGCTGATGTGCTGGGTCGCGCTGGATCGCGGCGCGCGGCTGGCGTCGCGGCGCGGCAAGGACGATCTCGCCGACCGCTGGCGCGAGGTCGCCAATGAGATCCACGCCGAGATCCTGGCGCACGGCGTCGACGAGCAGGGCCGCTTCACCCAGCACTACGGGTCCGCCAACCTCGACGCGTCGCTGCTGCTGATCCCCCTGGTCCGCTTCCTCCCGCACGACGACCCGCGCGTGCGCAACACCGTGCTGGCGATCGCCGACGAGCTGACCGAGTCCGGGCTGGTCCTGCGCTACCGCACCGACGAGACCGACGACGGCCTCACCGGCGAAGAGGGCACGTTCCTGATCTGCTCGTTCTGGCTGGTCAGCGCGCTGCTGGAGATCGGCGAGCGCAAGGCCGGCCGCCAGCTCTGCGAGCGCCTGCTCTCCCTCGCCTCGTCGCTGGACCTCTACGCCGAGGAGCTGGAGGCGTCCACCGGCCGCCACCTCGGCAACTTCCCGCAGGCCTTCACCCACCTGGCGCTCATCAACGCGGTCATGCACGTGATCCGCGACGAGCAGGCCAACCCGGTCGGCTAGCGAGGTCACGCTCGCCCGCGCCGACGTGGTGGCGCTCAGCACGGGACGCTGGTGGTGGGTGCGGGGCGTTGGAGAGGGCATCGAGGGAGAGAAGCCAGGGGCGTGGCGGCCGCCTTCGGTCGTCCTCGGGCGTTGGTTTCGGGCCCAGGGGGAACGTTCGGGGCCGAACGGGCGGGATCTGGTGACGATCTCCGCAGTCACGGTCGCGTTGACCGGGAATATGCCCGTCAACTCGACCACCATCCCGGAACCCCGCCCTTATGGAGCGCCGCCAAGGATCCGGGTCGCGTAATGGCTGCATAGCAACCATCACGCGACCCGGATCGACGCTTCGGCCCCGAACCACCCTCCCGAGCCCGAGACCAACGCCCGAGGACGACCACAGGCGGTCGCCACGCCACAGCGCTCTCACCCCTCGATGCCCTCGCCCACGGCAAGGAGCGCCACCACCAGCGCCCGCGCTGAGTCGCCACCAGACTCCGCGCCACCTCGTCCGGCCTGACAGCATCACAACAAGAGCGCCAACGCGCCAAATACCTCGGCCCGCGTAGAGCCCGGCGGGACCGCGGCAGCGGCGGGTTCGACCCCCTCCGCGCGACCTTGACAGCGGGTCACGTCATCGCCTTCGCCTCGCCCCTCCACACCCGCGCGCTCGACCACCTCAACGCGCCTCGCCAACGCACGGACACCGAAGTTGTCGTCCTCGGCGCAACCCCTTGTCCCGCTGGGCAGAGCACGGCGTGTGACGCCGATCACTTTCGCCTCCACACCGCTGCCCAACGGCCGACGGACCGACCCAATGTCCTTATCCGGATCCGGCCAGGAAGCAGCGCCGCCTCTTACCCGCGCGAGGCCGCCCGCACCCGGGGCCTCGTGTGGCCCATGGACCCCCACGGCCACCCGCGTCGCCAGATGAAGCTCGCAACAAGTCGCACTTGACAAGTCCATGTGTGTTCGTGTCTGATCGTTCTTGTTCGGTTTCGCCCGGGTCGGAGGGTCAATGGGGTCAGGTCAAACAGAAGGGCGCACAATCGCCCATGTGCGTCGGCAGGAGATTGCCGACGTCCTACGTGCCGAGGGATCGGTCACGGTCGCTCGTCTGGAGGAGCGCTTCGGCATCTCCTCGATGACCGCGCGCCGTGATCTGGCCGAGCTCGAGCGCCGCGGCCTCGCGCGCCGCACGCACGGCGGCGCCGTCCTCCCCACCGCCGCCGGCCACGAGGACTCGTTCCTCTCCCGGCTCACCCGCGCCGGCGACGCCAAGCTCGCGCTGGCCCGCGCCGCCGCCGAGCTGGTCGCCGAGGAGGACAGCGTCTTCCTCGACTCGTCCTCGACCGCCTACCACGTCGCCCGCGAGCTGCTGGAGCGCAACCTCCGGCTGACGATCATCACCAACTCGCAGCCGATCATGGAGCTCGTCGCGTCGCACCCGACGAGCACCGCCGACCTGATCGCCATCGGCGGCACGCTACGCCGGCTGACGCGCTCGTTCGTCGGCCCGGTCGCCACCCAGGCCGTGCAGTCGCACTACGCCGACCGCTTCTTCTTCTCCGTCAAGGGCGTCACGCCCGACGGCGTCCTCACCGACGCCGACAGCCTCGAGGCCGAGGTCAAGCGCACCATGTTGCGCCGCGCCTCCGAGCCGATCCTGCTGATCGACCAGTCCAAGCTGGAGGCCCGCGGCCTCAGCGTGATCGCCCCGGTCAACGAGGTCACGCGCATCCTGACCTGCGGCGTCGACGAGGAGGAGCTGGCGCCGCTGGTCGCCCTCGGCGTCGCGCTCGACACCGTCCCCAACTCCGAGGAGGCCGCGTGAGCGACTCCCCCACCCCGCTGCTCGCGCTCGACCAGGCCGAGAAGAGCTACGGCGCCGTCCGCGCCCTGCGCAACGGCACGCTGTCCATCGGCCCCGGCGAGGTCCGCGCGCTGATGGGCGAGAACGGCGCCGGCAAGTCCACGCTGGTCAAGGTCCTCGGCGGGGTCGTGCAGCCCGACGCGGGCACCGTCCTCATCGACGGCGCCCCGGTCGAGTTCCACAACCCGACCGACGCGCGCGACGCGGGCATCGCCATCATCTACCAGGAGCCCACGCTGTTCCCCGACCTCAGCGTCGCGGAGAACATCGCGATGGGCCGCCACCCGCTCGGCGCGGCGCGCCGCATCGACAAGCGCAAGATGCACGAGGAGGCCGCCGAGCTGCTCAAGCGCCTCGGCGTGCGGCTCGACGCCGAGCGCCCCGTGCGCGGCCTCTCGATCGCCGACCAGCAGGTCGTCGAGATCGCCAAGGCCTTGTCCTTCGACGCCAAGGTCCTGATCATGGACGAGCCGACCGCGGCGCTGTCCGGCCCCGAGGTCGCCCGCCTCTTCGGCGTCGTCAACACGCTGAAGGAGCGCGGCGCGGGCATCCTCTTCATCTCGCACCGCCTCGAAGAGGTCTTCGCGATCTGCGACACGGTCACGGTCATGCGCGACGGCGCGGTCGTCTCCGACGAGAAGACCGCCAACCTCACCGAGGACGACCTCGTCCGCCGCATGGTCGGCCGCGACCTCGACGCGCTCTTCCCCAAGACGGACGCGACGATCGGCGCGGCGCTGCTGAACGTCCAGCGCCTCACGCGCGAGGGCGTCTTCACCGACGTCTCCTTCGAGGTCAAGGCCGGCGAGATCGTCGCGCTGGCGGGCCTCGTCGGCGCCGGCCGCAGCGAGGTCGCCCGCGCGATCTTCGGCATCGACAAGGCCGACGGCGGCCATGTCGAAGTGGAAGGCAAGCGGCTGCCCAACGGCAAGCCGACCGCCGCCATGGCCGCCGGCATCGCCTTCGTCCCCGAGGACCGCCGCCAGCAGGGCCTCGTCATGGAGCTGTCGATCAAGCGCAACGCGACGATCACCTCGCTCGCGCGCCTGACCAAGTTGGGGTTGATCGCCGGCAAGGCCGAGCGGTTGATGGCCGAGGAGTGGGCGCAGCGGCTCCAGCTCAAGTTCCACTCCTTGAACGACAACGTCGGCACGCTGTCGGGCGGCAACCAGCAGAAGGTCGTCCTCGCCAAGTGGCTGTCGACCGAGCCCAAGGTGCTGATCGTCGACGAGCCCACGCGCGGCATCGACGTCGGCACCAAGAGCGAGGTCCACCGCCTGCTGAGCGACCTGGCCGGCCAGGGCATCGCCGTGTTGATGATCTCCTCAGAGCTCCCGGAGGTGCTCGGCATGGCGGACCGCGTCCTGGTGATGCACGAGGGCCGGATCACCGGCGAGATCTCCCGCGCGGAGGCCGACGAGGAGCGCATCATGCGCGCCGCGACGGGCCGCGCCGAGGTGGCCGCATGATCGTGATGGCCAACACCTACAACGAGGCCGCGGTCATGCGGTTCCCGGCGTGAGCGCGCAGACCGAGACCGCTTCCGGCGGCGCGGTGGCCCCCGAGGCCGGCGCCGAGGCGCGCCGCCGCACCGACGTCATCTTCCGCGTCCGCGAGCTCGGCATCGTCGGCGCGCTCGGCCTGCTGATCCTCGTCACCGCGCTGATCGAGCCGCGCTTCGTCGAAGCCGACTCGCTGCGCAACCTCGCGCTCAACGCGGCCATCTTCGCGATCCTCGCAGCGGGCCAGACGCTCGTGCTCGTCACGCGCAACGTGGACCTCTCCGTGTCCTCGGTGCTGGCGCTGAGCGCCTTCATGGCCGGAACGCTGCTAAGCGACCACCCGTCGCTGCCGATCCCCATCGTGTTCCTCCTCGGGATGGGGCTCGGCGCGGCGGCGGGCGCGCTGAACGGCTTCCTGGTGACCTTCGGCCGCGTCCCCGCGCTGGTCGTCACCTTGGGCACGTTGTACGCCTTCCGCGGCCTCGCGTTCCTGTGGACCGACGGCCGCCAGGTCAACGCCGAGACGCTGCCGGACTCGTTCCTGAACATCGGGACCGGCACGATCCTCGGCATCCCGACGCTGGCGCTGATCGCGTTGGTGGTGGTGTTGATCGTGGGCCAGTACCTGCGCGACTTCCGCTCCGGCCGCGAGCTGTACGCCATCGGGTCCTCACCCGAGGCCGCGCGGCTGGCCGGCGTCCGGACCGACCGCCGCGTGCTGAGCGCGTTCGTCATCGCCGGCGCGTTGGCCGGCCTGGGCGGCGTGCTGTTCACCGCGCGCTTCGGCACCGTCGACGCGACCGCGGGCAATGGCTATGAGTTCACGGTCATCGCTGCGGCGGTCGTCGGCGGCGTGACCATCAACGGCGGGTCGGGCTCCGTGTACGGGGCCGCGATCGGCGCCGTGCTGCTCGGGACGATCACCTCGTCCCTCATCGTCCTGAAGGTCGACTCGTTCTGGCAGCAGGCCGCCGTCGGCGCCCTGCTGATCACCGCGATCGCCTTCGACCGCTGGATCGGGCTGCGCCTGGACGCCGCCCTGCGACAGAGGAGCGCCCGCCGTGCCGGCTGAGTCCCGAACCCTCGCCCAGCGCCTGATGCGCTGGGAGACGCTGATCCTCGGCCTGATCGTCGTCGCCTGGATCGTCGGCGCCGGCCTGTCGGGCGACTTCCTCAGCGCCGACTCGTTCACCACCGCGTCGCTCGATCTGTCCGAGGTCGCGCTGATGGCGCTGCCGATGGCGCTGCTCGTCGTCGCGGCGGAGATCGACCTGTCGGTCGCCTCGATCCTCGCGCTCTCCAGCGCCTGCATGGGCGAGCTGTGGAACAGCGGCCAGACGATCGAGATCATCTTCCTCGAGTGCATCCTGATCGGCGCCGCGTGCGGCGCGGTCAACGGCTTCCTGGTCACGCGGCTGGGCCTGCCGTCGCTGGCGGTCACGATCGGCACGCTGTCGCTGTTCCGCGGCCTGGCGTTCGTCGTGATCGGCGACCAGTCGGTCACCGACTTCCCCTCGACCTGGACCGACCGCGCGTTCGGCAACTTCGGCTCCACCGCGATCCCCAACACGATGGTGCTGTTCGGGGTCCTCGCCGTGATCTTCGCGGTGCTCCTGCACGGCACCGGCTTCGGGCGCAAGATCTTCGCCATCGGCGCCAACGAGGAGGCCGCGCGCTTCAGCGGCGTCCGCGTCAAGCGCATCAAGTTCTGGCTCTTCGTCCTGTCCGGCGCGGTCGCCGGCCTGGCGGGCGTCGTGATCTCGCTGCGCAACTCGACCGCGGCCGCCAACGTCGGCACCGGCTTCGAGCTGACGGTCGTCACCGCGGTCGTCCTGGGCGGCGTGTCGATCTTCGGCGGCAAGGGCTCGCTGGGCGGCGTGATCCTCGCGCTCGTCCTGCTCGGGTCCATCAACAAGGCCTTGACCCTCAGCGACTCGATCTCCAGCTACTGGATCCAGATCGTCACCGGCACGCTGCTCATCGGCTCCGTGCTGGTCCCCAACCTCGCGGTGCGCGCGCGGGAGGCGCGTGCCCACAACTTCCACGGACGCCGGCAGTGGCCCTGGCGTACGCGGGTCGACACGTCCAGGCCACAGGAGGAGAGCGCATGACCCTGTCACGAGCCACCCGGCTCACCGCCACCACGGCGGCCGCCTTGGCGCTGTCGGTGTTCGCCGCGGCCTGCGGCGAGTCCAAGGACGACAACTCGTCGTCGGGCTCGTCGGCTGCAGCGTCCACCAACAGCAGCTCGAGCGCGGCCAACCCGAACGCGGAGATCAAGAAGGGGATCAAGGTCGTCCAGATCCCCAAGCAGCTCGGCAACCCGTACGAGGACATCGAGGACAACGGCACCAAGGAGGCCATCACCTCGGTCGGCGGCACGTTCACCCGCAAGGGCCCGACCGACGCCGGCGCCTCCACGCAGGTCCCGATCATCCAGTCCACGATCCAGCAGAAGCCCGACGCGATCATCATCGCGGGCAACGACCCGGACGCGGTCGCCCCGGCGCTGAAGCAGGCCGCCCAGCGCGGCATCAAGGTCGTCACGCAGGACTCCGACGTCGCCAAGGACGCCCGGACGCTGTTCATCAACCAGGCCTCGGTGCAGACGATCGGCGCCGACGAGGTCGCGATGCTGTCCGAGCAGATCGGCGGCAAGGGCGACATCGCCATCCTCTCCGCGACGGCCAACGCCCCGAACCAGAACTCCTGGATCGAGGTCATGAAGACCGAGCTGAAGAAGCCGGAGTACTCCGGGATGAAGCTCGTCAAGGTCGCCTACGGCGACGACGACGACCAGAAGTCCTTCCAGGAGACGCAGGGCCTGCTATCGGCCTACCCGAACCTCAAGGGCATCATCTCGCCCACGACGGTCGGCATCTCGGCGGCGGCGCGCTACCTGAGCAAGTCCCCCAAGAAGGGCAAGGTCGCGCTGACCGGCCTCGGCACGCCGAACCAGATGCGCAAGTTCGTCAAGGACGGCACGGTCACCGAGTTCGGCCTGTGGAACCCGGCCGACGTCGGCTACCTCGGCGGCTACGCGACCGCCGCGCTGGTCTCGGGCCAGATCACCGGCAAGGAAGGCGAGAAGTTCAAGGCCGGCAAGCTCGGCGAGCGCACGATCGGCAAGGACGGGGAGATCATCCTCGGCCCGCTGACCCGGTTCAACAAGGACAACATCGACGACTTCGACTTCTAGTCGAACGCCGCGACCGGGGTGGGCGCCGAGCAGGCGCCCGCCCCACCGCGACCCGATGTCCGCCGTCCTCACCACATCCCTCTCCGTCGACCGCGACGTCCCGATCGCCATGCGCGACGGCGTCACGCTCGCCGCCGACGTCTGGCGCTGCGCCGACGCGCACGAGCCCCGGCCCGTGCTGCTCCAGCGCACGGCCTACGACAAGTCCGAGCTCGTCGTCGCCGCGCATCACGCCGGCATCGACCCGCTGCGCGCGATCGCCGCCGGCTACGTCGTGGTCATCGCCGACGTCCGCGGCCGCTTCGCCTCCGAGGGGGACTTCCGGCCTTTCGACCAGGAGACCGCCGATGGCGCGGACGCGATCGCGTGGGTGCGCGACCAGCCGTTCTGCGACGGGCGCGTCTTCACCTACGGCACCTCCTACAACGGCGCGCTGCAGCTGCTGGCGCCCGACGCCGACGCGGCCGCCGTGATCGAGGTCGCCTCGCCGTTCCACGACGGCCTGGCGCGCGTCGGCGGCGCGCGCTCGGTCAGCTTCCTCGCGGCATGGGCCGCGAACGACCTCGCGCCGGCCGAGCTGGCGCGGCGCGGCGACGACCCCACGCTGCGCGCGGACCTCGACGCGCGCCGCCGCGACCCCCTCGCCGCCGCCTCCGCGCTGGCGGCCGACGACCTCGGGCCGCTCGGCGAGCTGGTCCCGGCGCTCTCCCGCTGGCTCGCCGACCCGCCCCGAGGCGCCTTCCCGGCCGCGAACCGTCCGGTGCTGCACGTCGGCGGCTGGCACGACCTCTTCCTCGACGCGACGCTCGCGTGCTTCGCCGATGGCGGCCCGCGCGACCGGCTGGTCGTCGGGCCGTGGGCGCACGGCGTCACCGGCTCGCGTGTCGGCGAGCGCGACTTCGGGCCCGACGCGCCCCAAGCCCTGGCCGACACGATCTTGTCGTTCTTCTCCGACCCCGGCGCCGGCCCGCGCGTGCGCGTGTTCGTCATGGGCCAGGACGCGTGGCGCGAGGAGCCCGAGTGGCCGCCGGCGCGCGCCCGCGAGGAGCGCCGGTTCCTCGGCGCGCCCGGCGCGCTGACGGCCGCGCCCGGCGAGGGCGGCAGCGTCTTCGCGCACGACCCGTCGGATCCCGTCCCCACGCGCGGCGGGGCGATCGTCTGCGATCCCGCGCTCGGCGTGCCCGGGCCGTGCGATCGCGCCGCGCTCTCCGCGCGCTCCGACGTGCTCACGTACACGTCGCCGCCGCTCGCCGAGCCCGTCACGCTCATGGGGCCGGTCCGCGCCGAGCTGCAGGTGTCGACGAGCGCCGCCGAGACCGACTGGTGCGTCGCCTTGGCCGAGGTCCTGCCCGACGGCCGCGCGCTGGGCATCGTCGACGGCGTCTGCCGGACCTACGACGACCGCCCGGTCGTGCGCCTCGGCCACACCGCGATCACGATCCCGGCCGGCCACCGCCTGCAGGTGCAGGTCTCCTCCTCGAACTTCCCCCGCGTCGACGTCCACCCCGAGCCCGCGCGCCAGCGGGTGGCGGAGGGCTCGGCGCTCGTGCTCCCCGTGACGGAAGGAACGCTCCCCTCGTGACCCGCCCCGCGCCCCGTGCCCGCATCGGCGTCTTCGGCATCGGCCTGGACACCTACTGGCCCCAGTTCGACGGCCTCCTAGAGCGCATCCAGGGCTACCAGGCCCGCGTCGAGGAGCGGCTGAGCACCGAGCACGGCGCCGACGTGATCTCCGCGGGCCTGGTCGACGACGCGCACAAGGCGCGCGCGGCCGGCGACCTCTTCGCCCGCGAGCAGGTCGACCTGGTGCTCTGCCACGCGGTCACCTACGCGACGTCGTCCACAGTGATCCCGGTCTTCCAGGCCGCG
>Ga0247762_1000505_pt1 | contig 10885 bp, 5 predicted proteins | sample UWRJL081202R4_FD_181016 | JGI IMG/M metagenome (GOLD analysis project Ga0247762, IMG submission 181016) | Plant litter microbial communities from Arlington Agricultural Research Station in Wisconsin, United States - UWRJ-L081-202R-4 | ecosystem: Environmental > Terrestrial > Plant litter >...
AATGGTGGTAATGATAATCCACTTCTGGTTTCGGGATCAAGTCCCTTGTATTTTGTGATGGTTATCAAATTTTGGCCTTGAATGTAGATTCTGCTTTTTTGCATTTTAATTTTTTGGCTCAGATTTGTTGGGATTGTATACGACAGAGATAGTGTTTTTAGGCGAATGAACGAGGCGTCGCTTATTCTGTTATCCCCGCGACTTACCGCTGAATTGTAGGCATCATATGCTTCGTCTACATTTTGCGTAAACTTTTGAATATTTGTTTTATCTCCTGAGGCTTGCCATCGACTTAATACTAAAGTTGGTTGGTTTGACATGCTTCCAGGTTGTGAAGTAAATGCAGTTAGGTAGTTTAGTCCAGTTTGTTTTACAAATTGGAAAAATATATCTAATTGAAACCCTTTAAACGTAAATGTGTTTTGGATTCCACCATAGTACTTTTGGCTGATTTCTTTTAATGCCTGTAAATCGCCGGGATTATCTGTGCTATTCCCGTTATTATCTACGTCTTGAAAGGTATATATTCCGGTTTCCTTGTTTACACCTGTATAATGAAATGATTTTGATATGTTTAGTGATTTTCCAATCACATATTGATTTTTATAGGATGATTTCTCGAGGTCTGGGTAACTAATTAATTTATTTTTTGGAAATGTTATGTTTACAGATGATACCCAAGTGAAGTTTTGCTTTTGTATATTCTGAGTTTGTAACTCTATCTCTATCCCTGTGTTCTGAACTGTGGCTGGTAAATTGGCTAGAATTGAGGCAAATCCCGTAGTTCGCGATAGCGGATAGCCGACTAGTTGATTGCTTGACCTATTTCGGTAAACGCTGATAGCTGTAGAGATTTTGTCTTTTAGGATGCCAACTTCCATACCGACTTCCATTTTTTTATTCACCTCCCATGCATAATTAGGATTGAACAAATTGCCCGGGCTTAAACCAATAATTCCGGAGTAAGAGTACTTTGAAGTTTTCCATAGGTCGTAGTATCCGTAGTCACCTATTTGATCACTGCCCGTTGTTCCATAGCTGGCGCGGAGTTTTCCCCAACTGAGAATGGGGATACCAGACAGGAAATTTTCATTCGAGAAAATCCATGCAAGTCCTATTGCTCCGAAATTTGCAAATTGCTTTCCCGGGCCAAATCGGCTAGACCCATCTCTTCTGCCGGTTAAATTGATGATATATCGATCATACAACTCATAGTTTATTCTGCCAAATAGGGCGTTATATTTATATAACGTACTATTTGCTGAATTCAGTGTTATGGTTGAAGCGCCTCTAAGAGTACCTAGCAGTGCATCGCTCGTATATCCTTCTGCGTTTAATACTTCCGACGAAGTTTGATTTTGTTGGAATGTTAGTCCGCTTATGATATTCAGAGTTCCGTTTCCAATTTTACGTTTATAGTTTAGTTGCGGTTCAATTATCCAGGTTTGGACGTTATTTGTTGCGAATGATGAATATCCCTGTGTCACGCCCCAAGAAGGGTTGAAGGAGGTAATTGGATTTATCGTAGTCTCATGTAAGTCTATTTGAGTGTAGCCAAAATTCGTTTTCAAATTAAGATCTTTGATGAGTGTATATGATATTGAGCCATTGCCAATTAAGTTATTTGTTTTAGACGAAAATTTTTGTTGCAAAATGGCCAAAGGATTATCCCATGTGCCATCCTCCCAATTTAGATTTCCTAACGAATCATAAATTGCCGGTGCTACCGGAGGAAGGGTTAGTGCGTATGGTGTTAAATCTGCATATAGTAGATTGTTGTCTTCTATTAAGTAGCTGGCAGATAGTGATATGTTTAACCGTTTATTTTCTGATGTATGCAGAATATTAAATTTTGAGGAGTATTTTTTATCGGCAAATTCCCCGGGAAAGACGGCCCCTTCTTTGTAATAGCCACCACCAATTAAAAATTGCGTGTTAGAATTTCCGCCTGATATTGTGGTTTGAATGTTTGTTATTTTTGAAACGCCGCCAATTAATTTTTTTTGCCAATCAGTATACCTGGTGGTGTCCCAGTTTAGAATGTCGTAGTCTGGGTTTAGAGATCCGGGAGATGCCTCATCGTTTTCGAAGGCTTCATGCCTCATTTGAAGATATTGCTCTCTATTTAGTAGATTCATTTTATTGCAAATCGATCCTGCTCCTTGATATATATTAAGATCGATTGATGTTTTTCCTTTTTTTCCGTTTTTAGTTGTAATAAGGACTACTCCATTTGCTCCTCTTGATCCATATATAGCCGTGGCGTCTGCATCTTTAAGTATTTCAATACTTTCGATGTCTGCCGGATTAAGACTGCTCAATGGACTGCCACTTCCGGTAATTAAGCCGCTGTACATTGAGCCTAAAGGAGTTGATGTGAAAGGAACACCATTAATTATGTAAAGAGGGGAATTTCCATCGGGACGAAGACTATTGGTGCCTCTTATCTGGATATTGATGCTCCCCCCAGGAACCCCAGTTGTCTGTTGAATCGACACCCCCGGCATCCTGCCTATAAGGCCTTGCAACGGGTTTGATATTGTTTGTTTTTGAATTTCGTCGGAAGTGACACGTGATATATTTCCCGTTCGTTCACGATCCTTAATAGTCCAATAACCCGCATTCACTACAACCTCCCCTAAACTCGCTACATCATCCTCCATCCCCACATCAATCACCCCTCTAGCATCTACATTTACCTCCTGCGTTTTAAACCCCACAAACGAAAAGACTAAGACATCACTAACCTCTGCAATTATCACATAGATCCCTTCCGCATCCGAAGTCGTCCCCCTCGTGGTTCCCTTCACATAGACACTCACCCCCGGCATTCCGTCACCTTGAGCGTTCGTAACCTTCCCCCTAATAGAAAACGCCGCGTACGGCCCCTCTAACACATTACTGGCACTACGGGACACAATCACATTCTGATCCACCTGCTCATACCTCAACGCCGTCCCCACCAATGCCAAATCCAACGTGCTCTTCACGCTCCGTGTAGCCCGCGCCAGCGACACCATCGGCACACCCTGCATGTCCTTCGAAGAGAACGCAAACGTCAATCCTGTCTGTAGTTTTATTTCATTAAAGAGCGTTTCAATACTTTGGTTCTGCAGGCCGATCGTTACGTTGATCTGGTCCAGGTTTTGGCCCCGGCCTTTATTGGCCAGCAGGACCTGGAGGGAAAGGACCATGAGCACTATGTAGACGCAGCTTACTTTCATAAGAAACATTAAAGGGCGGTAGCGGTGCCGGTGCCGGAAAGACAAAGCAGTGCCGGCTGGACACACTGGTCCGGTAAAGAAAAATTTCATAAATTGGGATGGTTTTAGTTTTTAGATCGATGCAGATTTTGAGACTGAAGCACCTAGCGTCTGATTGCACTCAGACGCTTTTTTTTGTGCCCGCGTGTTGAACATCCTTTGGATGTGTTACACTCGTTGTGGGAACTAAAACTTTTCTTTAGGGGAGAGCGGTGTTGGGGTTGAGTGCCATAGTTTAGTTTTTAGGGTTTTGGTGATCTTTTATTTTTTAATATCAGGTGGCTGTGTAGCTAGCTGATATTGGGTTTTAGAATTGAGAGTCGCGTGTTAGCGAGGCAGAGTGAGTGTGAGCGTGAGAGCGAGGAAATTGGTGTGAGTGTGTGGGATGTGGGTGTGATCTTATAATGCATGGTGTTTAGTTTTTGTAGAGCCCGCCAGGTGGCGGGAGCTTGGTTGTGAGGGTGCGTTATATGGATACTACTATAGACCTTTTTTTAGTCGCACGATCCTGAGATCGTTGCGGTATTGGATTCGATGTGATAGGTTCCGTGGAATACTTTTGTTATCACGGTCAATACATTGCCCAAATTTTCTCCGTGTATAAAAGCAGCATTGACGCGGCAGTCGGCAAAGGACTGAGGGTAATTTATTTTTACGCCGTACTTCCCGGTGATCATTGTGGCTGCGTCTGATATTTTTATGTCGTCGAAGATGAGGAAGTCTTTTTTCCAGGAGATCGCTTTGTCGGTGTTGACGGTGTTGGTGGTGAAGACGCGTGTGTCGGCTGCGTTAACGGAGAGTTGTTGTTTGGGAGTGATGATGGCGAGCTCTTTTTTGCTGTCGCTTACTTTTACTTTTCCGCGGGTTACTACTACCGTTATATTTTTCTGATCGGGATATGCTTTAATATTGAATGCTGTGCCGAGCACTTGTGTATCTATTGCGCCGGAGCGTACGTGGAAGGGGCGAGTGGGATCGTGCTTTACATCGAAGTAGGCTTCGCCGGTGAGGGTTACTGTGCGTGTAGTTATGTTGAAGGTGGAATCGTATTGCAGGAAACTTTTGTCATTCAAGAGCACGCTTGTGCCGTCGGGCAGGTGTAACCACTGTCTCCCAGTGAATATATGTGTGCCACGATCCTTTGACTCTTGTATTGTTGTTGAGGATGTGGCTATTGTTTTTGGTGTAGTGGCGGGGCGATTAAAGTAGAAGGTTGTTCCTATAATAATCAGTACTGCGGCGGCAGCGGCCCAGGGCCAGTAGGGAGTGAGTGATAGTGGTGGTTTGGAGTAGTTGTATACTTTTTTGCGGGAGGCTTTTTCGAGCGCGGTGGCTATGGCGTCTTCTTGTTCAGTTATATCCAGGAGGTGTGGACGTTCGAGGAAGTATAGTATACGTGCTTCAAGCTCGTCGCCGAAGTATTCGACGTGCTCGCCTCGCTGTAGCATTCGCAGTAGCGCAAGGCGCTCCTCGGGCGTAGCGACGCCGTCGTTGAAGCGTTCAACCAGTTGCTTAACCGTTGTGTCCATTCCTTCCTGTTACAGAATAATTATTGGCATATAATGCCAATGTTAAATTATTGTTATCTGCTTCGATAGCTTGTGCGAAATGTTATTTCGCATTTTCGCCATCAGTAACAGGAGCGACTGGGAGAAGACAAAGGATAAGGGAAGGAATAAAAAGTTTTTCGAAAAAATGCCGCTATCGTTAGCGTACGGCTGTATTCGCGGTATTGGTGTGCGCGGTCTTCGGTGTAGTATGACGAACTTCGTGTTGTTGCTCACTATCGTTAGGTGTAACGGGTAACTCGAGATTGTCCGGCATCATCATCATTGCCGTGAGCATATACGCGATGTGATTTTTGATTCGCTTCCGTATAAACACAAGCGCGTCCGACATGTGTTTCTTCACAGCATTGCGCGTGATGTTGAGGCGTTCGGCTATCTGCTCGTGCGATAGGTGCTCGTTCTTGGCCAGGTTGTAGATCTGTTTCTGGCGTGGTGTGAGCTCGCGCACGGCATCGTTTACCAGGGCATTGTATTGCAGCTCCAGCATCTGGTTTTCCATCGAATGGTCGGCCAGGGTGCGGCCGTGGCGGTAGATAAATTCTTTTGTTACTTCGATCTCTTGGGCGAGGCGTTGTATCTTTTGATAGGCGAGGTTACGCGCTATAGTAGAGAGATAGGCTTTGAAGTTGCTGACGGTGCTGAGCGTTTCGCGGCGATCCCACAATATTATAAACACATCCTGTGCTACGTCCTGCGCGAGCTCGGAGAAGCCTGTACGTTTGCGCACGACCTGGTAGATCAGCTTCCAGTACTGATCATAGATCTGCATAAACGCCTTGCGACTTCCTTTCGAAAGCTGCTCAAGGACGGCCTGCTCGTCAAATTTACCGGTCTCAGGCATGGTAAGGATGTTTAAGGGTTAGAGAGCCAGTTCATGGGCTGAAGTGGCTTTCCGGGCAAAAGGTAGGAAAGGAAAAACAAATCCACAACCTGCTTAACTAAACCTTAATGCGCAATCGATTCGCCAACTTCGCTGATCCCATTGCGGATTCGTGTTTCGATAGAATCCACACGGAAATATGTTTAGTGCGTTAATTTTCGGAGAATTGATAGTGTGTTCCCTGTTTTTGATGCGACCAGCCACGCTACAGCTTTATCAATAGGGGTTAATGTCTTGGTTAAGAAACTTGTGGTATCGTTTGTTTCGCGGACTATCGCGCCAGCTTATCTTCCGATAATATCCAGGCAAATTGTTTTACTCCGGGGATTAAAAACTTCGGGAAAGACGAAAAATCCGTCGCCTGCGTCTCCGGCTTTACGGCGGCTGTGGTGCGTTACTGTTAAACAAGGCGTATATTCGGCATGCCGACTATTTTTGAATTATAAACTCAACCCGACAATATGAAAGTTATCGTAACCGGTGTCACCGGCATGGTGGGTGAAGGCGTAATGCACATTTGCCTTAACGACAACCGCATCAGCGAAGTGCTCGTGCTGACCCGCAAGCCCGTAGGCATTACTCACCCCAAACTCAAAGAAGTTGTTCACAGTGATTTTTATAACCTGGCACCCGTGGAAGACCAACTGAAAGGTTATGATGCGTGCTTCTTCTGTCTCGGTGTTTCGTCTGTAGGGATGAAAGAGCCTGAGTACTTCAAGGTGACTCATACGCTTACGCTGCATGTGGCCACTACGTTGGTGAAGTACAATACTGATATGACATTCATTTACGTCTCCGGCGCGAGCACCGATAGCACAGAGAAAGGCCGCTCCATGTGGGCACGCGTGAAAGGGAAGACTGAAAACGATCTGATGAAGCTGCCGTTTAAACAGGTGTTTGCGTTCAGGCCCGGCTTTATTAAACCTATTGCCGGGATGAAGCATACGCACGGGTTTTATAAGTATATACTTTGGGTGTTTCCGATTGGACGGGCTTTGTATAGGAAGGGGTTTTGTACGTTGGAGGAGTTGGGGTTGGCGATGATTAATGTTGTGGAGAAGGGGTATGGGAAGAAGGTGGTTGAGGGTGAGGATATTGTTGTGTTGGGGAAGCGGGGTGTGTGAGTGCCTCGGGGTAAAGACTTGCCAGCTAAATACCAACTTTCGTTGAGGTTCAGTCGCAGACTGAAACATGATGGGCACAAGTTTCAAACTTGCGCCAAATCCTAGCCAAGTCTTGCGCTGACTTTTATGACAGTATTGTGCCCGCTGAGAAATTCAGTCTCCAAGCGTTTCATTATGCATTCATCCTGCCCATCCTTACAACTTGTCCCGATCTCTATCGGGATCCATTAATCCTGTTCGGACAATTTAGTCGAGTTCATAAATCCCTCTCCGCAATCGTTTGAAATAACCTTTTCGACGAAAATTGAGTGGTTTGTTTTCTGGGTTTGGAAATAGTTTTATAGAATCGGTTATCGTCTGCGATGGCTTTGATCTGGGGAACGCTCATCTACTGTTTTGTTCTATTTCTAAACTCAAATTGTTTGTATGATGAAAACATTGTTACGCTCTATTGTTTTTGTGTTGCTGGGTATTGTGTTGTCTTGCATGTTGGCTAGTGCTCAGCCGGCGCAGGTGCCGAAGACGAATCCTGTTAAAGTGTTTATGCATTATATGCCGTGGTATGATGCGCCGCAGAATCCGGTAGCGGGACAGACGTATTCATGGGGTTGGCACTGGACGATGAACACGCGGAATCCGAATATTGTGGATGCCAACGGGCGGCGGCAGATCGCGTCGCATTATTATCCGATCATCGGGCCTTATGCGAGTAATGATCCGCATGTGGTGGAGTATCACTTGTTGTTGATGAAGCTGTCGGGTGTAGATGGCGTGTTGGTGGATTGGTATGGATCGGAGGGGAGTAATGGTGATGTCGGTAGTTTGCTCACTAACTCGAATGCGCTGATCAACCAGACGGGTGCTGTGGGTGTGCAGTTCGGGTTGATACTTGAAGATCGCTTCTGGGAGAATATTCAGAACGCGCGGAATAGCGTGGCGTATGCGCGGAATAATTACTTCAATAAGTCGAACTATATTCGTACGGGCAGCGGCAGTGATCCTTTAGTGGGTGTGTTCGGGCCGATTACGCATCAGACGCCGGCGGCGTGGAGCGATATTCTTTCCAATGCGGGTGAAGATGTGGAGTTCCTCCCGCTGTGGTATGAGAACGGCGATGCGGGTTCGAATGCCGATGGAGAATATGCGTGGATCTACAGCGACTACCTGACCGGTCTCAATAACTTTTATGCAAACCGTGCGCCCGGTCTCAAGACGGCTATGGGCGTGGCTTACCCGGGCTTTCATGATTACTATGTAGAAGGCGGCGCGGGCTCCAGCTATTTCTTTATTCCGGAGAACAACGGCGCCACGCTGAACGAAACTCTCGGCGCTTATGAGCAATACAAGTCCAACCTCGATTTCCTGCAGCTCGCTACGTTCAACGACTTCGGTGAAGGCACCATTTTTGAGCCCACCGCGGAGAACGGCTATCGCTACCTGGTGCGTATTCAGCAATATACCGGCGTGCCCTATACGGAAAACGATCTGAAGAATGTATACAGGCTTTTTACGCTGCGTAAGAAATACCTGAACGACGGCGCGAAACAAGCGCAGCTCAACACGGCCTTCAATCACTTTGTGGCCCTTCGCCTGAACGACGCCGTAGCGGTTATGAACAGCGTAGACGGAAGCACACCGCCACCGACGAATCAAACGATACCCGGCACGCTGCAAGCCGAGAGCTACGCATCGATGAATGGCATTCAAACCGAATCTACTTCCGACAGCGGCGGCGGCCTCAACGTAGGCTGGATCGACGCCAACGACTGGCTGGACTATACGGTCAACGTAACGACTGCTGGTAGCTACACCGTTAGCTTCCGCGTGGCGAGCCCCAACACCGGCGGCCAGGTACAACTGCGCAGTGGCAACACCGTACTGGCCACCGCCAATGTGCCCAACACCGGCAACTGGCAAACGTGGACTACCGTGACTGCTACGGCTACGCTGGCCGCGGGCGCGCAGACGTTACGTGTATATGCCGCTACGGGTGGTTATAATATTAACTGGGTTCAGTTTGCTACCGGTGGCACTCCTCCGCCAACAGGTGGATCGTCGTACTATATCCGCAACCGCTGGCAGGGAACTTATCTGTACGACGGTGGTGACCGCGTGCGTTATAACGGCACCACTTCGGGCGCTGCGTATCAATGGGTGCTGGAAGATGTGGGCAACGGTCAGCGCGAGCTGCGCAATGTAGGTACCGGTGAGTATATGCATATAGAGAACCTTACCGGTTATGTGCAATGTACGGCGCGTACATCGGGCTGGTCCAGCTCGCGGTGGGTGAGTGAAGATGCGGGCAGCGGCTATGTGCGTCTGCGTAATGTATGGCAGAGCAATAACTACATTCACGTCGAGAACTTGCAGGGTCATGCACAATATGGTACTATCAATTCAGCGTGGGAGAGTGCGCAGTGGCAGCTTGTTCCGGTGTCTGCATCCGGTCGTGTAGCGGGTGGCGATGAGCAGGCGAGTACGCTTACGGAGCAAGAGGCTGTAGCCTGGCCGACGGTGACCGATGGAGAGTTGAATATCCGTACGGATGGTTCCTATAACACGCTGGATATTGTGGATATGACGGGCAGGCAGCGTTACAGTCTGGATGGATTGAGCGGTCGCCAGGATATTACGATTAATGTCAGCACATTGCCGGCGGGTATGCACGTGGTGAAGCTGCGGGGTGCGGCTGGGGCGAAGGTGCTGCGGTTTGTTAAGAAATAGGTAGGGTTAATTGTTCTGTGAAGTCCTTCTCCTTTTTGGGAGAAGGACTTTTTTTTTGAGTGCCACCGTGTAAGAACGTTGGGGGTTCATGATGACGGGATTTCTCTGGATAGCGGGGCAGTGCCAGTGTCAGTGCGAGAGCGAGGAAAATGCATTTACGCTCTCGCTCTCGCACTCACTCTGTTTTCAGTGGGTCGGTGCCGAGACGGAGCACGTGGCCATCGGGATCTTCGATGTGCATTTCGAGGGCCCAGGGGTAGTTGGTGGGGGGCATGCGTATGGTGACGCCCTGGTCGCGGAGGCGGGTGTGCAGGTCGTTCATGTCGCCGAAGAAGCCTATCCAGATCCAGGTGCCGGGATGGCCCTGGCCGTCGCGGCAGAGGTAGATGCAGCCGTTGTCGCGGCGGATGGAAGTGAAGTTATCGTCGCCCCATTCTTCCTCGCGGAAGCCGAGGATGTCGATGTAGAAGGCGCGGCTGGCCTGCATGTCTTTTACGTTCAGTATGGGTTGCAGACCTTCTATGCGCAGCGGAATAGGCGTGTATGTAGCCATAACTATAGATATTGGTTTGTGGATTGATCGCTACGAAATCGTTTACATCTACCGGTTTATGGTATTGTTGCAAACGATTGGTACATTTATTGGAGTGCGTCTGTATAGATATGAAATATTTTCGTGCCATACACTATCCCGTCAAACACATACTTGTCATGATTTTCGGATTGACGGCCATAAACTGCTCAGGCCAGCATAAACCTGTTTCCAGGGAGGAGTCACCTGCCCGCATCAAACACCAGCTCGACAGCATCGATGAAGTAGACCAGCGTTACCGCGCCCAACTCGAAACGGTAGCAGCCCGCCACGGCGGCGACTCGCCCCAAATGAAAATGCTGTGGGATAGCATCCGGTATACCGACTCGCTGAACATGGTATATGTCAGCCATATTATCGACACATACGGCTGGCTTGGCCCCGATGAGATCGGCAGCGATGCCAACAGAACACTGTTCATGGTAGTGCAGCACAGCACAACGCCCGAGCAGCAGAAGTATCTGCCCATTATGCGCGAAGCTGTAAAAGCCGGTAAAGCAAAAGGCAGCAGTCTTGCGTTGCTGGAAGATCGTGTGGCGCTGCGCGAAGGCCGTGCACAATTGTACGGCTCACAGTTGTCGTGGAATACCATCACGAACGAATATTATGTTCAGCCCATTGAAGATCCTGATCATGTAGACGAACGTCGTGCTGCGTTAGGGCTTCCGCCGATGGCTACTTATATTCTGGACTGCTGTAATTTGGTTTGGGATGTGGAGGCGTTTAAGAGGGAT
>Ga0247762_1000509_pt1 | contig 10791 bp, 9 predicted proteins | sample UWRJL081202R4_FD_181016 | JGI IMG/M metagenome (GOLD analysis project Ga0247762, IMG submission 181016) | Plant litter microbial communities from Arlington Agricultural Research Station in Wisconsin, United States - UWRJ-L081-202R-4 | ecosystem: Environmental > Terrestrial > Plant litter >...
ACCACGGCGTCTTCGCGTCGGGCCCGAACAGGAAGCCGGTCCGCCGGCCCGACCGGATCAGGTGCTCCTTGAGGATCGTGTGCAGCGGGCCGACCATCGGCAGCGTCCGCCACGCCGCCTCCGACTTTCCGCGAACTTCATTGAGCGTGCGTGACTCGACGTGGTAGGTCCGCCGGACGTAGATCCGTCGCTTGGTGAAGTCGATGGCGTCGACTGCCAAAGCGATGGCCTCGCTGCGCCGCAGCCCCGCGTAGAACGCCAACGCCCACAGCGCCACCTCGTCCTCGCGCAGCAGCCCCAACAGCTCAGAGGCTTCCTCCGGCGTCGCGATCCGCTCGCGCTTGGTACCGCCCGTCGGCAGCTGCAGCTCCGCGCAAGGGTTCATCGGCGTCTCGCCGATCCCCACCGCCCATCGGTACATCGCGCTGAGCGGCTTGATGGTGTTCGCGATCGACGACGGTGACAGACCCTCCTCCAAGAGCGTCTGGACGAAGCGCCGCAGCATCGGCGTCGTGACATCCGACGGGCGCTTGTGGCCGAAGGTGGGCACCAGGCGGTACTCCGCCGCCTGTCGCATCCGGTGCAGCGTGGAGGCGGAGTACGGCTTGCCTCGACGGTTCAGGATCACGCCACGGTCGGCGCCATCGAGGAAGCGCCGAAGCAGCACCTCGACGGTCTCCTGGCTGGCGGCCGTCAGCCGTCCGCCCCGAACGAGCTTGGTCGCATCAGCACGCCACCCCGACGCCTCCAGCACCCGCTCTCTGAGCGACAGGCTCCGATGGCGCGGCTCGTTGAACGACTTGCGCACCAAGCCCTTCGCCACGCTGTCGTAGACGTGGGCGCGAACGTTGGGAAAGCAGTCGCACCGCCGGCCCGCGTGGCTCGCACAGCCCTTCTGATGCCGGATCTCGACGCCTTCGGGGGCGGGTTTGGCGGCACGGGCCATGCTCCCTACTTTCCCACCGTCTTTCCCAGGGGTCAAACGCTGTGGGTTCGAGCCCTCAAAAAGTGCTCGATTAGCAGGGACTTCAGGAGAGGCGCCGACCGGAATCGAACCGGTGTACACGGCTTTGCAGGCCGCTGCGTAGCCACTCCGCCACGGCGCCGGGGTGGGTTCGGGAAGGGTAGACGAGTCGTGGGGCGTTGCGTCCGGTCGACGCGTGCCCGATCGTCTCGTGTCGTGATGCCGAACATCTACGACCCCGAGTACGACGTCGACCGCGACGAGCCGCCCTACGTCTGGCGCCGCGCGCGCCTGGGGCGCGCGGCGGGCGCGCGGCAGCTCGGCGCCTCGCTCTTCCGGGTGCCGCCGGGCGGGACGACGTTCCCGCTCCACGCCCACCTGCACAACGAGGAGCTGCTCGTGGTGGTCGAGGGCACGCCGACGCTGCGGACGCTCGAGGGCGAGCGCCTGTTGGAGCGCGGCGAGGTCGTCGCCTTCCCCGCGGGCGAGACGGGTGCCCACCAGCTGCGCAACGACACCTCCGAACCCTGCTCCCTGCTGCTCGTCAGCACCATGCTCGCGCCCGAGATCAACCTCTTCCCGGACACCGGCGAGCTGTGGGTCCGCGACTACGTCCCGGGCACCGACGCGCCGCCCGACGCCGTCGACATCCACGCACCGCTCCCCGGCGACGGTTGATAGTCTTTCCCGTCCCAGGGGCGATTAGCTCAGCTGGGAGAGCGCCTGCTCGACAAGCAGGAGGTCACTGGTTCGAGCCCAGTATCGCCCATGACGAAAGCCCCGCTCCGGCGGGGTTTTCGCGTTCTCCGGGCCAGACGGCGGGCCGAGCAGCACCCGTGCTTTCACCGATGCCGCGCGACGTGGCGAGGGCGAGAATCCCGCCCGATGCGGAGCCTCCTCGCGATCGTCCTGACGGTGATCACCGCGCTCGCCCTCGCGCCGGCGGCCGGCGCGGCCGCCAAGCGCGGCACGTTCTCCGGCACCCTCGGCGTCACGGTCGGGAAGGGCTCCGGCGGCGCGGTGCGCGTGGTCAGCCTGGCCGACCGGACGGTGGTCGCCGGCAAGGACGTCGCGCGCGACGGCACGTTCAGCCTGTCCCTGCCCGCCGGCGCCTACCTCGTCGTCGGAACCGTCACGGGGACGCGGGCGAAGCCGGTGCGCAAGCAGCTCGGCCTGAGCCTGAAGGCCGGCCAGAAGCGCACGAAGGCGAAGCTCACCGCCAAGCTCAAGCCCAAGGGCAAGAAGGGCAGGGCGTCGTACTGGACCCAGAGTGGCGGCTCGGTTCCGGGCAGCACGGCGGTCGGCGTCAACGCGTTCGGCGGCCCGTCGTCCGGTGACCTGCAGAACCTTGCCCGCGGCGCCGCCGACATGGTCATCGTCGACCTCGTCAACGGCCTGCCGAAGGCGTGCGCGGGCGCGGGCGGCGGCGACGTCGTCGTGCGCGAGGTCGATCCCGAGCGCGTCAAGGCGCTGGAGGCCGAGCAGGAGCTCGGCCGCTCGCCGTACGCGGACCGGTCGACGTTCCCGCCGCCGAACGTGATCGTCCCCGACGTGCTGGTCAACGGCAGGGTCGGCAGCGACGGCACGGTGACGGCGACGATCAACGACGCGCGGACCGGCGAGGTCATCGACGAGGTCTCCCAGGACCTGGGCGACGACGCCTTCGACGGGCTCGAGCAGCTGGCGGGCAAGCTCGCCGGCAAGCTCTGCGCGCTGACCGACGCCTACGAGTTGCGGCTGGACGTCAACGGGCGCGGCGACCTCGGGACGCACGCCGCGACCGGCAGGCTGGCCGCCACGCTGATCGCCCGCGGCGCCAACGGCCACTGGGAGGGCGCGGTGCCGGTGCAGTGGTCCGGCATCGCGTTCACGCCGAAGATGGGGTGCCCGGTCCTGAGCCCCGTGTCGCCCACCACGGACTGGAAGGCGACGATCACGCAGAGCGCCAAGGACCAGATCACCGTGACCTGGTCGCTCGTCGGATCCGACATCGCGACGGGCACGATCGACTGCCCTCCGGACGGCAGCACGTACGACCCGCCGCCGATCCCGGGCGTCCCGGCCACGTCGCTGCTCACCGCCGGTCCGGCCAGCTTCACGCTGCCGCTCACCGGCGGCACCCAGGCGATCAGCGGCGGGGTCTCCAGCGGCGACGGCGGCTTCTCGAACGACGGCACGCTCGTCGTCCGCCCGATCGCGACCAAGCGCTGACCGGTCATCGCGGGAGGGGGAGCCGGAGGAGCACGTCGCCGTCATGGACCTCGCCGGTGCGGGCGAACCCGTAGCGCTCGTAGAACGCGATCGGGCTGCCGGGGCCGGGACGGGCCGAGGTCGTGAGGGCCTCCGCGGTGGAGCACGTGCGGAAGTGGTCGACGATCAGGTCGAGCGCCGCGGTGCCGTGGCCGCGATGTTGGTGGTCTTGGTCGATCAGGAGCTTCCAGAGGAAGTGGGGGAGGTACTCCGGGCTGTCGACCTCGTCGGCGACCATCGCGAAGCCGACGGGGAGCGCCGCGGCGTGGATGACCCAGCAGATCGGACGCGCGTCGGGATGCTCGGCGGCCTCGCGCAGGGACTCGACCACGCTCGACACGAAGCGCTCCTGGCCGGGCGCGACGCGCAGCGCCTCGGCGGCGGCGCGGTCGGCGTCGGCCAGCGGAACGAGCGTGACCATGGACGGCGGAGCCTAGAGCCCCGCCGCGACGCGGCGTCCGCCGCAGGACAGCGGGCGGAAGGTTCGGCGCGGCGCGGCCTCACACGGGTGAGCACCATCGCACGCAGCCCGTCGTCCGAACGCCGCCCCGGGAGGGTCAACCATGAGGATCAGGTTCGTCGTACCGCTGTTCGCCGCCGTCGCGCTGGCGGTGGCCGCCGTCACGGGAGCGTCCGCCGACAGCGAGCGCAGGGGAGGCGCCACGCACGGCGGGCACGGCCACGACGGCCGCGGGCACGACCACGGGCCGAAGCCGGCGGAGGGGGCGACCCTCGCCGACCGCCTCGACCTCCCGGCCGGCTGGCAGCCGGAGGGCATCGCCGCCGGGCGCGGCCACGACCTCTTCGTCGGCTCGATCCCGACCGGCGCGGTCCTCAAGCTCGACCCGCGCGACGGGAAGACGACGCCGCTCGTCCCCGCACGCGAAGGCCGCGCCGCGATCGGCCTCAAGCACGACGACCAGCGCGACCGCCTCGTCGTCGCCGGCGGCCCGACCGGCAAGGCCTTCATCTACGACGCGCGCAGCGGCGCGGACGTCGCGCAGGTCCAGCTCGCGCAGCCCGGCGTGGAGACCTTCGTCAACGACGTCGCGCTCACCCGCTCGACCGCCTACTTCACCGACTCGCGCCGCAGCGCGATCTACGCCGTCGACCTGCGATCGGGCGCGGCCCGCACCATCGAGGTGCCCAGCGTCCCGCTCGAGGACGGCAACAACCTCAACGGGATCGGGGCGGCGCCCGACGGCACGCTGCTCGCCGTCCAGTCCAACGCCGGCCGCCTCTGGAGGATCGACCCCGGAACGGGCGACGCGCGCCAGGTCGACCTCGGCGGCGCCGCGCTGACCAACGGCGACGGCCTCCTGCTCGGCGGCGGCGTCCGCGGCGACGGCCGCACCCTCTACGTCGTCCAGAACCGCCTCAACCAGATCGCGGTCGTCCGCCTGGCCGCGGACCTCGCCGCCGGCGCCGTCGTCACCACGATCAGGTCCACCGGCTTCGACGTCCCGAGCACGATCGCGGCGCTGCGCGGCGAGATCTACGCGGTCAACGCGCGCTTCGGCACCACCGACCCGGCACCCGCGCCGTACTGGGTGACGCTGGTCCGCCGCTGACCGACGCGCATAGGATCCGACGGGTGACCGATGAGACCACGTCCCCCGCCCAGCTGATCGACGCCCGCATCGCGGAGCTGGGCGACTGGCGCGGCGAGCTGCTCGCCCGGCTCCGCGGCATCGTCAAGGCCGCCGACCCGGACGTCGTCGAGGAGTGGAAGTGGCGCGGCGTGCCGACCTGGTACCACGACGGCATCGTCTGCACCGGCGAGACCTACAAGAACGTCGTGAAGATGACGTTCGCCAAGGGCGCGGCGCTCCAGGACCCGTCGAAGCTCTTCAACTCCAGCCTCGACGGCAACGTCCGCCGCGCGATCGACTTCCACGAGGGCGACCCCGTGGACGAGGCCGCGCTCACCGCGCTGCTCCGGGAGGCCGTCGCGCTCAACGAGGCCAAGAGCACCAAGAAGCGCTAGCGCCCTAGCCTTCAGGGCGCCTTGTCCTTCCCCGTCGCCATCGGGCTCCTGCTCGCGCTCTGCTGCTCGGTCGTCGGGCTGCTCGGGTTCCTGTTCAAGCAGCGCGGCGCGGTCGACGCGCCCGAAGTCCAGCTGCGCCACCCGTGGCGGTCGACCAAGGCGCTGTTCGCCAACCGGTGGTGGACGCTCGGGATCGTCGTCGCGACCGGCGGCTGGGTCTTCCACGTCGCCGCGCTGGCGATGGCGCCGATCAGCCTGGTGCAGTCGGTGATCGCCGGCGGCCTGGTGCTGCTGACGCCGCTGGCGAGCAAGGTCTTCCACCTGCCGACGACGCGGCGCGACTGGATCGGGGTCGCGATCACCGCCGCCGGCCTGACGGCGCTCGCCGCGACGCTCGGGAGCTCCGGCCACAGCGCCCATCGCGACTTCGACGCCGGCACGCTGTGGCTCTACGTCGGGATCCTCACCGTCGGCGCCGCCGTCTGCTGCGCGGCCGCCGGGACGCTGCGCACCGGCCCGGCGCTGGCGTTCGCCGCCGGCCTGCTGTGGGGCGGCAGCGACGTGACGATCAAGGCCGCGTCCGCCGACCTGATCGATCGCTGGCTGCTGGCGTTCTTCACGCCCGAGGCCGCGACGATCACGATCCTGAGCCTGATCGGCCTCGTCGTCTCGGCGCGCTCGCTGCAGATCGGCCCCGCGGTCGCGGTGATCGCGATCACGTCGGCGGCCGCGAACGTCGTGACGATCGCCGCCGGCCCGATCGTCTTCGGCGAGCCGCTGCCGAGCGACACCACGTCGCTGGCCTTCCGCCTCGCCGGCTTCGCCGCGGTGGTCGCGGGCGCGGTGCTCACGCCGGGCCCGGAGGTCGAGGAGGCCATCGTCCCGGACGCCGAGGCCGAGCCCGCGCCCGCCTGACCACCGGCGACGGGAGGGCCGGCCCCCGCTCACCCGAGGTGCCGGCCCTGTGGTGCCCCGTGGGCTCGAAGGTCATCCGCAACGCAACGCAGAGCGCTTCGGAGGACTCAGCGGCGACCATACCCCGGAAGGTGGCCGCTGTCATCACCCGATGTCGTCCCGCGCATCGGTCACTCGTCCAGTCTGAGCACTGACATCCCTACTCTCGCCCGTCATGCGCAGGCTCCTCGCCCTGCCGGCGGCCGCTGCTCTCGTGGCCCTCGCCGGCGCCGCGCCCGCCTCGGCGGCGATCACCGTCGCCAAGACGGCCGCGGACACGATCACCGTCACGTCGACCGCCGCGACGCCCAACGACACGCTGGCCTACAAGTTGACGGCGGGCAAGCTCGGGATCGACCGCACCGTGGGCGAGAGCCTCGCGCCCGGCCTGGGCTGCACCGGCAACGGCAACAACGTGACCTGCGCGGTCGACTTCATCACCAAGCTGGTGATCGACCTCGGCCCCGGCGACGACACGATCGCCGCCGCGCCGACGCTCCCGATCGGCATGCACGCCGAGATCAATGGCGGCCCGGGGCGCGACACGCTGCGCGGCGCGGACGGCAGCAACGACATCCTGCTCGGAGGCGAGGGCGACGACCTCCTGGACGGCGGCTTCGGCGACGACACGATCGACGGCGGGGCGGGCGACGACGTCATCACCGCCAACCTCGGCGCCGACGCCTACCGCGGCGGCTCGGGCATCGACCAGCTGACCTACGCGGCCTACACCGCGCCGGTGGCCGTGACGATCGGCGCCGGCGCCAACGACGGGCAGGTCGGCGAGAACGACGACGTGGGCGCCGACGTCGAGCGCGTCGACGGCGGCAGCGGCGGCGACGCGCTGAGCGGCTCGGCCGGCCCCGACCAGCTCTACGGCGGCCCGGGCGCGGACACGCTGGACGGCGGCGGCGGGTCCGACCTGCTGGCCGGCGGCGCCGACGGCGACGTGGTCAACGCGCGCGACGGCGTCACCGACCTGGTGTCCTGCGGCGACGGCGCCGACAGCGCGGTGCTCGACCAGCTCGACGCGGCGGACTCGTGCGAGTCGGCCGACGCGGCCACTGTGTCGGTGGGCGGCGGCGCCGGCGCTGGCGGCGCGGGCGGTGGCGGGGCGGGCGCGGCCGGTCGCGTGGACGCCGACGGCGACGGAAGCCCGCTCGGCGCCGACTGCGACGACCACGACAAGGCCGTCCACCCGGGCGCCCGCGAGATCCCGGCCAACGGCAAGGACGACGACTGCGACGGGCTGGCGGCGTCGCTGACCTCGCCGGCGATCGCGCTCGCCTTCGCGCAGACGGCCGGCGCCAAGACCACCATCTTCTCGAAGCTGTCGCTGACGGGCGCGCCGGGCGGCGCGACGGTCACGCTGACCTGCAAGGCCCCCAAGAAGGCCAAGGGCTGCCCGTTCGCCTCCACGTCGGCGAAGGCGAAGGAGGGCAAGGTCCTGTCCTTGGCGACCAAGGCCTTCAAGCTGGCCAAGCTCCCGGTGGGGACGGTGCTCGAGGTCAAGGTGGCCGCGGGCGCCACGGTCGCGGTGCGGGTGGAGCGGCTGACCGTGCGGGCGCGCGCGAAGCCCAAGCGCCAGACGACCTGCCTGAACCCGGTCACGCAGGCGGCGCTGCCGAGCTGTTAGCGGTGCCGCTGCGCGACCCGGTCACGCAGGCGGCGCTGCCGAACTGCTAACGGTGCCGCGGCGCGACCCGGTCACGCAGGCGGCGCTGCCCGCCTGCTGAGCAGCAGGTCGCGGGCGGCGGGGAGGTCGGCGAGCGGGAGCCACGGCGCGCCCGCGTCCGGCGGCCGCCGCGTGCTCACGCGGACCGCGATGCCGTGCGTCAGCCGCGCGGCGCCGAGCTCGTCCAGCGGGCCGGTGACCAGCGCGAGGTCGACGCCGTCCTCGATCCCCTGCTCGGCGGCCAGCGCGGAGATGCGGTCGGCGGCCTCGGCGGGGTCGAAGGACTGGGCGTCGATGGCGATCGTGACGTCGTCCAGGCCGTCGACGAGGTCGGCGGCGGCGCGCAGCAGCGCGGGGTCGCGGACGACGTCATCGGCATCGAGCGCGAGGACGACGGCGCGCGCGCCGCGCAGCGGCTGCGGGCCCGCGGCCTCGGGGCCGAGCGTCGCGCGCACGGCGTTCAGCGCGGCGCGGGCGTCGGCGTCGAACGGGTTGGCGGCGGCCGCGTTCAGCGCGAGCGCGAGGGCGCGGTGGGGGTCCGCGTCGGCCACCGCGCGCGCCTCCTCCGTCAGGCCCCGCGCGACGTCCGCATCCTGCGCGGTGACCTCGACGAGCGCGGCGAACGGCGTCCCGGCGGCCTCGCGGGCCTCGGTCGCCAGGCGCGCGAAGGCGTCCCAGCAGCGCTCCAGCTCCTCCACCGGCTGCTCGATCCCCAATCGCCGCAGGAACCAGCGCTGCAGCGCCAGGCCACGGCGCAGCTCCCGCAGCCGGGCGGGTCCCTGCGCGCCGAGCGACATGTTGGTCCCGTGGAAGCGGTACAGCGTGCGCGGGAGCGGGGCGTAGGCGATCTCCGCGTGCTGGGCGGTGCGCGCGGCCAGCCACCAGTCGGCCCACGCCATGTCGCCGGGGATCGGGAAGAGGTGCTCGCGCAGCGCGCCGCGGACGACGATCGACGAGCCGGTCACGAGGTTCTGGGCGAGGAAGCGCGAGATCGAGCGCCCCTGCGGCGGGGTCTCGCCCGCCAGCCACGAGGCCTGCACGACCGTCCCGGCGGCGTCGATCACCGCCATGTCGCCGTAGACGAGGCCGACCTCGGGGCGCTCGGCCAGCAGCTGCGCCTGGGCGGCGATCTTCCCGGCGGGCCAGGCGTCGTCGGCGTCGAGGATCGCGAGCAGGTCGGCCTGGAGGGCCGCGGGCGCGGCGGCCGCGCGCGAGACGGCCCCGACGCTGCCGCGGTTCTCCTGGCGGATCAGCGTGATGCGCGCGGGCGCCTCGGCGGCCAGCGCCTCGACCACGGCCGCCGTCCCGTCCGTCGAGCCGTCGTCGACCACGACCACGTGCAGGCGGTCGGCCGGGTAGTCCTGCGCGAGCGCGCTGCGGACGGCCTGCCCGACGAACGGCTCGGCCTCGTAGGCGGCGATCAGGACGGCGACGCTCGGGACCGACATGGTGGACTACGCCGCGCCGCCGCCGAGCCCGGCCAGCAGGCGGTCGAGGTCCTCCTCGTCGTTCCAGGCGCCGACCGACGCGCGCAGGCGCCCGGCGCCCGGCAGGTCGCGGATCGTGACGCCCGCGGCCTGGAGGCGGTCGCGGGCGGCGACGGCGGCCTCGTCGCCGCCGGCGTCCCAGGCGACCAGCGTGGTCGCGCCGCGGTCGATCACGGTCGCGCCGCGCGCCCGCAGCTCGTCCGCCAGCCGCGCCGCCAGCCCCGCGGCACGTTCTTGTAGGGCTTGGAACCCGAACGCGTCCAGGACGTCGAACGCGGCGACCGCGGCGGCGACGATCGAGAGGTCGCGCAGCGGCGTGTCGTGGCGGCGCGCGTTGGCCACCAGGCCGCTCGCCAGGCCGGCCGCGTGATCGGTCAGGCCGCCGTAGGACGGGGCGGGGGAGCCGAGGCGCTCGGTCCACTCCGGCGACACGTACAACATGCCCGTGCCGACCGGGCCGCAGAGCCACTTCTGGCCCGAGCCGGCGTAGAACGGGACGCCCAGCGCGGCGACGTCCAGCCCGATCGCGCCGACGCCCTGGGCGCCGTCGAGCAGCACGGGGACGTCGAAGCGCGCGGCGGCCGCCACGATCTCCGCGACCGGCGCGACCGCCCCGCTGTGCCACGAGACGTGCGAGCAGGCGACCAAGGTGGTGGTGTCGGAGATCGCGCCCGGGATCTCGGCCAGCGGCACGGCCTTCACCGTCACGCCGCGCTGCTCGCGGGCGGCGATCAGCGGGCCGGTCACGCCGGGGTGCTCGTCGTCGGCGGTGAGCACCTCGTCGCCGGGCTTCAGGTCCAGCGCCGCGATGACGTGCGCGCAGCCGTCGCTCGTGCCCGCGGTCAGCGCGACGTGGTCGGCGGACGCGTTCAGCAGCCGCGCGTAGCGGGCGCGCAGCTCCTCGGACAGCGGGATCAGCCGCTCGTAGAACGCGCCGCTGCGCCCCTCGCCGGTCGCGTACTCCCAGGCGTCCAGCGCCGCCGCGCGCGCGGTCTCCGGTACAGGCCCGCAGGTGCCGGCGTTCAAGTAGGCGTTGCGCTCCAGGACCGGGAACTGCGAGCGCAGGCTGCGGGCGGCGTCCATGCCGCCCACACTACGGGCCGACGACCCGGGACCGTACGGCTACCGGCCGCACACGGGCCACTGGCCCGGGCCCGCGCGGTCCATCAGCGTCTGCGCGCGGCGGTCCTGCTCGCCCTCGGGCGCGCTCGCCGGGTTGCCGGAGCCGCCGACCGCCTGCCAGGTGGCAAGGGTGAACTGGTACTTGCCGTAGAACCCGTTCCCGGTGTCGGTGCGGGGGTTGCCGCCGGACTCGCAGGCGGCGATCGCCTCCAGCTGGGGCGAGGCGACGGAGCGCTCGGCGGCGCGGGCGCGGCGGGCGGCGCGCAGCTCGCGCTTGAGGTGGCGGTGGTGGCGCCGGAGCTTCGTGATCGACCACGAGCGCGCGGTCGTCCGGTAGCCGGACTGCAGCGTC
>Ga0247762_1000510_pt1 | contig 10784 bp, 9 predicted proteins | sample UWRJL081202R4_FD_181016 | JGI IMG/M metagenome (GOLD analysis project Ga0247762, IMG submission 181016) | Plant litter microbial communities from Arlington Agricultural Research Station in Wisconsin, United States - UWRJ-L081-202R-4 | ecosystem: Environmental > Terrestrial > Plant litter >...
GGGCGGCGCCGCGCTGGCCTGCCTGCTGCCGTTGATGGTGCACAACGCGGTGACGCACGGGAAGCTCGCGGTCAGCAACCAGCTCGGCGTCACGCTGTTCAACCGCGTCTTCGAGGTCGACGGCCGCCCGGTGCCGACCGGCCCGAGCGCGCAGGCGGAGACGGTCGCCCGCGTGGCGATGCCGCGCGTCGCGCGGGGCGAGCGCATCCACGCCGCGGCCTACTCGGCGCTGATGGACCGGTTCGGCTACGACGGATGGACCGCGGCGGGCGTCGAGCGCCGGCTCGCGCTCCAGGAGATCGGGCGCTACCCGGTGGCCTACGCGCGCAGGACCGTCGCGCTGGCCGCCGGCGCCGCGCCGTCCGGCCGCCCGGACGAGGCCGCGGCGAGCGCGCTGCTGCCGCGGGCCGGGACCAGCGACACGGCGATCGCCTCCTGGGCCTGGGGCTGGGCGCGACGGCTCGGCGACGCATGGTGGATCCTGGCGCTGCACGGCTGGGCGGCCCTCTTCGCGATCGCCCTGGCCCGCGGCCGCGCACGCGTGGCGCTGACCACGACCCTCTCGGTCGTCGTCGTCGGGGCACTCGCGATCGCCGCCACCCACGGCGGCCTGAGCCGCTACTGGTGGGAGCTCGCACCGCTCGTGACGCTCCTCCAGGTCGCCGGCGCCGTCTCGGTCACGGGCGCGCTCCTCGGCGCGCTCTCGGCGGGCCGGGCCGGATGGCCGTCGCCGCCGTCCGGCCGGTGATGATGCGGGCGGAGGGACTCGAACCCCCACGAGCAAAGCCCACGAGGACCTAAACCTCGCGCGTCTACCAGTTCCGCCACGCCCGCTGGAGCACGCGGATTGTGACAACCGTCGCGCGCGACCGCGAAGGATTGTAAGGTCGCGCCTGGGATGGAGGAGCAGCCGAACGTCATCATCGAGCACCCGAACCGGGCCAAGGCGTCCAGCAAGGCCGCCAAGGGCGCGGTGCTCGTGCTGCTGGTCGCCAGCGTCGTGCTGATGGGGATCGTGACCATCGGCGGCTGGTCGGTCCTGGAGAGCGCAAAGGCGATCCAGATCGCCTACATCTTGATCTACGTGGTCATCGCCGTCTTCGTGGCGCAGTGGAACCGGGGCGTGCTGCCGATCGCCGCCGCGCTGGCGATCATCCTGGTGATCTTCGCGGCCGTCGCGATCCCCGGCTGGGTGGACCGCGACGCCGACGGCTTCGCGCAGCCCGCGCTGGACTCCGGCGTCCTGGCGATCGTGACCGCGCTGATCATCCCGGTGCAGATCCTCCTCATCGCCTTCGCGATGCGCGCGTTCAACCAGGCCTGGAACGTCGAGGTCGAGCGCACGCCCGACTCGCGCTCCGCCCCCCAGCCCGCCTAGACTCCTTCTCTCCTCACCTGCCCGGGTGGCGGAACGGTAGACGCAGAGGACTCAAAATCCTCCGCTCGCAAGGGCGTGTGGGTTCGAATCCCACCCCGGGTACTCGGCGCGGCTCAGGCCTCGGCCAGCGCGCGCACGTGCGTCGCGGCGCCGGTGATGGAGGCCTTGACCGCCGCGGCGTCGGCGGTCGCGTCGGAGGCGCGGGCGACGTCGCGGAGGATCGAGAAGGTCCTGAGCTGCTCGCGCGCGTCGGCGACCTGGTGGGCGACGGTCGAGAAGAGGTCGATGATCGCGTCGTCCTGCAGGCGCGCGCCCTCGACGCGGCCGTTGACCTCCAGCGCGCGGACGACGCGCAGCTGCGCGTCGACGGTGCGGACGCCGGACTCGACGCCCGCCAGCCGCTGGGCGAAGTCGGTGATGCTGACCGCCAGGCGCTCTCCGCCATCGGCCAGGCCGGCGGCGAGGGTCGTCAGCTCGTGGGCGAGCGTCGCGGGCTCGGCGCCGGTGGCGCGCAGCTCGCGCAGGAAGGTGCCGACCATCTCGGTCATCAGCTGGCTCGCCGCGATCCGGAAGCCCATCGCGCCGAGCAGCTCGACCGCGCCGTCGAGGTCGGACTTCAGCGCGCGGATCGACGGCTCGGCCTCGTCGGAGCGGCGGCCGAGGATCTCGGCGACCGCGCCGAGCGCCGCGCCGTCGGCGCCCAGGCGCGCGCTGCTGAGCACCGCGTTGAGCGCGAACAGCCGGATCTCCTCGGCCAGGCCGAGCACGAACGCGGACTTCTCCCCCAGCGTCACCGCCAGCTCGCCGTAGCGCGCGAGGTCGGCGACCAGGCGCTCCAGCGCGGCCTCGGCGCCGCGGCAGGCGGCGAGGGCGTCGGACGACCGATCGTCGGCGCCGGCCGCGGCGTCCGCGATCGCCGACGCGCCCGCCCCGCCGCCGCCGCCCAGCGCCGCCGCGCGCGCCGTCACCTCGCCCACCAGCGCCGCGTGCATGAACGCGCGATAGGACGCGAAGCCGTGCGCCGCGAGCAACGCCTCCACCTTCGCGACGCCCGCCGCGATCGACGCCTTGCGGTTGCGGACGTCCCCGCCCTCGATCTCCGCCTCGACCTCCAGGACCTCGGCGTAGAGCTGCCGCGCGACGGCGAGCAGCGGGCTGGTCGGCTTCAGCCGCACGCTCAGGTAGCCGTCGCCGACCGGCGTCACGAAGGCCATCACCCAGTAGTGCCGGCCGTCGGCCGCGCGGTTCTTGACGTACGCCGCCACGCCCGAGCCGCTCTCCAGCACGTCCCAGAAGACGCGGAACACGCCGCGCGGCATGTCGGGGTGCCGGATCAGGTTGTGGGCCTTGCCCACCATCCGCTCCAGCGGGATGTCGGCGACCCGCGAGAAGACCGCGTTGCCGGAGCGGATAACCCCTTTGGCGTCGGTCGTCGAGAAGAACAGCTCGTCGACGGTGAAGGGGCGCTCGTTCACGGCGGCACGGGAAAGCGACATCACCTACGACATCGGCCGCCGGTGCCCCACCTTCAGCGCCCGGCGTCAGCGTGCTGCCGCGATGCCCAGGCGCGCGGGCGTGTCGTCGTCCACCGTGGTGAAGAACGCGCCGACCAGCTCGTCCAGGTGGTCGAGCGAGTCCGCCGCGTAGAGCACCGGCTGGTACTTGGTGATGTCGTACTCGATGGTCATCATCTCGGTGAGGTCGAGGCCGCGGATCTCCATGTGCTGGAACTCCTCGATCTCGCCGTAGGACGACAGGATGCCGGCGCCGTAGGCCTTCAACTCGCCCTGCTCGCGCACGACGCCGAACTCCAGGGTGAACCAGAACACGTCGGCGATCGCCTGCAGCGCGACGTCGGTCTCGACGCGCTGCGCCGCGCGCCCCGCCGCGCGCTTGAGCGCGGCGAAGCGGGGCGACGCGAGCAGGTTCCCGTGCCCGATGACCTCGTGGATGACGTCCGGCTCGGGCGTGTAGAGCGGCTCGGACGGGTGCCGCACGTACTGCGTCGAGTGGAAGACGCCGTCGCCGAGCGACCCGTAGAACTCGCGCAGCGCCACCAGGCCGGGCGCCGGGTGGTAGGCGAAGCCGGTCAGATCTTGTAGGCCTCGGGTGACCTCGTCGAGCTGCGGGACGCGGTCCTCGGGCAGCTTCAGCGCGGACTTGGCCTCCAGGAACTCCGTGCAGGCGTACTTCTCGTGCTTGACGTGGAGCTCCTCGGAGACCGTGCGCCAGACCCCGTCCTCGGCGTTGTTGTAGGCGATGCGCGGGACGGGCTGCCCGGGCGTCCACCGCAGCGCCGCGGCGGCGATCTCGTTGCGCCGCGCGCGGTAGGCCTCGTCGTGGAAGCCGGGGTGGTCCTCGCCGAGGTGGACCTCGACGCTCCCGTCTTCCGCGGTCGTCACCGGCGAGTAGAGCTGGGCCTCTTCGAACATCGTGCCCATCAGTGGACCACCAGGCCGCGCGGGTGGCAAGAACGACCAATGGAACTGGTCATTCCGCCCTGTGTTGTCCAGGCGATCGGCATACTTGGTGGTCGAGATGACCATCGACGCGCTCGACGCCCGCATCATCGAGGTCCTCCGCGCGGAGCCGCGGATCGGGCTGGTGGAGGTCGCCCGGCGGCTGGAGGTCGCGCGCGGGACCGTGCAGGCGCGGCTGGCCAAGCTGCAGGAGCGCGGGGTCGTCCGCGGACACGGGCCCGAGGTCGACCCGGCGAAGATGGGGTATCCCGTCCTGGCGTTCGTCTTCCTGCAGATCGCCCAGGGGCGGTTGACCGAAGCGGTCGCCGTGCTGTCCTCGACGCCCGAGGTGCTAGAAGCAACGGCGACCAGCGGGCCGTCCGACCTGCTGTGCCGCATCGTCGCGCAGGACACCGAGCACCTCCAGGAGATCGTGAACCGTTTGTTGTCCAACAACGCCATCCGCCGCTCGACGAGCTACATCGCGCTGTCGCAGCCGATCCGGTTCCGGACGGGGCCGCTGGTGGCCGAGGCCGGCGGCGCGGCGGGAGCCGGCGCGTGATCGCCTCGGCCGCCGCGGCGCTGACCGCGACGCTCGCGCTCGGCCTCTCCTCGCAGCCCGGAACCGCCGCGCACGTCCAGGCGTCGCACGCGACGTGGCGCTATCAGTACCTCGCGGGAGGGGTGAACACCGGCGACGGGTGGAGCGGGTGGAACCCCGACGGGACGTTCGTGTCCAGGTACGTGGCGGAGTCGCGCGCCCGCCGGCTGACCCCGGTCTTCACCTACTACCAGCTCCTGCAGTCCCACGGAGACGGCGACGGGCGCGGCGAGGCGGAGAAGGACCTCGCCAACCTGAACGACCCCTCGTTGATGAAGGACTACTACGCGGACCTGTCATTGGCGTTGCAGCGGGCGGGCGACGCGAGCGGCGGCGGGCGCGTGATCCTGCACGTCGAGCCCGACCTGTGGGGCTACGTCGAGCAGCGGTCGGCCGACCCGAGCGCGGTGCCGGCGGCGGTGGCGTCCTCCGGCGACCCGCGGCTGGCGGGGCTCCCGGACACGGCGGCGGGCTTCGCGCAGGCGGTGATCCGGCTCCGCGACGCGGTCGCGCCCGGCGTCACGCTGGGCTACCACATGTCCACGTGGGGCACGGGCACCGACCCGGTCCAGCAGAACCCGTCGCTGGGCGCCGTCGACCGGCTCGCGGCGCGCAGCGCGGAGTTCTACAAGGCCTTGGGCGCGCGCTTCGACGTGGTGTTCAGCGATCCGTCGGATCGCGACGACGGCTTCGACCTCAAGGTCAATGGCGACGGCGGCCGGAGCAGGTGGACGACCGAGGACTACCGTCGCGACGCCCGCTGGCTGGGCGTGATGCACCGCGCGACCGGGCTGTCGATCGTGATGTGGCAGATCCCGCTCGGCAACATGAAGCTTCCGAACACCCGCGGGCGCTACCGCGACACGCACGTCGAGCGGCTGCTGGGCGCCGACCCGCGCTGGCGGCGCGCCTACCGGGACGCGGGCGTGATCGCGTTCCTGTTCGGCGGCGGCGCGGACGGCACGACGACCGAGCGCACGGACGGCGGCCTCTTCCGCCGGCTGGCAGCGCGCTACGCCCACGCTAGATTGCGAACCAAATGACCGCCACTCTCGAAGGTCCGGCGCGCGCGATCGTCGCCGACAAGAACTACGCCCACCTCTCCGTCCCGCGCGAGGACGGCTCGATCCTCAGCGTCGTGATCTGGTCCGACGTCGACGACGCGGGCAACATCATCGTCAACTCCGCCGAGGGCCGCGCCTGGCCGCGCCTGCTGCGCCGCGCCGGCCGCGCGACGCTGTCGTGGGCCAACGCCGCCAACCCCTATGAGTTCGTCTCCGTGACCGCCGCCCTCGTCGGCGACACCCACGACGGCGCCGACGCCGGCATCGACGCGCTCGCCAAGAAGTACATGGGCGTCGACACCTACCCCGGCCACTCGGACGCCGAGCAGCGCGTGCAGTTCACGCTCTCCCCCGAGCGCGTGACGCACCGGGGCTAGCGCACCGCTCCCGCCGCCCGCTCAGCCGACGATCGCGTGCAGGTCCGGCGTGATGTTGGGGTGGGCGGCGAGGACGCCCCAGGGCAGGTCGGCGGTGGGCTCCAGGCGCTGGACGGCGAGGCCGGCGCGGACGCAGAGGAGCTCGCCGGCGGCGATGTCCCAGAGGTTGACGCCGCGCTCGTAGTAGGCGTCGAGGCGGCCGGCGGCGGCCCAGGCGAGGTCGAGCGCGGCGGAGCCCCCGCGGCGGATGTCGCGGGCGAGGGGCAGGACCTGGCGGGCGACGTCGGCCTGGAGCGCGCGGCGGTCGGCGTCGTAGCCGAAGCCGGTCGCGACGAGCGCGTGGCCGAGGTCGGCGGGCGCCGTCGGCGACAGGATCTGGCCGTTGAGGTACGCGGGGCCGTCGGCGGTGGCGGTGAACAGCTCGTCGAGGATCGGGTCGAAGACGACGCCGACCAGACCCTCGCAGGCGACGCTCACGCACCACTGGGGCAACCCGTACAAGAAGTTCACGGTGCCGTCGAGCGGGTCGACGATCCAGCGGCGGCCGGACGTGCCAGCCGTGTCGTCGCCCTCCTCCCCCATGATCGCGTCGCCGGGCGCGCGGCGGGCGAGGATGTCGCGGATCGCGGCCTCGGCGGCGAGGTCGGCGGCGCTGACAAGGTCGGTCGACGTGGACTTCGTCGCCAGCACGCGCTCGGAGCCGAAGCGCTCCAGCAGCAGCGCGCCCGCGGTGCGCGCGCACTCGACGGCGACGTCGAGGAGCGCGTCGTCCGGGACGGCGGCGGCGGCGCCGGCGTCGGCGTCGGCGTCGGCGTCGGCGCTCACGCGATCGCCCCCGGCCGGCGGTCGATCCACGGCCGCGCCCGCTCCAGCTGCGCGGCCAGCGCGACCAGCCGCGCGTCCTCCCCCGAGCGGCCGACGAGCTGCACGCCGACCGGCAGGCCGTCGTCGTCCAGCCCCGCGGGCACCGCCGCGGCCGGCTGGCCGGTGATGTTCCAGGCGGGCATCCACGTCAGCCGCTCCGAGCCGCGCAGGAGGTACATGCCCGTGCCCCAGCGGCCGACGACGCCGGCGCGATAGGGCCCGTCGGCGGCCGCGGGCGTCAGCAGGACGTCGACGTCGTCCCAGAGCCGGGCCAGCCGCGCGGCCTGGTCGGCCTCCGAGGTCCGCGACCAGCGCGCCAGGCCCGCGGGCAGCGCGCGCCCGAGCGCCGCGATGTTGCGCGTGCGCGCCTCCAGCCGCTCGGGATGCGGCATCGACGCCGCGACGTCGTCGGCGATGCCGCGGGCGATCCGCACGATCATCGCCGCCCACAGTCCGGGCGCGTAGTCGGGGTCGCGCTCGACGACGTCGTGGCCGAGACCGCGCAGCAGGTCGGCCGTGTCGCGCACGGCCTGGCGCTCCTCGCGCCCCAGCCGCGGCAGCGCGCCGGGCGGCGCCTTCGTGCTGACCGCGATCCGCAGCGCGCCCGGGTCGGCGCCCGCCGCGGCGGCGGAGAACCCGCCGTCGGCGCCGGCGATCGTCGCGTCCAGGAACAGCGCCGCGTCGGCGACGCGCCGCGCCATCGGCCCGTTGACCGAGAGGCCCTGCCAGGCGTCGTCGTGCGGCGCGACCGGGACGCGGTCGCGCGTCGGCTTGAGGCCGAACAGGCCGGTCCACGCGCTCGGGTTGCGGATCGACCCGGCGCCGTCGGAGCCGAGCGCCACGCCGCAGAGGCCGGCGGCCATCGCCGCGGCGCTCCCGCCCGACGAGCCGCCCGGCGTGCGCGCCAGGTCATAGGGGTTGCGCGCCGAGCCGAAGGTGGTGGTGTCGGTCGCGGGCAGCATCGTCAGCTCGGGCACGAGCGTCTTGCCGACGACGACCGCGCCGGCGGCGCGCAGCCGCCGTACGACCTCGGCGTCGCGCGCGACCGGGCCCGCGTGTGCGGCGGTGCCCCACGCGGTCGCCTCGCCCGCGACGTCGACGTCGTCCTTGATCGCGACCGGCACGCCGAGCAGCGGGCGCGAGTCGTCGCCGGCGCCCCGGCGGGCGTCCGCCTGGTCGGCGTCCAGCAGCGCGCGCTCGGCGAGCACCGTCCTGTAGGCGTTGAGGACCGGGTTCAGCGTGGCGATGCGCGCGAGCGTCGCCTCGACCACCTCGCGCGCGGTGACCGCTCCGGCACGGATGAGACGGGCCTGCTCGGCGGCGCCGGCGAGGGCGAGCGTGGTGGCGTCCATGGGACCTGGACGGTATCGGGGCGGCCGCGGCGAAAGGTTGAGGACCGCGGCGAAAGCGCCGATGCTCTGCTTTGGCATGACGTCGTCCGCACACAGGCTCCTCGCGCTGGCCGCCCTCGCGGGCCTCGGCGGCGCGGCGACCGCGCAGGCGGTGGCGGCGACGGGTGGCGCGCAGGGGCACGCGGCGGCCAAGCAGCCGGCGAAGAAGCGGGCCAAGGCCAAAGCGCGCGCCGTCAAGCTCGCCGGCGGCGTCGCGTGGGTCCCCGCGAGCGCCCTCGCCGCGTCGCGGCCCCCGCTCACCGGCACGACCGGCGGCGGCGGCGCGGGCGGCGGCGCCGGAGGCTCGGGCGGCGGCGGCACGGGCGGGCCCGGCGGCACGCCGACCACCACGACGCCGACGACGCCCACCGACCCGCCGCCCCAGCAGCAGGCCCTCGGCGCGACCGTCGACGAGCGCGACGGCTACACGATGCTCCTCTCGCGCACGACGCTCACGGCGGGCTCGGTCGTCGTCCAGCTCATCAACCAGGGCGAGGACCCGCACAACCTCCGGATCGTGCGCACGAGCCCGAGCGGCGGCGCGCCGGTCGACCTGCCCGAGGCCGCGCCGCAGCAGCAGAGCTCCAAGACCCTCACGCTCGCCGGCGGGACCTACTACCTCTACTGCACGCTCACCACGCCGGTCTCGCACGAAGCGGCCGGCATGCACGCCACGCTCCGCGTCGACCCCTGAGGCGGGTGTGCAAGAGTCCCTCGCGTGCCCAGCGAGGAGCCCAAGCTGCTGTGGACGCCGAGCGCGGAGCGGATCGAGTCCGCGACCCTGACGCGCTTCGCCCGGTGGGTCGAGGCGACGCACGGCGTGGAGGTCACGACCTCCTACGACGCCCTGCACCGCTGGTCGGTCGAGGACCTGGCCGGCTTCTGGCACTCGATCTATGAGTTCTTCGACGTCACGGCGTCGACGCCGCCGACGCAGACCCTCGGCAGCACCGACATGCCCGGCGCCGAGTGGTTCCCCGGCGCCACGCTCTCCTACGCCGAGCACCTCTTCCGCGGCAAGGCGGACTCGGCGCTGGCGCTCCAGCACGCCTCCGAGCTGCGCGAGCTCGACTGGATGACCTGGGGCGAGCTGCGCGACCTCACCGCGCGCATCGCCACCGGCCTGAAGTTCCTCGGCGTCGAGCGCGGCGACCGCGTCGTCGCCTACATCCCGAACATCCCCGAGGCGATCGCGGCGTTCCTGGCCTGCGCGTCGATCGGCGCGATCTGGTCCTCCTGCTCGCCGGACTTCGGCGTGCGCAGCGTCGTCGACCGCTTCGCCCAGATCGAGCCGAAGGTCCTCCTCGCCGTCGACGGCTACCGCTACGGCGGCAAGGACTTCGACCGGCGCGAGACGATCGCCCAGCTTCAGGCGGAGATCCCGAGCCTCGAGCACACGGTCGTCCTGGACTACCTCGGCACCGGCTCCGGCGCCGGCGCGCCCGAGGGCACGACGCCCTGGCGCGAGCTGATCCGCCAGCAGGAGCCGCTGGAGTTCGCCCAGCTCCCGTTCGACCACCCGTTGTGGGTGCTCTACTCCTCCGGCACCACCGGCCTGCCCAAGCCGATCGTCCACGGCCAGGGCGGCGTGCTGCTGGAGCACCTCAAGCTGATGAACCTGCACCTGGACGCCCAGGCCGGCGACCGCGTGCTCTGGTTCACCACCACCGGCTGGATGATGTGGAACTTCCTGGTCGGCGTGCTGCTGACCGAGGCGTCGATCGTCCTCTTCGACGGCAACCCGGGGACGCCGACGCTCGACCGCCTCTGGGATCTCGCCTCCGAGGCCCAGGTCACGACCTTCGGGACGTCCGCCTCGTTCATCGCGTCCTGCATGAAGGAGGGCACGGAGCCGCGGGGCGGCGGGCGCGACCTCAGCGCGCTGAAGGCCGTCGGCTCGACCGGCTCGCCGCTCGCGCCCGAGGGCTTCGCGTGGATCTACGACCACGTCGGGGCCGACACCTGGCTGTTCTCGACCAGCGGCGGCACCGACGTCGTCTCGGCCTTCGTCGGCGGCGTGCCCACGCTGCCCGTGTACCAGGGCGAGCTGCAGGCGCGCGCGCTCGGCGCCGACGTCCAGGCGTGGGACCCGGAAGGCAATGCCCTCGTCAACGCGGTCGGCGAGCTGGTCCTCGCCCAGCCGCTGCCGTCGATGCCCGTGTTCTTCTGGGGCGACGAGGACGGCCGGCGCCTCCGCGAGTCCTACTTCGACACTTACCCCGGCGTGTGGCGCCACGGCGACTGGATCGAGATCACCGACCGCGGCACGGCCATCATCTACGGCCGCAGCGACTCCACCATCAACCGTGGCGGCATCCGGATGGGGACGAGCGAGATCTACCGCGCGGTGCTCGCCGAAGAAGACGTGGTCGACGCGCTGGTGGTCGACGTCGACGGCTGGATGCCGCTGTTCGTCGTCCTGCGCGATGGCGAGGCCGGCCTCACCGACGAGCTGGTCGCGCGCATCAAGACCCGCATCCGCACCGACTGCTCGCCGCGCCACGTGCCGTCGGAGATCCGCGCCATCGCCGAGGTCCCCCGCACGCTCAGCGGCAAGGTCCTCGAGGTCCCGGTCAAGCGGATCCTCATGGGCCAGCCCGCCGACCAGGCCGCCTCGCGCGACTCGCTGGCCAACCCGGCCGCGCTGGAC
>Ga0247762_1000512_pt1 | contig 10743 bp, 6 predicted proteins | sample UWRJL081202R4_FD_181016 | JGI IMG/M metagenome (GOLD analysis project Ga0247762, IMG submission 181016) | Plant litter microbial communities from Arlington Agricultural Research Station in Wisconsin, United States - UWRJ-L081-202R-4 | ecosystem: Environmental > Terrestrial > Plant litter >...
AACGGCAACCGAGCTGAAAAACCTCTAAATTAAAAAAAAGTTTGAAAGAAGTGAAATTTTGGTTGAGGGCTGGGAAAGATTACTATTATGATTTGAAGTTTACCGCTTCCGGCGCTCACGAACGTTACTATCACCATTAGCGGCGGCCTGCGTAACATCGAGCGGCTTGCCGTTCACGAGTAAAGCTGGGGCAGCATCTGCTTGCTCTTTGGCAGAGCTTTCGTTCTCTTCAGCATCGACATCGCTGTCCTCATCATCACTTCTTTCATCCTTCTTGACCTCGCCCTTGCTTGCGACGAGACGGAACGCAATGCGTAGAATGAGGAAGAGCCAGAAAAGATTCACGGCCTGAAGAATTGCAAGCAGCGTAAAAGTGACTAGCTGAGAGATCCAGCATTTGTACTGTTGTCCATCCCAGTCCAGGTTATATGGACCAACCGTCGCGAACTCAGCTTTCCAGCCTGGGAACAAAGCGCTCTCAGTTATGTTCGGTGAATGTGACGGGATCGGATTGGACGGGAAGAAGTAGCTGGCAAGAGGGAACGCCGAGGATGAGATAGTTTGATAGATTGACGGGTAGCGATCGTGAATAGCGTATAGGATCGGGTTCGGGAGCGGGAGCATTGCAAACAGGATCTTGAGGTTGATGTAGTGCCGCAAGTACGTCCAGACAGCAATGAAGATACCAAAGTAGGGTGTCACGATTGGGGAATCGAGATAGTTGAGTACTTTAGATGTCTGTCGCGGGAGATATATCAGTATAATTGAAAAAGCAGTTGGTCAAGGAAGGGCAACTTACAGCCAAGAAAAAGTCTGAGATGTCATGGGTAATATATACGGCAACTCCCATATAAGTAAAATGGAAAGCGTAGCTGAGCCCGATCAAAGACACTGTGACGACATGATGCAAGAGGAGTTCCTTGAAATCCTTCCTCGGCTTTTCAAGCATAAGGATCATGACAATCGCCTGCTGTGTCCAGTAGCTGGCCTGCAAGAGGTAATACGCTTTGACAATGCCTTCGTGAGTGGTATGCGGGAATCCCTCGAACATGCCCTTTGTGCTGAAGTACCATACTGGCGTTCGAGACATCACGTACATTCCGAAAGGGCCAAATATGCCGAAATAGATTGCCGTGTAGTACTGCTCCATGAAGCGCGACTGCCTCGACCGAGATCGGATACCGGCACGTACCGCGATGGGTCTGATTATCCGTTGCATGATAAACTCGCGCGTGAAGGTGAAAACGATCGTGTAAAATGCCACGAACGCGAAGTCATCGCGACCTTTACCAAACAAGATAGTGTCTGATCCGCTCTGCTTTGGAAGAGGGTATGACAGGAAGAGCGCTTTGTGAAGCGAGTTCGACGATGAGGGATTCCGGATATAGAGGGAAAGGACGACCAAGATGAGTATAAGCGGATTGAGCCATGTGTGACGAAGAGATATGGCTTTCCAGCGGCGCAAGAGTGATCTCGCTTTCCGTCGCCTGCGGCCGCGGACGGGTTCGGTCGGCCGGGAGCGCTGAGCACGTCCGTTAGCAATTTGCCAACACACACCTTTCAGACATATACGGCTAGGGGTATTAATCGATTCACTTACGCTTGAGAGGCTGGCGGTCATAGGAGGGTTCTGGTTGACGATACTCGCGAGCGCCGGCACTTCCGTGTCCCCCCTGGGATCACCCCCGAGCCCGCTGGACTTCCGTCGCGGACGCGTGCTACCGCCCGTCTTCTGGATGCTGGACTCCTCGACGACCTTGTGAACCGCTGTCATGGCGGGGAACGGCTCGATGTTGTACTTCTGTGACATGTTGACGGATGAGATATGTGAAGAAGAAGAGTCGGTCTCCGAGGGCGCCGACATAATTTGGCTTGCCCTCCTGGGGAAGATTCGTGCTTGGCATCATCAACCAATCTTTCGCGCGCTTTTCGTGCGCTGCTCACGACGCCCTCGGCTGGCGAGGACGCGAAGGCGTTCCAATGCCGTATTTAACACGTAATTGCTGCCAAAAAAACGCGCGCATTACAGTGTGATTTAAGGACAGGTACATTGGGCTTCGCAGAAAGCCACCGAGTGTAGACCGACGTGAACCTTGCACGCGATCGCCGGGAATTATTCGGTAAAGTCAATCTGCATCGAGACACGGTCTCGCGCAATCAATCGTTTATCCGCGCAATGCCAACACTGTAAAAGATCTGTTCTAGATGTCGTGAAATCATTGTCTGCCACGCTTTGTGGCGCCTTCCCCGCATACAACCGTTGCCCCTGTTTAGAGAAGATCTGCAGCGTACCTTCGAAGAGCCGCTGTTTCAATCAGCTCTCCGTCTAAAAACATTCCCTCCGCGTATTTTGTCGCTTAGTGCCAAAAAGGCTTGTTTTACTGTCCCGATCTGTACTCGGTTCTTTTAGATCGAACACTATGCCAAATCCGTAGAGTATAACCCTTCAACCCTTCATCGGAGAAGAATGGATGGCGTATCCAGTCTTGAACTTGGATTTCCATTGTATACACACATCTTACGGCGCAACGTCCTTTGTCCTTACCGCTGGCTCTAAAATTATCGAATCTCCCTGGACATTTAACGTGCTCCTCCAGACCACGACCATTCACTCTTCACTATGCGCCAAATCCAGCATATTTGATATTTCCCTTGTTTTCAAACTTTCCTTGGAAAGCTATCCTCCGTCGCTTCATTGGCCTCAGATTCCTTTCACCATATATAGCCCGTTGCACGTCGTTGCATGTGGTTCTTGGGAAGTTGGCAGGTAACTTATGCACCACCGGATCAATGTATTCTTTGTATGAAAATGGGGAGGCCTCAATAGTAGCTGCCAAGATCGAACCTAGTCACCGCAACAGAAAATCGGGGGAGTAATTGCTTGCTTTTTGTTCCCTAATAACAGACACTATATTAGGTAGCAAGCAGAAGAGGTAGTGAGTTTGCTGTTTGGTGATAGTATTTCCATCTGGTTTGCAAAGCGCAGATTTGGAATAAAGATCATTGTACTCTAGGCTGAGGTCTACTGGCCAAGTTGCCCGAAGATCTCATGAGTTTCCTACTCGCGAGCGCCATTTCGAACCGAAAGACAGACTGCGAGGGCAAAAGCAAAAAAAGCCAGGTCAAAGACGAGTGGTATATACTCTCATCAAACGGACTTGTGGGCGCGCGTTGTGCCATGATATGCAAGGAACAGGTTATCAAATCTGTATGGAAAGCCACTATTTTCAATCAGTTTCAGCCATTAAAAGTGAGAGGGTAGGTACCTACATCTAAAGAGTCTGAACTTGACAATGAAGATTCTTGAACGAGGTATCCGGATAAGAACCCATTGTTGAATGAAGTCAGACTCTAGCAGAGAATAAAATGAATATGCCCACCAGGGGAAATATCTATAACTGTCAGCAAATCTTCGAGAAGTAATGTTCATTGCTGAAAGGGCCTTCTACGAACCGCCGTGACAATAAATGGTAATCCTAGCGTCATCCCACCACTTCTTAGGCTGTAGTCCCAAACAGCATGTAGTATTTCCGAACCCCCAATACTTCCTATCGTTCTCACCAACATGATAACAGTATAGACTTGAATTAACCTATCGTCTTGTAAATTGACGTACTCGTGGGAACTTGTTAGTGAAAATATGAAAACCGAGACGACAGGACCGATAGCAAAAACAATTGTAGCTAAAGTTAAAGTCAGCAACCTGAAAGATAAAACAATTTTCTTGGTCCTACCAATGATCATCGTCGCGGGGATAGAAGAGAGTCCAATGCCCAGTGCACCTGCAACTGACGTTGCAAGACACAACTTTGCGGCACGAAGCTGAATTTCAGCCAACGAACTTTCTACTTTTCGTCCAATATATTTGACCACCAAAGGAGTGATGAAAACAAGAAAGAACAGTGTTGTAATAGCCTTGCCTATCAAGAGGTCAATGGCTTGATTATTGGTCCACCCGAATCGCCTCGGTATGTACACTTCGAGAAACAGCATCGTGGGACCTGTAAAGCCGAACAGGGTCGAAATCCCTAATAAAGCCCTAAAATTCCACTGACGAAAGATCAATTGTAATAGATGGCTGACATCACTTCTTATCGTCGAGATGGAATGGCTAAATGGACCTTCAATGCTGGCTTTACTGGGACCTAACGCCCTAGAAGAATAAGTGAGAAGAGGGTCCTCTTCCGAACCAACAGTCCTTATACAACTGCGGTCATATCTCAGTAGGTAAAGCGTGGTGTAAAGAATCAAAAGGATAGGAAATGAAGTAAGCAAGAGAGCCAGCCCTGCCCATACTGGCTTCCATGAATTCCACGTTATTGATGCGGTCAATGATAGTGGCGGGAGTAGTAGTGGAGCTAATACGATAGCGGCATCTATAAAGGCAATATAACATATTCTATGGAGGTCCATTAGCCTCGAAATCTCTCTGGCGGAAGGGTAATGTACTTTGTGACTTCGTTATCAGCAAGGTTGTTTGCAATAGTAAGGGATGCCGCAGCCCATATTAGTTCATTTCCACCGAGAATGAGGAAAAAGGGAGCTGCAAGTTGAGCGTCGGTGGGCATAATGTCTTCTACTCGCAGAACCAGAATGCTGTAGATGCAGTTCAAGCTGAACGCGATTATATTTAGGAAAAGAACGGCAATTGGACCGATGCGGTTAGCTATGAAACTATACGGAATAGAGACAAGGAGGTCTGAAGTTAGTGTCAGTGAAACAGCTTGCTTGTACCAGGATGGGCCCTTTCTTACTGATGGCCAAACTTGCAGTCTGGATAGAGTTCCGCAAGTCTTCGGTGCGCTGTTGTACATGACCGACATGACACATACTCTCCGGGAAGTTGCCATCAGGTGGGTAGGACTCTGGAGAATGTCTCAAGTACCAACCCTTACAGTAGTTGAATTCGATGATTCCCTTCATTGGCAGGTCGATCAGCTCCCGACCTAGGTTGACGACAACCACAAGTAGAACTAAGGTTGCAATTGCAATTCGTTTCAACCAAGTGGACGACATCCATGGTATGAGTGGGGTTAGCGCATTCGTGGGGGAATCATCTTCTGATTCTTCGTAGGACGAATGTGTGGAATAGCGTTCGCTTTCGGGCAGCCCACGCATGTTTCTCAATCATTGAAAGCTTCATACAGGTGGAAAGGGATAGATGGACAATGTTAAAAGTCTAGCGGGAGATCAGAGGGTAATAACAGGAGAAACGCCACGCCACTGATGGAGGCGAGACACCCGCGGAACAGAGGTAAAGGTGGTCTTGCCAAGTGGATTGGCGAGTCACTGGTTGGTCCGTAGTACCCTTGAGAACGGGAGGATACAAGGGAAGCATGAGACTGGTGAGAAGTAATTACGATAGTTCACCATGGGAATCTGGGGAATCTGTATGCATGATTCGCATTTGGCGTGATGATCGTGCACCTGACAGGGTAGGTGGGTGCGCATTCCCAGTCGCGTGCTGCTAGCAACGCCAGGTCTGACGTAGGTGCTACGCAGGAGGGAAAAGTCCCCCCGTGAATCCTGACAAGCCATCTGCACTCGGCACGCTACTCCAGCCTCTCAGAGCATACCTCCTGTCGCCGAACAAATCACCCTTATCTTGTCATTATGATGCAACCGTGGCGCCCTACATGATTTGTGAGTCTCTGAGAGAGTCATCTGAGAATTCGTGGAGTCTTGACATGGCAACCCCTACATGTACCCGTGTACCACCTCTAACTTCTTAGACATCGCATCTCAGAAGCTTGCTCTAAGCCAATCACTTCAAAAGGGACTCTTGCTCACACTAGTCATGTGCCGCATAGAGATTCTGCTATTCTTGCTAGCTTCGCGAAAACGCTGCGCGGTTTCTCCGTACATGTAGACTTATTAACCATGTAGGCTGCCACGCAAAGAAAATCCCATTTGGAATTGGGCCCCGCTGGCTTCCTTTTCAACACATAAATGTGTATCATTAAGTCCCGATCACCCAGTAGCTGCACCCGCCCTTCTTCGCGGCTGAGTTGCAAGGCCCTTTTTGAGCACTAACGGCAGGATATCCGACGCTTTCGTTCTTGAAATGTTCTTTCGACACACAGGACACTGCGATCGTTTCGCTTCCCCCGGGGCGCCTCGGTTTTCACCGGCTATTAAAGCCTCCATAAGGCAGGTATGGCAGAAAACATGCCCTACGTAACTGTCAGCTAGGTTCGTTCGCCCACCATCTAAAGTCTTCTTACCGCATGACGTCGCAGTCAAGTTCGTCGGAGAATCCATACAAATGACGCATGTTATCGTATTAAATCGAAGAGGTTTATTCTGTTCTTCTTGGGGTTTTTGTGATGCAATCTGATCTGCCCTTTGCCTTTGCAGCGCTGTGCTCAGGTCGCTCAGCCCATCGTTGGTAAGATCCACCTCCTCCACCTGATCCAGATCGATTATATCGTCTCCTAGCCTTGAATGCCGTTCGTTCTCTCTTTCCTCGCCTGGACCTCTCCATGTACTTGCAGATCCACTAGCTTCGGGTGCCTCGCTGGCTATCGCATCGCCGTGTTCCCCTTCAGCTCGCCGCGCACGCTTCGGCCGCCTGCGTGAGCCGTCGGTTGATGAACCACTCTCTTGCTCTTCCCTTTGACTGGTGCCACGCTTTGTACTTTGCCGTGATGTCGACATTGCTGGTTCCGGGGAGTCTGTAAGATCAATCACCGAGCTAGCTACGTCCGAAGACGCTGTGGAGTACACGGACTGCCGCCGTGTGGTGGGAGGCATGGCGAAAATGAGGGAGGAACGAAGGTGCCACTGCAGGAATACAGTAATATAGGATATGTTTAATAAGTGCTCAAGCTTAAATATAGTTAGAATGGACGAGAAACGCTATCCCGTCTGGAGCCCGAGGCGATGCGCTGCTTCGCCGGTTGGGTGGCGACGGAGATAGAGGGCGAACGATAAATCAGTTCCCTACGCGAATACTCTAGGCTGACCAAGCCGAGGCCGGAGGACGCAACTACACCGTTTAACGGTCCCTCAACAAGCGGCTTGTACTCAGGTTCCTGGAATGTTTCGGACCTGGCGCTTCTGAGGGCTGGGGGCTATCGATAAGGCACGTGAGACGGCCCTGGCAAAAGTGAGCTCGGGCTACTGCATGTATCGAAATCCACGACCCTTCAGAATATTTGACTTTCTACGGCCGTCTATACCATACAACTTGGTCCGGCAGAAGCAAGGCTTGCGTCGCGCTCATCTCAGTATCATGCGCCTCTCGAGGCGGGAGAGGCTCATTGCGCAATTCGCCCACGCGCGCCTCGTGCGATCGCAATATGGAAATTCGCCTGCGTTCTGGTCGCATGAGAGATGCTTTGCTACCGCGACGAGTAGAGCTGCGCAACAGCAGCAAGATAAGGAGAAACGGGAAGGGTTAGCAGGTATTAAACCCCGCTATGATCCTAATATTACTTCATGCACATACTGACCGTCTGCAGTCCCATCGGAAGCTCGTTTTAACGAAATTGGTATTCAGCATGTGTCCTCCCATATTCACTCTCAGGTCTTCCGAGGAGAGCAGACAAAAGTTGCACCAGAGCTTATCGAAATCTCAAAGGATCACCTCACACGCCATGATTTGCTCGGAAAGAACCAAGACTCTTCGCCGCCTATCGCATTTGATCTCCCTACGCTGCAAGGCACAACGCTCGACGAGCATTTTCATAGGCTGGGCATGGACTCTTCTGAGCCCTTCCTAACGTTCGCTAAACAGCTCGCAAGAGCCAACCCTCCTCCGCGACCAAGGAAATGGGTTAAACGAAGTGGTTGGACAAAATATAATCCAGACGGCACTACAGAGGCAGTTGACGCTCCGGATGAGGAAATGCTCACCTTTGACACTGAAGTAATGTGGAAAGAAACATCATATGCATGTATGGCTTGCGCTGTTAGCCCAACAACGTGGTACGCTTGGATATCCCCTTGGCTACTAGGGGAATCAGATTCGGACCAACATCTCATCCCGCTTGGGGATCCGCGAAAGGAAAGGATGGTGGTCGGCCACAACATAGGTTATGATCGAGCTAGGATAAAGGAAGAGTATGATATTACGCAAAGCAAGAACTTCTTCATGGACACAATGTCCTTACATGTCGCTGTAAATGGTATGTGCTCACGCCAACGGCCGACGTGGATGAAACATAGGAAAAGCAGAGAGCTGCGAGACAAAATAGCAGATGACAAGAATTCTGCCGCATTACATGCACTTTTGGATTCTGGTCCATTTTTAGAGGAAGAAGAAGAGTTGTGGGTCGGCCACAGCTCGATGAATTCTTTGAGAGATGTTGCAAAATTTCATTGCAACATCGCTATCGACAAGTCTGAAAGAGAGTATTTCGGAGAGCTCGATCGATCAGGGATTGTGGAGAGGCTGGATATGCTTCTAGACTACTGTGCCGCGGATGTGGATATAACTCATCGCGTGTACAAGAGAGTTTTTGCGCATTTCCTCGAGACTTGCCCTCATCCAGTCAGCTTTGCAGCGCTACGTCATCTCTCTTCTGAGATCTTGCCGGTTGATAAATCGTGGGATGCTTATATCGCCAATGCCGAAGCAACATATCACAAACTCTCTGACGGTGTAGAAGAGCGACTTGTAGATTTGGCGAAGCGCGCTCTAGAGGTCAAAGACACGCCAGATAAATATGAAAGCGACCCTTGGCTGTCTCAGCTGGACTGGAGCGGTCAAGAGATTCGAATGGTGAAAGGAAAGAAGAAAAATGATCCACCACGACCCTCTGCGCGACAGAAAATGCCTGGAATGCCACAGTGGTACAAAGATCTTACGCCAAGCAGCAAATCCCCGGTTTCTATAACAGTTCGCACAAGAGTGTCTCCAATTCTTCTTCGCATGTCTTGGGATGGTTATCCGCTTGTTTGGTCGGACAAACATGGCTGGACTTTCCGTGTACCCCGCGATGAGGCTTTCAAGTACAGCTCCACAGCTCAGCCAGCGGACATGTTTGAAGAAGAAAACTTCACACTCCGCGATGACCGCTCAAACTTGTATTTCAAATTGCCTCATAAGGATGGCCCAAAAGCCCGGTGTGCGAACCCTCTCGCCAAAGGCTACCTGCAATACTTTGAGCAAGGCAAGCTGACCAGTGAATACTCTTACGCGAAAGAGGCCCTGGAAATGAATGCAAGTTGCTCATACTGGATCAGTGCCCGGGATCGAATCATGAATCAAATGGTTGTGTATAATTCGTCTTTAAACCCTTCCACCAATTCAAGCATTTCCAAACAAGTCGCCCGCAATCCCAATGAAGGCTTCATTCTCCCTCAGATCGTTCCTATGGGTACAATCACCCGTAGAGCAGTTCAGAACACTTGGCTTACCGCAGCTAATGCGAAAATCAATCGTGTTGGTTCAGAATTGAAATCCATGGTCAAAGCGCCACCGGGATACTGTTTTGTTGGTGCTGACGTTGATTCCCAAGAGTTGTGGATAGCGAGTTTAGTTGGAGACACTCAGTTCAAGCTCCACGGCGGAAATGCTATTGGTTTCATGACGCTCGAAGGAACTAAAGCCGCAGGAACTGATCTACATTCCCGAACAGCAAAGATCCTTGGCATTAGTCGGAATGACGCAAAAGTTTTCAACTACGGTCGAATCTACGGAGCTGGGCAACCTTTTGCAACTCAGCTTCTTAGACAGTTCAATCCCGGCTTGCCAGAGTCGAAAGCCACAGAGATCTCATCAAATCTCTACGCCGAGACAAAGGGCAAGAAGACAACTCGCAAGCAACTTCGGGAACGACCATTTTGGAGAGGTGGAACAGAGTCCTTCGTCTTCAATAGGCTTGAGGATTTTGCGGAGCAAGAGCTGCCTAGGACACCGGTTCTTGGAGCGGGGATCACAGAAGCTCTTATGAGACGATACATCAGCAAAGGAGGCTTCATGACTTCGCGTATTAATTGGGCGATTCAATCATCTGGAGTCGACTATCTTCACCTCCTTATTGTCAGCATGGAATACCTAATTCGGCGATACAATTTGACCGCTCGTTTAGCGATTACTGTACATGATGAAATCCGCTATCTGGTAGCCGACAAAGACAAATATCGCGTGGCTATGGCACTCCAAGTTGCGAACGTTTGGACCCGAGCCATGTTCAGCCAGCAAATGGGTATCAATGACCTACCACAAGCATGCGCCTACTTTAGTGCTATCGATGTCGATCACGTACTGCGCAAAGAAGTTGATATGGACTGTGTCACACCAAGTAACCCGCATAAGATTGCTCCAGGTGAAAGTTTAGATATCCTTCAATTGCTCGAAAAGGGCGAAGACGCCTTCTTGGATCCAGATACCATACCTGCAGATCCGCCACAGCCAGAGCGTTTTGTTTATTCACCACGTGTGTCTGTTATGGAAGCTATGAGAACGAAAGGGCTACACTACCTGAAGGCTCAGGTAGCGTCTGACGACAATGAGCTCCGCGAGATCGTCAAGCAAGTGAAAGCCGAAACAACATCAGCGCCCATTGCGAAACCGAGAAAACCGAGAGCTTCAAAGAAGTCTCAACCGCCGCAAGCTTACGAATCTTGGATCAATCTTCTTCAGGTTGATGAGTACGCGGGCCGTAACTTGAATGAGCAGAAGGCATATGTGCACAAGCCTTGGAAGAGCTGGCACACAGACCGAAAGACCGAACCTGTGGGTAGTTGGGCAAGTATGAAGGGCCCTCCAAGGACTACCAGTCCGAGAATCTAAGT
>Ga0247762_1000513_pt1 | contig 10734 bp, 9 predicted proteins | sample UWRJL081202R4_FD_181016 | JGI IMG/M metagenome (GOLD analysis project Ga0247762, IMG submission 181016) | Plant litter microbial communities from Arlington Agricultural Research Station in Wisconsin, United States - UWRJ-L081-202R-4 | ecosystem: Environmental > Terrestrial > Plant litter >...
GCCTTGCTCGAGATGACCGGCGGGATTGGTCCCGATGCCTGCATCGATGCGGTCGGGCTGGAGGCGCACGGCTTCTTCGTCGATAATGTCATCGATCAGATCAAGGCCTCCACCTTCCTGGGTACGGATCGCACCCATTCGATCCGCCAGGCGATCGTCGCCTGTCGCAAGGGCGGCCGCGTCTCGATGCCCGCCGTTTATGGCGGCATCGTGGACAAATTCCCGCTCGGCGCGTTCATGGAAAAAGGACTGACGCTCAAGACCGGCCAGACGCACGTTCAGCGCTATCTCCCCGCGCTGCTGGCCGCGATCATGGAGGGGAAGATCGATACGACTTTCCTGATCAGCCACCGCATGGCGCTGGAGGACGCGCCCAAGGGCTATAAATTGTTCCACGACCAGCAAAATGAGACGACCAAGATCGTGCTCAAGCCTGGGATGCTGGCGGCATAGGACGCCCTCCCGGGGTCCAAGGACCGTTCGGGCGAGCGGGGCTGGGGGATGCCCATTCGCCTATTTCATCTTCAGCCCAAGTCGACAGGAGACCCCTCATGCCCAAGAAACTCGCCCTCATCACCGGCGCCTCCACCGGCATCGGTTTCGAACTCGCCCAGCTTGCGGTGGATGCGGGCTATGATTTGCTAGTGGTCGCTGACGAGCCGCTGATCGAAGCAGCCGCGGCCGATTTCCGGCGCAACAATGCCTATGTCCAGGCGGTCGAGGCGGATCTCTCAACCATCGAGGGCGTCGATGCCGTGCTGGCCGCCGCTGGGGGCCAGCGCATCGAACTGCTGTGCGCCAATGCCGGCCGCGGGCTGGGCCACGGCTTTCTCGATCAGGACGTGGAGGACTGGCGCCGGGTGGTGGATACCAACATCACCGGCACGCTCTATCTTCTCCAGCGGGTGCTCCGGGACATGGTCGCTCAGGATGACGGCAAGGTGCTGATCACCGGATCGATCGCGGGCTTCATTCCGGGCAGCTTCCAGGCGGTCTACAACGGCTCCAAGGCGTTCGTGGACAGCTTCGCCGACGCGCTGCGCAATGAGTTGAAGGAATCCAAAGGCGTGACGATCACTACGCTGATGCCGGGGCCGGTGGAAACCGAATTCTTCGATCGCGCGGACATGCTGGATACGTCGGTGGGCGCGGACCCCAAGAAGAGCGATCCCGCCGATGTGGCGAAGGACGGCTGGGATGCGCTGATGGCCGGCAAGGCGCATATCGTCTCGGGCTGGAAGAACAAGCTGCAGGCTGTTGCGGCTCACGTTACACCTGCTGCAGTGCTTGCCGAACAGCACCGTAAGATCGCTGAGCCGGGATCGGTCGAGGAGTAATCTCGTCCGTACCGGGTAGATAGATCATGGGACCTGATGATCGCCCGGGTATCTCGTTGCAGCAAGCACGCGCCAACATTCTGCTGGGGACAATCTGCAATGAACTCGGCGTGGCAGATCGTCGGGATGCCTGGGTGACTTCCTGATTGTTGCGGTGATCGCGCAGCGAGCATCGAGTTTCGAATACTACGCCCCGGCAGACACCGAGCTCGCAGTGGCTGCACTCTCGAAATTGCACGACGGCGAAATGTTGGTCTATCGCAAAAGCGTTGATCGGCGCGGTCGCCTAGGATGTATGGCGGGACGAACGCTGGATGCTTACAATCACGCGCCAAGACGACCGCTCACTCCTAGTCATATCTGGTTCAAATATGAATGACGACTTCGTGCGGCTGGTATCGAGGAAGACATCCGATGATCCAGGACCGGATTTGGGACTGCGTCGGCAACACCGGTGTACATGTCAATTGCGTGGTGCGCAGCCTGCTTGGGGACGGTCATATCAAAGGGTCAGGCCGTCGCGCTCTTGTCACCGACTGGGAAGCCGTGTGTCAGATTGCAGTACCGAACCGTCTGCTTATGGCTTTCGTGATCGATACAGTTTTCACGCGAAGTCTCTGCGACGCAGGGCAGGCCGCTAGGCCGCTTTCATTCTGGCTATCGGAAAGGAATATCATGCGCTGGCTCCGCGATAATGGCCTGACCATCGCTCTACTGTTGCTGTTTACGGCGAGTATCATAGGACAGTGGATCGCCGGCTGGCACGTTGCGAACGAAGATGCCGTGCGACACGGTGAAGCTGGTCTGGGCCTGACAGCTTATGCGGGCAGCCCGGAATTCCTGTCGAGCGTTTTCGAGAATTGGGAAAGTGAATTCCTGCAGATGGCAGCCTATGTCATCTTGACTGCTATACTGGTCCAGCGGGGGTCAGCAGAATCGAAGGATCCCGACGAAGCGCGACGGGACGAGGATCTGGCTATCCAATCGAGCAAGCCCGGCGCGCCATTGATTCTGGAACGGGGTCCCATCTGGCGCGCCCTTTACGCCCGTTCTCTTGGAATCGCCTTGGGATTGCTATTCGTCGCGTCCTTTGTGGTCCATTGGACGCAAAGCGCAAAGGTCGCAGCGCAGGAGGCTCTGGCGCACGGTGATGCGGCACCGACAACAATGGGCTATCTGCTCGATGCCCAACTGTGGTTCGAATCTTTTCAGAATTGGCAGAGTGAGTTCCTCTCGACCGCCGTGCTGGTCGTCCTGTCGATCTACCTGCGGCAGCGCGAGTCACCGGAATCCAAGCCGGTCGCCGCACCGCACCAAAAAACCGGGTCATGATATGCGATCACGAGAACCTCCAGATTGGGAATAGCCGCCCGAACGGTCGGTCGGGACGAGACATCGAAGATCGCAGCCTCCCCCGACCTGAACGAGCGGCGATTTTCGAAACTAGGCCTGAACCTCGAGGACGTTGCGAACTGGCGCTAAGCCGTAGATCAATTGTTGGACTGGTCCCCTCAAACCAAGGGCGACCCGGGTTAGGGAGACGGAAGCGAAGCTGAGATGAACCTTCCCTCGAAGATTTCGCAATGCTTCAATTTGGCTTCTCCGGGAAACGCAGTTAGGCGAGGTTTCGAACCGAAATCAGGCGCGACCGCCATCATGATGCGGCGACAATCGAATATTTCCACTGGGTGCACCGTCTGCGGACGCTTGCCAAATTTCTGTTTTGGAATGAGAATCACCCGATGCGATGTCACGTCGATCATCTGCCCTTAGTCCAGCAAACGGAGCTGGATCTCGTGAAGCAGCTACTGACGGACGAGTTCGCGATAGCAACCTCGCGTGCGACGCAGCCGTGGAAGAAGAATGGCAAAATCCTCAAACTGATCCTTTTTGGCAGCTATGCCCGGGAGGATTGGGTCGACGAGCCCGAGAATGGATATCAGTCCGACTACGATCTTCTGGTCATTGTCAGTCACCCTAACCTCACAGATATCGCGGATTACTGGTATGTAGCTGAGGATAAGATTCAGCGGCACACCGCGATTGCACGGCCCGTCAATATAATTGTTCACACTCTGGAAGAGGTGAACCTCGGGCTTAGTCGAGGGGAATATTTTTGGGTCGATATCGCCCGGGATGGAATTGTTCTCTACGAGCTGCCCGGTGGAGCGCTAGCAGCACCCAAACCGCTAACTTCGGCGGACGCTTATGATATGGCCAATCAATATTTCGGCGCCAAGCTTGCCGATATCGACCGGTGGCTCGCGACAGTAGATTTCCAGATGACGATGGGAGATGAAGATGGGGGTTACCGTAAGCTCGCTGCCTTCAATCTTCACCAGGCAGCAGAGACATGTTACGTCTGTTTTCTCCTCGTACGCACACTGTATTTTCCGAGATCTCATAATATCAAATTCCTGCGGTCGCTCGCCGAGGATGGCGAGCCGCGGCTGATCGAAGCATGGCCTCGTGACAACCGGAACGACCGTCGTCGCTTCGAATTGCTCAAGCGTGCCTATGTAGAGGCCCGCTATTCTGTCAGCTACGAGATTGGCGGTGAAGATCTGGAACTGATCTCCCGGTCGGTCCGAACCCTGCGCAACATTGTCGAAATCGTCTCGCGCGAGCGCATCGAAACGCTCCGGATCGAAGCCGGCCTCTGATCGACCATCAGTGCCAGCCGCAGCCTGACAGCTAGCGTTCGTCTGGTTGCACAGTCCGAATTGAGCCGTTTCAGGCCTATCTACCCCCATCTGCTCCATTCCGTTTTTCCGGCCTCTCGCCGAGTCTGACCCCGCCACAGCCGAAGCATTCGGCGGGCGGGAGACTCGATGTGACGCCAACCAAATTACTCATCGGCCAGATCTTGGTCGTATTCGTGATCGTGATCGCTGGCGTCTGGGCAGCAACCCAATGGGCGGCGGCCATGCTGGCCTATCAGCCTCAGCTCGGTCTGCCCTGGTTCCGGTTGGACGGCACGCCCGTCTACCGCCCGTGGTCGCTGTTCGGCTGGTGGTATCATTATGACGCCTATGCGCCTGCCGTATTCGACAAGGCCGGTACACTCGCGAGCGCGAGCGGTTTCGCAGGCTGCGCCGCGGCGATCTTCGGATCTCTGTGGCGCGCGCGCCAGTCGGGTGATGTCACCACCTATGGCTCGGCGCGATGGGCCGGCTCGCGCGAGATCAGGCGATCCGGGCTGTATCGTGACGGCGGCGTCATGCTCGGGAAGCTGCGGCGGCGCTACCTGCGCCATGACGGGCCCGAACATGTCATGGCATTTGCACCAACGCGCTCGGGCAAGGGCGTGGGCCTCGTCGTACCGACGCTGCTCAGCTGGACCGGCTCGACCGTGGTCCATGATATCAAGGGCGAGAATTGGACGCTGACCGCCGGCTGGCGCTCGCTCTTCTCGCACTGCCTGCTCTTCAATCCCACCGACATCGCATCGGCGCATTACAATCCGCTTCTCGAGGTCCGCCGCGGCGCAAACGAAGTCCGTGACGTTCAGAACATCGCCGATATCCTGGTCGATCCGGAAGGCGCGCTCGAACGCCGCAGCCACTGGGAAAAGACCAGCCATTCGCTTCTGGTCGGCACCATCCTCCACATCCTATATTCCGAGGAGGACAAGACTCTCGCGCGCGTCGCGACCTTCCTGTCCGACCCTCAGCGCAGCTTCGCCGCCACGCTCGCACACATGATGACCACCAACCATCTCGGTGACGAGAAATCACCCAAGGTCCATCCCGTGGTCGCATCCGCCGCCCGCGAATTGCTCAACAAGAGCGAGAACGAACGGTCCGGCGTGCTGTCGACGGCCATGTCCTTCCTGGGCCTTTACCGCGACCCGACCGTCGCTGAGGTCACCTCGCGTTGCGACTGGCGGATCGCAGACCTGGTCAATGCCAAGCGGCCAATCTCGCTCTACATCGTCATCCCACCTTCGGACATCAGCCGCACCAAGCCGCTGGTGCGCCTGATCCTGAACCAGATCGGCCGCCAGTTGACCGAGCATCTCGATCAGCCCGGCTCCCCCGTCCGCAAGCACCAGTTGCTGATGATGCTCGACGAATTCCCGGCGCTCGGCCGCCTCGACTTCTTCGAGACCAGCCTGGCGTTCATGGCGGGCTATGGCATCCGTGCCTTCCTGATCGCCCAGAGCCTCAACCAGATCGAAAAGGCCTATGGCGAGCAGAATTCGATCCTCGACAATTGCCATGTGCGTGTCGCGTTCGCGACCAATGACGAGCGGACCGCCAAGCGGATTTCAGATGCCCTCGGCACTGCGACCGAACAGCGCGCCATGCGCAATTATGCAGGCCACCGTCTGGCCCCATGGCTGTCGCATGTCATGGTCAGCCGCCAGGAGACCGCGCGCCAGCTCCTGACCCCGGGCGAAGTCATGCAGCTGCCGGCCGATGAGGAGCTGGTCCTCGTCTCCGGTCTCGCACCGATCCGGGCGCGCAAGCTGCGCTATTATCAGGATCGGCGGTTTGCCGCGCGCGTGATGCCCGCACCGCGCCTGCAGCCCGGCCGCTATATCGACTGCCCGGAACCGCGCAGAGACGACTGGACCGGCCGAATCCGCACCACCGACGTGCGGCTGAAGGGGCCCGAGGAGGAAGACGCCAAGACTCGGCAGGATGACGGCATGCAGCAGGAACGCCATCCGGGGGAGGAAAAGCCGGCCGCCAAGGTCGACGATAAGGACAAGTCCCAGACGGCACCGGATGTCGCGGACGACGACACCACCGGGCCCGACAAGCGTGCGATGGACCAGGCGCAACGTCCCAATGCCGTCACCCGCGCTTATGGGATCGAGCAGGGCAAGGACCGCAGCCCCGAGCTGGGGCTCTGAGGCGGCCATGAAGATCCGCCAGAACCTCTATATCGAGCGCAAGGTCAGCGAGGCGATCGAGGCGATCGCCGGCGGGCCGGGCGCGAACAAGAGCCGGCTCGTCAACGAAGCGCTCGCCGCCTGGCTCGCGCGCCGCGGCACTAAGGAGATTGACGACCTCTTCAAGGGCCGGCTGGACCTGATGTCGCGCGAGATCGCCGGCGCGCGGCGGGATATCGATATCGTGCTGGAAAGCTTGGCGCTGCTGGTCCGCTACCAGTTGACGGTCACCGCTCCCTTGGCGGAGGGCGACGAGGCGGGGCGTGCGCAGGGCCGCGCCCGCTTCGAAGCCTTCATCACCGAGGTCGGGAGGCAGCTCGCCGCCGGTCGGCGCACGCTGGCCCCGGCCGAACCTGTGGGAGGCCGGGCATGAGCAAGGGCCGATCCGACACCATATCAGCCGATCGCCGCCGCGCGATGCTGCGCACCGCCATGGGGCCGGCCATCGCCGCCGCATTGGGCGATCCGCGCGTGATCGAGATCATGGTCAATCCCGACGGGGCGCTCCGCGTCGATATCCTGGGCGAAGGCCGGGTCGATACGGGACTGACGTTGGACGCGTCGGAAGTCGAACGGATCATCCGGCTGGTCGCCTCCCATGCTCGCGCCGAGGTCCATGCCGAAGCACCCATCGTCTCCGCCGAGCTTCCGCCACATGGCGAGGGGGCCGGCGAACGGTTCGAGGGTGTCCTGCCGCCCGTCTCCACGGCGCCCTGCTTTTCGATCCGCAAGCCCGCATCGCGCATCCACAGCCTGATGGATTATGTGGCCGACGGCATCCTGTCGGCGGAGGGTGCTCGCCTTTTGTCGCTGGCGGTGGTCGACCGCCGCAATATCCTGGTCGCCGGTGGCACCAGTTCTGGCAAGACCACGCTCGCCAATGCGCTGCTCGCGGAGATGGCCGAACGCGATGAGCGGGTGATCCTGATCGAGGACACGCGCGAGCTGCAATCGCCCGCGCGCGATACCGTCGCGCTCAGGACCCGGGCGGGTGCGGTCACCATGGGCGACCTTGTCCGCTCAACACTGCGCCTGCGACCCGACCGCATCATCGTCGGCGAAGTGCGCGGCCCCGAAGCCCTCGACATGCTCAAGGCCTGGAACACCGGCCATCCCGGCGGCATCGCAACCGTCCACGCCAACAGCGCGGTCTCTGCCCTCTATCGGCTCGAGCAACTGACCCAGGAAGCCGTGGTCACCGTGCCGCGCCGTCTGATCGCCGAGGCGATCGACATCATCGTGTTCATCGCAGGGCGTGGCAGCGCTCGAACCGTCGAGACGATCGCCCGCGTCACCGGCCTCGATCCGGATGGCGGCTACGCCGTCGTCGACATCACCCCAACCCGCATTCTTTCGACTTGAGGAGATTCTCATGAAGACGCCCCGTATTTTCAGCCGCAAGCCCTTCCTGTTTTCCAGCCTGACGCTCGGCCTTTGGGTCGCTCTGGCCGGCCCTGCCGCCGCCAGCGGATCGGGCATGCCCTGGGAAGAACCCCTCCAGCAGGTCCTCGAGTCCGTGCAGGGCCCCGTCGCCAAGATCGTCGCGGTGATCATCATCATCACCACCGGCCTGACCCTCGCCTTTGGCGAGACCTCGGGCGGCTTCCGCCGCCTGATCCAGATCGTCTTCGGCCTGTCGATCGCCTTTGCGGCCTCGTCCTTCTTCCTGTCCTTCTTCAGCTTCGGCGGGGGAGCGCTGGTCGGATGAGCCATATCGAGGGCTTCGAGGCGCCGATCCACGCCAGTCTGGGCCAGCCCATCCTGCTGGGCGGCGCGCCCCGCGGCATCGCGATCGTCAACGGCACGATCGCGGCCGCGGTCGGGCTCGGCCTGCAGCAATGGCTGATCGGCATCGCCCTGTGGGCGATCGGCCACAGCATCGCCGTCTTCGCGGCGCGGCGCGATCCGGATTTCGCGCCCGTGCTGCTGCGGCACCTTCGCCAGAAGGGATATTGGGCATGCTGAACCTCGCCGAATATCGCACCCGCGCCGACCGGCTCGCCGACCATCTGCCCTGGGCCGCGCTGGTCGCGCCCGGCATCGTCCTCAACAAGGATGGGAGCTTCCAGCGCAGTTTCGCTTTTCGCGGGCCCGATCTCGAAAGCGCGACCGAAGCCGAGCTCGTATCGGCCTGCGCGCGGGCGAACAATGTGCTCAAGCGGCTGGGTTCGGGCTGGGCATTGTTCTTCGACGCCGAGCGGCGGGAGGCCCTGGGCTATCCGCACGGCCATTTTCCCGATCCCGCCTCCTGGCTGGTCGATCAGGAGCGCCGCGCCGGCTTCGAGGCAGAGGGGCAGCATTTCGAAAGCGTTTTCCACGGGACGCTCGTGTGGATGCCGCCGGCGGATGGCAGCGATACGGCCGGCCGGTCCCTGCTGGAGCGTCCCGACACCGGCGTGAAGGAGGGGCGCGACTGGCGCGGCAGCCTTGCGAGTTTCGCCGCAGAGACCGACCGCGTGCTGGATCTCTTCTCCGGTTTCATGCCTGAGGTCCGCGGACTCGGCGACGACGAGACCCTGACCTACCTTCATGCCGCCGTTTCGGGGCGCCACCACCGCGTCGCCAAGCCCGAGACGCCCCTCTATCTCGATGCCCTGCTCGCCGACACGCCGTTGGTCGGGGGGATCGAGCCGAAGCTTGGCGATCTGCACCTGCGCACGCTGACCCTGCTCGGTTTTCCCAACATGAGCCGGCCCGGCATTCTCGACGCGCTCAACCATCAGGATTTCGGATATCGCTGGGTTACACGGTTCATCGCGCTCGACAAGACCGACGCAACCAAGGCTTTGACCCGCATTCGTCGCCAGTGGTTCAACAAGCGCAAGTCGGTCACCGCACTGCTGCGCGAGGTGATGTACAACCAGCCCGCTCAATTGCTCGACAGCGATGCCGACAATAAGGTGACCGATGCCGATCTCGCGCTGCAGGCGCTCGGCGGCGACTATGTCGCCTTCGGCCATCTCACCACCACGATCACCGTCACCGACACCGATCGCGCGCGCGTGGAAGATAAGGTCCGCGCGGTCGAACGCATCGTCAACGGGCTCGGCTTCACCTGCATCCGCGAAAGCGTCAATGCGGTGGAGGCCTGGCTCTCGTCACTACCCGGCCAGACCTATGCCAATGTCCGCCAGCCGCTGGTCCATACGCTGAACCTCGCGCATCTCATGCCGCTCTCCTGCGTCTGGGCGGGCCCGGCGAGTAACGCGCACTTCGTCGCGCCGCCGCTGTTCTACGCGCAAACCAGCGGATCGACGCCGTTCCGCGTGTCGAACCACGTTGGTGATGTCGGGCACATGCTCGTCGTCGGGCCAACGGGGGCGGGCAAGTCGGTGCTGCTGGCGCTCATCGCCCTGCAGTTCCGACGCTATGCGGGCGCGCAGATCTATATCTTCGACAAGGGCTATTCCGCACGCGCGGCGGTGCTCGCCATGGGCGGTGTCCATCATGCGCTCGGCGTTGAGGGCGACGATGCTCTGTCCTTCCAGCCGCTGCGCTCGATCCACCGGATGGCGGAACGCAGCTGGGCGGCCGAATGGCTCGAGGCCTTGCTTGCGCAGGAACGCGTGCTCGTCACGCCGGAGGAGAAGGACGCCTTATGGTCGGCGCTGGGAAGTCTAGCCTCGGCACCGCCGCAGGAGCGGACCCTGACCGGGCTTGCCATGCTGCTCCAGTCGAAGGCGCTGCGCACGGCACTGTCCGCCTATACGCTTGAAGGGCCGTACGGCCGCCTCCTGGACGCGGCCGAGCAAAATCTCGCGCTCGCCGATTTGCAGTGCTTCGAGACCGAGGCGCTGATGGGGCAGGCGGGCGTGGTCGCTCCCGTGCTCACCTATCTCTTCCACCGGCTCGAGGAGCAGTTCAACGGAAAGCCCACGCTGCTGGTCCTCGACGAAGCCTGGATATTCCTCGACCATCCGCTCTTCGCCGCGCGGATCCGCGAATGGCTCAAGACGCTGCGCAAGAAGAATGTCTCAGTGCTGTTCGCGACGCAGAGTCTGGCCGACATCGCCGACAGCGCGATCGCGCCCGCGATCATCGAAAGCTGCCCGCAGCGGATTTTCCTGCCCAACGACCAGGCGACCGAGCCTCAGTCCCGCGCCGCCTACGCCCGGTTCGGGCTGAACGAGCGCCAGGTTGAGCTGATCTCCCGCGCGACGCCCAAGAGGCATTATTATCTTCAGTCCGCCCGCGGCAACCGGCTGTTCGAACTCGGTCTCGGCCCGGTCGCGCTGGCATTGTGCGGCGCTTCCGATCCGGCCAGCCAGAAACGCATCGACGCCCTGCTGGCCGAAGGCGGCACTGGAGATTTCGCGGCCCGATATCTCGCATCGGTGGGCCACGACTGGGCGGCCGCCGCCCTGACCGAATTCCCGACCCCCTACCGACCAACACCCCCGGCACAGGAGCCACAGGTATGATCACGTCCTTCCCGGACCGCAAAACCTTCGTCACCACGCTGCTCGGACTCGCCGCGGCAGGTTCGTTCGGTATGGC
>Ga0247762_1000514_pt1 | contig 10728 bp, 15 predicted proteins | sample UWRJL081202R4_FD_181016 | JGI IMG/M metagenome (GOLD analysis project Ga0247762, IMG submission 181016) | Plant litter microbial communities from Arlington Agricultural Research Station in Wisconsin, United States - UWRJ-L081-202R-4 | ecosystem: Environmental > Terrestrial > Plant litter >...
GCGACAAGTTTTGAAACTGAAGAGAAATCCGCCAGCTGGCTCCTCTGCGGGCTAGAGTAAGAATAGAGAAGAGATGTCACAGCATTTCTTGCGTGGGGGGAGTTCTGCTTGTGGAGTTGCTTGGTTCAGCCTCTACGGACAAATGCGAATGGACAAGCGAGTGTATGCTCGGCTAGGCAAGGGGCGGAATGCGGAGCGCGGAGCGGAGAAGCTTGGCTGGTACTTTGACCACCACGTGCGGCTTCACGGCATACGCGCTTGAAGTGATAAAAAAATGCGAGAAGTAGGCAACTGTCAATTTTTGTATATTATTTCCGTTGTGAAGACATCAGATGAACTAACGATCATATTTTGGTGCCTTCCCTGTCGTTGATGGGCTCAAATTCTCCACTTCGTCAATGATAGACTGTGACAAAGTGCTGGATGAGACAATGCAGCAGGAACAAGCCACAATGGCATTAGAAATACAAACACTTGCGGTGGATAGCACGGAATCAGGCCTTCTAAAGCGCATTCTTGCATCGCAGGATTTCTCAATACTAGCTCTGACAGCTCTGATAGCTCAAGCAACTCTAGTAGGCGTCTAACCAACGTTTTAAATCTTTCCTTAGTAACCATTATCCTATAAATGCAATAAAAACTAAAAGAACATATAGAGATTCATCAAATCATCCAGCCAAATTGCAACATAAATATCACACCTGCTCCAACTTACACGACACCTTCTCGCCTCACCCGCTGCTCATGTTCTATAATGGCCTGGGCAGTTTGCTTTGGCAACAACAATCTCTTAAACCCTAGCCATGGTGTGTTCACGGGACTCTCTCCCGTATATATGCAACTGTCATAAAGGAAGCCACCGAACAGGCAGCCGAGGAATGGTATAACCATCGGTATCCAAAAGTAGTAGCCACCCGAAGACCACACTTCGTGCCCATATCCAAGCATGTATGAGAAGAGGCGAGGACCGAAGTCTCGGGCAAGGTTAATCGCATAACTATTGAACGGTTAGCGGGTCATACATTGAGCTAAGGAACATAGACTGACCCAGTTTCCCAGCCAAAGCACGCGCCGATGCCGAAAATAAGGAAAAACAGACTGAGTGGGAACCAATTCCCGCCGCCCTAGAGGGTGTTAGTGCTCTAGTTTTCAAGAAGACTTAGATGAAATTCATACTTTACTGCTACCATTGTTTGAATCGTCCTTCAGGGCGAGAATAACGAACATGAGGAGGGTACTGGCGATAAACTCGCTAAAAACCTGGCTCGTCTTGCTTAAGAAGGGAGCGGGATAGGTTGCAAAGATACCAGCGGTAGCATTTTGTGCAGGGGGGACTGTTCTCAGGCCATATCCTCCCTCGAACTGGTTGATTGCATTGATGTAGTTCGCGTACACTACTCCGCTTGCACAGAAACCGCCCAGCAGCTGCGCAATAAAGAACATTGGAAATCGTCGCCATGGAAGTTTTCGGTATACGCAATTCGCAAAGGTCACTGCTGGATTTAGATACGCCCCGGAATCGCCTGCAACATGGACTCCCAGCATGATCCCTATACCCCAGCTGCGCTTGTCGTTAGCATTACCCGGATTTTATTTGGCCTAGGCGGGAGCAGTCAGAGCCTTACCCCCAAGAGATAGACTGATAATCTCCAAAGCCGTTCCCTCCTGGCGCACCGTTTAGTCCTTTGCTAAGCAGAACCTGGGCCACACTGCCGTTTCCAAAGGCCACAAGGATAAAAGTGCCAAAGAACTCGGCCAAGGGCTCTCTTAGAACCAGCCTGATCCTGCTCCAGAGCAAGTTTTGGTGAGGCGCGAGGTCATGTTGCCTATCTATTGGAGCAGTTGGGTGAAGTCCGATCCGTTGACGCATTCGTTGCACTTTCACGGATGCGCCATCACTACGGTCAAGTTCTGCTTCAGGTACCTGTTCGTGAGAATGCCGGTCATCTGTCCGGTCGCGGAACTGGTTACGGTTCCCAATCTCAAACGAGTCCTTTTCGGTTTGCATTTCTGCAGGGCCACGGCTCGCAAGGGTCGGACAGTGGGGAATGTGCAAATGAGACGGCTCAGAACGTCTACGAGGCTATGCAGGGTATGTAGGTAAAAATAATTTAACAGGACTAAACGGCTTTTGGATGTAGTTATAGCAATGAAAAGAGCATGCGTAAACTCCGCAGTGACTGCGGCTACAAGGCCAAGAAGATGGTGAAGGAACAAACACAAAGACTATTTACCGATGCTTCCCGCACAGAGAAATATAAGATCCGCAAAATGAGGGGGTGCACGGGCTTTCCGCAAAAAGTGACAGCCTCTGATGCTATGACGCAGCGGCTCTAGGGCGTGTGGACGAATTAGGCAATGCACATCACCTCTCGTGACAAGGTGCATGAGCGCACACCCTCTTTCTGGACAGGCAAAGAGACGAGCACGTCCCCTTTCGCAGATTCTGCACTCTCCATCACCCCAAGAAGTCGATGAATTGATGTGCCAGCGCGTCTGAATCGTCGGACACTGCATCGCATATCTGATAGTCCAGCTGCGGCTGCGGAAAGGGATGACGACGGTGGAGTAGGCGCTCGCCGCAAACGCACAGGCGCCGTGGTGCCCGGGCGTATGCTGACCCACCGCACTGACAGCCGATTGCTCGGCGGGCTGGTTGGTCGATCGAGGGCTTTGCTTCATCGCCGAGCCCCTGGACAAACACCACCTCCCGCGCGTTACACGAAAACCTCTCTGCAAAGAGTTAGGCGTCAAGCCACCACACGGCAATGATTAGGACTCTCAACCGCAAAGCGCGGCCTGGTCCTAGTGCTAAGAGCGAGAATCAAACTCAGTATGGAAACACAAGCAAATCCTAGGTGACGTGGTTCCAGTTCTGGCGAACTCCACGCCCGCCCTCTACGCGCGAGGTGTTACCGCTGATGGGCAGAGTTGCTGCCGTGTGTGTAGCGTGCCTGCGATAGGGACACGAACTGACCGAGGCTTTCACCGACGTGCATGTTGCTGCTGGTTTCTATGGGTCCTGACGAGTCAGCGCAATGCGCACATCTACCTTGGCTATAGGCGGGGGAACGCCCGGGCCGATAATAGGGACGATTTTCCCTTCTCAATCACAGATCCCGCATACCTACAATCAGAGGCTCAGAAACGGCCTCCGTAACCGTTACGTGCAATATACCCTCGCAGAGAACTTCTTTCTCATACTACGATAGACAATATATAAAATATGTATCAAACTTTAATCGATGAGATTTTTTATTTTGTTTTAAAGAAGCTGTCTGAGATAGCATAGCATTTAGATTGTGATATTCGAATAGCAGTGCTTGGTCTGGGTATCATGAGTAGCCACTTTATGCCTTAGCCTTCAGGCCGGCAATCCTCTTCGCTGTTCCAGCTACGATACTTTGTTCGTCAAACACGGCAGTAACATTCTTGTTCTCATGAATTGTAGCGGCCCACTTTGCGAAGTTGGGCAATCCGTCAAGTCCCGTCTTGAGAGAGGCAGGAAGTAATCCGCCGCGTTGGAAAGCATACCATCGCAAAACGAAGGGGGCTGCGTTGACCTGCAAAGAGTACAGATTAGCAAAATTCCAAAGAGTAGAGGAACCCAAGTTGTTATTGAAAGAATCATACCTCAGCCAGAGTCAAGCTCTTGCTTCCAGCAAAATAAGGCGAAGCGTCCGCGAGCAGTGGCTCAATCTCTTTCTTAACCGCCGCGATCCAATCCTGGACCTTTGCCTCCTTCTCCTCATCCGAATCAGCACGTAGAGCCTGGAACCAGAGCGATCCGACCTTGGTATTCCAAGTGTCGATGAAGAAGTTGATGCGGGCGCGAGCGAGAGCAGCCTCAGGGCCACCGTTGAGAGGCGGGAGCAAGCTTGACGGGTGCGCCTCGGCAAGGAACTGCGCAACGATGGCCGATTCGGTGAGGATTTGGTCCTGGATAGCACCGTTGGAATACTTTATCGAGGGCACAAGGCCACGCTGGTCGAGGGTTAGCGGTAAAGAACTGTTAGGTGTACAAGCCGGTAATTGAGACAGTACATACAGGATTGACCTCAAGATACCATGGGTCGCGTGGCCGCTCCAGATCAATGATCACCTCCTCATATGGTAGACCGAGCTCCGCGAGAGTGATGTGAGCGCGTTGGGCATACGGGCATCGGTGGTTAGTGTAGAGGGTGATCTTTGGGGGGGCAGCGGTGCCATTGGTTGCTGCCATTTTGTCTGTGTGGTCTTTAGATCTGCGGAGGTAAAGCTGAGGGAAGAATTGGTTCTTCTGGTTGACTAGCTGAGCTGGGCATTGCCGGCATGTTTATAGCGTGTCTAACGTGCTGGCGAGCCATGGGATCCATCATGATTTCTAAGCACGCGGGCAAATGATACGCGAACTCCGAAGAGTATCTAGGACTATTGCACCACTGTTGCATTCAATGGCAAAGATGCAAGAGAGAGCCTACCCTGCCGCTGGCGGCGCGGGGTAGTGCGGCACCCTGTGCGATTGGGCGATGGAGCTTGCGCCCATGCTTGACTGATTGCGGCGCAAGCTCCTCCCGGAGAGCGGCCCTGCCGAATTGCCGGTACGCGTCAAATGTGGCTGGCCGCCTTGCTGCTCTTGTCCGCTTAAGTCCGCTCAAAATTCGCTTCTCTGTCATGGGGAACGCGAGACGCGCTGAAGTCGGGAGTTTATGTTGTCCGGACTCCCCGCGTTTGGTCCGGCAGGGATACTAGTAGGCAGCACGCGTTGCAGGCCACACACTGCTGGAGCCGCATCCTGGCGCCGCCTCAAGCCACTCCACTAGCAGTGTGAAGTTGGAGGCGTCGGCCTTCTCAACTCTCATCCCTCTTTTCCCTGAAACAGTCGAATCCGGCCAGATACAGGCACAGGCAGCGATGAACTCTAGCTCTGGAGTCGCAAATTTCTGAAAGCGGTTGTTGCGATAAGCGCACCCTTTTCATCGATTCACATGATGCATCGGCATCTGGTGGGCGTCTAACGTAGGATCTGGAGCCTAATCAGCTGTGAACACCTGGAGCAGGGGATCTGATAACTATGAGCAGGTTATGACAAGAACCTACGATATTTATAGCGGATTATTGTAAGCTCCGAAGAGATCTCCACGGCAAATGAGGCCGTGGCAATCAGCAAATGCGCGTAGTTTCTTAAAGTAGGCTGCTACGGACTCACGAGCCGCAAGGCAGGTAGCAAGGCTATCGTGGAGGACTGCGAGAAATATGGTGACGACGACACGTAGGCTTGGTCTGAAGGAAAGCCTTACTCAGTTCTGAGAGATATGGACATACTTCCACAAAAGCAATCGATTTTATCAAGCTTCCCTAGGTTTTACGAGCAATACATTTTCAGAAAAAATAAGCCTTCCTTCAATCCTCACTAGTCCCCTATATCCCTCTTCTTATACGCTCAAAGTCCTCATCCGCTTAGCCGGACGACCAGTTACACTCAACTGCATCAATAGATATGCCGCCCGAAGATCTTGGGCTCTACATACAGAAGCTTGAGGCTCCGAACGCGCAGATTTGGCCGGCGTGGCATAACCCGGTGTCGGTGAAGCACTTTGCTTCTGAGCTCTTCCATCCTCCATCTCAGCATGAGTACGTTTAGGCATGGTCAGATGCTCAAATTGAAGGTCCTTTGGCACAGAGGAGAGACCAGGTGTAGGCGAGCAAAGCAGCTGCAGGCTGCTGACGCAGGTTCGAGGCGATCGGTTTCGATTGATTGTTGCCCAGGACTGGCTCGTCGGGGATATCTCTGGTGAGCACCGATACATCTCATTCTCGTCGGCATCCGTGTAATAGTCGCTTTCGATCTCTGGTGTGATCGGGCCTACACGAGGCCGAAGAACTCTCGTTTGCCACGCTGGGAGTACGTAGTTATGCGGGATGGTCGTCGGGCTTACAGGGCGCATCAGTGGTGTGCTTCTGGGAGTAGTATAGTTTACAACGTCCTTGCTCATTCGCAGCCAGCTTCTGGTCTCTTTTGTACAAGCGTGTACTATCTCCTGACTGATCTTAAAGTCGGCGAAGGAAGGACTGTCGGGAGGAATACACATCTCTAGAAAGTCTTTGCCGAACATGGGTACTAGTAGATGACGGATGTCCCAACAGAAGGTGGCGGCGACAGCCTTCGCGGCGTCGAATGGCATCCAGTATCCTTCGCGTTTGTCAGTTAAACCACAATGACCGGCTTCCGTAAATAGGCTCACCTTGAGCAGACAGCGCTCCGCCAGTGATGCTGTGACTGATGTCCCTGAGTCCAGGGTTTAAACTAAGGACTTTGGCTGGAGTAGTCTTTAAGATGTAAGTATTGGCCTATTAGCTTATTGGCCTCGCTGACCTTTGGATACTTGAGACACTTGAACCAAGCAGTCATCCGCACTAGTCCGATGTTATAGTCCCACATGGCATGATGCTCTTTAGACTCTCCGGGTATCTTAAAGGAGTACTGAAAAGCTATTTGGAGATCATTAGCATTGACTTCACTAGATGGTAACATCACGAACCTTCAAAACCTTCACGACCGGTTTTCGCTGAGAAGTCTTTCTTATCGCTGTTATAAGGGATGTGGCGGACATGCTCCCCGATCTCACCTAACGGAAAGACCTGGTATTTCCGCAACTCTCTAAGAAGCGATTCCTCATCACTGTTTTCGTATGCTGGATACCTGACTTCACCTTTTGGTTTTCCTTTGATGTAGACTGGAGCGTCCTTCGGTACCTTATCCCTTCTTAAGACAGGTATTGGAGGAGAGTAAGCACAGGGAGTGGCTACGGGTGTGTCTGTGGGTGACGATCTTGAACCGGGCCCTTCCTTGGTGGTTGAACGGTCGGAGACTGAAGGATTTAGCAGTGATTGGATCTTCATCGTTCCGAGGTTGACCGTCTTTTATGGATAGCACTAAATCGGACCGAAAACCTTGCCACCAAACAGACGCTGCAGATAGGATTGAGAATACGAGCAACAGCCGAGCAAGCAGCCTGAGTCTGTGTGACCTCGAAGTTGAACTTTTCTCAGAGCAGTGCCGGAAAGAGTAAAGAAAGAGGAGTTCACTTATTCGTTTCGAAAGTAGAACGCTTATACAACAGGCTGGTTACAGTATCGAAACCGTAGAGTGCTGCATTCCTTCAGGTATGCCAGCGCAACTCAGAGGTACTTCTGGTGCTTTGCTGTCAAAAAACGCAGCCTTCAGTTCGGCACGGTCAAGGCCGTGTGGTGCGGGTGTATCCCAACGGCTGCGCATAAGCTAGTGACAGACTCGCAGAAGTGGACCACAGGTGTGTTTCGGGTACAATGTTAGGATAAACCCCCTTCTGTTTGTCTCTGGGTCTTGCCAGGAGCTGGGTTCAGCACTAGCAAGAGCTTTGATCGCCAAAGCAACTCGAAATCCGAGCAAAAAGGAAAACGGACCAGTCGCGTGCCGGACGGTAGATACTAAGGGGAACTTGACCTTGCGGATTGGTACAGTGAAGTACAAACCCAGAAATCCGTCAGCCGGCTTGCTTTGAAATATGAGCTTCCCGTGGATATCACAGTAGCTGTTTGGCGGTGTGGGATCAGAGGGTTATTGGTTGACTATGATCCTGTACTCTGGGACGTTTAGCCGTCACCACCAGTGCGGCCGACAAGGCTTGTACTTGTCTAGGCACAACTGCGCAAGTTGCGCAGATTGGATTTTGAATGTAAGTTTTTCGAATCGTGGATATCCTGCTTCCTACCCGTCAAGGCCCGTCGGTAACTTAGATTTTAAGTCATCTACCTGAATTTGTTAAGAAAGGATTAGTATGTTTAGTCGACAGGTTGGTGGCATGAATACCGCTGCGCACATGTATGTGAGTGAGGCAGTATTGGAAGAGCACAGAGCTTAAGGAGAGCAGCACAAAGCAGACCCTTCGCAGGAGACTTTTGTCATCGAGGACGTGAGTTCCACTGCGCACTTCACTTTTCCCGCAGCCAAATAATGCACGACCCATGTATGAGACAATCCATCAAAGAAACGCTAGGCTGGTGCGCCAGCACCCGGCCGCACGTGCATACGACTGAGTGGATCAGTCAAGCAATTCAGTAGGTTTGCCGTCAGTTGCTCACCCAGTGAGGTCCGTGATAACAGCCATGTACTTTCCGCTTGCAATGCCCAGTGTCGCAACTGCCGTGCAACCCAAACTGCGGGAGACACTACCATCCTACCTACGTGTTCTCACTCGCTATATATAGCCTACGTCTTGCCCGTGGAATATTTGTGTTTAATAGTAATGTACTCTCAAGTATGGATGCGCGAAAGTCTTCACCAGAGCCAGCCTCCATATCCAAGCAGGGGAGCTTGCTAGCCCTTCGCGGCCGGGTGGCTGCAGGACGGAGGGTAAGACGAGGAAGCTTCCGAGACAAACGTGAATGGATCAACTGGCCAGGTCTGAGGGCGCCCCGGATAGCTGCGTTTGAGCTCTTTTATGACACGACGGAAGGGTCGGCAGATGATTGCAGGCAGAAATGCGCGTTCTCCTCTCAACTGATAGACTCGAGTCTGTCCTGATGGCTTCTAATCCAATCTTGTCACTTCAGCACATATGGTCTTAAATCATAATCATAAAAGCATCATATTATGAAAAGCATCGGTCCCCTTTTTACAGTTTATTTTGATCTTAGTGTGGCAAATCTTTATTACACGAGCACTCATTTACCAGCGGTAGGCCGCTCCCCGCCGTCACTGAACAAAGAAACCCGACGCATTCCAATTGAAAATGCTTCATGCACACCGCTGCCTCACCCAGATTACCTTTCTCTGGAAGAAGAGGCGGTGACGTTTATTTCGTTTCATTCGCTGGTTCATTTGCATGGTGGAGAGCTTTATGCTTGTGCCCGGAGCCAGAATGATCACCACCTTCAACAACGCTAAGTGTTCAACCCTGCCTTAAACAGCCATATCTTCGGGATTTACAGAGAGTATGGTTATTTTTTCTTCCCAGAGAGGTTGCAACTTGACAGAAGTGTCGTATCTAAGGTTTGGATCGGTTAATTTGAACAAATATTGAGAGCAAATATGAGGAAAAGGTTGGCACTTGTTCGCATAAAAGGGCTGTCCACAAGTAATAGCATATAATGACTAGATTTTAAAACACTACTTGCCCCTGGAATGATTCTTTCTCCCTGTTTGTGGGACATTATGCCTCCTACATTTACGGTACAATGATATGTCACTTATCCCTCCCTCCTTGAGCCTACCATACATGTCTAGCCTCATTAGCCCTAGGAGGACTGGAGCCGCTCTAATAACGACGAAGAATACAGTTCGGGGCTCTATTTTATTTTATTTTTTAATTTCTTGTAGGACGAGCTCGGCAGGGAGATCTCTGCCACTGTACTCCAAAATCTGACAGGATGGTTGCGCAAAAGCGGCTGGGGGCTTGGTCGCAGTTCACTTGCCATTCGATCGGGTCTAATATCTGCTTAAGCAGCACCTTTCAGCCATAACCACGCGGCTGTAACAGTTTCTCATACAGTAGAGGCTTTGCGGGAGTTTCGCCAAACGCCGTTATCACGCAGCAAGCCACCCAACCAAGCATCTACCGTTGTGTTACTGTTTTGTCACGGGTACACGGCTGCCTCGACGGCGAATTGATGCCATGTGTGTAACCTTCAACCCCGCGTAATAGAGGTAGATCTAGGTGTTCAATCTCGACCCTTTTATTCTCGAAGTGAAAGAAAAGCTCACTCATGTGCCTCTGATTAATAACTTGGCTGGAAAGATCGCCGGTGGTATTGATACAGGCACAAATAGGTTGAGTAGATCTACTATATGGGAGTTTGAGTGATCACGGATAATGGGCAGTCACACCTTGGGGATTCAAGTTGAATACTGAGTCCGTCTTCATCATTTGTGACACCGATTGCTCGCTCACTCGTTTTTAAAGAACATGACAATGTTTCACAAATGCCACGCTGTCTAGTGCTAGCCACGTGGAAATCCCGTCAAGATCATAAAAACAGATTCGGCGCATAGATCTCCATTCAGCATCTCTACCGTTATTCACAACCAAGATCTCTTTGTATGCATACGTGGCGACTCTTTGTACACTGAGCAGTGAGCGCAAATGCTAGCACAAAATTGTTCAAGGATGCACAGATATTTCGTCATATTTAGTACAAGCAGCTATGGGAAGTGACCACTACCCTCAAACTCCAGTAACCCGATTCCATTGCAGCCGTTACCAGCATTCATACACCCAAAAACCACTGGATTTTCATGAAATTTACAAGGAAACAGAATATTCAAATTGGTGGAGTGCCTCCATCTGTCCTGACAATGGACTATAAGAAAGGAAAATTTCCTAGTCGCTATCATCATCAACTTCAAAGCTGTCCTCTTCGCTTTGCTCACTATCCTCCTCGCTTTCTACATATTTTGACTTGGTTGCTGCAGCCCGACGACTCGGGCGAGCAACTGGAGCCGGTGAATCGGCCTCGTCGCTGAGGAGATCGTTGATCATACTGTCATCTTCAACGACCTTTTTCTTGGGAGCAGGCTTTGCAGCAGGCTTTGCAACAGGCTTTGCCGCAGGTGGTTTGACTTGTTTAGGTGGTGCCGCGCTAACTTTCTTTGCTAGCGCAGGTTTTGCTACTGCAGCACTAGGCTTTGGCGCCGAGGCTTTAAGAGCTGATGTTGCCTTTAGAGCTATCGGTTTGATACCATTTGTTTTGGAGGCTGTAGCTTTGGAA
>Ga0247762_1000515_pt1 | contig 10691 bp, 8 predicted proteins | sample UWRJL081202R4_FD_181016 | JGI IMG/M metagenome (GOLD analysis project Ga0247762, IMG submission 181016) | Plant litter microbial communities from Arlington Agricultural Research Station in Wisconsin, United States - UWRJ-L081-202R-4 | ecosystem: Environmental > Terrestrial > Plant litter >...
GCGACGATCGTCCCGTTTTGATCGATCCACCACCCAAGGAAGGATGATGTCTAGGACGTTGCGCTTTCGACGGAGAGGATAGAGGGCGTGTAGGAGAGGGAGTGTGTGCTACTGGTTCTGCAAAAACATCTGTTAGCCTTGCTCCGTCTCTGTAAACGCCCAATTTCAGGCTCCACAATCCGTCAATCCGCGTTGCGAGAAGGACCCACCGTACAGAGTAGCAACCACCGCCTCAGACAGGACTGATGCACGCCGTACCTGCAGTCCCCCAACGTTCCCTTGCACAAGCGGCGCCTCTCGCACTGCAGGAACGAGAAGGGAAGACTCGGTGGGCGTGGCTGCAGCCGGGGACACACAGGGTGGTGAGCAGCAGCAGCAGTTTTGACTGTGGTGTGTTTATATCTTGGCCCCCCCGGGTGCGCGCGTGCGTGTGTCTGTGTATGTGTATGTGTGTGTGTGGCCGTGTCTCTGCGCGCGATGGAAACAACCCTCACAGGCTAATAATCCGGTCGTCCCAGCGCACGGATGGGCTTATGCGAACGACGAGCTAGTCATAGAGGCACGCTGCCCGTTCGGCGGTTTGTGCGTTTCAAGTTGTCAGCCCAGACGGTGGCAGAGCAGGAACACACCGCGAGCGCCAAAGGGCGGAGGGGCAGTCTACTAAAACGACTATCCCCTTGCGTGAGCGCCACGATGGATCTGGCTGGGCCTACGCCGCTCAACAAGAGCCGGAGGGGACTGTTTACTATAGAGGTCGCCGGTCGCGCGATCCGCCCTGTGACTTGCACTGGCTGGACGTTAGGCGAGCAATTGGCGGTGTTGTGTTGTTTTGTGAGCTACGCTCGGGCGTCGGAGTAGCGGTCGCCATGGCAAAGGATTGGCTGGCAGCGACCATACAAGGCGTTACCGTTTTATGCATCCATACCACCACACCACACCACTACATAACATGACGACGGAGGACCGCTTCATCTCCTTGTGCTAGCAAACCCCGTCCCACACCCCCGGACAGACCCAGCAATGCTCTCTGCGCCACCGCACGCCATTTCACACCCTGCCCGCAATGGAACCACGCACTCCCTCGTGGGTTGAGGTTGGCTTATCACTAGCTTGCCGCACAGATGAATCTCATCCATGAACCAGTTCAGCGAAATCCGTAGATCAAGCACCAATACTGCTGCCCTTAAAATTCCAATATAGAAGCTATGACTAGCCCACGCAACATGGATATCATGCAAATTACTTATAAATGCTTCCGTGACGGCCCAACGACAATAAGAAAAACCCAAAGAAAACGCCAAACGTAACCGCCATCCGCCCAATGCTGCTGCCAAGAGGAAAGATGCTACCCGTGTCCGTCCCAAGTAACTCCAATAAAACAAAAAAAAAGATGTCCCGATACAGACTGTTAACCCGTTCTCATCTCCTATGTTTCCCAGATTTCTTTGTGGTTGGTGTTTCCACATAGACTATATCCTCATACTCTTCTTCCTCGACAGGTGCTGGAGTCGCTCTTTCTCTCCCCTCCCTCCGCTTTCTTCTCTTCACGCCTATATTGCTAGCACTGTCATCTGGTGCCAGACTCAAGATGCTCTGTCCATCATCCCATCCGCCATCCTCGTCGTCCCACGCTCCAAGATTGCTGGAGGGAGTGCCGAGTCGGGCTTCCACTAGGTAGTCGCCTCCCCTGCGAATTTGTGCTGCCATAGCAAGACCAGCAGCCCGCTCCTGCATGGTACGGCGAACCTGTTCGGCCTGTGTGTGTAGAGCTTCAAAGGCGTCCTCGAGTGCTTCCATGCCCAGAAAGATCTCTCGCTCTACTTCCGCAAGTACCGCCATTTCTGTATCCTCGTCCATTTGCACCGGAGCACCAAAGCCACCAGTGGCTGGTGTCATGGAACGGAACGGGGTAGCACTGGCTCGGCCTCCCCCAAATGGTGTCATCATCCTCTGGGCAGGCGTAGGCCCTCTCGAAATTCCTCCCAACGGAATGGGTGCAGCAATCTCGCCCGGAGGGAGGCCAGGTTCAGCACCACTCCAGAGAAATCCGTCAAAGCGACCAGAGACTAGGATGTCCCATTCGCCCTCGCTTACAGCGGCAAGGGTTACAAGCATGCCATGCAGTTGGGGATTTTTAAGGAGATAGAGAGTACTCTCAGCTTCACGCGGCGGTTTAAGCAATCGATATAGACGCTGGATTGCCTGGCTCGTTTTACTCAGTAACTCTGGTTTTGGTTGGTTTAGCGGCGTGGGAGCTCTGGACACTGGCAGTGCAGACATGCCGTGGAGCAGGGCAGTGAAGAGGGGTCGTTGCTCCGGCTCTAGGTAGGTTAGGATGGCAAATGTTAATGTTTCATCGTCAACATCCTGAGGAGGACTGGACGGCATCTCAGGCTGACTTGCAAGCCATGCCTGAACCGATCTCTGGGTCTTTTTGCTCTGGCGAACATAGTGCTCGCGATACTCTTCCGGTACATCGATATCCAACTTCTGCATCGGCGTCTCCAGATTGCTGGCTGAGATACCCAAACCAGGTCCATCTGTGGACATCACGAACGGAGGCCACGGTGGAAGTTCACGCCGGCCAGAAACATATTCCAGAATCTCACCCCAACTCACCCCAGCCGACTCTTCAGATGATTGGTAGTTCTCATTACTTCGACAGATGATGCAATGACAAAACTCGGACGAAATGTTACGGGCGAAAACAGCCTCCAGGCGGTCTAGAAGGCGGCGAGCAACAGACCTGTAGCCTGTAGCCACTGCAACCGAGCCTTTCTTCTCCATGACTTGTTTATAATCGTCGAGCACCTGCTGTAATGGTGCAAAGATGGCGGCTGCGCCGGTACTTGCTGACGACGCAGGCAAGGGCGATGCGTATTGTTGAAATTGTGCTACTGGGCCAGCATTAGGTATTGCAGCAGCCAAAAAGTTCCGAGGAACTGGCCGCTGAAGGCCTCCATTCTGCAATAGATAGTCTACACGGGGCGGATCGGTGCTTCCTTGCATCATTGGAGGAGGAGGCGGTGGTGGCGGTGGCGGCGGCGGTGGAGGAGGAGGATGGGGACCAGCCAAATGAGGCGGTACTGACGCTGAGAATGACGAGAATGCCGATGGTGCACGGAAGGGTCCATCTACGTAGGCATCGGTAACATAGAAATCGTCTGTTTTGCGAGGAGGCACTTCGACTACATGGTCATGAATTGTTGGCGTCCTGGGCGACGAATCCACCACAGAAGAACCAGAATTTGTGACCACTGCCACCGCGGGAGCTGGTGTCCTGCGAGCCATCACATCGGGAAGCGCTACAGTAGCATCCGAGTCTGTTGTTGACTGTGTCACTGTAGATGACTTCTGTGAAAACCCCATCGCTGATCCTCCGGCTGGCGGGTACGGGCTAGGACCGACAGTGGAAGCTCCTCTGACCGAAACCTTTCTCCTGGATGCATCGGACATCTTTGATGCGGGTGTTGATGACCTACTTTCAAAGTTGAGCTCATCTTCAACTTTGGCTGCATGCCTAATGCTAGATCTCGATCTTGCCGTCCTAGGCCCTATGCTGCTGCGAGATGTGCCATCCCTCATTCCACTATCTGTGTCCGCTCTTCTCCTCATGCTGTTTGCACTCGCAGCTCTTCTGAGATCCGTATCAACGCTTGTTAAAGGCGGACTGGGCGGTGGGGCTGCAGCTGCCGCTGCGGGCGGTACGGGGTGCGGCTCGACCGACTTGGATGCATCGCCGCCGAGGTCGGTGGGATCTGGCGTGTATAGAGATATCCTTGGGTTGCTGGTGCTCTCTCGAACAATCACTTCCCGGCTGTGTGCCTTTGAATGAGGAGGATATGCTAGGCTGGACTGCGAGGCGTTGTTGGGCGATGCTGTCGATGCCCGTCGAGTCATCTCGGGAATACTGTCTGCCATTTTGCGGTTGGACGTGTGGGAGCCCGAGTATGACCTGTGCGGCCTACGTTCACGGCCACCGGTCCCTCTATCCTTATCGCGGGTTGAGGACGACGAGAGCTTGCGCGAGCTCCTCCGTGAAGAGCTGTGCCGCTCCCGATCCCTGTCCTTGTCTCGGCGGGCGCTGTCTGGGTCGCGGTCGCGATCTCGATCACGCTCTCGATCGCGCTCCCCCTCGAGGTTGTAATTCTTTTTGCGTCGTGGGCGAGTTTCAGATGTTCGAATGAACATTCTGGTTCGCGCGCCAGGGCATTAGATCCGCGGCCTCTGGTCGGGTGCTCGGGTGTCGCCCGCTATTCAGTGTGATCGAGGTGCAGGCGGAGCTGGTGAGCGCTTATGCAGCCTGGCAATTGGGCAGATGCGTTGCCGCGGCGAGGCCTCCTAGCGCCACCGCTAGAAAGCAATACTGATGCCTGATGAACAGAGCGGGACTCTTCGAGCCGTTGTAGGAGTGCTGCTGAAGGATTTGGTGGATGTGCAGATGAGTGTTTTGGGGTAAGAGACTCGGTCGAGGGGGAGAAGCTGGAGGACAACTGACGTGTCTCCGCATAAGAAGGGATTCGCCGCGACCGAGGCGCTTCGCACGCGCGCTTTGCTCGCTCCCACCACACGACATGCGGCTGCCACGAATTTTCCACCCTGCTGCACTCCCAGCGTCTAGCTCACGCCATCATTCAATATGCATAGTTCCACATCGGAGATGGCTTTCGGCGCCATCGAGAGCGCCACCAGATGCACAACATATTCTGCGAATTTGGAATAGACTAGATTATTATTTTTCAACTATTACGCTCTACCTAGGGTATCATGGAAATCACACACTCTTCTCTCATGTAGTCTTTGTTCCCCATCTCCCTTGCAAGCTGCTGTTTCTGAAAGAAGGGCACCGATAGTATCGCTAATTTAGATTAGAGCTCCACGCTGGTTTCGCGGTCGAATAGCTTCACGTGCGTCATATCGTCCGAAGGTGTGGCAGTGATGGGAAGAGGTTCGAGCATTGGAACATGGTCATCATCTGATGTGAGCCAGTCTTTTCTTGTTAGCCCCAATTCCCCCGAAGTCACCTCGCCTCTTTGGGCTTTCAAGAGTAGTTCTGGGGATGCAATCTCTTTATCGCCTGTAAACGGATTCCAGTTCCAGCCCTCCCTTAGCCACATCCACTTCAAGAATGCCTTTAGCTCTTTGTCTGTAGGGAGTACTCTCTGCCACTCAGGTGTAAATGCAGGGCAAGCACCTTTACCATTGAAGTCTTGTGCAAGCCCACGTAGTACATCTCGACAAAATACTCGCCAACTGTCGAATGCAAGAGGTCCACAGCCAGGTAGATGCCCAATTTCCCAGGCACCGTCCGTGATGCGGTCATTTGGAACAACTTCAGAACGCTTGAGACCTTTACCAGCACCCTTAAACGGATAGTGAAGCGTTCGAAACCTCTTACCTTCAGAGGGAGGATCTGCTATCCACGTTTTGGCAAATTTCATCATGGTCTCCGCCTTCTGGTTTTGTAGACCGAATGGTTTGATCATTGCTGCAATTTCTTCAACGTCCGCCTTAACGACATCTGTGGCAGTGGGATATTTCCGCATCATAGCAAGAAATATAGGGAAGGCTTCCTTACGAGCCTGACCAAAAAAATTTACTGCCATAAGTAGTTGGAACGGGTTGTCAGCAAGCTGCTCTTGCTTCAAACCAAACTCATGTGCGTCTAGTTGAGGAAACGAGGTGCTCGAAAGATTCTGTGAAGCTCGTAATGAAAGGTTGTGAACAGGTTGAAGATATATCGGGAAGTCCTGGCTTGCTTTACCGATTTGATCTCCTGGGCTTTTAAGAGCTAGCTTAGTTTGAGATCGTGTCTTTGGACTTCTGTAGGGCAGACTTTCCAGATGCTCCCGAGTCTGATGATTACTTGTCTTTCGTTCAACGGGTGGATCATGTCTTTCCTCTTTAATTTCTGCGGGCTCTGCCTCTGATTCACTGTTATCGGACCAGACACGTTCCACAAAAGTCACTGTAAACTTTTTCTCTGCTTTCACTTCACTGTGCGGCTCACTGGAAGAAGACTTAAGATGTGACGAATAAGCGTCTATGAAGTTATCGGCTGATGTAGGGGCAGTCTCTTCTTCGGACGAGATGGTTGTTGGCGCCTTCTTTTGCTTTCGTTGCTTCTTTGATGGATGTTCTGTGAAAGAGTCCTGGAAAACATATCTCTCAAGTTCTCCGTCGGTTTCCAACGCCATCGCATCCCATAGTTGCTGAATATCGGCTGCTGGTAAAGTCATGACAACCCGGCTAAACTCATCCTGTGTAAAACCACATGGCTGGTGAAAGTACCAAAGTTGATTGATAGCGTGCTTTGGTAGATCGACAGGTCTCAAGACTAAACCGCGAAGTTTGGAATGCGATTGAAATGCTTCATGTAACGACGTCAGTTGCTCAATTGTAAGCTTACCAAGCTCTTTATAGAAAGCAAGCTTGGGGAGAGAGCAAATGCGACGTCGACTTTCCTTCCATTGTGATTCTGAGGGTGAGTCGTTCTTCAAGCGGCATATGTAGTCTGCGACAAAGCGCCGCGGGATAGTGGCGCATAGGTCTAGGCAATCAGGGACATGCCAGGCAGCGTCGCCGCTGAGCTTTCGCTTGAAGGTAGAACGTAGCATTATAACCTCATCGAATGTTCGTCACATCTAGAATGAAGCGACTGTAAGCACGGTAAAACGAAGTCAGGGTGATGGGTAGATGTAGTGGTTATCCTCGAGCTGTCAGGTGGGCGGGGAGGTTAGCCGGGGACCCCACGCTAGGCACTCGGTTGGCGTTTCTACGCGCAGCGCCGACCACGCGACGATCGTATCGCAATGCATCCGCTTTGAGACAACAGGGAAGCCAAGGACAGTTTGGTAAGTCATCTTCTTATTCGTCACTTATACAACATTAATTTTTCTGGGTAAAGATCACTCTATCTTCGTACGCATAATTTCGATTGCACCATGAGACTGTGATAACCAAGCTGAGCGGCTTGACTCATTCTACTTCAATTATTCTCCCTTCGCGTTTTAGTTATGGTAGCAGTAGACGAACAGTGCGGGAAAACTCTGACCATTCGCTGATATCGGCAAGAGATTAGAGGATCTCACAAAGAGGGTAGAAACTAATCAGAGATTGCAAAGTCAAATATCTATTTTGCTGTTCAAAATGCATCAAAGTACGGCCGCTATTCGAAAGGAGCTACGATTGTTCTCCATCCATGCAAATCCCCCATGGCCACTTCACAAACCAAATAAAAAAATCCAGCATCCGTCCTGAGCACACCATCTCACTATCGTGATGGATCAGTGAATGGTTTTGACAAGGCAAAGCTGCTGCTGGAATAATATCCCCAAGACTCCAACCACTGGTCCAATCAACATAAGATGCCCATCGTTGAACCTTGCATGGTGATATGCAGCATACGATGCATTAATTAGTGTTCTTGTCTTTACCTAGGATCCCATTGAACCGCATGCTTTGCTATACATTTCCGCATTGAGGGAAATTACTACCTCACATGAAGTCATCCCTAAAAACGGTTAGCGGTCTTTGGCGTAGTAAAGGAGGAAATTTGCAGACTTACTCTCCCAGGCCATCATCATAAGTGCTTGTATCAGCCTTGTAGGATACATCCCGAGTTGCTACAAGGCTTGTCTTGGTCTTCGCTGCTTTAGTCTTCTTACCACCTTTTTCGGCGGCCTTCTCCTCCTTCATCTTCTCATTTGACAGGGTAGTAAGTCCACTAGCAATCTTCTTGATTTGATCACTCGGAATATCCTTGGCAAGTTGCTTCGTAAACTCCTGGAGGAAAAGTGTATATTGCGCCTTCTTTGAATTGGCAGCGATGAGAGGAACGAGAGTCTCGCGGAGTTTATGGAATTGGTCTTTGTTGGTCGGGTTGAAGAGGGGTAAGGCAGACAGGTTAATGGTGTTAGTTGGGTCGCTTCCGTCCTGGAGTGTAACAGGCTTTCCCGCGGAGCGGTTGCCACCAACACTTAGCCCTCCAAAGAGATCTTCCGCGTGCTTCAGGTCAGCCTCCTTCTCCGTATTCCGCAGCCTCTGCCTTTTCGCGGCCTCATCTTCGTCACTGCTCTCTTCCTCTTCATCTTCGGCCTGTCGTCGCCTTAAGTTTTCCTGCCTCTTCTCTTCTATACGTTGTGACTTTGTCTTGTGGTTTGCCTTCGCTTCTGCCTCGGCCTTGGCCTTTGCCTCTGCGGCTTTTTTCGCCTTCTCGCGCTCTACTTCGGAGTCCTCGGCGGCGTCCCACGAATCAAGAACCTATGGGATTGGGTTATTATGGGTCGCGTTGAGGGTTGCGATAACCACGTACTTCCTCTTCCTCTTCATCGGCAAACTTGCTCCGCCTTACGATAGCGGTAGGTGGGGGTGATGAAGGAGGGGAAGATTCTTCATCGCTGCTGGTCTCCTCTTCTTCATCTTCTGAGATGCATTATGTTAGCTGAGGAAACCTTGAGCGGAGATGGGAATTCGAGGCGCATCCGCAAGCGCAGAAAGTGGGGGAAGTCTGACTCAATACTCACCCCACTTAGACGGCGCCATTTTCTACACAAGCAGAGTAGAAGTAGAGGCTGGCTCAGTTAAAGGAGCTTATCAGTGCGCTTGGGTGATGTAAGAGGCAAACTACGGGCCGAGGGCGCGCTTTCTGGGGTGAAAAATGTGTGTGGGCGAAAGGTGGGAAGGAATGAAAGGATGGTGCCCTGCGACAAAACATGATTTACTGGTCCGAACCGAGGAGCGCGGCTCGATGCCCAACCCCGGCACCCAATAATCTAGCAAGCCTATTAAACCACCACACACGTGCAAGATATGGGGTTCAACAGTAATGTTGCCTCTTTGTAGATCAAGCGTTTCTAGAACAAGTCTACAGGGAGGCGTAGCTGCATACTGCACTTCTTATCCTTTGTTGGCGCCCATCACACATACTCAAGCTCTTGCCGGCGCGGGACCAATACCCTTTCGAGAATTCAGCTAGTCCGTTATCAACACCCAACACATGTGGGTTTAGGAGAAACTACAAAATATGTTGAACCTTACACCCTAAGTCCTCTCTCGTGGGAGAAGCTTTCTGTTCTGATTTCATGTCTTTCAATTCTATTCAAAGAGAGAAATGAGAAAGAAGACGACTCACATCGGAAGAGGCCAAAAATGCTTGCCACAGGAGGAATATATGTCAAGAATCTCGAATATGGATGTTTTCTACATCATTTAAACATGATTAAAGTCTCGCCAGACTCGCTACAACCACTCAGCTGCTCCTGTACGTCTTGTTCTTTTTTAACTCAATAGGCAAAAGGACCTGATTTGTCGTTCAAAATGCTGCAAAGTTGCCTCCAGGTATTAGGCAACCAAGAGAACAGAAAAAGAACCAAATTCAAAGGATGACGTGCATATCTGCTGAGGCCGGACTGCACGCAATGCAACTATGACCAAATGTCTGGGTCTTTGATGCTGTTCATTCTAGGCAACTGTGCAAGACGTAGGAGCGCAAAGAGTGGAATAAAACTCAAACACCTGAACAGTATATTCGGGGTTCTGAGACGCAAACAGGCCATGCCTATTATTAGGGTCTGGGGAAGGCTTAGCAATGGTTAGAACAGAGGCTCCCGTTTATTTTGGGAACCCACAGCCTTTTCCAAGGGCCAAGCTTTCTTTTGGGGGGATGACGTCGAAACTATCCCTCTACGTTAGGCCGGAGCTAGGCGAGCCGGAGGACACATTCACCCGTATAGAATTCTTAGACACCAAAGACTCCGAGACAGACGCAGGAAAGACTCGATTCCCGCATATTGACAGTCAGTCTTAGGCTACAGCCAAAAGCACATTACCTCCTGAAATTTAAACACGGCGCACGATGTGGCGCGCTACCAGCGGGGCTCATTGAGCACGCCTATGCACTGCAGGTGCGCTCGCATAGCAGGTTAAAAGCAGAGATTAATAGTTCAAGTCAGCCTCGCCGAGGGCGCGGAAATAACTGGTACAAGCCAGAGAGCAGGAAAAAACACCACACAAACAGAGTTCTGCTATGGATTCGATATGGCAGCTCGTACACATGCGCCACCCCATTCCTGGTACTCGAGTCGATCCTGACTTAGGCAAGGTTTAGGTACCCTAAAGTTGACAAAATATCCAATCAGACGGCACTTGCAATACAGCCTCAGAAGAGGATGATACGCCCGCAAATACGGCGGAGGGCTATTCGTGCGATCCCCAGCAGATGGCTTCATAGGGCGCGGCCTCAGAGCGAACGAGGTGAGTGGTGCCCCTGACTGGCCTAGAAGTTGGCCCGCTCGGCGGGGCCGGCACTAACGTGTTACAGGCGACAATAGGAGGATGGCGCACGCGCGTTGACCCGGGGGAGTGTGCCTGCGGTTCTCGCAGTTGACGAGGTGTGGCTATGCTGATCGGTGTAGTCCGCTGCAGTCGCGTGTGTAAAGAGAGTAAAATACCCAAGGGAAAGCAACACCAAGCCACTTATGGCGTAGCGCTACCCGTGTTAGGCTAGCGCCGTATGGTACTTGACCATTGCTACAACGTTTCGCTGCAAAATTGCTCCGTGCTGACCGTTGACTTCCTCCATAACCCACCCCCCTTCGATTTCCTGCCAACGCAAATGCTCAAGGAGAGATGCAAGGCTGTTACAGGAGCCGGCACACGAGCCCACCCCCGCTCGATTTTTGTTACCGTCT
>Ga0247762_1000516_pt1 | contig 10690 bp, 8 predicted proteins | sample UWRJL081202R4_FD_181016 | JGI IMG/M metagenome (GOLD analysis project Ga0247762, IMG submission 181016) | Plant litter microbial communities from Arlington Agricultural Research Station in Wisconsin, United States - UWRJ-L081-202R-4 | ecosystem: Environmental > Terrestrial > Plant litter >...
GACTCGGCGCGCGGGTCGTGGTCGTACTCGTGCAAGGTGTAGGTGATGCCCGCGGCCTTCGCGGCGCGCGTGGCGGGGGTCTCGCGTCCGGCCATCGGAGCGGAGCCTAGAGGTCGAGCACCGCGTGGCCCACGACGTGGACGACGCTCGTCTCCCCCAGCCGCGCCGCCCGCCGCGCCGGCGCGGGCGTGTGGCCGTGCAGGTGCAGCCGCGGCGCGACGCGCAGGTCGTAGTCGCGCAGCGCGTCGAAGCCCTCGTGCGCCCGGTCGGCGGGCTCCTCGTGCACGCCACGCGGCGGCGCGTGGGAGATGAGGACGTCGGCGTCCGGCAGCCGCCGCGCCAGCCGCGCCGCCTCCCGCTGCGTGTACTGCAGCGGCGTGCCGGGCGCGTACCGGACGCAGCCCTCGAAGCCGGCGAACGCGACGCCCTCCACCTCCGCGCGGCGCAGGTGCAGGTTGGTGGTGTTGGCCGCGTCGAGGTAGCGCCCGTCGTCGTGGTTGCCGTACACGCCCAGGACCGGCAGGCCGTCGTAGCGTCCGAGCGGGTCGAGCACGTCGGGCTCCAGGTCGCCCAGGGCGATCACGAGGTCCGGCGCGTGGGTCTCGACCAGCGCGCCCAGCGAGACGTACGGCGCGTCGTCGGCCAGGATCAGGAGGCGCACGCGGCGTCCACCGCCTCGGGCGCGACGAGCAGCCCCGCGGGGTGCTCGCCGGCGACCATCAGCGCCAGCGACCCGAACACCTGGTGCAGCGCGCCGAACGCCGCGCCCAGCGCCGGCCCGCCGTCCGGGAACTGCGACAGCCGGCACGACGGACCCTTCAGCGCCCGCAGCGCCCGCGCCAGCGCGACCAGCCGTCCCCACGCGCCCTCCATCGCGACCGCCCGCGTGCGGGACTTCTTGTAGGCCTCGAGCAGGGCGCGGTACCCGCCGGCCTGGTCGACGAGCTCGCCGCGCAGCGCCTCGGCGACCACCGCCGCCCGCGCCGGGTCGGCCGGCGCGGGCCGCAGCGCGTCCTGCGCGCCGTCGGCCCATGCCAGCACGTCGGGCGGCACCGCGCCCGACGTCCGCTGCAGCCACAGCAGGACCTGCGGGTCGGCGGTCCAGCGCGCGACGTCCTCCGCGTCCGGGATCAGCGGGTCGGCGCCGTCGTGGGCCAGCAGCGCCAGCCCCTCGTCCAACCCCTGCAGGTACTCCAGCCCGACGTCGGCCTGGGCCTCGAACGGCAGCGCCGCCCGCAGCGCGTCGCGCTCCTCGAACGCCAGCCGCTGCGCCGCCGCGTGCGCGCCGAGCAGCGGGACGATCCGCTCGCGCAGCGCCTCCTGGGTCATCCCGGAGCGCTCCTCCAGCAGCTCGGGCAGCATCCGCATCCCCGAGCAGCAGGCGGTCACGACGCGCGCGAGGGCGTCGAGGGCGACCTCGCGGGTGGTGGATGACCAGGCCTCCATTCCCAATGACCTGTTCCCCGGCCTGCGGGGTCGAAACGACGCGCGGACGTCAGATCCAGCCGCGCGCCGTCGCCTGGAGCACCGCCTGGGAGCGATCGGACACGCCGAGGCGCTGGTAGACCGCGTGGCAGTGGGAGCGCACGGTCGACGTCGACAGCCCCAGGTCGCGGGCGATCTCCTTGTAGACCTTGCCCTCCGCCAGCCCGCGCAGGACCTGCTCCTGCGCGCGCGTCAGCGGCGACGGCTCGGTCGCGCGGGGCGCCGCGTCGCCGCCCGCCTTGGAGAGGTCGAACATGACCGCGCGCAGCTGCTGGGGCGTGAGGCCGGCGGCCTGGGCGGCGTGCAGCAGCAGCGGCGGGTCGACCGGCCGCGCGTGCGCGTAGTGGGCGAGCATGTCGGCCAGGCGCAGCACCGCGGCGGCGTCCTCGGCGTGCTCGGCGTGATGGTCCTCGACCATCGCGGCCAGCGACTCGGGCAGCACCCAGCGGCGCAGCAGCAGGCCGCCGACGAGCGCGTGGTCGAAGCCGAGCGCGCGGCGCTCGGCGCGGGCGCGCGCGTCGGGCGTGTCGGCGTCGCCGTGGATCCCGTCCGGGTAGGCGGGGTTCATCTGCTCCAGCACGAGCTTGCCGACGTCGTGCAGCAGCGCGCCGACCATCAGCGTGTCGTGGTCGTCGCGGTCGGCGGTGCGGGCGATCAGCGACGTCGCGCGCTGGGTGGTCAGCGCGTGCAGGCGGACGTGCTCGGGCGGCTTGCTCCAGCCGACGACCTGCTGGAAGTAGTCGATGGACTTGATGTCGGAGACGACGTCGGCGAGGCGGTCGCGTCCCAGCGACCGGACCGCGTCGGGCACGGTCGTGATCGACCCGCCCACCCCGCCGTCGCTCAGCGCATTGGCGGCGCGGATCACGGCGACGGCCAGCGCGAGGTCCGCCTCGACGACGTCGAGCAGCTCGCCCTCGGCGGTGGTCGGGCTCGCGAGCAGCGCGTCGAGGCGCTCGCGGGACTCGCGCAGCGCGGGCAGGCGCGTGACGCGCGCCAGGGCGGTCGCCAGCGCGCGGGCGCGGCCGCGGGAGTCCGGGGCCGGCGCCGACACGGGCGCGGCGCGCGCCGCGGTCCCCTCGCGCGTGAAGCGGTCGCCCCGGTCCTCGCGGTCGGCGAGCACCGCGACCAGCGCGTCGGCGACCCGCGGGTCGAACTGCGTCCCCGACCCGTCGGCGAGCTCCGCGCGCGCGTGCTCGTCGTCCAGCGCGCGCCGGTAGGAGCGGTTGGAGGTCATCGCGTGCCAGGCGTCGGCGACCGCGATGATCCGCGCGGCCATCGGGATGTCCTCGCCGGCGAGGCCGTCCGGGTAGCCCTGGCCGTCCCAGCGCTCGTGGTGCCCGCGCACCGCCGCGGCGACGCCGCCTGCGCCCGGCACCGCGGCCAGCGCCTCGGCGCCCCAGCCCGGGTGCTTGCGCATGACGTCCCACTCCTCGGCGGTCAGCCGGCCGGGCTTGTGGAGGATCACGTCGGGCACGCCGATCTTGCCGAGGTCGTGCAGCCGCGCGGCCATCTCCAGCTCCTCGACCGCCTCGGCGTCCAGCCCGAGCCGGACCGCGAGCGCGTCGCAGAGGTCGACGACCTCCTCGGCGTGCCCGCCCGTGTAGCCGTCGCGCAGCGCCAGCAGCTTGGCCAGCGCGCCGACGCCCGCCTCGACGATCGTCATGACCTCGGGCGTGCCGGCCCATCCGAGCGCCGCCAGCGTGGCGAGGTCGCCGACCGCGCGCTCGAGGTCGTCGCCCTCCTCGTGGGCGGCGGCGGTCACCGCCAGCGTCGCCTTGCGCGCGGCGCCGATCGGCGCGTGGGCCGAGACGCCGAGGTGCTCGACGAAGCCGTCGGCACGCACGAAGCGGCCGCGCTGCGACGCGTGGTCGCCCGCGGCGGCCACGACCTCCAGCGCTCCCGCGTCGCCCTCGGCCACGACGAGGACCGCCGCTCCGCGCACCGCGGGCAGGCGGCACGCCTGTTCGACGACCAGCTCGACGGCCCGCCTGCGGCCTCCCGAGCGCGTTCCCGGCAACGCGTTGCCCGGCACCCTAGACATCCCCCTTGAATCGCTTCCCTCGCGGCACCCCCATTGAGAGCGTGACCGGTCGGTGAGCTTGAGCTTCTTCCCGGTGCGACGGAGGTCGAAACGGGGCGCCGCGATGCGTGAAGGACGTGGAGAACGGACCGCTGCCGGCGTCCCGGGCGACGGCGTCGGTCCGCTGCGCGCGCAGCCGGACCGACGACGCCGCTGTTGCGTCAGCTCGCGGCGGGCGTCTCCGCCTCCACGAAGTAGTGGCCTGCGGCGAGGTCCTCGAGCAGGCCGGGGTGCTCGGGCTCCCAGCCCAGCAGCTCGCGGGTCCTGGCGTTCGACGCCGGGCTGTCGAGCGCGGCGAAGAAGCCGAGGAAGCCGAGCTCCTCGGGCGCGACCGGCGCGGCCGGGACGCCGACGCCGCGGCCGATCGCCTCGGCGATCGCCTTGAACGGCACGCCCTCGTCGCCGACCGGGTGCAGGCGCGCCCGGGCGGGCGCGGACTCCAGCGCGAGGCGGTAGACGCGCGCCGCGTCGAGCGTGTGGCCGGCGGGCCAGCGGTTGGCGCCGTCGCCGATGTAGCCGGAGACGCCCTTCTCGCGGGCGATTCCGATCAGCAGCGGGACGAAGCCGTGCTTGTCGAGGTCGCTGTGGACGGTCGGCGGGAGCCGGACGACCGACGCGCGGATGCCGCGGTCGGCGAGGTTGGCGGCCGCGTTCTCGTTGTCGACGCGGTGGCCGACGTCGTCGAAGACGTCGTCCTCGGTGCCGGCGCGCCCGGTGACGCCGCCGACCGCGAGCATCGCCGTGCCGGAGGTGCCGACGAACGGCTTGCCGCTGTCGGCGAGCGCGTCGCCGAAGGCGGCGATCACGGCGCGGTCCAGCGCGAGCGCCTCGCCCATCGCGCCGCGCATCATCGCGGCGTGGTCGTAGGCGAGGTGGATGACGCCGTCGGCGGCGGCGGCCGCCGCGCGCAGGCCGTCGAGGTCGTTCAGGTCGCCGCGGTGGACCTCGGCGCCGGCCGCCTGCAGCGCGGCGGCGGAGGCGTCGGAGCGGGCGAGGCCGACGACGGTGTGGCCGTGGTCGAGCAGTTCGGGGACGACGGCCGAGCCGATGTGGCCGGACGCGCCGGTGACGAAGACCTTCATGGGGAGAACCTCGGTTCTGGGGAGTGATGACACTTGGTGCCATCAACGGTAGCACGGATGATGTCACTTGGTGTCATCGGCGTCGATATCCTGTGAGGCGGACATGGCCCGATGGCAACCCGACGCACGCAGCCGCCTGGCGGAGGCCGCGCTCGCCCTCTACGGCGAGCGGGGGTTCGAGGGCACGACGGTGGCCGAGATCGCCGAGCGCGCCGGGCTGACCAAGCGCACGTTCTTCCGCCACTACGCCGACAAGCGCGAGGTCCTGTTCTCGGGAAGCGAGGAGCTGGAGGCGGCGATCGCCGGCGGCGTGCGCGGCGCGCCGGCGAGCGCGGCGCCGTTGGATGCCGTGCTGGCCGGCCTCGATGCGACGGCGCCGTTCTTCGTCGACCGCTGGGAGCACGCGCGGCGCCGGCAGGAGATCATCGAGGCCAACCCCGAGCTGCAGGAGCGCGAGCTGACCAAGATGTCGCGGCTGGCGGACGCGGTGGCGGAGGCGCTGCGCGAGCGCGGCGTCGAGGATCCGGCCGCCGAGCTGACCGCCGCGGCCGGCATGGCGGTGTTCTCCAGCGCGTTCGCGCGGTGGCTCGGCGCTCCGGACGTCGGCGCGGGGCTCGGTCCGTTGCTGCACGAGGGTGCGCGGGCGCTGCGCGCGGTGGCCCTAGCCTGAAGGGCATGAGCGTCGCCGCACCACCCCAGCTGTTCGCGTTCGACAACACCTTCGTCCGCGAGCTGGAGGGGTTGTACGTGCCGTGGCAGGGAGCGGTGGCGCCGGCGCCGGAGCTGTTGGTGCTCAACGAGGCGCTGGCGGCCGAGCTGGGCGCGGAGCCCGCGGCGCTGCGCACGCCCGAGGGCGTCGCCGCGCTGGCCGGCAGCGCTCCGCCCGCCGGCGCGGAGCCGGTCGCGATGGCCTACAGCGGCCACCAGTTCGGCTCGCTGTCGCCGCGTCTGGGCGATGGGCGCGCGCTCCTGCTCGGAGAGGTGGTCGATGCCGGCGGCCGCCGCCGCGACCTCCACCTCAAGGGCTCCGGCCGCACGCCGTTCGCGCGTGGCGGCGACGGCAAGGCGGCCGTCGGCCCGATGCTCCGCGAGCACCTCGTCAGCGAGGCGATGCACGCGCTGGGGATCCCGACGACGCGCGCGCTGGCCGTCGTGGCGACCGGCGAGCGCGTGATGCGCGAGACCGCGCTGCCGGGCGCCGTGCTCGCGCGCGTGGCGTCGAGCCACCTGCGCGTGGGGACGTTCCAGTACGCCTCGCTCTCAGGCGACATCGCGTTGTTGGAGCGGTTGACCGACTACGCGATCGCCCGGCACCACCCGTCGGCGACCGGCGCCGACGCCCCGGCCCTGGCGCTCTTCGAGGCGGTGCTGGACGCGCAGGCGGCGCTGGTCGCCCAGTGGATGTCGGTGGCCTTCGTCCACGGCGTCATGAACACCGACAACATGACGATCTCGGGCGAGACCATCGACTACGGCCCGTGCGCGTTCATGGAGGCCTTCGACCCGGCCGCGACGTTCAGCTCGATCGACCACGGCGGCCGCTACGCCTACGGCATGCAGCCCGCGCTGGCGCAGTGGGACCTCGCCCGGCTGGCCGAGTCCCTGCTGCCGCTGATCGCCGGCGACACCGAGTCCGCCGCCGCTGCCGCCACGCCGATCCTCGAGTCCTGGTGGCCGCGCTACGACGGCGCCTTCCTCGCGCGCATGCGCGCGAAGCTCGGGATCCCGGAGACCGGCGACCCGAGCGACGACGAGCTCGACACGACGCTGATCGCCGACCTCCTGGGGCTGCTGCGCGCCGACCACGTCGACGTCACCACCTTCTTCCGCGCCGCCGCCTCCACCCTGCGCGGCGACGACCGCACCACCGACGCCCGCGGCCTGTTCCTCAACCTCGCCGCCTGGGACGCCTGGCTCGCCCGCTGGCGCGAGCGCCTCGGCGACGCCGCGGGCGATCCGGCCACGCCCGCCACGATGGACACCATCAACCCGGTGTACATCCCGCGCAACCACGCCGTCGAGGACGCGCTGACCGCCGCCACCGTCGGCGACCTCGCGCCCTACGAGCGCCTCCTCTCCGCGGTGACGCGCCCGTTCGAGGAGCGAGCCGGCTTCGAGGACCTCGCCGCGCCCGGGCCCGACGGCGACGTCTACGTCACCTACTGCGGGACCTGACGCGCAGCCGCCTCACCACAGCTTCTGCTTGGCCTTGGACAGCGTGAACCCGTGGCCGTAGCGCGACACGCAGGTCAGGCCGCTCTGCCGTGAGGTGCAGGTGAACGGCCCGTACCTGCGCTTGACGCCGTAGCGCAGCGTCGCCGCGCCCGGGTCCAGGACCGTGTCGCCGACGCAGCCGCGCTTGGCGCGGCCGGTGCCGAAGAGCAGGAACGCGCGGCCGTAGGACTGCCGGCAGGACGCCGGCCGCTTCGGCGCGTGCGCGACGCTGGCCAGATCGCACCGCAGCGAGACGGAGGCGCTGCCCGAGGCGGGCGTGTAGAGGCAGCCGATGTTGCCCGAGGGCGTCTTGAACGTCGCCGCGCCCGCGGTCGCGGCGCAGAGGGCGAGGACGGCGATGACGAGCGCGGCGATGCGGACCATGGCGGCGATCCCCTCCCCCGCCGCGTCGCGCGCGAAACCTCCGGTCACGCGCTCGTCACGGGCGCGCCAGCAGCGCGTCCGGCGTCAGGTCCGCCAGCGACGCGTAGCCGTCGACGGCCATCAGCAGGTCGGCCTCGGCCAGCAGCGAGCGGATGACGTGCACGATCCCCGCCTCGCCGCCGACGGCCAGGCCGTAGGCGTAGGGCCGCCCGATCCCGACGGCGCTCGCGCCCAGGGCAATGGCCTTGACGATGTGCTCGCCGCCGCGGACGCCGGAGTCGAAGATCACCGGGACCGCGCCGGCCGCGGCCTCGACGACGGCCGGCAGCAGGTCGATCGCCGCCGCGCCGCCGTTGGCCTGCCGGCCGCCGTGGTTGGAGCAGTAGATGCCGTCCACGCCGCCGTCGATCGCGCGGCGCACGTCCTCGGGATGGCAGATCCCCTTCAACACCAGCGGCAGGTCGGTCAGCGACCGCAGCCAGGCGAGGTCGTCCCAGCTCAGCCCCGGGTCGCTGAAGCCGAGCGCCCACGCCAGCGCCGCCGCGCGCGGGTCCTCCTCCGGCGGGTTGTCCAGCTTGGCGCGGAAGACCTCGTCGCTGAAGTAGTTGGCCAAGCACTTGCCCTGCAGCTGCGGGAACGACGCCAGCGACAGGTCGCGCGGGCGCCAGCCGAGGATCTGGGTGTCCAACGTGACGACGATCCCCTTGAACCCGGCGGCCTCGGCGCGGCGCACGAACGACGCCGCCAGCTCGCGATCGGCCGGCGTGTAGAGCTGGAAGAGCCCGGGCGCGTCCCCGAGCGCGGCGGCGACGTCCTCCATCGGGTCGGCCGACAGCGTCGAGGCGATCATCGGCGTGCCGGTCGCCGCGGCCGCCCGCGCCGTCGCCAGGTCGCCGTGCCCGTCCTGCGCGCACAGCCCGATCACGCCGACCGGCGCGAGCATCAGCGGCGAGGACCACGACACGCCCAGCAGCTCCGTCGACAGGTCGCGCTCGGCCGCGCCCGCGAGCATCCGCGGGACCAGCCCATAGCGGTCGAACGCCGCGACGTTCCCGTCCTGCGTGGCCTCGTCGCCCGCACCGCCGGCGACGTAGGAGAAGGTCTCGGCGCTGAGACACCGCGCCGCTCGCGCCTCCAGCTCCGCGAACGTCATCGGCAGCGCCGGGCGCACGCCCGCCAGGCCACCGAGGTAGATCTCCAGCTGGAAGTCCCCGAAGTTCGGCATGGCGGGGATCCTCGCGGATCCCCGCCACGCGCGCGACGGCTAGGCCAGGTCGAAGCGGTCCAGGTCCATGACCTTGGACCAGGCCGCGACGAAGTCGGCGACGAACTTGTCGCCCGCGTCGGCCGACGCGTACACCTCGGCCAGCGCCCGCAGCTCGGAGTTCGAGCCGAAGACGAGGTCGTTGCGGGTGCCCGTCCACTTCACGGCGCCCGACGCGCGGTCGACGGCCTCGAAGCGGACCTTGCTCGCGCCGCCGTCCACGCCGCGCCACTCGATGCCGTTGTCCAACAGGTTGACGAAGAAGTCGTTGGTCAACGTGCCCGGGCGGTCGGTCAGCACGCCGTCGGCCGAGCCGCCCGCGTTGGCGCCCAGGGCGCGCAGGCCGCCGACCAGGACGGTCAGCTCCGGCGCGCTCAGCGTCAGCAGGTTGGCGCGGTCGATCAGCAGGTACTCGGCCGGCAGCCGCTGCGGGCCGCTCGCGTAGTTGCGGAACCCGTCGACCTTCGGCTCCAGCCACTCGAACGACTCGGCGTCGGTCTGCTCGTCGGTCGCGTCGACGCGGCCGGGCGAGAACGGGACGACGACCTCGCGGCCGGCCTCGCGGGCGGCCTGCTCGATCGCCGCGCCGCCGCCCAGGACGATCAGGTCCGCGAGCGACACGGGCTTGTCATAGCCCTTCTGGATCTCCTCCAGCGCGGTCAGCACGGTGGCCAGCTCGGCCGGGTCGTTGACCTCCCAGTCCTTCTGCGGGGCCAGCCGAACGCGCGCGCCGTTGGCGCCGCCGCGCTTGTCGCCACCGCGGAACGTCGACGCCGACGCCCACGCCGCCTTGACCAGCTGCGAGACCGTCAGGCCCGAGGCGAGGATCTGCGACTTCAGCGCGACCACGTCGGCGTCGCCGATCGTCTCGGCCGGCGCGGCGGGCAGCGGGTCCTGCCAGATCAGCACCTCGTCCGGGACCTCCGGGCCGAGGTAGCGCTGGATCGGCCCCATGTCGCGGTGCGTCAGCTTGAACCAGGCGCGCGCGAACGCGTCGGCGAACTCGTCCGGGCTCTCCAGGAAGCGGCGCGAGATCTTCTCGTAGGCCGGGTCGACGCGCAGCGCCAGGTCGGTCGTCAGCATCGTCGGGCGGCGCGCCGGCGAGTCGGCCGTCGGGCCGGGGATGACGGCGTCGGCGTCCTTGGCGACCCACTGGTGCGCGCCCGCCGGGGACTTCTCCAGCTCCCACTCGAAGGCGAACAGGTTCTCGAAGAAGTGGTTCGACCACTGCGTCGGCGTCTGGGTCCAGGTGACCTCCAGGCCGGACGTGATCGCGTCCGCGCCGCCGCCGGAGCCGTAGCTGCTCTTCCAGCCCAGGCCCTGCTCGACGAGGTCCGCGCCCTCCGGCTCGGGGCCGACGTGCGGGTCCGGGTCGGCCGCGCCGTGCGTCTTGCCGAACGTGTGGCCGCCGGCGATCAGCGCGACCGTCTCCTCGTCGTTCATCGCCATGCGGCCGAACGTCTCGCGGATGTCGCGCGCGGAGGCCAGCGGGTCCGGGTTGGCGTTCGGGCCCTCGGGGTTGACGTAGATCAGGCCCATCTGGACGGCGCCCAGCGGGGACTCCAGCTCGCGGTCGCCCGTGTAGCGCTCGTCGCCCAGCCACGTGGTCTCGGGGCCCCAGTAGACGTCCTCGTCCGGCTCCCAGACGTCCTCGCGGCCGCCCGCGAAGCCGAAGGTCTCGAAGCCCATCGACTCCAGCGCGACGTTGCCCGACAGGATCAGCAGGTCCGCCCACGAGAGCGCCTGCCCGTACTTCTGCTTGACCGGCCACAGCAGGCGGCGCGCCTTGTCGAGGTTGGCGTTGTCGGGCCAGGAGTTCAGCGGCGCGAAGCGCTGCTGGCCGGCGCCGGCGCCGCCGCGGCCGTCGGTGGTCCGGTAGGTGCCGGCGCTGTGCCAGGCCATGCGGATGATCAGCGGGCCGTAGTTCCCGAAGTCCGCGGGCCACCAGTCCTGCGAGGTCGCCAGGACCTCGGCGATGTCGGCCTTGACCGCGGCCAGGTCGAGCGCGTTGAAGGCCTCGGCGTAGTTGAAGTCCTCGCCCAGCGGGTTGGCGACCGCCGGGTTCTTGGCCAGGATCTTCAGGTTGAGGCGCTGCGGCCACCACTCGTGGTTGCCGCCGCTCTCGGTCGGGTGCGGGAAGCGGTCGTGCGCGACAGGACAACCGTCCTGCTCGGGCTC
>Ga0247762_1000517_pt1 | contig 10686 bp, 10 predicted proteins | sample UWRJL081202R4_FD_181016 | JGI IMG/M metagenome (GOLD analysis project Ga0247762, IMG submission 181016) | Plant litter microbial communities from Arlington Agricultural Research Station in Wisconsin, United States - UWRJ-L081-202R-4 | ecosystem: Environmental > Terrestrial > Plant litter >...
CGTCGCGATGTTCGCCGGGATCGTGTCGGTCAAGGCCGGCGGGGGATCGCCCTACGTCGGCGCGCTCGCGGCCGTGGCGGCCGGCACGGCGATCGGCGCGGCGCAGGGGACGGTCCTCGTCCGCCTGCGGATCAGCTCGGTCCCGGTGACGCTGGGCACCTACATCGCGCTGCTCGGCGCGGCCGACTGGGTCAGCGGCGACCGCATCCTCAGCTACGACGACACGTCGGTGGCGCTGTGGCTCGGGCAGCAGACGCTGTTCGGGGTCCTGTCGCCCGCGGTGCTGATCGCGCTCGGCGTGATCCTGCTCGTCGGGCTGGCCATGGGGTTGACGACCTGGGGTCGCGACGCCCGGGCGATCGGCAGCGACCGCCGGGCCAGCCGCGCCGCCGGCGTCCGCGTCGACGCCGTGCTGGTCGGCCTCTTCGCGGCCTCCGGCGCCCTGGCGGCGACCAGCGGCGTGATCCTCGCCTACTCGACCGCGTCGGCCAACCCGAGCGCCGACCTCCAGCCGCTGATCCTGGGCGTGGTCGGCGCGCTGCTGGGCGGCGCCACGTTCAAGGGCGGCTACGGGCGGGTGCCCGGGATGCTCGCCGGGGCGCTGACCGTGTCGCTGCTGCAGGCGGTCTTCGCGATCACGGCGATGGCGGACTGGCTGTCCCAGGTGCTCTTCGCGGTGCTGCTGCTCGCGGTGGCCGCGCTCGACGCGCCCGACTTCGCGCGCGCGGTCGTGCGCGCGCGCCTGCGTCTCGTGAAGGAGGAAGCCGCATGACCCGTGCAGAGCGCTCGCAAGAGGGGCGCGTCACCGAGGTGTGGTGGGCCGAGCTCGGCCCGGCCGGCGCGTTCTACGAGTGCCCGCGCTGGCACGACGGCCGCTGGTGGGCGTCGGACTTCTACGCCGACGAGGTCATCTCGCTCGACGAGGCGGGAAGCGCCCTCGTCGAGGCCCGCGTGCCGGGCCATCCGGGTGGCCTCGGGTGGCTGCCCGACGGCCGCCTGCTGGTCGTGTCGATGGAGCAGCGGGCCGTCCTGCGGCGCGAGGACGACGGCGTGCTGGTCCGCCACGCGGACGTCGCGCCGTTCTGCGGCGGCAAGGCCAATGACATGCTCGTGCTCGACGACGGCACCGCCTACGTCGGGAACTTCGGGTTCGACCTCGACGGCGGCGAGGACCCGGTCACGACCACGCTGGCCGTCGTCGCGCCGGACGGGACGGCCGGCGCGGCGGCCGGCGACCTCGCGTTCCCCAACGGGATGGCGCTGGCCGACGGCGGCCGCACGCTCGTGGTCGGCGAGACGTTCGCGGCGCGGCACACCGCGTTCGCGATCGGCCCGCACGGCGCCCTGAGCGACCGGCGGGTCTGGGCCCAGGTCGCCGAGGCGGTGCCGTTCGCGCCGCTGGCGGAGATGGTCCCGGCGGTCGGCTACGCGCCCGACGGCTGCGCGATCGACGCCGAGGGCCGCCTCTGGGTCGCCGACTCGCTGCACGGGCGGGTCGTGCGCGTGGCGGAGGGCGGCGCGATCCTCGAGGAGGTGCGCGTGCCCGAGGGCCAGCTGGCCTTCGCGTGCGCGCTGGGCGGCGCCGACGGTCGCACGCTGATGGTCTGCGTCGCGCCCGACTTCAGCCCCGAGGCCCGCTCGGCGGTGCGCGAGTCGCGCCTACTGACCGTGCGCGTCGACGTCCCCGGTGCGGCGTGAACCTCGCCTCGCTGATCACCGACGGCGAGCGTGACCGCCCCGGCGCGATCGCGCTCGCCTCCGACGGGGTCGAGTACTCCTACAGGACGATCGCGCGCGTGTCGGCCGAGATCGCCGGGCTGCTGCACGCGCGCGGCGTGCGCCCGGGCGACCGCGTCGGGCTGATGCTCCCCAACGTCCCGCACTTCGCGGCGATCTACTTCGGGATCCTGCGCCTCGGCGCGGTCGTCGTCCCGATGAACCCGCTGCTCCGCGCCCGCGAGACCGAGCACCTGCTCGGCGACTCGGGCGCCGCGGCGGTCTTCGCGTGGCACGACGCGCCCGGCGAGATCCCGGCCGAGGCGATCGTCGTGGCGCCCGGGGAGTTCGAGGCGATGCTCGCGCAGGCCCACCCGCGCCCGGGCCTCGAGGAGCGGCGCGAGGACGACACCGCGGTCCTCCTCTACACCTCCGGGACGACCGGCGCGCCCAAGGGCGCCGAGCTGACGCACGCCGGCCTGCTGGAGAACGCCCGGCTCTGCGCCCAGCTGAGCGGTCTGGGGCCGACGGCGGTGACGCTGGCCGCGCTACCGCTCTTCCACGCGTTCGGGCAGACATGCGCGCTCAACGCGACGCTGCTGGTCGGTGGCCGCGTCACGCTGCTGGCGCGCTTCGACGGCGGGGCGGCGCTGGAGCGGATCGAGCGCGAGCGGGTCACCTCGTTCCTCGGCGTCCCGACGATGTACGCCGCCATGGCCCACCATCCCGACGTGGCGACGCGCGACCTGTCGTCGCTGGAGATCTGCACCTCCGGCGGCGCCGCGATGCCCGTGGAGCTCCTGCACGAGGTCGAGGAGCGCTTCGGCTGCCCGGTGCTCGAGGGCTATGGGCTCTCGGAGACCTCGCCGACGGCGACGTTCAACACCAGCGACCGTCCGCGCAAGGCCGGCTCGGTCGGGCGGCCGCTGCCGGGGGTCGAGGTCCGGGTGGCCGGCGACGACGGCGCGACGCTCGGCGCCGGCGAGGTCGGCGAGGTCCTGATCCGCGGCCACAACGTGATGAAGGGCTATTGGGGACGGCCGGAGGCGACGGCGGCGGCGATCGACGCCGACGGGTGGTTCCACAGCGGCGACCTCGGCCGCTTCGACAGCGCCGGCGACCTGTTCATCGTCGGCCGGGCCAAGGAGATGATCATCCGCGGCGGCTTCAACGTCTACCCGCGCGAGATCGAGGAGGTGCTCCACGAGCACCCCGGCGTCGAGGAGGCCGCGGTCTTCGGCGTGCCCGACGCCGAGCTGGGCGAGGAGGTCGCCGCCGTCGTGGCCGCGCGCGCCGGCGCCACGGTCACGCCGGAGGATCTCGTCGCCTACGTCAAGGCGCGCGTCGCGGCCTACAAGTACCCGCGGCACGTGCGGGTGGTCGACGCGCTGCCCAAGGGGCCGACCGGCAAGATCCTCAAGCGCGAGCTGGCCGGGACGGTGGACGATGTCCCATCGGGCGAGCCCGAGAGTGGGATCTCGTCCGCTGACGTGGCGCTGAAGGAGGGCTAGCGTCGCGCCATGGGTCGCTTCGAGAACACCACCGTCCTGATCACCGGCGGCGCGCGCGGCATCGGCGCCTCGCACGTCCGCGCGTTCGTCGCCGGCGGCGCCAAGGTCGCCTTCGGCGACGTCCGGGACGAGCTCGGCGCCGCGCTGGCCGCCGAGCTCGGCGACGCCGCGCGCTACTTCCCGCTCGACATCGCCTCCGAGGAGTCCTGGGCGGCGTTCGTCGCCGCCGCCGAGGCCGAGCTCGGCCCGGCCTCGGTCCTGGTCAACAACGCCGCCGTGCTGCAGGAGCCGGCGTTGCTCGTCGACCTCGACCTCGCCGAATGGCGGCGGATGCTCGACGTCAACCTCTCGGGCACGTTCCTGGGCATCAAGCACGCGGCGCCGTCGATCCGGCGCGCCGGCGGAGGGTCGATCGTCACGACGTCCTCCGGGCTGGGCATGGTCGGGACGCCGCTGCTCGGCGCCTACGTCGCGTCGAAGTGGGCGATCCGCGGCCTGACCAAGACCGCCGCGCTGGAGCTGGCCCGCGACGACATCCGCGTCAACTGCGTGCTGCCCGGCTACATCCGGACCAACATGAACGACAACATCTCCGAGGAGAACACGCGCGCCTACCCGGTGCCGCGGTTCGCCGAGCCGGAGGAGGTCACCGCCGTCGTGCTGTTCCTGGCCTCCACCGAGGCGAGCTTCGTGACCGGCTCGGAGTACGTCGTCGACGGCGGCGCGACGACCGGCGCGGTCGTGGAGATCATCTGACATGGCCGACGTCAACCGGCAGATCCGGCTCGCCGCGCGCCCGCACGGCGAGGTCAAGGCGACCGACTGGGAGCACGTCGACGCGGCCGTGCGCCCGCCGGGCGACGGCGAGTTCGCCGGCGTGACGAAGGTCGTCTCGGTCGATCCCGCCATGCGCGGCTGGCTCAACGACCGGCCGTCCTACCTGCCCCCGGTGGGGCTCGGCGAGGTCATGCGCGCCGGGTCGGTCGTCGAGGTCACGGCGTCCAACCACCCCGGCTACGCCGTCGGCGACCACGTCGTGGGGATGTTCGGCGCGCAGTCGCACGTCGTCAGCGACGGCACCGGCGTGGGCGCGGTGAAGGTGGACGCCACCGCCGCGTCGCTGCCGACCTACCTCGGCGCGCTGGGCATGACGGGCATGACGGCGTACTTCGGGCTGCTCGACGTCGGCGCGCTGAAGGGCGAGGGGGAGACCGTCGTCGTCTCCGGCGCCGCCGGCGCGGTCGGCTCGGTCGCCGGCCAGATCGCCAAGCTCAAGGGCGCGCGCGTCGTCGGCGTCGCCGGGGGCCGGGAGAAGTGCGACATGCTGGTCGAGGAGCTCGGCTTCGACGCGGCGCTCGACTACCGCGGCGACGACCTGAAGGGCGCGCTGGCGGCCGCGACGCCCGACCGCGTCGACGTGTACTTCGACAACGTCGGCGGTGACGTGCTGGACCTCGTGCTCGCGCGTCTGGCGCGGCGGGCGCGCGTGGTGATCTGCGGCGCGATCAGCCAGTACAACAACGTCGACGGCATGCGCGGGCCGAGCAACTACATGGCCCTGCTCGTGCAGCGGGCGCGGATGGAGGGCTTCCTGGTCTTCGACTACGAGGACCGCTACGCCGCGGCGGCGACCGAGATCGCCGGCTGGATCGCCGCCGGTCAGATCATCACCAAGGAGCAGGTCGTGCGCGGCTCGATCGACGACTTCCCCGCGACGCTCAACATGCTCTTCCGCGGGGAGAACGTCGGCAAGCTCGTCCTCGAGCTCGGCTGACCGGCGCCCCGGCAGCCCGCCGGACGCCGGCGGCCTCGCTCACGTTCGCAGGCGTGCCCGGCCGTGGCGCACGAGCGTGCGCTCGCCCTGGTCGGCGCGCAGGTCGACCGTGACGGCGTCCGGCGCGACCTCGGCGACGGCGCCCGTGATCACGATCTCCTCCTCCGGGCGCCCGATGCCCCGGAACTGGACGGAGAGCCCGGCGAGCGATCGCGGATCGCCGCCGGTCACGGCGGTCGCCGCGCGGGCGGTCAGGGCCATCGTGTAGAGGCCGTGCAGGATCCGGCCCGGCAGCCCGCCGGCGCGCGCGAAGTCGTCGTCGACGTGGACCGGGTTGTAGTCGCCCGAGGCGCCGGCGTACCGGACGGTGAGCCACCGGTCGGGGGTGACGCTCAGGACCGGGATCGCGTCGCCCGGCGCGGTCATGCGCCGGCCTCCTCGGGGTCCGGCAGCCCGCCGCGCACGATCTCCGTCCACCAGCCCTCGACCGTCAGGGCGCCGTCCTGGTCATAGGACTCGCTGCGCAGGACGAGGAAGGTCTTGCCGTCGCGGTCCTCCCGGCGCTCCAGCGTCGCGGTCGTGGTGATCACGTCGCCGCTGCAGACCGGCGCGTGCCACGCGAAGCGCTGCTCACCGTGCAGCATCCGCGGGAGGTGCTCGCCGACCAGCGCGAGCACCGCTTCGACGATCGGGCCGATGGCGTAGACGGCGGCGAACATCGGCGGCGCCATCACGTCGCGCAGGCCCGCGGCGCGCGCCGCGTCGCGATCGACGCAGAGCGGGTGATCCTCGCCGATCACGGACGCGTAGGCGCGCAGCGTCTCGCGGCCGACCTCGTAGGTCACGGGCCCGAACGTCCGCGGGCCGGGGATGGTCGTCATGGACCAATTGTCCAGACGTAGTACTTGCGTGTCAATAGTAGGCTGTCGACCCGTGCCCGGCTCCACCGACATCGTCCAGACGCGCGACGAGGCCCGCGGGCTGGAGCGCCCGCCGCTGCTCGTGCTCGACGCGCTCGAGCGCTTCCTCGACGACCAGGGGCTCGGCGCCGGCCCGCTGAGCGCCGCGCCCATCGGCGACGGCCATTCCAACCCGACGTTCGCGCTGCGGCGCGGCGCGGACCGCTTCGTGCTCCGGCGGCCGCCGCGGCCCCCGCTGCCGCCGTCCACGCACGACGTCCTGCGCGAGCATCGCGTGACCGCGGCGCTCGCGCACACCGACGTCCGCGTCCCCACGCCGCTGGTCGCCTGCGCCGAGGACGCGGTGATCGGCGCGCCGTTCTACGTCATGGAGCATCTCGACGCGGTCGCCATGGCGACCGCCATCCCGGTGGCGCTGGACACCCCGGCGGCTCGCGCGCGCATCGCCGACGAGCTCGTCGACGCCCTCGCGCAGCTGCACCTCGCCGACTGGCGCGGCGTCGGGCTCGGCGACTTCGGGCGGCCGGAGGGCTTCCTCGAGCGCCAGGTGGCGCGGTTCACCGACCTCTGGGCGCGCAACCGGACGCGGGAGATCGCGACCGTCGAGGAGGTCGGCCGGCGACTGGCCGCCGCGACCCCGTCGCCGCAGCGCGCCTCGGTCGTCCACGGCGACTACCGCCTGGGCAACGTGATGTACGCCGCGACCGCGCCGGCGCGGCTGGTCGCCATCGTCGACTGGGAGCTCGCGTCCATCGGCGATCCGCTGGCCGACGTCGGTTACCTGCTGTCCAGCTACGCCGAGCCGGGCGAGGACCCCGGCGTGCTGTCGGCGGTCGCGTCGCTCACCCAGCGCGAGGGGTTCCCGGCGCGGGCGCGGCTCGCCGCGCGCTACGAGGCGGCGACCGGCCTGCGGGTCGACGGCATCGCGTGGTACCAGGCGCTGGCGCACTGGAAGCTCGCCGTCATCCTGGAGGGCTCCTACCGCCGGCTGCTGGCGGGCAGCACCGACGACCCGTGGCTGCGCGGCATGCGCGAGGCGGTGCCCGAGCTGGCCGAGCGCGCCCTCGCGGTCCTGGAGGCGAGCTGACTCAGGAGGCGGTGCGCCGGCGGCGCTGCTTCTTGGGGCGCGGGACGACCTCTGCGGCGAGGTCGCGCGCCCGCACCTCCTCGCCGCACTGGTCGCAGACGAGCTTGGGGTGCGTGCGCTTGCCGCAGACGGTGTGGCGCAGCAGGCGCACCTCGTCGGCGTCGGAGAGGTTCTCCTCCGCCCACTGGGCGATCCACAGCATGGCCGGCGCGATCTCGCGCGCCGTGGCGGACAGGTGGTACTCGAACCAGTCGGGGTCCTCGTGGTAGCGGACCTTCTCGAGGATCCCGGCGTTCGTCAGCGTGACGAGGCGGGCGGTGAGGACGTTGGGCGCGATGCCCAGCGCGCGCTGGAGCTGGCCGAAGCGGTGGATCCCGAAGTAGATCTCGCGGATCAGCAGGTAGGTCCAGCGCTCGCCCAGCAGGGTCAGGGCAGAGGCGCCGACGGCTTGGTCGACGGGACGGTGCGTGGCCACTTGCGGAACGATACTGCTTGCTGGTAGCGAACCAGTCTGCCCGCGACGCGGCGGCGGGTCAGTAGGCGCCGCCGAGCTTGCGGTGGTCCCAGGTGACCGTGCGGGTCGGGTGGAAGACCATGGCGACGCGCTTGGCCGCCTGCTGGGCGATGAAGGCGCGCAGCTCGGCGGGCGCCTCGTCGGCGGTCGTGGCGCCGGGCGCGTAGCGCAGCGTGAGGTCGAGGCCGACGGCGGCCACGGCGTCGGTGTCGCGGATGAGCTCGACGTCGCACTCCTGCATGACGCCGCGCAGCTCCTCGTAGGACTCGCCGGCCTCGAGCTGGATCGTGGCCTGCGGGAGCCGCTCGAGGTTGCGCGCCTTCTGGGCGCTGGCGTAGGTCCAGGCGGCGATCCGCCCGTCGCGCACGCAGAACCACAGCGGCATCAGGTGCTGGCGTCCGGCGGGTCCCGTCGTCGCGCAGGTCACCACGCGCGTCTGGTCGATGAAGGTGGCCAGCTCGGCCTCGGTCATGCGGATGGCGTCCCGGCGGGACATCGGAGCTCCTTGCGTCTGCGAGCGTCAGGTACTACGGTTTGAAAAGTACTTGTCGGACGCTATCAACTTGGAGGAGACATGGCGAAAGCAGCGTCGGCGTCGCCGCCGCGGGTCGGGCACGCCACCGTGGTCGAGGCCCTGTGGCAGACGGTGGACGCCCATCCCGAGCGTCCCGCGTTCCAGAGCGGCGACGGCCGCCTGACGTTGACCTGGGGCGACGTGGGCCGCGAGGTCGAGCGCCTCGGCCGCGGGCTCCTGCGGGCCGGGGTCGGGCGCGGCGACACGGTCGCGCTGATGCTGACCAACCGGCCGGAGTTCAACGTCCTGGACTACGCGGTCGCCGCGATCGGCGGCGTCCCGTTCTCGGTGTACAACACCGCGTCGCGCGAGCAGATCGGCTACGTGGTCGGCGACTCCGGCGCCCGGATCGCGGTCGTCGAGCAGCAGTTCGCCGAGCACTTCCGCGCCGCCGTGGCCGACACGCGGGTCGAGCGGATCCTGGTCGTCGAGGACGGCGCGCTCGAGGCGCTGGCCGACGACGACCCGGCGATCGACGTCCGCGCCGAGGGCGCCGCGCTGCGCCCGGACGACCTGGTCACGATCGTCTACACCTCGGGAACGACCGGCCCGCCCAAGGGCGTCGAGGTCACCCACGCCAACGTGCTCGCCACGCTGCGCTCGACGCTGGAGGTCATGGAGACGCGCGACCACCCGCGCTACATCTCCTGGCTGCCGGCCGCGCACATGGCGGAGCGCATGGCCAACCACTACTCGGCGGCCGTGCTCGGCGCCACGGTCACGTGCTGCCCCGACGCCCGGCAGATCCTCGGCGCGCTGGCCGAGCAGCGGCCGAGCTGGTTCTTCGCCGTCCCGCGCCTGTGGGAGAAGCTGAAGGCCGGCCTCGAGGCGGCATGGGACGAGCGGGTGCGCGACGACTTCGCCGCCTGCCTGGCGGTCGTGCGCGCCCAGCAGGCCGGCCGGCGGCCGAGCGCCGAGCAGCTCCGCGCCGCACAGGAGGCCGATCGGCGCAGCTTCGCGCCGCTGCGCGCGGGGATCGGGCTGGACGACGTCGACGCGATCTGCGTGGCGTCGGCGCCGTGCCCGCGCGAGGTCGTCGAGTTCTTCCATGCCTTGGGCCTGCGGCTCAACGAGATCTGGGGGATGACCGAGACGACGGCCTGCGGCACGTTCAACCCGCCGGACCGCATCCGCATCGGCACCGTCGGCCGGCCGCTGCCGGGGACCGAGATCCGCCTGGAGGACGACGGCGAGATCCTCGTGCGCGGCGCCAGCGTCACCCGCGGCTACCGCAACGACGCCGCGGCGACCCGCGCGGCGATCGATCCGGACGGCTGGCTGCGCACCGGCGACATCGGCGTCCTGGACGACGACGGCTACCTGCGCATCGTCGACCGCAAGAAGGAGCTCATCATCAACGCGGCCGGCAAGAACATGTCGCCGGCCAACATCGAGGCGGCGATCAAGGTCGCCTGCCCGCTGGTCGCCCACGCCGTCGCGATCGGCGACGGCCGGCCGTACAACGTCGCGCTGGTCGTGCTGGACCCCGACTTCGCGCCGGCGGTCGACGACGACGTGGTCGCGGCGGTCCGGGCGGGGATGGCCACGGCCAACGCGCGCCTGTCGCGGATCGAGCAGATCAAGCGCTTCGCCGTGCTCGCCGGGCCGTGGCCGACCGAGGCCGGCCAGGAGCTGACGCCGACGCAGAAGCTGCGGCGGGCGAACATCGCCGAGCACTACGCGGGCGTCGTCGGCGACCTCTACGCCGCGCGCGCCGGCGTCGAGGTGAGCGCCTGATGCGCGCCGTCCAGGTCCGCGCGTTCGACGGGGCCGACCGCCTGGCCGTGGTGCGCGACGCGCCTCCGCCGGAGGCCGGCGACGGCGTGGTCATCGACGTCCACGCCGCGGGCGTCTCCTTCCCCGACCTGCTGCTGTCCCGCGGCCGCTACCAGATCCAGCCCGAGCCGCCGTTCACGCTCGGGGTCGAGGCGGCGGGCGTCGTGGCCGCCGCGCCGGCCGACAGCGATCTGCGGGTCGGCGAGCGGGTCGCGGCGTTCGCGTTCGGCGCCTTCGCCGAGCAGGTCGCCGCCCCGGTCCAGACCGTCATGCGCCTGCCCGACGCGCTCTCCTTCGACGAGGGCGCCGGGTTGATCATGAACTACCAGACCGCCTTCCTCGGCCTGGCCGTCCGCGGAGGGCTGCGCAGCGGTGAGGAGGTCCTCGTCCACGGGGCCTCGGGCGGCGTCGGCACGGCCGCCGTCCAGGTCGCCAAGGGGCTCGGCGCGCGCGTGGTCGGCGTCGTCTCCAGCGTGGCGAAGGCCGAGGTGGCGCGCCACGCCGGGGCCGACGAGGTCATCGTCAGCCACGCGCCGGGCGACTGGCGCGCCGCCGCCGCGGCGGCGTCCGCGGGCGGCGCCTTCGACGTGGTCTACGACCCGGTCGGCGGCCAGGAGCGGACCGACGAGAGCGTCCGCGCGCTGCGTCCGGGCGGGCGGCTGGTCGTCATCGGCTTCGCCGACGGCGAGATCCCGACGCTCGCCCTCAACCGCGTGCTGTTGCGCAACATCTCGGTCGTCGGCGCCGCCTGGGGGCACTACCTGGCCAACGACATGGCCTTGGCCGCCCGCATCGGGGCGTCGCTGACCGAGCT
>Ga0247762_1000518_pt1 | contig 10680 bp, 8 predicted proteins | sample UWRJL081202R4_FD_181016 | JGI IMG/M metagenome (GOLD analysis project Ga0247762, IMG submission 181016) | Plant litter microbial communities from Arlington Agricultural Research Station in Wisconsin, United States - UWRJ-L081-202R-4 | ecosystem: Environmental > Terrestrial > Plant litter >...
CCCGGGATGCTCGGCGATGGCGAGCAGCACGTGGGCCGCGGCCTCGGACATCTGCACGACGGCGGTGTTGAAGAAGGCACCCTGCAGATACCAGGCCGTCTCCTGAATGCTGAAGGACGCCGGCAGGGTGACCGGGCAGGTGCCCGCTTCCAGCCGGCCGAGCAGGTAACGGGTGAGCCGGTCGCGCCGGTCCAGGTGCCGCAGGCCGGTGCCCTTGAGCGCGGTGACGACGTCGTCGGCGTTGGCGACGATCAGGTCGCGGACCGCGGGCGGGCAGGGCTCGCCGAAGACGAGTTCATAGTGGACCTCGGCCCAGGCACCCATGGTCAGGTCGCGCAGCCGGACGCGGCTGATCCGCCCGGCCGGGAGGTCGTCGAGCACCCGCCGGATCGCGGCGGTGGTCAGGTCGGTCGCGCGCTGATGCGGCACGGCCAGCACCTGCCGGGTGGTACGGGCGACCGTGCGATAACGCTCGCCCGGCTCCAGGTGCTCCTGGTGCATCTGCGGGCCGGGCGCCAGCCAGTACCAGAAGAGGTCCGAGAGCCCGGCCCCGCGGCTGCGCCCGTCGGCGGCCGGGTCGCTGTAGAGCCGTTCGAAGTCCTCGGCGCCGACGAGCGGGCCGGGCACCGGGATCCCCTCGGTCCCGTTCACCCGGGTGAAGATCCACTCTCGCAGCCGGATCACCGTCGGCGGCAGCCAGCGGGGCAGGGTCGCGGCGACGGCCAGCGCGACGACGATCCCGGCGACGATCATCGGCCGATCAGCTCCGGCGTCAGCTCGGCCGGCCGGGCCACCCCGGCCAGGGCCAACGCGGCGTCGAGTTCCGCGCGGAGCAACTCGAGGACCTGCCGGACGCCGGCCGTCCCGTCCAGCGCCAGCCCCCACACGATCGGGCGGCCGACACCGACCGCGCTCGCGCCCAGGGCGAGGGCGATCAGCACGTCGGTGCCGCGCCGGATCCCGCCGTCGAGCAGGACCGGGATCCGTCCGGCGACGGCGTGGACGACCGCCGGCAGAGCGTCCAAAGTGGCCACCGCGCCGTCGAGCTGACGACCGCCGTGGTTGGAGACCAGCAGGGCGTCGGCTCCGTGCTCGACCGCGAGCCGGGCGTCGGCCGGGTGCAGCACGCCCTTGAGCACGATCGGCAGCCGCGTCGTCGCCCGCAGCCAGTCGATCCGCTCCCAGCCCAGCTCGGCGTCCATCACGATGTCGCGCACCACGCCGGTCGAGTCGCGCAGGTTTTCGCAGGCCAGCCCGGCCGGCAGGTCGAGGAAGCCGTTGCGCAGGTCGCGTTCGCGGCGTCCGAAAACCGGCGAGTCGACGGTGACCACCAGCGCCCGGCAGCCGGCCGCCTCCGCCCGCCGGATGATCGCGGTGGTGAAGGCGAGATCCGGCTGCGGGTAGAGCTGGAACCACAGTGACCCGCCGGCCTTGGCGATCTCCTCGATCGGCTGGGTGGCGGCCATGCTGACGATCAGCACAGTGCCCGCCTCCGCGACCGCCTGGGCGGTAGCCGCTTCGCCGCCGGGGTGCGCGAGCCGGTGAAAGGCGGTCGGGGACACCAGCACGGGCAGCGAAAGCCGCTCGCCGAGCAGCGTCGTCCGCAGATCCCGGGCACCGGCTCCGCGCAGCACCCGGGGCACGATCGGGCGCCGGGCGAAGGCCTCCTCGTTGGCGCGCACGGTCCGCTCGTCGCCGGCCCCGCCCGCGAAGAAGTCCCAGTGCACCGGGTCGAGCCGCTGCCGGGCCGCGACCGCGACCTCGGCGAGGTTGAGCATTGTCAGCGCCCGAGGAAGGCCGTCAGCGGCGCGACGTGCACGTCCGGCCGGTCCCAGCGGTTCTCCAGATTCTCGGCCAGGTGATGGGTGCCGACGACTTCGCCGTCGCGGTAGTGCCGCACCACCGGGTGCAGGTAGGCGGCGTCGTGCGCCTGGCCGACCGTGTCCTGCGCGATCCGGCTGACGGTGATGTCGAACGGGTCGACCTGATCGTGCTCGGGCCCGTACTCGAGCGTCACCACGAAGGCGTTGCCTTTGACCGAGGTGCGGAAGTAGTCGACCGGCATCTCCTCGTGGTAGCGGGCCTCGTCGCCGGTCACCGTCACCACATCGGCGAGGAAACCGAACTGCTGCCACAGCGCCGAGCTGCGATTGACCCGCTCGATGATCGCGGCGCTGATCGCCGCCGGGGTCGCCGCGACCGGCGTCGACGGCCAGGGCGTGCCCGCGTACCGGAGCTCGAGGATCTTGTGGAGCGCGCGCACCGCATAGCGGAAGCCGTGGATGAAACCGCTGGTCGACTTCTTGAAGTCTCTGACCTGCGAGATCGTGCCGGCGAAGAACAGGCCGGGCACGTTCGGCGACTCCCACTGCTCGGTCTGGGCCGGGAAGCGGTCCTTGATCACCAGCTCGGGGCGGCAGCTCTCGTCGAAGATCGAGGCGTCGAACCGGAAGCCCGTGCAGGCCAGCACCCGGTCGTAGTGCAGCTCCTTGACCACCTCGTCGACCCGGGAGAAGGAGAAGGTCACCGTGAAGCCGTCGCCGTCGCGTTCGATCCGCTTGATCGTGCCGTCCAGGATCGCGTTGGCGGATTTCAGCTGGTAGGTGTCGAGGAAGTTGTTGTTGACCGCCCGCAGATGCCCGACATAGTGGCTGCGCCAAGCCATCCGCACGGAGCTGGGACCGGCCACGTGGATCAAGGTGGTCGTCTCCATCAGGTTGTCGGCCGTCTCGAAGGCGGAGTTGCCCTTGCCGATGATCAGCACCTTCTGGTCGAGGAAGTCGCGCGGCTCGACCGACATGTCGGCATAGGTCTCGGCCAGCTCGAAACCGGGGATCTCCGGGCGGTAAAGCTCCGAGACCCCGGTCGCGACGATCACAACCTTGCTCATGTACGTCGTATCCCCGGCCACGACCGCGAAGACCCCGTCCCGCTTGGAGACCCGGGTGACCGCGCTGTCATAGCGGACCCGGACACCGGTCTTGGCAGCGAAGTCGGCCAGATAGTCGACCAGCACGTCGGCCGGCGGAAAGTACTTCTCGGTGTAGCTCGTGAACAGCAACGACGGGTCGTCGCTGAGCAGCGAGTTCCAGTCGAGCCGCAGGTTCTGCTCCGGGTCGGCGGAGCCGGTGTGCGGCTTGTTGATGGAGATCAGCTGGCGGTGCCGGGGATAGCGGGCGAAGAACGCCCCCGGCGCCGACGCCCGGTCGAGCACCAGATAGTCGCGCTTGCCGTCGGCCTCGAGCAGGGCGGCGAGCTGCAGGCCGGCCGGGCCCGCCCCGATGATCAGGTAATCAAGGGTCACGCCACCACGCTAGGAAAGAGAAATCAGAGATTTATCAGCTCCTGAACCACGTCGGCCGCCCGGCGGACGTCGGCGTCCAGCGGCCGGTCGGGGTCGATCGGGGCGATGGCGGCGACGAGAGCGTCCAGCACCGTCGCGCAGCCGGGGGCGGTCGGCCGGCGGGCGCCGACGTGCACGGCCTGGCGCAGGCCGAGGGCGAGCGAGCCGCCGATCAGCCGGAGCAGCCGGGCCTGGTCGAGGGCCCGCAGCGCGGCCTGGGTGCCGAGCGGGATGACATCCTGGTTGTGCAGGTTGGTGGGCAGGCTCTGCATGCTGGCCGGCATCGCGTCCCGGCGGATCTCGGCGATCAGCGCGGTCGAGGCGAGCTGGACACCCTGCAACCCGTGCTGCTGTCCCGGCCCGGCGGCCAGCATCGGCGGCAGGCCGCCGTTGCGGACCGGGTCGACGAGCAGGTCGAGCTGGCGTTCGGCCAGGTTGCCGAGCTGGGCGGTGACCATCGAGAGCATGTCGCCGGCGAACGCGGCCGGCTGGCCGAAGAAATTGCCCCCGTGCACGACCAGGTCGTCACCGGGGAAGAAAAGCGGGTTGTCACTGACACTGGCCAGATCAGCCTCGACCACGCCGTCCACATAGCGCAGCGCGTCCTCGGCCGCGCCGAGCAGTTGCGGCGTGCAGCGGATGCTGTAGGGCTCCTGCAACGCCCGCGTCCCCGACGGCGTGACGCCGGCCAGTGTGCCGCGCATGAAGGCGGCGACCTCGATCGCCCCGCGGTGGTGATAAGCGGCGATCAGCCGCGGGTCGAGGAACTGCGGATCGCAGCCCAGCAGGTCGGCCAGCAGGCAACTGAGCAGCTGGAGCACCTTGTGCGAGGCGCGCACGCTGTCGAGCGCCAGCGACACCGCCGCCGTGGTCAGCGAGGTGCCGTTGACCAGTGCGAGCGCGTCCCGCCCGTCCAGTGGCAACACGCTCAGCCCGGCCCGCCGCAGTGCCTCGGCCGCCGGCATCCGCACCCCGTCCACGTAGGCGTAACCCCGGCCCCGCAGCGCCTGCGCGGCCGCCCCGAGCGGAATCAGGTCACCGCTCGCCCCGACCGACCCGAAACGCGGCATGGCCGGGACGAACGTGGTCGCCAGCATGGCCGCGAGCGCGTCGATGACGTGCGGCGAGACCCCGGAGGCACCCTGGGCCAGCGACCACACCCGGACCAGCATCGCCGCCCGCGCCACCGCCGGGTCGATGTCCGGGCCCTGGCCCGCGCCGAGATGGGCGAGCGTGTTGTCGGCCTGATCGGCCTGGTCGGCGCGCCCGGCGTAGCCGACCAGCGCGCCGAAGCCGGTGGTGTTGCCATAGACCGCGCGGTCGTCGCCCAGCACCTTGCCCAGATAACCGCGCGAGCCGGCGACCCGGTCGCGCACCTCGTCGCCGATCACCACCGTCAAGGGATCCGCGGCCCGGCGCAGGCTCTCCGGCCGCAGCGGGGCCGCCAGGTCAACTCGAGTCGTCATGCCCTGGACGCTAGGGACGGTTTCTCAGAGCGTTCTGAATTCGTCCGGCTAGGTTGCGGCCATGACGCACGACTACCTGATCATCGGGGCGGGCCCCGCGGGCCTGCAGCTCGCCGCCCTGCTGGAGCGCGACGGTCATGACTATGTCGTCCTGGAGGCCGGCTCCGCGCCGGGGACCTTCTTCCGGACCTATCCCCGGCACCGCCAGCTGATCTCGATCAACAAGGTGCACACCGGCTCCGCCGACCCCGAGTTCAACCTCCGGGCGGACTGGAACTCGCTGCTCACCGACGATCCGGCCCTGCTGTTCAAGAACTACAGCAAGCGCTACTTCCCCCAGGCCGACGACCTCGTGCGGTATCTGGCCGACTTCGCCGCCGGGCTGAACGTGCACTACGACACCCGGGTCACCTCGATCGAGGCCGGCTTCACGGTCACCACGGCCGACCGCGTCTACGAGGCCCGCCGGGTCATCGTCGCCACCGGCGTCTCCCAGCTCTACGTGCCCCCGATCGAGGGCGCCGAACTGGCCGAGCGTTACGACACCGTCGGCGTCGACCCGGAGGACTTCGTCGACCAGCGGGTGCTGATCGTCGGCAAGGGCAACTCGGGCTTCGAGACGGCCGACGCGCTGATCGAGACCGCGGCCGTGATCCACGTGGCCGGCCCGCACTCGATCAAGCTGGCCTGGCAGTCGCACTACGTCGGGCACCTGCGTGCGGTCAACAACAACTTCCTCGACACCTACCAGCTCAAGTCGCAGAATGCGGTGCTGGACGGGACGATCGAGCGGATCTCCCGGCGCCCGGACGGCGGCTTTCAAGTCCTCTTCCGGTATGCCCGGACGGTCGAGGCGTTGCGCGTGCTCGACTACGACCGGGTGATCCTGTGTACCGGTTTCCGGTTCGACGCGTCCATCTTCGACGCCTCCGCCCGGCCCGAGCTGGTGATCAACGACCGCTTCCCGGCCCAGACCCCGGCCTACGAGTCGGTGAACGTGCCCGGCCTCTACTTCGCGGGGACGCTCACCCAGCAACGTGACTTCAAGAAGTCGACCAGCGGCTTCATCCACGGCTTCCGGTACGGGACGCGGGCCCTGCACCGGATCCTGATGAGCCGGGACCGCGGGACTCCGTGGCCGGCCGTCCGGCTCGACGCCACCCCGGAGGCGATCACCGACGCGATCATCGAGCGGATCAACCGCACCTCAGCCCTCTGGCAGCAGTTCGCGGTGCTGGCAGATGTGGTGACCGTGACCGGGGACGAGGCCCAGTACCACCAGGAGATGCCGGTCGCCTACTTCCGTGCCGCGGTCAAAGGCAACGCCTTCGCGGTGACGCTCGAGTACGGGCCCGAGCACGATCAGGTCGACCCGTTCGACATCGAGGTGCCGCGGATCGCCGAGAACGACCCGGCGGCCGCGCACGACGCCAGCTATCTGCACCCGGTGGTCCGCGCCTACCGCGACGGCGAGCAGGTGGCCGAGCACCACCTGGCCGAGAACCTCGAGAACCACTGGAACCTGCCGACCGTCCACCAGCAGCCCCTGGCGGTCTTCGTCAAGAGCGTGCTGGCCGATGCCCTCGTCTGACGTCTGGCCGCAGGCGGTGCTCGACCTGCTCGCGGCCGGCGGCGACCGGCCCGTCTTCGAGCACGGCGACCGGATCGTCGACGCGGCCGGGATGAGCGGGCTGATCCGGCGGATCGCGGCTGGCCTGCGGGCGGCCGGCATCGGGCCCGGCGACGGGGTGGCGTTGCTGGCCGGGGTCACCCCCGAGGCGTTCGCGCTGACGATCGCGGCGTTCGCGATCGGTGCCCGGGTGGCCGGGGTCCGGCCGGGCCTGACCGCGGAGCAACTGGGGCATCTGCTCAGCCACAACGACTCGGTCCTGATCGACGAGGAACGGCTCGCGGAGCTGGTGACGGCCCACGACGACGGCCGGCCGCTGGTCGCCGCCGGCCGGCCCGGGGACATCGCCCGGATCATCTACACCAGCGGCAGCACCGGCAACCCCAAGGGCTGCGCCCAGACGTACGCGGCGATGACGGCCGCCTGGGCCCCCTATCCGGACCGGTGGCCGCCCGCGATCCGGGAACTGGCCGGGCGGCTCCAGCGCTATCTCGTGTTCGGCTCGCTCAACAGCCAGGTGATGCTGGAGTACGGCGTGCTGACCCTGGCCGCGGGCGGCACGCTGGTCGTCGCGCAGCCGCCGGAATTCCCCGGCTCGTTCGTGCGGCACCGGGCCACCGCGAGCGTGATCACGGTCGGCAAGCTCTACCAGCTGATCCGCGACCAGCGGGCGCAGCCGGCCGATCTGAGCAGCCTGCGGGCGCTGATGGTCTCGGGCTCACCGCTCGACCCCGGCCGGCTGAGCGAGGCCCTCGAGGTGCTCGGCCCGGTGATCTTCCACGGTTACGGCCAGACCGAGACCGGCATGATCGCCATGGTCACGCCGGCCGAGCTGCTGGCCTCGCCGGGCGCCCTCGCCTCGGTCGGCCGCCCGCCGGCCGCGATCGACGTGCGCGTCCGCGACGGCGAACTCTTCGTCCGCACCCCCGCCCAGGCGACCGGTTACTGGTCCGAGCCGGCGGAGACGGCCGAGGTCTTCGGTGCCGACGGCTGGATCCGCACCCGCGACCTGGCCCGCCTCGACGACAACGGCTACCTGCACCTGCTGGGCCGGGCCCGGGACGTGATCATCGTCAACGCCAACCTGATCTACGCCGGCCCGATCGAACGAGTCCTGGCCGGGCACCCGGACGTGGCCGAGGCCTACGTGGTGGGCCGCCCGGACGACGAGACCGGCGAGGCGGTTCACGCGTACGTCGTGGCCCGGGTCGGCGCGACTCCGGACGGGGAAGCGCTTCGGCGGCTGGTGGTCGAGCGACTCGGCGCGGTGGCGGAGCCCCGCACGGTCACGGTCATCGATCGTGTCCCGGTGGCCCCGAGCGGCAAGCCCGACAAGAGAGCACTGTCTCACAGCCAGTTCACAACTACGTGACGCACAGTTGAGGCTCGTTCCCATTCAACCCGGAGGGTCTCGTGCTCGGCATTCTGAGCCTGTTGTTGCTGCTGGTGCAGTTCTTGCTGGTCGCTCGCGCTGTGCTCGACTGGACCACGGTGCTGGCCGGCCCGACCTCGGCCGGCTCCGTCCGGTCCCGCCTCACCCGTGGCGTCTACGCGCTGACCGAACCGATCCTCGCCCCGGTCCGCCGGCTCATCCCGCCGCTGCGCGTCGGCGGCACGGCGATCGACCTGTCCTTCATCATCGTCTTCTTCGTGATCGTCCTCATCCGCAACTTCATCTAACTCTCGTCGAGCGCACGCAGCGCCCGGCGGAGGATCTCCGGGGTCTTGTTCGGTGGCTCCGCCTCAATGAAGAGGCGGCCCACCGCCGCCGCATACTGGTCCACATCCTCGCGTTTCTCCAGGTAGAGCGCGCTCGTCAGGTGCTCGATGTAGACCACGTCGGGCAGCTCACGCTCGGGGAAACGCAGGATGCTGAAGGCGCCGCCCATCGCCGCGTGGCCGCCCGAGCGGAACGGCATCACCTGCAGCCGCACGTTACGCATCTGGCTGGCGGCCAGCAGCGACTCGATCTGCTCGCGCAGCACCTCGATGCCGCCGACCGGGCGCAGCAGCACCGCTTCGTCGATCACCGCCCACAGCTTGGGCGCCTTCGGCGCATCGAGCAGCCGTTTGCGGGCCATCCGCAGATTGGCCCGCAGGTCGATCTCGTCCGGCTTGGCGGCGGCATGGCCCAGGACGATCACCGCCCGGGCGTACGCGTCGGTCTGCAACAGCCCCGGGACGAACTGGACCTCGTAGGTGCGGATCAACTCCGCCGCCTGCTCCAGGTCCAGATAGTTTTGGAACCAGGTGGTCAGGATGTCGCCGTAGGCGTGCCACCAGCCCGGCTCGTTGGCCTCGCGGGCCAGCGCGACCAGCCGGCGGTGCTCATCCTCGTCGAAGACGCCGTAGAGCCGCAGCAGGTCGACGACGTCGCGCTCCTTGAAGCTGACCCGGCCGAGCTCCATCCGGCTGATCTTCGACTCCGAGCCGCGGATCGCCCAGCCGGCGTCCTCCCGGGTCACTCCCGCGGCGATCCGCAGGCTCCGCAACCGCGCACCCAGCTGGATGCGCCGCACGGTAGGCCCGCCGCCATTCTGCTGCGCGGCAGTCACGGGCCCTCCTCGAGCGGCCGGAAAGTGACGGTGAAGAGCTGTGTGGTGTGACTACGGCTTGCGAGCGACGGCGCAGTACTGGTCGATCTCGTCGGTCGCCGCCTCCGGGTCCGGCTTCCAGCGGGTGACCGAGACGACGCCCGGGTCGACCAGCTCGAGGCCGGCGAAGAGCGCGGCGATCCGCTCGGGACTGCGCAGGTGGTATTTCGGGTTGGCCGACAGGTTCCAGATCCGGACGGCCTCGGTGACCGCCGGGCTGGTGTCACTGCCGTCGTACATCGCCACATAGCTGCCCGAGGGCAGCCGGGCCAGGAAGGCGTCGATGATCGACTTGGCCTCGTCATCGCTCTCGATGTGGCCGAGGATGCCCATCAGGATAAGCGCGACCGGCTTGCTGAAATCAAGCGTCTTGCTCGCCGCGTCGAGGATCGTCGCCGGGTCGCGCAGGTCGGCGTCGATGTAGTCCGTCGCACCCTCGTCGCTGCTGGTCAGCAACGCGCGGGCGTGGGCGAGCACGAGCGGGTCGTTGTCGACATAGACGATGCGGGCGTCGGGGGCCGCCGCCTGGGCTACCTCGTGCGTGTTGTCGGCCGTCGGCAGGCCGGTGCCGACATCGAGGAACTGGCGGATGCCGGCGTCGGTGGCCAGCCAGCGCACCGCCCTGACCAGGTAAGCCCGGGAGAGTCGCGCATTCTCGGCTAGCTGCGGGAGCGACTCGATGATCTGGTCGCCGACCTGACGGTCGACCGCGAAATTGTCTTTGCCGCCGAGCAGGTGGTTCCAGATGCGGGCCGTCTGCGGCACCGTGGTGTCCAATTTGGCCATCTCCGGACTGTCAGTCACGGTGCTCATCCTCGAATCGTATGGAACCACCCGGACAGATCGGCGCAAGCATAAACCGCCCACCGGCGACGGCACACCGGCAGAACCGATCTTTCGCCGGGCCCACCGGATAGATTTTCCGCGACCTTCGGGTGTCACCGTCGCTGGTGGACACAGCGAGGCCGCGCCCCGAAGCGGGACGCGGCCTGACTGCTTTGGCTACTGCGCGGATCAGTGCCAGGTGCCGGTGCGGGCCCGGCGCCGGCGGGTCATGCTCAGGACCACGAAGCCGAGCAGGACCAGGATGACGCCGCCACCGACGACCCCGATCGTGTTGTAGCCGGTGAGGGCGAGCTTGCTGCCGCTCTTGGCCGACTCGGCGGGCGGCTCGGCGACGGTGGTGTCGGGCTGGTTCGCGTCCGGTGCCCCGTCGTCGTAGGTGTAGTCGCCGGCCGCCGCGGTGCTCTTGGAGGGCGTGGCCTTCGGCTTCTTGGTGGCCTTGGTGGTCGGCGTCGTCTCCTCGTCGGGACTGGTCGCGGTCTCGTCGTCCGACTCGGTCGTGGTGTCCGACTTGGTGGTCGTGGCCGCCTTCGTCGTGCTGGCCGGCTTGGCCGGGGCCCGGGTGGTCGGCGCCGTCGTCGGGGCGTCCTTCACGATCGTCGTCTTGGTGGTCGGCTTCGAGGTCGGGTTCTGGGCCCCGCCGCCGTTCCCGCTACCGCCGTTGGCGTTGCCACCGTTGTTGTTGCCACCGTTGTTGTTGCCACCGCCGTTGTTGCCGTTGGCCGGCGGGGCGGTCGTCGGAGCGGTAGTGGGCGCGGTCGTCGGCGGCGTGTTGCCGCCGCCGTTGTTCCCGCCGTTGTTGTT
>Ga0247762_1000519_pt1 | contig 10646 bp, 7 predicted proteins | sample UWRJL081202R4_FD_181016 | JGI IMG/M metagenome (GOLD analysis project Ga0247762, IMG submission 181016) | Plant litter microbial communities from Arlington Agricultural Research Station in Wisconsin, United States - UWRJ-L081-202R-4 | ecosystem: Environmental > Terrestrial > Plant litter >...
TGCTTCTTTTAGCAATTCTTCAGCACGGTGGCGGCCTCTCATCAGCTCCGTTACGTCGCGGGCAAAGACTGCCATGGCGACGATCTCGTTGTTTTTATCGTACAGCGGCGCCTGGCGAACCATAAAGTAGTTATCCATGCCCATCACGGTAACGTGCTCGGTTTGCTCGATAGTTTCGCCACGGAGCACGCGATTGTACAACGTACGCCGCTCCGTTTTTTCTTCGGACGTATAGAGCGAAAGCATATCGAAGCCCTTCCCTATCGCGATGCCACGGCTTTCGAACGTAGCGCCAAATACTTTATTGAAACTGAGAAGCTTGAGCTCGCGGTCCAGCGTAAAGATGGAGTCCGTCGATACGTTAAGAAGACTACTGACATACTCCTCGCTGCCCTGTACTTCTTTGAGAATGCGCTGCATTTCCTCCTGTGTGGCGGTAAGCTCTTCCATATTCTGGCGCATCTCTTCTTCCTGCGAACGCATCTGCTCGGCCTGCTGTTGTGTTTCCTCAAGCAACTTGCGCGTGCGTTCGCCTCCCTTTACCGACGAAATGGTAGCTGCGATGCTTTCACCCAGCTTTTCCACGAACTCGATCTGGTAAGGCTTTATCGACTCAAATGATGCGATCTCCATCACACCATAAACATTCTGGTCCAGCACGAGCGGCACGATAATGAGATTACGCGGCAGCGCAGCGCCCAGACCTGACGTTATTTTAACAAAGTCGCTCGGAATGTCGGTGCGGTACAGCGTTTGTTTTTCCAACACTACCTGCCCGGTCATACCTTCGCCCAACGCAATACGGCGATCTGCAAACTTCTTGCGGTCATAGGCATAGCACGCCGTCATTTCCAGAAATATGTCTTGCGGGTCGTCGTCGTTCAGTATGTATAGCGCGCCCTGGTTAGCGCCCATGTAGCGCACGAGGTTGCTGACAATGGTATCGGATAATGCCTGGAGGTCGTCGTTCTTCGACCGGAGTATATCGACGAAGCTGGCAAGGCCTTCAGTGGTCCAGTTGCGCTGCTTCTCGTCGATACCGAACTGTTTCATGCGGTCACGCATGCTGATAAGCGATGAGGCCAGCAGATTGTTATCGTCTATCTGATCATCGCCATTGTAGCGAACTTCCAGGTTTCCTTGCTCGATCTGCTTCACGAAATCAGTTGCCTGATCTACTTCTTTCTTCACGTTATTGAGCCTTGCGGAAATCTCTTCCCAGGCCGAAACTTTGATTACTTTGTAGGGTACTGCTCTCATCTATTTATAAAAGTCAATTGTCAATGCAAAATACTATAGCACACCAGCTCAATGACATGCGAATGAGCAGGTGGAGGTTCTGGGTTAGTAAACGGTATTGCGACCCCGCCTTGTTAAGCAACGACGGATATGGCAACGTTCTCGTAATTTTGGGCTGCTTTTGCGATAACTTTTTTAGAACAATTCTGAATAGAACATTCAGCGCAACGAGGAGAAAATTGATGTAATAATGATGTAATTAAGGTCGCAATTATAATCCGGAGTTACAACGAAAAACAGTGAAGTTTTGGGAATGGGTCAGAGATTGGCTGACGAGAGTAGCGATCACACAGCTATCGACGCCTGGTCGGCGATCCGTAAATAGCCGGGAACCGGCGACCAGGCGTCCATACTACAAGCGTGCGCCGATCTTCAGTAAGAATGCTTCTTTTTTACGCTTCGAGACATCGAGGGATTGGTCATTGGCCATCACGACGTAGCCGCCTTCGCCCCGCACGTATTTCTTGATGGCATTGAGGTTGATAAGATATGAGTTGTGGATGCGAAAGAAATTGTGCTCCGATAACATGTCTTCATATTCCTTCAGCGTGCGGCTAACCACGTGTTTCTTGCCATCCGAGGTGAAGATAAGCGTGTAGTTGCTGGAGGCTTCGCAATAGAGGATGTCGTTTACTTTTACAAACACCAGCCCGTCGGATGTCGGGAGCGCGAGCTTGTAGTTTTCGGTAGACGGCGCTTTAAGATTTTGGATAAGCTGCTTGAGCCTGTCTGATATCGTGTCGCTCATACGTTTCTCCACCTTACCGAGGGCACGCTTAAGCTCTTCGATATCGATCGGCTTCAGCAGGTAATCTATAGCAGAGAACTTAAAGGCTTTGATGGCATATTCCGAGTATGCGGTGGTAAAGATGACCTCGAAATTCACGTCGTTGAGACGGGTGAGCAGATCGAAGCCGGTTTCGCGTTGCAGGTGTATGTCAAGAAAAACAACATCGGGTTTATGGAGCTGAATGGCGTCGACAGCTTCGGCAACATCCTGGCAGAGAGCTTTTACGGCGACGTTCTGGCAAAAGTCTTCCAGGAGGATCTTAAGACTTTCGCGACTTTTAGGCTCGTCGTCGACAATAATACAATTGATCATAGGGGCGATTGGGGCATAGGGTATACCAATATACTCATCTTACACTATTCTGCAAGCATCCTAATTCACCCGCACCCAGACTTTCACGCGCGTGCCCGCAGGATTTCCGCTACCGTCCAAAAGATCTATAAACTGGAACGACACATTATCACGTTCGTTGATAAGGCTGAGTCGCTCTTCCGTGAGCTCTGTACCCATGGAACGGTGTTTGGGAAAATTCTGGTTTCGTAAGCGTATCGCTGCGGCTCTGCCTATACCGTTGTCCTCCACTTCGAACAGAAGCCGGTCGTCGTCATAACCTACAGCAATGCGCAATATTCCCTTTTCAGGTTTATTATACAACCCGTGGAGTATTGCATTTTCCACAAACGGCTGTATCAACAGCGATGGTATCTCGGTGTTCTCCAGGTCCAGTTCCGCGCTGATGTCCAGCACGAGATCGAACTTGTTTTCAAAACGCACCATCTCCAGATTTACGTAGTGCCGAAGCAGCTCGAGCTCGTTCGCCAGGCTGGTCTTGTTGTTGACCGAGTGTGTGAGTATACCCCTAATTAGTTTAGAAAATGTAGAGAGGTAGTTTATCGCATTCTGCCGGTCGTTTTTTGCGATGAAGTATTGTATGGAGTTGAGTGCATTGAAGATAAAGTGCGGGTTCATAGCCGAACGCAACGCCATGAGCTTGAGCTCGCCGATGGTCTTGTTGGCCTGCACCAGTTCCTCGGCGTTACGCTGTATCTCCTCTTCACGATGTACCCGCTCCGTTATGTCCTGCGTATATACGGAGGCACCGATGATGCGGCCATTCTCGATTATGGGATGAACGGAGTTGAGCACATAGCGGTCGGCTATCTTCTTTTCATCGACTACGATCTCTCCTGCGAATGCACGCCGGTAGAGGGTCATCCAATACAGGATCTCTTCGTGACCTAAGGTATCTTTCAGTTTGTCGATGATGTTGTCGCCCGCTGTCAGTTCGTCGCCATAAAAGCTTTGCAGAAGCTCCTTGAACACACGGTTGATCGCGGTGACACGGTATTGAAGATCCACCGACCAGATACTCATTTCCGTGTTGTTGATTATTGCATTGAGGCGCGCCTCGTTCTCGCGTATGCGTTCCTCGGCTTGTTTGCGGCCGGTTACATCGCGCACAACGATCAGCAGGTGGTCCTGCCCCGACAGATGGATACGTTGTGCGCTTATCGTTCCATAGAACAATGACCTGTCCTTACGGCGAAAGAGCGTTTCGAGGGTAACGGTACCGTTGCTATAATATTCCGTAAAGTAACGGAGACGTTCATCCTCATTAACCCAAAGATCGAAGTCGTTCGAAGAATGCCCCAGCACGTCCTCACGCCTGTACCCTGAAAGCGGCTCAAGCTTACTGTTTACCTCTTGTAAAGTCAGATCGCTTTCGCGCAATATCAGCATCAGGTCGGGGCTGAGATCGAACGCCTTGATAAATTTCTCTTCTGCTGCCTTGCGATCGGATATGTCTTTGATTACCGATATGTAGTATTTAACCGAGTTTATCTCCACCCGGCAACTGCTGATGAGAACCTGTCTTATATCGCCGTCCTTTCTGTACCAAGGTGCTTCTATACTGGCCTCGTCGTTGGTCTCGAATTGAGAGAAGTAGCGGTCGCGATCGTCCCTATTTACAAAGAAATGGAAGTCGGTCGATAACCGGCCGATAACCTCCTGGCGCTCATAGCCCAACACGGCCCATACCTTTTCGTTGGCATCGGTTATCAGAAGGTCGTCCGCCCGGGTAATGGTCATCAGATCCGGATTGTTGCTGAATGCCTTGGCAAATTTCTCTTCGCTGGTCTTGAGGCGCTCTTCGGCTTCTTTATAAAGCGTGATGTCGTAGGTAATACCGACCACGCGGCGCAGGCGTTCCCCTTCTATAACGGGGAAGCCGGTGAGACGCAGCCATTTTTTATAGCCCAGCGGCGTTTGCAATCGTACCGTTATATCGAACGGCTGGTGGTCCTGAAAGAGTATGTTCTCATAGGCTTGCTGTACCAGTTGGGAACTGGACGGTTCATACAACTCATACTGCTCTGCCAGGCTGCTGATGTTGAAGCTTCTGTCTACGCCGTATATATTGTACATTTCTCCTGACCATACGGCGGTCATGTCTTCGGCATCGAACTCCCAGCTGCCCAGGCGGCCCACGCGTTGCGCCTGGTTGAGTATGAACTCACGTTCGGAAAGCTGGCGCACGTTCATGGCCAGCTGCTCGTTTATCTGGCGCAGCTCTTCTTCGGTATTGGTGAGGATCTCCTCGCGCATCTGCAGCTCGTCGTTCAGCGCACGTTGCTGGGCTAGCGCACGCTCCAGCACCTCTTCCCTGCCACGCTCACGGGTTATGTCTATCCAGCTGCCAAGCGCCGTAATGGCCTTTCCGTTAACATCGCGAATAAAAGCACCCTGGTCTATCACGTGGGCTATCGAGCCATCGGTCTTCATAAAGCGGTAGCTGTCAAAGAAGCGTTCGGAGTCCACCATGGCACGGTCGAAGTTCCCCACCACACGGTCACGGTCCTCGGGATGAATACTTTGTATCCAGTCCAACAGCGAGTAAGGAGTTTTATTAAAACCGAACTCTTCCAGCGTCTTGTTGCCGGCTGTCCAGTCTAAGCGCCCCGATTCTATATCTACCTCCCACATGGCCGCGCTGGAGAGTTCCGATATGGTTTTGAAACGGTCGCGCTCGTGCTCCAGCATTTTAAGCAGCTCGTCCAGGCGGTTTTCGCGGAGCCTCGCCTCGGTAACATCGGCCCACACGCCTACCACACGCCGAAGCTGACCATCAGGCGAGCGCAAAAACTTGATGGTATCCTTTATAATATAGTATTCCTGGTCGAGACCTCTGAACCGGTATTCGTGCACCATGAGACTACACGTATTATCGTCTATGGCGGCATTGTAGCCTGTCATGGCACGGTACCGGTCGTCCGGGTGCAGATTCTCTATCCAGAAATTGCTCTGCATGGCATTCTCGGGAATGCCATATTTACGCAAATTCTGCGGCGACGCATACCAAAAGCCGGATCCGGTCTGGTAATCGCGCACCCACGTTACTTCGGAAGAGATTTCGAGAAGGGAAGCAAATAATTCCTCATCGGGAACCGTAATGCGTGATGAACCGGAAGTGCTGCTCACGAAAGATTTTCTTTTACCTACGAAAGTTAGCGCGTAAAACGGATTGACCGCCGTTTGAACGCAAACAAAAACTTTCGATATTTCGAGATTGATTGGTCACGAAATGCTCAAGATCGATTCTCATACGCACATCCTACCGAAGAAGCTCCCGAACTGGAGCGAAAAATTCGGCTATGGCGATTTTATATACCTGCAGCACCATAAAAAAGGTGTGGCCAACATGATGCGTGGCAACCAGTTCTTCCGTGAAATCCGCGAGAACTCGTGGAATCCAGAGCTGCGCATCCGCGAATACGAGAAATTCAACACACAGGTGCAGGTTGTCTGCACTGTTCCCGTGATGTTCTCGTACTGGGCTAAGCCGATAGACTGCCTGGAGATCTCACGGTTCCTGAACGACCACATTGCGGAGCTTATAATAAAGTACCCCAAAAACTATTTGGGCCTGGCGACCATCCCTATGCAGGATAGCGAGCTGGCAATACAGGAGCTGGAGCGCTGCAAGGCCATCGGCCTGCAAGGCATCCAGATCGGCTCGAACATTAACGACCTGAACCTCAATGAGGAGCGGTTCTACCCGGTGTTCGAGGCCTGTGAGCGCCTGGACATGGCCGTGCTGGTGCATCCCTGGAATATGATGGGCCAGAAGCAAATGCAGCGCTACTGGTTGCCGTGGTTGGTGGGCATGCCCGCCGAAACCTCGCGCGCCGTCTGCTCGATGATTTTTGGTGGTATCTTTGAGCGGCTGCCGAACCTGCGGGTGAATTTCGCCCACGCCGGTGGTTCGTTTTTGTCTACCATCGGCCGCATTCAGCATGGATTCGATTGCCGCCCTGACCTGGTGGCGATAGACAATAACGTGCCGCCGAAGAACTACCTCGGTAAGTTCTGGGTAGACAGCGTTACACACGACACACTCATGCTGGACTACGTGCTGAAGCTGCAAGGCTCGCGGCGTATTACGCTCGGCTCCGACTACCCGTTTCCACTGGGCGACCTGGAGATTGGCAAGTTTATTGAAGACAGTGACCTCGATACTCAAATAAAAGAAGACATTTTTCACCGTGCAGCCCTGGAATGGCTGGGAATCCCTAAAGAAAAGTTCGATTAATGCTAAAATTTACTACGATACCTGCCGGCATATTCTCCCTGTGCCTCAGCCTATTGACGCTTACTGCTATTGCGCAACCGACAACATCACAGAGCGAACGGCAAAAGGAATACATTCAGCAAGCAGAGCAGATCCGCAAAAGCGCGCTAATGCGCGAGATGGACTCCGGCGTATACTATATGGACAAGGGCATGTACGCACAGGCCGATGCCAAATTCAAATACGTGCTGAACAACTTACGAAGCGTGCCTTCTGACCTGACCTTCTATTTCGGAAAGAACTCTTTTCAGATGGGCAACTATAAGCAAGCTATCGACTGGCTCAATAAATATATCCAGCTGAAGGGTACCAACGGGCAATACTCACAGGAAGCCATGGAGTGGCAGCGCAAAGCTGAAACGGAATACATGGCGCAGAAAAACCAGACGTCGCAACAGGTTGAACAGGTACTATCCACCAGCTATGATATAGACTGCGGCCCTACCGGCAGAGTAACCTGTCCCGTCTGTAAAGGTGACCATGTTACTATAAAGAAAGGTCCTTTTGGTGACCAATACAACACCTGCAAATACTGTAACGAGCACGGCATCCTGACGTGCGAGGAATACAACTTGCTGCTGCGTGGTCAGCTCAAGCCGCGGCAATAACGGTATTTTATTATCTTTGCGGTCCCGACAGCGTCGGGATACTAAAGTTCATTAAAGACTAGATTAATCTGCTATTGATCAGCCTTTTATGTCATTACACAACCGCATTGACGGCCGCCTGCTCAAGGAGAAGATGCGCGCCTCCACCGAAGAACGGGTTACCATATCGTTCTACAAATACCATCACATCACCGATCCGGCACAGTTTCGTAACGACCTGTACCGCCAGCTTGAAACGCTTGGAGTCATGGGCCGGATTTACGTGGCCACTGAAGGCATAAATGCGCAGATAAGCGTGCCGGCTGCTAATACTGATGCATTCCGCTCTTTCTTATATAGCGTTCCCTTCCTGAACGGCATCCGTCTGAACATCGCTGTTCAGGATGATGGCAAATCATTTTTCAAACTCAAGATCCTGGTACGTAAGAAGATCGTGGCCGATGGCCTCGACGATGCGTCGTTCGATGTTACCGACCAGGGTGAGCATGTAAACGCCGAGGAGTTCAACCGCCTGGCGGACGATCCGAATACGATCATTATCGACATGCGTAACCACTACGAAAGCGAAGTGGGGCATTTTAAAAATGCTGTGTTGCCGGACGTAGACACCTTCCGCGAGGAGCTGCAGGTAGCCGAAGACCTCATGGGCCAGCATCGCGACAAGAATCTGCTGATGTACTGTACCGGCGGCATTCGCTGCGAAAAGGCCAGTGCGTGGATGAAACACCAGGGCTTCAAAAATGTATTCCAGCTTAACGGCGGTATAATCAAGTATGCTCAGGAAATAAAAGAGCAAGGCCTTGAGAACAAATTCATCGGCAAAAACTTCGTGTTCGATGAACGCCTCGGCGAACGCATCAGCAACGACATCATAGCGAAGTGCCACCAGTGCGGCGCACCGTGCGACGACCACACCAACTGCAAGAACGACGGCTGCCACCTCCTCTTTATACAATGCCCCGCCTGCGCCGAAAAGTATAACGGCACCTGCTCCGACGAGTGCAAAACAGTGATGCAGCTGCCCCTCGAAGCCCAGAAAGAGCTACGCAAAGGCATAAACAAAGGACGCCAGGTTTTCCGCAAAGGCCGCTCCGAACACATCCGGGTCGAACCGGAAGAATAACCAACTGAAAGGGACTGCATAATGCAGTCCCTTTTGATTTTCAGCCGTTTATGACTCCTTTTTAACTTGCCATATGCCGACGGAACGACGTTATCGATGGACGGCAAGGTTTTTTGCCCGTCAATCTGTAATTTTCCCCAACCTGGCCTCTGATTTTTAGAGGTACAGATACCCTGAATTACTCCTGAGTATGACTATCCGTATCGGCATTATCAACGTTAGCGACCGTGCCAGCCAAGGCATTTATGAAGACATTCCCGGCAAAGCCATTGTCGAAACCCTTACGGAATATATTAGCAGTCCATGGGAAAAGGAGTATGCGGTCGTGCCCGATGAGCAACATCTGATCGAGAAAACGCTGATCGACATGGCGGACGTCCGGAAGTGCTGCCTGGTTATTACATCGGGTGGTACCGGGCCTGCACTGCGGGATGTGACGCCGGAAGCAACGGAAGCCGTCTGTCAAAAAATGATGCCGGGCTTCGGAGAGTTGATGCGGGCGAAAAGTCTTACATACGTACCCACGGCCATTCTTTCGAGGCAGACCGCGGGGATCAGGAACCAGACATTAATCGTAAATTTGCCTGGCAAGCCAAAAGCGATCCGGCAATGTCTGGACGCAGTTTTTCCAGCGATACCGTATTGTATTGACCTGCTGGAAGGACCGTTCATCGAGTGCAACGAGGCTGTCATTAAGCCCTTTAGGCCCCAAAACCTTTAATTTGCGAGTTTATGGCGAAGATCAAGTACTACTACGACACGGAAACATGCAAGTACGAACGGGTAAAGACCAAAACCAGCGATGTTATTCTCAATGCCTTAGGGATTCTCTCCCTGACCGTGGCCATGGCGGTTGGCCTGCTCTTCCTCTACAGCAGTTATTTCGAATCGCCCAAAGAGCTGATCCTCAAAAATGAGGTTAAAGAGCTCGAGTTCTATTATAAAAAACTGCGCGCCGATGTATCGGGACTGGACCAGATCCTGTCGGGCATCGAATACCGCGACGACAATATCTATCGCACCGTACTTGGCGCCGAGCCCATAGACAAATCCATCCGGGAAGCCGGTGTGGGCGGAGCCGACCGCTACCAGGACATCAAGGATAAAAACATCAGTCACCAGGATCTGGTGGTCAGCGTAAATGAAAAGGTGGATCTGCTGCGCCGCAAACTGTATATCGAATCGAAGTCACAGGACGAGGTGGTGAAGATGGCCGACAACAAGGAGAAGCTGTACGCTGCGATTCCGGCAATACAACCTGTATCCAACAAACAACTAGTGGCCATTGCATCCGGTTTCGGCTGGCGCACACACCCCATTTACAAAGTGCGTAAAATGCACGCCGGTATAGACTTTGCCGCCGCCATCGGTACGCCGATCTACGCTACCGCCGACGGTAAAGTACAGAGTGTGGAGGTGAAGTTCTCCGGTTATGGCAAAATGGTCGAAATAGACCACGGCTTCGGTTATCATACACGTTATTGCCACATGCACGAGTTTGCCGTACGCCCTGGTCAAAACATTAAACGCGGCGATCTTGTAGGCTACGTGGGCAACACCGGGCTTTCCACAGCACCGCACCTGCACTACGAAGTGCTGATAAACGGCAGCCAGGTAGACCCGGTTCACTATTTCTACAACGACCTGACAGCTTCGGAATACGAAAAAGTGCTCGAGCTGGCTTCCATCGACAACCAATCGCTGGGTATGTAAGCGTTTGCAGAACGGCTACACGTGGGTTGCCTGAAAGTCACACTTTTTATGTCACTATTGATATTACATATACCCCGGAGGTGGTCTTCCGGGGTCTTATTTTTTTCGAGTACTTTCGCCCGGTAATGTATACTCATGGTACGAACCCTTGCCACGCTACTTCCTGCTTTGTTTCTGACCGCTTCCGTATTTGCTCAGGGCTGCAGTGATGCGGGCTTTTGCACGATGGGCGCAATGAAGCCCGACCAGCCTTTCAACAAAAAGATCGAGCTGCGGCTGCGATCCATGGAGGTTACGTTTTATCGCGCCAGCACCACGCTCACGCCGATCATCTATTCGGCTACGGCCGATATGAATTTCAGCCTGAACAGCAAGACGTCGTTTCAGCTCAAGGTACCGTTCCAGGTGGTGCACGGACGGCTGGCTAAAACATCCGGCATGGGAGACCTTTCGCTTTGCCTCACGCGCAGCATATACAAAAAC
>Ga0247762_1000520_pt1 | contig 10641 bp, 9 predicted proteins | sample UWRJL081202R4_FD_181016 | JGI IMG/M metagenome (GOLD analysis project Ga0247762, IMG submission 181016) | Plant litter microbial communities from Arlington Agricultural Research Station in Wisconsin, United States - UWRJ-L081-202R-4 | ecosystem: Environmental > Terrestrial > Plant litter >...
TGGTCACCGACACCCGTCCGGGGCGTGACGCCCTGGCTGTTGTGGCCGCGGCGGTGTCGGTGGCGCCGCCGGGCGAGTTGGCCGTGCAGGTCCGCGTCGAGGACGAGTTGACCGACCGCCAGGCGTTCGCCCTCACCCTCGCCGTGCTCGAGCTTTGCCGCCCGGCCCGGGTGATGTGCCTGGTCAACGACCGGTTGCACGTCGCGCTGGCGGCCGACGCGGATGGCGCCCACGTCGGCGCCGACGACCTGCCAGTGGCGGCCGCCCGCAAGGTCCTCGGCCGTGCGGGCGTGTTGGGGGCGACCTGCCGCGATCCTGTCGGCGCGCAGGCGGCGGTCGTCGCCGGGGCGAGCTACCTGGGCGTCGGCCCGGCCTTTCCGACGGCCACCAAGACCGGCCTGCCGGCACCGCTCGGCCCGTCGGGCGTCGGGTCGGTGGCGCAGTCGGTGCCCGGCACACCGGTGATCGCGATCGGTGGAGTCACTGTGGACGGCATCCGGCCCCTGCTCGACGCGGGAGCGCACGGCGTCGCCGTCGTCGGCGCGCTGGCGAATGCGGCGGATCCCGGCCGGGCCGCCACCGAGATCCTGAAGGCCCTCTCGTGAGCGTGGCCATTGTCGGGGGCGGCATCATCGGGCTGGCCATCGCCTGGCGGCTGCGGCAGCGGGGCCTGACGGTCGTCGTCCACGACGCCGGTGAAGCCCGCCCGGCCTGGTACGTCGCGGCCGGCATGCTCGCCGGCGGTGGCGAGTCCACCTTCGAACGACCCGCCCTGGCGCGACTGCTGGCCGAGGGCGCGCGGCGCTGGCCCGATTTCGCCGCCGAACTCGGGCGGGAGTCGGGTCACGATCTCGGCTACGACACCACGGGCACGATCAGCGTCGCGTTGACCAGCGATGATCTGGCCGAGGCGGCGCGTGAGTGGAGCCTGCGGGGAGTGTCGGCGCTGCCGCCCGGCTCGGTGCGCGAACTCGAACCGGCGCTCTCGCCGCGGATTCGGGGCGGGGCGTTTCTCGCCGAGGATCAGCAGGTCGACCCGCGGCGGGTGGTCGCCGCTCTGCGGTCGTTGCTGCCGCCGCCCCGCGCGGCCGTTCTGGACCTGGCCGAGGTGCAGTCGCCGATGGCGGTCGTCGCCACCGGCTGTGGGACTGCCGCGTTGACCGGGCTGCCGGTCCGGCCCGTGAAGGGGCAACTGCTCCGGCTGCGCGGGGAGCCGGGGTTGATCCGGCACGTGGTCAACGGCTTCGCCGATGGCCGGCACGTCTATCTGGTGCCCCGGGCCGACGGCGAGGTCGTGGTCGGTGCGACCCAGGAGGAGCGTACGGACCAGGTGGTCACGGCCGGTGGGGTGCTTGACCTGCTGCGGGCGGCCGTCGATCTGGTGCCGGCGTTGGCCGATTTCGAGATCACCGAGGTGCTGGTCGGCCATCGGCCCGCCACACCCGACAACGCGCCGCTGCTCGGCGTACTGGAAACGGGCCGGACCTTTGTCGCGGCCGGGCATCACCGCAACGGGGTGCTGCTGGCTCCGATCACCGCCGATCTGATCGCCGACCTGGTCGTGACCGGGCGGCCCGATCCGCTGCTGGCCGAGTTCGAGCCCGGGAGGTTCGCGTGCGCTTGATGGTCAACGGTGCGCCCCGCGCCGTCGAGGACGTGCTGGATGTCGCTGCCCTGGTCGCGCTGCTGACCGCGGCGAAACGCGGCGTTGCGGTGGCGGTCAACGGGGAAGTGGTGCCCCGGTCGCGCTGGGAGGCGGTCGCGTTGCGCGATGGTGACCGGGTCGAAGTGCTGACGGCGGCCCAGGGTGGCTGAGATGTTCGCGGATTCCCGGTTGATCCTCGGGACGGGTGGGGCCACCAGTCTGGCCGCGCTCGAGTCGGCGATCGTCGCCTCGGGGACCAGGATCGTCACGGTCGCGCTGCGCCGGGTGGAGGCGACCGGGCCCGGACTGCTGCCGCTGCTGGAGCGGCTCAAGGTCGAGGTGCTGCCGAACACGGCCGGCTGCTACACGGCCGACGACGCGGTGCGGGCGGCCCACCTGGCCCGGGAGGCGTTCGCGACGAGCCGGGTCAAGCTCGAAGTCATCGGCGACGAGCGGACCCTGCTGCCGGACGGTGTCGAACTGCTGCGGGCGGCGGAACGGCTGGTGGGGGACGGCTTCGCGGTCTTCCCGTACACAAGCGACGATCCGATCCTGGCCCGCCGCCTGGCCGACGCGGGCTGCGCGGCGGTGATGCCGGCCGGCTCGCCGATCGGCTCCGGGCTGGGCATCGGCAATCCGCACCACATCCGGCTGATCCGGCAGAGCGTGGACGTGCCGGTGATCCTCGACGCCGGCATCGGGACGGCGTCGGACGCGGCCCTCGCCATGGAACTCGGCTGCGACGCCGTGCTGATCGCCAGCGCGGTCACCCGGGCGGCGGACCCGGCCCGGATGGCCGCCGCCATGAAGCACGCGGTCGAGGCCGGTCGGCTCGCCTGGTCGGCCGGCCGGATCCCGCGCCGCTTCCACGCCCTCGCCTCCACCTCGGACGAGGGGCTGCCGCAATGGTGACCCCCGCGGGCGTGGTCGTGCTCACCGACCGTCGAATGGCCCGCCGTTCGCTCGTCGAGGTGATCGAGCGGGCCCGGCCCGACTGGGTCATCCTGCGGGAACGCGACCTGCCCACCGGCGAACGCCGTCGCCTGGCCGACCGGTTGCGCGCGCTGCTGCCCGTCATCGTGGCCGGACCGGATCCGCTCGGTGGGTCGGCGGTGCATCTGGCGGTGCGGGACCCGCACGTTTCCGCGGCTTTGATCGGCCGGTCGTGCCATAGCGCCTCCGATTTGTCGCAGGCGGACTACCTGACGCTGTCGCCGATCTATCCGACGGCCAGCAAACCCGGCTACGGGCCGACGCTCGGTCTTGACGAGGCCGGGCGGTTGGCGGCGGGCATTCCGTGGCTGGCGCTCGGGGGGATCGACTCGGCCCGGCGGGTGGCGCAGTGCCGGGCGGCGGGAGCGGCCGGGGTGGCGGTCATGGGCGCGGTCATGCGGGCGGACGACCCGGGTGCGGTCGTCGCCGAATTGCGGGAGGGACTATGACTCCCGCCGTCGCGCTCACGATCGCCGGCTCGGACTCGGGCGGCGGGGCCGGGATCCAGGCCGACCTGAAGACCTTCGCGGCGCTGCGAACCTACGGGGCGTCGGTGATCACCGCAGTCACCGCGCAGAACACTCTCGGCGTAACTGCCGTGCACGAGATCCCGGCCGACATCGTCGGGGCGCAACTCGACGCCGTTCTCGATGACCTGCCCGTCGCCGCCGTCAAGATCGGGATGGTCACCTCGGTGGCGGTCGCCGAGGCCATCGCGGCTCGCCTCGGACGCCTGCCCAACGTGGTCCTCGACCCGGTGCTGACCGCCACCACCGGGCGCCGCCTCGGTCTGATCACAACCAGCAAACCCCTGCTCCTGTACGCCACGGTGGTCACGCCCAACCGAGCCGAGGCGTCGGAACTGGTCGGGTGGCCGGTCCACACGCCGGCCGAGATGGCCCGGGCGGCTGCGGAGATCGGCTCACGCGGCCCGCGCGCGGTCGTCGTGACCGGCAGCGGCGAGGCCGACGTGTTGTGGACGCGCGGCGGCGTGCACGTCCTCGACGGCCGGCCGGTGGACACCCGCAACGACCACGGGACCGGGTGTACCTATTCGTCGGCCATCGCGGCCCGGCTCGCCGCCGGCGACGAGGTGGTGGCGGCCGTGGAGTTCGCCCGGGGGTACGTGACCGGGGCGCTGACCGGCGGCCGGGACTGGAACATCGGCCGGGGCGCCGGCCCACTGGATCACTTCGGCTGGTAGCCGCCGCGCGTACCCGCGGGGATCAGTGCTGCCGTCCGTCGCCCGTTTTATACCGATAGGGGAGGAAAAGAATGAGGCGCAAGGTGTACGTCGAAGGGTCCCGCCCGGACGTTCGGGTCCCGTTCGCCGAGGTCGAGCTGACCGGGGACAACCCGCCGGTCCGGCTCTACGACACCTCGGGACCGGGCAGCGACCCGGCAGTCGGGCTGCCACCGCTGCGCGGAGCGTGGATCGCCGAACGCGGCGACGTCGCCCCGACCGCCGGGGCGGGCACTCCGCTGGCCGGCGAACGGCCCACCCAGCTCGCCTATGCGCGGGCCGGGGTGGCCACCGCCGAGATGGAGTTCGTGGCCGTGCGGGAGAACGTGCCGGTTGCGGTCGTCCGCGAGGAGATCGCGGCCGGGCGGGCGGTGCTGCCGGCCAACGTCAACCATCCGGAGAGCGAGCCGATGATCATCGGGGCGCGCTTTTTGGTGAAGGTCAACGCCAACATCGGCACGTCCGCGGTCAGCTCGTCGGTCGACGAGGAGGTCGACAAGCTGACCTGGGCCACCCGCTGGGGCGCCGACACGGTCATGGACCTCTCGACCGGCAAGCGGATCCACGAGACGCGCGAGGCGATCATCCGCAATTCGGCCGTCCCGATCGGGACCGTGCCGATCTATCAGGCGCTGGAAAAGGTCGACGGCGATCCGGTACGGCTGAGCTGGGAGGTCTTCCGGGACACGGTCATCGAGCAGTGTGAGCAGGGCGTCGATTACATGACCGTACACGCGGGGGTGCTTTTGCCGTATGTCCCGCTGGCCGTCGATCGGGTGACCGGAATCGTCTCGCGCGGCGGCTCCATCATGGCCGCCTGGTGCCTCGCGCATCACGAGGAGAACTTCCTCTACACCCATTTCGCGGAGCTCTGCGCGATCCTGGCGCGCTATGACGTCACCTTCTCGCTGGGCGACGGACTACGGCCGGGCAGCATTGCCGACGCCAATGACGCCGCCCAGTTCGCGGAGCTCCGGACGCTCGGCGAACTGACCCGGGTGGCGTGGGAACACGACGTGCAGGTGATGATCGAAGGACCCGGCCACGTCCCGATGCACAAGATCAAGGAGAACGTCGACCTGCAGCAGGAACTGTGCGCCGGCGCGCCGTTCTACACACTCGGGCCGCTGACGACGGACATCGCGCCTGCCTACGACCACATCACGTCGGCGATCGGCGCGGCGATGATCGGCATGTTCGGCACCGCGATGCTGTGTTACGTCACCCCGAAAGAGCATCTCGGGCTGCCCGACCGAGACGACGTCAAGGCGGGAGTGATCGCTTACAAGATCGCCGCCCACGCGGCCGACCTGGCCAAGGGGCACGCGGGCGCCCAGGAATGGGACGACGCCCTTTCCAAGGCCCGTTTCGAATTCCGCTGGGAGGACCAGTTCAACCTGGCGCTCGACCCGGAAACGGCGCGCTCCTATCACGACGCGACGCTGCCCGCGACGCCGGCGAAAACGGCGCACTTCTGCTCGATGTGCGGGCCGAAATTCTGCTCGATGAAAATCACCCAGGACCTGAAGGCCTACGCCGAGCAGGGCATGCGGGGTAAGAGCGACGAATTCCTGGCCGCGGGCGGCCGGGTCTATCTGCCGGTCACCCGAAGGTAGGTCGCCGATCGGTCAATCGTCGCCGAGGCCGGAGACCCAGTCGACGTAGTCGTTGTTGTCCTTGCGCTTCTTCAGGCCGAACCGGCGGCCGGACTTGGCTTCCGGCTCTTGGTGCTCGTCGGCGGGGATCAGCGGGGCGCTGTGCCGGGCCGGGGCCACCGGCTCCGACGGGGTCGGCAGGGGCTCGGACGGGCGTGGCGGCAGCAGCGGCTCGGACGGGCGCGGGGGCTGGGAGCGCTGCATGGGCTTCGGCTGCGGCAGGGCGGGGGTGATCGGGGTGGGCTGCGGCAGCGGGGCGCTGATCGCCTGGGGCTCCGGGACCAAGGGCTGCCGGCGTCCCCGTTTCCGGCCCGTCGGCGCCGGCTTTGCCTCCGTTTCCGCGTCGGCCGAGTGCGCGGGCGCTCGATCCGCGTTGGCCGGCAGGGGGAGGTCGACGGTGGAGTCGGCGGCACGGCTGCGTCCGAGGGAGCGCAGGCCGCGACCAAAGGCGCCACCGCGCGGCAGCGGGGGCGACTCGGGCAGCGGGTCAGGATGACCGAGCACCTCGGGCAGCAGCGGGCGGGTGGCGGGCTCGGGAACGTAGGGCTTGGCGGTCGCCGGTGGAGCGACGTCCTTCGGGACCGGAGCGGGGCGGGACTTCGGCGGCGGACCGGGCCGGGACTTCCGCGGCGCGGGGATGCGGTCGGCGGCCTGCTCCGGGGCGGCATGCTGGGCCGGGCTGGTCGCCGCGCGCGGCTGCTTGCCCCGGGCGAAGCCGTCGAAGGCGGGCGGCTCGGGCTCGGCGTACTCGCCGAGGGTGACACCCGCCGGGCGCGCGCCCGCCGCGGTGGCGCTGGTGGCCGGGACCGCGGTCGCCGCCGTGGGGAGACCGTGGCTCGCGGTCGGGTTCGGGTGGCGCTTGGGCCACTCGCCGGGGCGCTCGGTGAACGCCGCCCCCGGACTCTCCCCGCGGTCCGGGGCCGGCGGTGGTGTCGGCGACCCGAGCGGCCCCGGTGGCGCGCCCGCAGCCGGCGACCACGGCGCTGCCACCGGGCCGCGACCGCCACTCGGGGCGGGCCGGACCTGACCACTCGGAGCGTCGAAGACACCCGTGTCAGCCGGCCGGACGTCGTCGCCGGGCGGGGTCGGTGCCGCTCCGGCCTTGGCGATCGCCGAGTCCTTCTGGTTGTCGCGCCGGGGGAGCGGCGGCCGGCCTTCGGTGGGCTCGTCGTCGTCGCCGTCCTCGGGGCCCGGTCCGCGCCGCAGCACCGCGGCCAGCACCGAGCCGAGCACACCGGCCCCGGTCGCCGTCATGGCGGCCCAGTAGGGCACCACCTGGTAGCGGTCGTCGCCGGCGCCCGGACCGGCGATCAGGTAGGCCAGCGTCAGCAGGGCCGGACCGGGCAACCCGGCCAGCGCGATGGTCAGAGTCGGACGTTCCTGGCGCCGGGCCCGCCAGCCGAGCGCGGCGCCGGCCAGCAACGCGAGCGCCGGCATCGTGAACAGGGCCGTGCGCTGGGTCGTGGCCGGGGAGAGGAAGCCGGCGTCGAAGACGCCCAGCCGGACGGCCGGCAGCGGGTCGCTCGGCGCGAGCGAGGTCGAGACCGAGATGAGCGCGATCGCCCAGACGGCCAGGCCGATCGTCACCAGGCTCCAGCGCGAGATGACCTGCGCGATCGCCGCCCAGGCGGCGAAGATGCCGACGACCGCGCCGAGACCGGCGCAGATGCCGATCACCAGGACGGCATTGACCCCGGCGATCTGCGCCGTCCGGGCCGGCTGCATGGTCAGCGGCACCACGACGGCCGCTCCGATGGCGGCGGCGAAGGCGAACGCGATGATCGTGCCGTTGCTGGGCACCGGTGGGTCGAGGGGGCGGGCGACCGACGGATCGCCCGTCTCGGGCGGGGCGGGGGACTTGGCCAGGAAGCCGGGTGCCCAGCGGGGCAGCAGCCACGAGCCGACCAGTGCGCCGACCACGGCGGCGGCCATCGCATACCAGGCGACCCAGGCCAGTTGCGCGGTCCACTGATCACGCGTGGTGACATCGAGGACGCGGGTCAGCCGCAGGATGCCGAGCCCGTACGCCAGGCCCAGTTGGCTCGCGCCGGCCAGCGCCGCCACGCCGAGGGTGGCCGACAGCAACTTGACCCAGGTCCGAAATGCCATGCCGCGCACGTTACGGAATGCCGTGTGGCCGTCGCCACTCGCGGGTGGCTTCTTAAGGCTGGGTAAAAAAGCCTCTATACGCAGGGTGACGAACGCCTGTCGTTTCGAGCATTACTTCCTTCTTTGCTTCGCTCAGCCTTTACTTCGCTCAGCTGAGCCCAGTTGGGGCAAGACCGCGGCGGCGATGAGGTCGATGTGATCGAAGTCGGCCAGGTCGATCACCCGCAGGTGTACCCGGGTGGCGCCGACCTCGGCCAGCTCGCCGAGCCGCTGCACCAACTGGGCGGGTGAGCCGATCACCGGAGCCTCCGGGGGCAGGGCACTGGGCTCGTGCAACGGAGCCGCCCGGCGCTGCGCCTCGGCGTCCGTCTTGCCGATGACGCCCACCACGCCGGCGGAGAGGGTGAGCAGGCGGTCGGCCGGTCTCGCGTACATCTCGGTTGCCGCCCGGACCCGCGCGAAAGCCGCCGCCGTCTCCGCCACCGATTTGAACGGCATGTTGAACTCGTCCGCGAAGCGGGCGGCGAGCTCGGGCGTGCGCTTCGGGCCCCGGCCGCCGACGATGATCGGTGGCCCGGGGTGCTGCACCGGCTTGGGCAGCGCGGGCGCTCCCAGCAGCCGATAGTGCTTGCCGTCGAACGAATAGGTCTCGCCCGCCGGTGTCGACCACAGGCCCTGAACGATCTGCAGCTGCTCGGCCAGCCGGTCGAAGCGCTCGCCGACCGGCGGGAAGGGGATGCCGTAGGCGGTGTGCTCGCGCTCGAACCAGCCGGCGCCCAGGCCCAGCTCGACCCGGCCACCGCTCATCGCGTCGACCTGGGCGACCGTGACCGCCAGCGGGCCGGGCAGCCGGAAGGTGGCCGAATTGAGCAGGGTGCCGAGCCGGATGCGGGAGGTCTCGCGGGCGAGCCCGGCCAGCGTGATCCAGGCGTCGGTCGGGCCGGGCAACCCCGGGCCGGCGCCCATCGACTGATAGTGATCGGCCCGCAGCAGAGCTTCGAAGCCCGCGTCCTCGGCGTGCCGGGCCAGCCGCAACTGGTCGTCGTAGGTCGCGCCGCGGTGCGGCTCGATGAACAGGCAGACGCGCATCGTGGTCCTCAAGAGAGCAATAGTTCGTGCAGCTCCGCGCTGCACCGGGCGACCTCTTCGAGGTGAGCTGTCCGGCCGAGGGTGCGCGGCCGCGGGATCGTGATGTCGAGGATCTGGCGGATCCGGCCCGGGCGCGGGCTGAGCACCACCACCCGGTCGGCCAGCAGGACCGCCTCGTCAATCGAATGGGTGACGAACACGATGGTGGCGCGGTTGGTCATGTGGATGCGCTGAAGCTCGCCGGCGAGCTCCTCGCGGGTCAGCGCGTCGAGCGCGGAGAACGGCTCGTCCATCAGCATGACCTCGGGGTCGGCGATCAGCGAACGGCACAGCGCGACCCGCTGCTGCATGCCGCCGGAAAGCTCGTGGGGCAGCCGCTTCTCGAAACCGGTCAGGCCCGCGACCTCGAGCAACTCGTACGCGCGGTCGCGGTGGGCGGCCTTGCGCCAGCCGAAGATCTGCACCGGCAGCAGCACGTTGTCGAGCACCGAACGCCAGGGCAGCAGGGCCGGCCGCTGGAACATCATCGCCAGGTCGCGGCGGGGCTTGGTCACCAGCTCGCCGGCCACCCGCACCTCGCCCGCGGTCGTCGGCAAGAGCCCGGCGATCAACCGCAGCAATGTGGACTTTCCGCAGCCAGAGCGCCCGACGACGGCGACGAACTCACCGGCCGCGACGTCGAGATCGATTCCCCGCAAGGCCTCCACCGGACCCGCGGGCCCCGCGAATGTCCGGGAGACACCGGAGAGATTGATCATGCTCGCTGAACCCCCGATGGTCGCGTCAATTGCTGCGAGCGTATCCGTCCACTGTTGCCCATTGGTGATCCACTCATTCAAATCGGTTCTTTGAGACGTACCTGTCATCGATGATCATCCGGACTGACCTACGCTAATCCGGGATAATGCCCCATTCCTCCAAGCGATGCCGGTGCACCCTCCGCCCGGCGCCGCCCGCTTCAACCCTTCAGTTTCGGAAGGAACATGGTGCAAAGAAGAACGTTCACCCGCGCACTCCTGGCCGCGGCCGTGGCGACGACTCTCGTCGCGGCGGCCGGTTGCAGCGACGACTCGAAATCCGCCACCGGCGGCCCGCAGCTGGAAAAGATCACGTACCTGACGTCGTTCGGCACCTTCGGCCGCGACGCCTACGCCTATGTCGCTCTTGAGAAGGGCTATTTCAAGGACGCCGGCTTCAATGTGGATATCAAGCCCGGCGGCGGCACCCTGGAAAACCTGAAGGCGATCGTCGGCGGCACGGCCCAGTTCACGCCGCTCGACCTGACCGGCCTGCTGCTCGCCGCGGGCGACCAGACCAAGCCGATCACCGGCTTCGCCGCGGTCGCGGGCATCCAGCAGCGCACGATGGCCGCGATCATCTCGCTCGAGGGCAACGGCATCACCAACCCGAAAGACCTCGAGGGCAAGACCCTGACGGATTCGCCCAGCTCGGTGGTGCGCAACCTCTTCCCGACCTACGCCAAGGCCGCCAACATCGACTACAAGAAGGTCACCTGGCGCGACGGCACTCCGCAGACGATGATGGGCGTGCTCGTCTCCGGGCAGACCGCCGGCATCGGCCAGTTCGTCGTGGGCAAGCCCACCGTAGAGAGCCTCGCCAAGGGCAAGAAGGCGGTCGTCCTGCCCTACAGCGACTACCTCCAGGATCTTTACGGCAACGTCCTGTGTACCTCGTCGAAGTATGCCCAGGACAGTCCGGAGAAGACCCGGAAGTTCACGGCCGCGCTGCTCAAGGGCCTGCAGGACGCGATCAACGATCCGGCCGAGGCCGGCCGGATCCTGAAGAAGTACGTCCCGACGACGAACCCGCAGGCGGCCGCCGCGGAGCTGACGCTGATGGGCCCGTTCGTCAATTCCGCGGCCTCGGGTGTGCCGGTCGGCGCGCTG
>Ga0247762_1000521_pt1 | contig 10621 bp, 9 predicted proteins | sample UWRJL081202R4_FD_181016 | JGI IMG/M metagenome (GOLD analysis project Ga0247762, IMG submission 181016) | Plant litter microbial communities from Arlington Agricultural Research Station in Wisconsin, United States - UWRJ-L081-202R-4 | ecosystem: Environmental > Terrestrial > Plant litter >...
CGCGAAGAACTCGGCCATGTTGTCGATGCCGATCCAGACGCCCGCGTCGTAGTTGACCTCCGACGTCATGTCGATGTCGCCCTTGCGCATCAGGTCGAGCGTGCCGAGGTCGGCGTGGAACGTCGCGACCAGCGGCCGGTCCGGGAACTCCTTGCCCTTGTACTTGCTCGCGACGACCTGGCCGGCGACCTGGCCGACCGTGTCGAAGGCCATCCAGAACGCCTTGACGTCCGGGTGCTGGGTCAGCTGGTCGGTGACCGTCTTGCGCGTGAACTGCACCAGGTTGGTGGCGTCGGTCGTCGTGTCGGTGATCAGCTTGATCGAGTCCTGCGTCTTGAGCGCGGCGCGGAGCGCGTCGGTGCGCGTCTTGGCCCAGCCCGCCGGGAAGTCGTGGTCGATGATCGTCGGCTTGTCGACCCCGTCGAGCTTCTTGAACAGCGCGTCGACCAGCACTTGGCCGGCCTTGGTCTCGTCCGGGCCGTAGTTGCCGTTGAGGTCCCCGTTGGGGACGCCGCCGCCGCCGACCTGGATGACCGGGATGTTGCCCTTCTTGGCCTTGTCGAGCACCGACTGGATCTGGCTGGGCTCGATGGCGATCTCGACGATGCCGTCGACCTTGCGGTCCAGCAGCGAGTTGCCGCAGGTGACGAACTGGGCGGGCGTGCCCTTGCCGTCGCAGAGGATCGTCTTCCAGCCGAGCTTCTCGGCGGCGACCTTCGTCGTCGTCGCGAGGCGATCGGACGACTCGATGCCGTTGAGGAAGTTGATGATGCCGATCGTCTTGGCGCCGCCCAGGTCGACCGGGCCCCCGGCCTCCTGCGCCGCCTTCTTGCCGGCCGCCGTGGCGACCTCGGCCCGCGAGCCGGTCCCGGCCCGGATGCCGTCGCCCTTGCTGACGTCGCCTCCGGCGGCGCCCGAGGCGTTGTCGTCGTTGCTGCCGCATGCCGCGAACGTGAGCGCGAGGCATGCCACCGCGATGGCCGCGAGCCATCGCCGTGACTGATGCACGTGATTCATTGACCTCTCCTCCATCGGCCGCGCCGCCGTCCTGCGGCGACCCATTGCGGCCTCGTGTTGTTGACCCTTGACGGGTGCCTACTCGTGCGCGTAGCAGAGCCCGACCAGTGCGGCGTCGGTGATCGCGCTTCCCTCCAGCTGACTGACGACCCGGCCGTCTCTCATGACCAGGACGCGGTTGCAGGCACCGACCAGCTCGGTGAACTCCGACGAGATGAAGATGACGCCCTTCCCGCGTTCCGCCAGCTCCGTCATCAGGTCGTAGATCTCCTCCTTGCCCTCCACGTCGATGCCGTGGGTGGGCTCGTCGAAGATGAAGACGTCGGCGTCGCTCCCGAGCCACTTGGCCAGCACGGCCTTCTGCTGGTTGCCGCCCGACAGGTAGCGCATCGGGTGCTCGGGGTTGGCCACCTTGATCTTGAGCCGCTCGACGAACGCGCGCGTGGTCGCGCGCTCGCGGCGCTCGTTGGGCATCGGAACGCCGCGCGCGACGCGGAACCGCGGCATCGTCGTCAAGGTGATGTTCTTGCGGACCGAGAAGTCCAGGACGCCGCCCTGCTCCTTGCGGTCCTCGGGCAGGAGCGCCAGGCCGGCCGCCATCGCGTCGCGCGGCGAGCGGATCGTCAGCTCCTCGCCGTTGAGCCAGACGCGGCCCGCGGTCGCCGGGTCGGCCCCGAAGATCAACCGCATCAACTCGGTCCGGCCCGCGCCGACCAGCCCGGCGACGCCCAGCAGCTCGCCCTTGCGCAGCGTGAAGCTGACGTCCTCGACGACGCCCGGCCGGCTCATCCCCTCGACGCGCAGCAGCTCGTCGGCGCCGTCGGCCGGCACGTGGCGCCTGCGCTGCTCGGGCGCGATCGCCGTGCCGGTGATCTCCTCGATCAGCTGGGGCTTGTCCATGTCGGCGGTCGCCGCCGAGTAGACCGTGTGGCCGTCGCGCATGACCGTCACCCGATCGGTGACCGCGAAGACCTCGTCGAGGCGGTGGCTGACGTAGACGATCGCGACGCCCTGGTCGCGCAGCGAGCGCAGGACCTTGTGCAGGTGCTCGATCTCGTCGTCGGTCAGCGACGCGGTCGGCTCGTCGAGGACGAACATGCGGGCGTCGGCGGCCAGGCCGCGCGCGATCGTCACCAGCCGCCGCTCGGCGACGCTCAGCGAGGACAGCGACGCGCCGGGGTCGACCGGCGCCTCGAGCCGGTCGAGGACCTCCTTGGCCCAGCGGCTCAGCGCGCGCCGCTTGACCAGCCCGCCCGGGTAGGTCGGGTACCCGAGGCCGAGCCCGACGTTCTCGGCGACCGTGAGGTTGGGGACGTCGGCCAGCTCCTGGTGGACGAACGCGAAGCCCTGGGCCGCCGCGTCGTGCGGGCTGCCCAGCGCGATCGGCGCGCCGTCGACGAGGATCTCGCCCGCGTCGGGCGCCACCACGCCGGCCAGCACCTTGATCATGGTGGACTTGCCGGCGCCGTTCTTGCCCAGGAGCCCGAGGATCGAGCCGCCGGGGATCTCGAGGTCGGCGCCGCCGAGCGCGACCACGCCCGGGTAGACCTTGCGCAGGCCCCGCGCCTGGACGTTCATCCCGCCCTCCGCTGGCCCAGCCGGCTGACGAGCACGGCGGTCACGAGGATGCCGCCCTGGACCAGGTTGATCATGTAGGTCGCGAGGTCGAGCATCGTCAGGCCGGTCTGGATGACGCCCAGGAACAGGACGCCGACGATCGTGCCCGCGGTGTTGAACTCGCCGGGCCGGAAGACCGCCGCACCGAGGAAGACCGCGGCGAACGCGGGCAGCAGGTAGGACGTGCCGATGTTCGGCGCGTAGGACCCCGACTGCGCGGTCAGCAGCAGGCCGACGATCGCGGCGCCGATCGCGACGATCACGAAGCCCATCAGGCGCAGCACGCGCACGCGGACGCCCGACAGGCGCGCCGCCTCGCTGTTGCCGCCGATGGCGTACATGTAGCGTCCGATCTCGCTGCGGTCCAGCAGCAGCCAGATGAACACCGCGCCGATCGCGGCGATCCAGATCTGGTGGCTGAGCCCGAGCAGCTCGCCCGAGGCGACGTCCTGGAAGGACGAGCTGAAGCCGCTGTAGACCGTGTCCTGGTTGGTCATCGCGAACTCGATGCCGGTCAGCACCGTCCCCATCGCCAAGGTGATGATGAACGACGACCCGCCGAGGAAGGCCACCATGTAGCCGTTGACCGCGCCCGCCGCGACCGCGATCAAGAGCACCAACAGCACGGCCGGGATCCAGTCGATGCCGTTCTTGGCCATGAAGTTCATGGCGGCGCCGGACGCCAGCCCGATCATCGCGCCGATCGACAGGTCGAAGTCCTGCATGACGAGCACGACCGTCAGGCCGAGCGCCAGGATCATCGGCGGGGCCGCCGACGTCAGGATCGACTCGACGTTGCGCCCGGTGGGGAACGTCGACGGGCGCGCGACGCTGAACACCACGATGGTGATCAGGAACGCCGCCAGCAGCCCGTACCGGCTGGCGGTCTCAGTGAACGTCCCGGCGCGGTTGCCGCCGGCGCCCGCGATCAGCGGGGCTCCCGGGTCGGCGTTCACGTCCGGCTGCTTGTCCAGCACGAGCGCGGGGCTCGGCACGTCGTCCGACATCAGATCTCTCCGTCTCGACCTAGCCTGCGCCGCATTCTCTTCCGGCCCGATCGCCGGGGGTACTGTCACAACCGCTAATCACCCGACCGCGCGGTCGGGTGGATCGCGGTCTCGCGGCGCCAGCCGCCGCGGCACCGCGACGAGGGCCTGCAGGACCTCGCGGCCGCGCCGGTCGCGGCAGCTCGCGCGGACCAGGACGACGCCCGCGTGCTCCTCGATCGCCGCCGCGCGGCACGTGAGCACGTCGCCGACGCTCACCGGTCCGCGGTAGCGCACGTCGATGCGCACCGACGGCGGCAGCCCGTCGCCGCCGAGCCACCGCGCGACCGCGTCGAAGACCGTCTGCAGCGCGATCGGCCCGTGGGCGATCACGCCGTCGAACCCCGCCGCGCGCGCGAACTCGGGGTCGGTGTGCAGGGGGTTGTAGTCGCCCGAGAGCTCCGCGTAGCGGGCGATGTGCGACGCGTCGACGACGTGCGTGACCGCGGGGAACGGCGCCCAGGACCCGGTCATGGCGCGAGGATCGTCCAGTCGACGATCGCGCGGACGCGGCCCTCGGCCGCCAGCGCGAACGTGAAGGTGGTCGACAGCCCGCCGTCGGGGCGCCGCCGCTGGTCGCTGACGTGCACGTCCACGTCGACCGCGCCCGCCGCGGGCAGGCCCTCGACCGTCGTGACGTGCAGGCCGAGCAGCACGCCGCCGGGCACGATCCCGCCCAGCGCGCGGCGCAGGACGCGCAGCGTCAGCAGCGGCAGGACGCCCAGCGGCGCCTCGGTGCCGGCCCGGGAGACCCCGACCTCGCCGCGCAGCGCGTCGCTGGCGGCCTGGTCCAGGCGCTCGGCGAACGGCCCGAAGCGCCGGCCGACCGCCAGGTCCTGGTAGCGGACCGACGACAGCCGCGGCGGCCCGTCAGCCGGAGACGACATCGTGGCCGGTGGCGGGCGCCACCGCTTCCGCCGGGGCGTCGGCGCCCAGCGACGCCCGGCCGATCGCGGTCTCGCTGATCGCGCCGGGCCCCAGCTCGGCGGCGATCGCGCCCTGGCGCATCACCAGGACGCGGTCGCTCATCAGCGCGACCTCCTCGACGTCGCTGGAGGACAGCAGGACCGCGACGCCCTGGGTCGCCAGCTCGCGGATCAGCGCGTGCACCTGGGCGCGCGCGGCGATGTCGATGCCCTCGGTCGGCTCGTCGAAGACGTACACCTTGGCGCGGCGCATCAGCCAGCGCGCGAGCACGACCTTCTGCTGGTTGCCGCCGCTCAGCCCTCCGGCGGGCAGCCCGGCCGCGTGCGGGGGCTCGATCTTCAGCTGCGCGAGGGTCTCGGCGACCTGCGCGCGCTGGCGGCGCGGGGTGATCAGCGGCAGCCACCCGAGCGCCCGGCCGCCGCGGCGGTCGGGCAGCAGGACGTTCTCGGCGACGGTCAGGCGCGGCACGATCGCCAGCCGCGCGCGGTCCTCCGGGATGTGCGCGATGCCCGCCGCGATCGCCTGCTTGACCGACCGCGGGGTCGTCTCGCGGCCGTCGACCAGCACGCGACCCGCGTCGGCGGGCTCGACGCCGCACAGGGTCCGGATCAGGCTCGTGCGCCCGGCGCCGACCAGCCCCGCCAGGCCGACGATCTCGCCCGCGTGGACGCGCAGCGACGTGGGCCGGACCTTGGGGTGGCGCGCGAGGCCGTCGAGCTCGAGCACGACCGGCGCGTCCTGCGCCCGCACGGCCGTCCCGGGCGCGCGCGCCTGCTCGACGACGCCGCCGACCATCAGCTCGGCCAGCCGGTCGATGTTGGTGTCCTTGCCCGCCTCGGTGCCGACCAGGCGCCCGCCGCGCATGACCGCCACGCGGTCCGACAACGCCAGCACCTCCGGCAGCCGGTGCGAGATGTAGATGATGGTCTGCCCCGCCTCCCGCAGCGCGCGGATGATCGCGAACAGCCGCTCGGTCTCGGCGCCGGCCAGGATCGCGGTCGGCTCGTCGAGGATCAGCACGCGCGGGCGGCGCAGCATCCCCGCGCCGATCATCAGCAGCTTGAGCACGGCGGGCGACAGGCCGCCGGCCGGGGCGCCGAGGTCGACGTCCTCGATCCCGACCTGCACGACGACCTCGGCCAGGTCGGCGTCCAGGTCGCGCCCCGCGCGGCGCGGGTTGCGCTCCAGCCCGAGCACGAGGTTCTCGCGCACGCTCAGGTTCGGCACGACGGTCAGCGCCTGGGGCACCAGCACGATGCCCTGGCGCAGGCCGTCGGCCGCCGAGCGCAGCGCGACCCGCTCGCCGTCGATCTCCAGGTGCCCGCCGTCGGGCGGCTCGCCGCCGGAGATCAGCCGCGTCAGCGTGGACTTGCCCGCGCCGTTGGCGCCGACCAGCCCCAGGGTCTCCCCCGCGACGACGTCGAGCGTGACGTCCTGGACCGCCCGGACGCCCGGGTAGCTCTTGGAGACCCCGGCGATCCGGACGATCGCCCCGCCTTCGGCGGCCACCGCGCTCATCCTCCGCGCGGCGCCCTGCCGCCGGCCACCGCCCGGGCGAACAGCAGCGCCACGAGCAGGATCACGCCCTGGAAGATGTACACCGCCCACGAGGCGACGTCGATCAGCAGCAGCCCGTTGTTGATGATCGACGCGATCAGGATGCCGACGACCGTGCCGGGGATGTTGAACTCCCCGAGCTTGAACGCGGCGGCGCCGATGAACACCGCGGCGAACGACGGCAGCAGCACGTTGAGGCCGTTGAGCGGATAGGCGACCGCCTGTTGGCCCGCGTACAGGATCCCCGCCACCGCGGCCAGGCCCGAGCACAGCGCGAAGCCGAGGATCCGGATCGCGGTGGTGTTGATGCCCGCGATCCGGACGGCCTCCATGTTGCCGCCGATGGCGCGGATGTTGCGCCCGGTCGCCGTGCGCTCCAGCAGCACCCAGACCGCGACGGCGATCCCCAGCGCGATCACGAACAGCGTCGGGATCGGCCCGATGTCGCTGCGGCAGAAGTCGACGAAGCCCTGCGGGTAGCCCGAGCCGATCTGCTCGTTGCCCGCGAACGCGAACTCCAGGCCGTTGAGGATCGACCCGACGGCGATCGTCACGACCAGCGCCGACAGCCCGACGTAGGACACCAACATGCCGTTGAGCACGCCGATGCCGATGCCCGCCGCGACCAGCACGACGAAGCCGACCGGCAGCGACAGGCCGTTGCGGGCGATCATCACCGACACGACCGTCGTGGCGAACCCGGCGACCGCGGCGATCGACAGGTCGAAGTCGCCCATCAGCACGGGGATCGTCAGGCCGACGGCCACGATCAGCGGCAGCGCGCTCTGGCGCAGGATGTCCTGGAGGTTGTCGCCCTTGAGGAAGTCCGACGACAGCAGCGAGAACACCACGATGATGATCAGCGTGATCGCCGGGACCCCGAGGGGCCCCAGGCGATTGCGGTAGGTCACGACGCGCGTCCTAGGCGGCGTACCGCTGCGACCACGTCTGCACGAAGCCGTCGCGGTAGGTCGCGTTGCCGAACACCCAGGTCGTCCCGTCGCCGGGGATCTGGTCGGCGATCGTCGGGCGCGCGAGCACGGTCACCGGCACCGGGTTGGTGTAGGCGACGGTCCGCGCGACCGGCTTCTTGGTGAGCACGTCCAGCATGAAGCCGAGCGTCGCGTAGCTCGTGTACACGAGGTCGATCCACGACGTCGCGCTGATCGGGCTCTTGGCGTCGCGCAGCGCCTCGATCGCCGCCGTGTTGGCGATGTGCCCGTACACCTTGACCTGGTCGGCCTTGTTCTTCTGGGACACCGCGTTGGCCGAGGCGATCGCCGACGTGGGGTAGTTGGTCCAGATCCCGTCCAGGTCGGGGTGCTTGGTCAGGAACGACGAGGCGATCTTGGTCGAGCTGCCGACCGGGTCCGCCAGGTCGATGTTCTGGCGGCCGACGACCTTGACCTTCTTGTTGGAGGCCAGTTGCAACAGGCCCTCCAGGACCTTGGTGCGGCCGAGGATCACGTCGAGGTCGGAGTCGACCAGCGCGATCTTGATCTCGCTCTTGCCGGCATGGAGCTGGTTGAGCTCGGTCAACATGTACTCGTTGAGGACGACCGAGTCGCTCTCGAGGATCGCCGCGTAGTCGAACAGGATGCCGTCGTCCAGCGGCGCGGCGGTGAAGCCGCCGACGACCGGGATGCCGGCCGCCTTGGCGCGGGCCAGCTCGGACTTGACCAGCCGCGGCGGGATCCCCTCCAGGTAGATCATGTCCACCTTCTTGGAGATGAAGGACTGCAGGCCCTTCTGCGCCTGGTCGGGCTTGCCCTGGCCGTCGAACTGCGTGAACGTCCAGTTGAGGTTCGCGCGCTTGGCGGCCTCCTCCAGCGACGCGCGGATGACCTGCACGTTGGGATCGGCGAGCGTGAGGAACGCCAGCCCGATGGTCTTGCTCTTGAGGCTGTCGGGCAGGTTGGCGGTCTTGCCGGTCGCCGCGCCGGCGGTGCCGCCGATCTGCGAGTCGATGGACTTGCTCTTGCCGCCGCAGGCGGCCAGCGCCGCCGAGGAGGCGAACGCGCCCGTGCCCACCAGGCCGGCGCGCTTGAGGAACGCGCGGCGGTCGTGGCCCTTGGCCATCGGCGCGTCGGGCGTGAGGTCGTCGTCGTGCATGGGATGTGCTCCTGTGGACAGTGGGGACGGGCTAGTTGTCGTGGACGATCACGCCGCGCAGGTTCTTGCCGGCGAGGAGGTCCTCGTAGCCCTGGTTGATCTCGTCCAGCGTGTACTTCTTGCTGATGGTCTCGTCGAGCTTGAGGTGGCCGGCCTCGTAGAGGTCGACCAGCCGCGGGATGTCGAAGAACGGGTTGCCGGTGCCGTAGAGCGAGCCCTGGATGCGCTTGTTGGCGATGGTCAGGTCGAAGCCCGACAGGTGCACCGTCTTGGTCTCGGCGGCGGCGACCGACGTGAGGACCGTGATGCCGCCCGCGCCGGTGACCGAGACCGCGTCGCGGACGATCTCCTCGTTGGCGACGCCGACGGTGACGATCGACTGGTCGGCGCCGCGGCCGCCGGTGATGTCGGCCACCAGCTCGGCGGCCTCCTGCGCGGAGGCGGCCGCGTGGGTGGCGCCCATCTCCAGGGCCAGCTCGCGCTTGAAGGCGATGGGGTCGACGGCGACGACGTGGCGCGCGCCGCCGTGCTTGGCGCCCTGCACCGCGTAGTTGCCGATGCCGCCAACGCCGTAGACGACCGTCGTGTCGCCCGGGCGGACCTCGCCGGCGTGGATCGCGCTGCCCCAGCCGCTGAGCACGCCGCAGCCGAGCAGCACGACGACGTCGAGCGGCAGCGACTTGTCCACGACGATCGCCGAGTTCTCCTGGATCGTCGCGTACTGCGAGAACGTGCCGAGCAGGTCGAGCGCGCCGAGGTCCTCGCCGTCGGCGTGGAAGCGGAACGTGCCGTCGGGCATCGAGCCCTCGAGGATCGTGCTGGTGTTCTCGCAGACGTAGCTGCGGCCGCGGGCGCAGGCGCGGCAGTGGCCGCAGATCGGCAGGAACGAGCAGATGATGTGGTCGCCGACCTTGACGCGGGTGACGCCCTCGCCGACCTGCTCGACGATGCCCGCGCCCTCGTGGCCGCCGACCATCGGGAAGCGCACGTCGAGGTCGCCGTGGCGGATGTGCTCGTCGGAGTGGCAGAGCCCGGAGACGAGGAAGCGGACGAGGATCTCCCCGGCCTGCGGCGGGTCGAGCTCGGCGTCGATGACCTCCCAGTCGTGGCCGACGCCGCGGATGATCGCTGCCCTGGTCTGCATGTCTCTCGGTCTCCTGTCGCCGCTCGATGACGGCCTACCGTCCGGTAGGCTGAGGCGGTCGGCAGCATCGCCGCCCGGGACCGGCAGGGGCACTAGCGTTTCCGCTCGTCTTCCTCGCGGGTCCTCGCGCCTAGGCTGCGCGCCGTCCATTCGAACGAACGGCGAAGGAGCGGGTTGATGGCACCGAAGGACCCAGGGCTGGACGGCAAGGTCGCGATCGTCACCGGCGCGGCCGGCGGCATCGGCAAGGCCTCCGCGCGGGAGCTGACGCAGTGGGGCGCCAAGGTCGTCCTGGTCGACATCCAGGAGGAGCTGCTGGCGAGCGCCGTCGCGGAGCTGAGGGCCGAGGGCGGCGACGTCGCGGGCTTCCACGCCGACGTCTCGACCGAGGCGGGCGTCGACGGCTACGTCGCGTTCGCGCAGGAGACCTACGGCACGATCGACCTGTTCCACAACAACGCGGCGCTCGAGGGCCCGTTCATGCCGATCCAGGACTACGAGGTCGAGGTCTTCGACCGGCTCGTGGCCGTCAACGTCCGCGGCGTGTTCCTCGGGCTGCGCGGCGTCCTGCCGGTGCTGCTGGCCAAGGACGCGGGCGCGATCGTCAACACCGCGTCGATCGCCTCGTGGGTCGGCTTCCCGAACCTCGCGGCCTACACCGCGACCAAGCACGCCGTCGCCGGGTTCACCCGCGCGGTGGGCATCGAGTGCGCGCAGACCGGCGTGCGCGTCAACGCGGTCTCCCCCGGCGTGATCGAGACCGAGTTCGTCAAGCGCATCGAGCGCGCGCACGCCGCGCCCGACGACCCCGCCGAGGGCCACGGGATGTTCATGCCCTCGGTCCCGATGCAGCGCTACGGGCAGCCCGAGGAGATGGCCAAGGTCGTGCGGTTCCTGCTCTCCGAGGACGCCTCCTACGTGCAGGGCGCCAACTGGCTGGCCGACGGCGGCATCCAGGCCAGCGGCTGAGCGGCTGCGGCGTCAGGCGGTGCGGGTCGCGCCGTCGACCGGCAGGAACGCCGCTGACGAAGTCGCCGTCGGGCGAGGCGAGGTGGGCGACGGCGGCCGCGATGTCCTCCGGGACGCCGTGGGCGCCGTCCTGCCCGCGCCCTCCAGCCGACGTCCCCAGCGACCTTCGTCGTGCATTGCGCCCAACCCTACCCATCGGTAGGGTCGAAGAGGGAGCGCAGCGCGCCGCGGG
>Ga0247762_1000522_pt1 | contig 10609 bp, 16 predicted proteins | sample UWRJL081202R4_FD_181016 | JGI IMG/M metagenome (GOLD analysis project Ga0247762, IMG submission 181016) | Plant litter microbial communities from Arlington Agricultural Research Station in Wisconsin, United States - UWRJ-L081-202R-4 | ecosystem: Environmental > Terrestrial > Plant litter >...
CCTTGCCTAGTCGTTACCATGCCAGCCTTGATAACTTGAAGGTTGCCATTCTGTATTGACCATTCTAGTCCGGTTCCTTTCGTTACCTTATCAAGCAATGTTCTTGCCGATCCGTAATAAGATAAACCATTTTCCCATGCACGTTCCGGCGCATCACTTGGCAACGTTAATGCTACTCCCATTTTCTTTGCAACATCATTAAGAATTTGCGTCGATTTGACATTCTTTCCATAGCCAACTGATATTGTCGTATCGCGTATTTCTGCCGCACCATCGCCAAGTTCAAGTTCCGTAACAATATCCGGAAGCTCAAACTTTGACCATGCAAACGTAACGGAGCCACTGAATAACAACAATGCGCCATCGCCATCCTTATATCCCGCATACAGTAAGCAACGTGTGTCCGGCTTTTCCAATTCTTCACGAGTCGATTTGACAAGGTTATAAATTTTGATCGAACTCTTGTTAGGATTTTTCTTCGCAGTCTTTTCGATATCAAATTGAATACGCAATTCGCTTATCTCTAAGCCTTGGCTTTGACCTTTCTTTCCGACAAGTAAACGATATACCCGATCAAATAGCACTAGCAGTAAATCCTATGAATGGAAGCAATCCAAGAGTCAGCAAATCTTGTTGCGTTTGGTATATCAATTGATATCTACCAGTAACGAATCCATCCCTTGGAACCGGGCCGCTTCTGTAATATGAACTGCCAACCCACAACTCTCCTGGCGGCATATCCTCGTAACGGAATTGGTAGGTCAAAGGGTAATTGGCTGAAACAGAAATGCCACTAATCAACGTTGTATAAGCGGAATTACGAATCCCCATGGTCCAATACTGGCCAGATTCATTCCAGTCTAAAGTGATATAATACAGAATATCATCAAGCGTTGCCTCTATTGCTTGACTGTTTAGATCGGCAACTCTCAATATGAATGCCATATTATGCCATCACCAAAACTTTTCCGGAACCTTTGGGAGTTGCCATTGGATTTCTTGTGCCGCTAAATTTCTTTCCGGCAGCATCATCAATTCTTGCTGCCATCGTAGGATTAGTCGGATCGCTGGCGGTTCCACTTGCTCCACTTTTCCGTTGCGTTGTGCCAGTCTTACCGCCCGCACCCGATGCGCTAGGTTCGGCTGATGCTTTATCCGGGGGCAAATCTGCTTGCTTAAGCGAAACCTTTCTGATCTTCCGCAACGTTGCGTTTATGGTTAGCCATTGTCCGCCAAGGTTTGGACTATTGTTTCTTTCCATGGTTAGATTAGTGAAAGCCATTTCTTCGTATTGCCCCAGCCCCGTAACGATTGTTATGGGTTGGCGATTCTTGTGCATTGTTCTTAGTTGGTCTACCGCATCAATCATCTTTGAATAACAAAGCGAACCGAACTCCATACCAAATGCACTGCCCGATGCAATCGAACCCGAAATGGTTAGCTCTTCGTTACCCGCAGTAATGTGATCCGTTATGTCACCGTCACCATCTTCCACTGGATATTCCGTTACCTTACTTGGCAACGAAAGATTTTCCGAAACCAAAACGTCAAGAGATAGATATCCAATCTTACTTTGTCCTATTGCGAAGAACCATGAAAAAACTGTCATTGCCTACTTGCTCGCAAATCGTTGCATTTTCGTCAACACAATATTCACAGTTTATGCCATTGTAATAGATTCCATGGCGCAAACATTTTACGTAATAATCATTGCGATGCCGATTCGACTCTTGGGGCCGATGTTTGTAAATCTCTCGCAAACGCATTGAACTGAAACTCCGAAAGTTTGCCAACCTTTTCGCTAACGGCACGACCAATTTGCTCGCCATCCATCGCAGCATTGATAATTATTCCGCCAACGTTTTGAGTAAAGTTTGGCTGAATATTATTCGTTGTTGGACCAACAGGTCTTCCGAATGCTCCTGGCGGCAGCATCGGCAAGCCTTCACTAAGTCTGCCCAATCCTAACGCTGTCGAAAGGGATTTCTTATCCCAGTCAGCAAAACTTAACGTTTTCTTTCCGGTTCCTTTATTTGCTATTGCGGGCGGAACAACAATCGGCCCGGTTGCCGGTCCCGTAACAGGTTCAAGTGGCGCAGGAGTCGCGGGTGGGGGCGCGGTGCCTTTGTTGCCTTTCCAGTCAAACCTTTGATTTCGAAATGCTCTTTTCCATTCGCCAAAGAAACCCTCTTCATCTTCGAAAGCTTGCTTGTATGCTAACGCTCCCGCAACAACAGCAGTTGCCGCAGTAGCAACTTGCCCGCTAAAAAGAAACGTTTCCAATCCACCAGGTTTTCCACCCACTTCCGGAATGATACTTTTCCCTGGCGGCGCTTTGGTTCCTCCCATTTTCTTAGAGGTAGCATCTGCCGCTTCCCCTACCGCTTCAACCGCAGCTTTTACTTTGAAGATTTCCATTACCATTTGCGCAGTTTTAAATATTTTCCATGCGGCAAACGCGCCAGTAGCAGCAAGACCAATTGCCAGCACTTGCGCTTCAACACTTCCTAGCAATATCTTCAGGTCTTCAAGAGCCTTGCTCCAATCCCCCTTCATCAAGTCATCGAAAATACGGAGCCCGGCAAAGATATCTAGTTTCTTGAAGTTTTCTGCAAGTTCGTCAAACGGACCAACCCACGTTCCGATTAGTGAACGTCTTCCTTGCATCCAGCCAACGACATCTTCAATCGCTATTGCAACGGCAAAGATGGCCGCGCCAATGGCAAGCCATTGAATAAGTAGACCGGCATTCGCAATAGCCCATTTAACAGTTTGTGCCGTTGCCAAAACCAGCGTGCGAATTATTGCAGGACCAACCGTAACGGCAATCAATATTCCAAGGAAACGAATCAGATTAGTCAATCCGCCAACCGCATCCGAAACAGTCTTGATAGAATACTTAATCCTTTCCCAAACAAAAATAACTGTTCTGCCCATCCAATCAAAAGCTTCTGTTGCCTTGAATATATCCGCCACAAATTTTGACATATCGTTATGAATTATATTGAACGCCCGACGTAATGTCATCGGGAGTTTAGCGTGTTCTGCATCAAGTTTAGCGTTGGCTTGTCCAAACGCTTGCACGATTACTTCAGAGGTAATCTTGCCGTCTTTAGCTAACTTGCGGAGTCCGTCTTCGTTCGTTTTGAAAAACTCTTTAAGTATATCTAAGACTTTTGGGCCGCTATCAGATAGTTGCCCAATGCCCATAGAACGCATACCGCCACGTTTAAACGAGCGGTCAAATAGTTCCATAGTCGCATGGATATCTTCAGCCGATGCATGGCCAATTTGCAACGCTTTGTAAATGTTCTCTGTAGTCTTTACGATTTGTTCTGCGGGAATATTGGTTTCCCGCATTTCATTGTAAAACTCTTTAAACGTTAGCAGAACATCTTTATATCGTTCTCCCAACAATTGCGCGGTAGCCAAAACTCCCTCTTGCGCTTCGTTGATATCATCAAACGGCCTAGCCATCGCCCGCAATTGGCGATCAATCAAATTTATTTCTTGGCCGGTATCAACTAGACCTTGGACAAATTCCGCAATCTTTTCGATAGAGAAAGCAACGCCGATTGCCGCGCCAGTAGCAACGGCAAATTCTTTGACTCGTTTGATTCCGTTTTCGTATTGCTTTAGCCCGGTATCATCAAACTGAGTCCCAAGTAGCGTAATAAGTTCGCGAACTACTGCCAACGAAACGTTTCCTTATTGCTTTGCTTTTTCCGCTTCGCGTTGCTCATACGCCGCCTTCATATCAAGCAAAGCATTTAGCTTCATCAAGTCAATGATATCAACCGCGCCAGATTTCACTTCAGAAATGTTCACTAGCCCCTCCATTATTGGTCGCCAGATAATCAATTCTTCCGCGAAATCTTCTCTCATTTTACCTAGGGAATTTCCGTATTGGATGTTACCGACCCAATAAGGTTCTTCCCGCGCGTAAAAAGTTCCTTATAGTTAACCTCCAAAACTTTAAACACTAGCGAAACGACATCGTAAACTCCATCTGTTGCACGGTTCAAGAGTCCTTCATCAATCTTTTCGGGAGCGTCACCATCAATCACAACGGTAACATAGTCTGCATGAAGGACTCGTTTCACCAAGTCAACAAGCGAGTCTCCGTCTAGACTCTTTGACAGTTTTTCAACTGCGGCAGAAAAGTTGCGCTCCTGAGTCTCGGCAGAATTGTTGCTATCTCGCGCTTCCGTTATAGCAGCGAACGAAGACAGAAATCGTTTCTGAACTTCACCAAGAATTTTTAGTGACAGGAACGCATCGTATCGCCGGATATAGAATTTGTTTCCATTGTCTAGAACAAATTCTACTCTCTTCGTATCAGCCGCCATAATTATTCCTTAACCAGAAAGACCATTTCCGCCAACCAAATAAACCGCTGGCGCGCCAGTATGAATAGTCCATGCGCGAGTCGATACTTCCTTGCCGTATTCAATATCGGCAGGCTTAACAATCCATGCATCGGAAGCGGAAAAGATTGTATCTCCGCAAAGATCTTGAATTAGCAACGGCCCAATTCTGCCACCACAAGTTAGCGCATCAACGCTATACATTGCAGAAAGGAAATCATTGGCAGGGGAAGTTTGCTGCAACGTTACCGTAATGGTGCAACGCCTATCAGTATTAATTGCGCGGGCTAGTTCACCATCGGCACCAACCTGAGTCGTAATGCCATCGTTTTGCTGTGTAACGTTAATAAACGTTCCATCAGCAAAACCAGTAATATTGAAACCGTTGAAAATCGCAACGATCTTAGCCGCATTATACGTCCGAATTCCCGGCATCTATACTTACTCCCTTACGCTGCTGCTGCGGTTGTTGCTGCCCCGATGGCAAGGTTTTCATATGTCAACGTTCCCTGAATCTCGACAACGTGAATCGCGCCAGCGAGCCTTGCGGTAAAGTATACATCCCGCAAGATTCGATTCGCTTTGTCATTGGAAGAAATCGTCATGGAAAGCGGGACCGAAATGGTATAGCTCGGAACATAAGCCCCTTCGATATTTACTTCCGGCGGAGAAATACCACCGCGATTAACTCCGCGATCCAAAGCCTGTTGCAAACGCGAACGGATAATTGCAATTCCCGGATCGGTATATGGGATGCGATTGTCGATCATTTGTTGGAAGATCGTAACCTTGATTTCTTCGCACAACCAATCGCGGAAACGGATAACGTCAATCCATTCCCCACCCGAAACCTTTCCATTCTGCGTAACAGCAATATTGCGGAATGGCTCAAAGGAATTGCCATTCTTTCCAACGATATTGCTATAGGTCGTTTCGCTAAGGAAAGTAGACGTTACCGCAGACAAACGTTGATTAGCCCAAGTTTCCTGACCGGGATACTTAGTGAAAGATTTAGCGGCAATTGCAACATCAGGAAATTCCGTCAAGCTTGGATTCCAATACCAAGCCGTTCTGAAAAAATTACCTGCCATCAATTGATGCGCTACAGAACTGGTATCAGTGCTGGGGGAAGAGATATCAAGCGAATCATTCAGCACAGTAATGAAAAGTTTTTCGTGTGCTTCAACCCATTCCGCAATTTCAATGGTTTGTGCATCGTCATGCGAAACATTAACGATACCATACCAGTCGTTGTTTTCATTTGCGAGTGCTGCAAGATCAGCAGTAACATCGCCCGAATTGGCATCGAAACCAATAAACAAACGCGGAGGGTGCGGAATCTGACTGAAGAAAACCTGTGCCGCTTGATAAATAGGATCATCCGATACCGAACCAAAAGTTTCCAGCAATTCGTCTGGATCGGTAATGATGTATACATTAGCCGTGCTACCCGCAGGCTTAATGAATTGTCCAAACAACATCAGATCACTAAACGTTGCGGAAGTGATTCCCGCGGTTCGCAGTGAAATCGAAACCTTAACGATACGGTCAATATTGGCCATTAGCCATCCCCTTCTATTGGTGGAAGCGTGTGATCAGGATACGGAATCGAAATAGTTTCATTGCACTGTTGATCTGTTAGCGAACCACTATAGTTGCCTTCGATCACAACAGTAGCAATGAAGCCAACATCTTCCTTCATCATTTCTGTATACATGAAATCGAAATGATAAACTGCCCGATCCTCATATTGCGAATTGTTAACTAGCGCGGGCACGCGCGAGAGAAAGAGTCGGTTCCCTATCGCAACATCTAACTCCATTTGTTTTTCAAGACATTTTTCGGTAGACAATAACATCGAAAGTTTATTGGCTATACGCATCGAATCCTGTGAAGCGTATACTTGCAAATCCACAACCGCCTTGCGCCAGGAGCCCATATTACGAAAACCGGCCAAGTCAATTTCATTGCTATACCAATCATGATCCGGCAAATCATCTTGGCTATAGTTCAATGTGATATATGGTTTCGCTACCCGAGCGGAATTTTGATATGACCAAACAACTTGAACTTGCTCCTGGCCCACAGTGTTGATCGCATAGTCGATAAGAGTCCACAACGATTTAATCATGGCGCTTGCTCCATGATAAATGATTCAATCGCTTCGCAAGCGTAATAACGCCAATGGGAAACCTGAGTCGATCGACTCCGTTGCAGCATAGTGAAATCAGATTCACCAAAGATAAGATATTGCGAATCGTCATAGAAAAATATATCGCCGGCGTTAGCTTCCCGCATCCCTTCAATTTCTTGCGACACTGGATTTAGTCGCGTGTCGCAATAAATTTTTAGGTAGCGTCCCGATCTCCTGCCGTAAGGAGTCGATTCGATCTTGGCCAAATCTCTATCTGATGGCATTTGCACCGTTGCCATTACGGTTATGATTGTTCCAGTAGAGTCATCAATTTTGTAAACGCCATTAACCCATGTTCCGATGTTTCGTTTCATCACTTGAAACGGCATGCGAAACGAGGTTGCCATTACTTGACAATCTCATAACGAACCGCACCAACCATCCGCCCTTGATCTATCAGCGGAGAACTAGACCCTTTCATTTCGACAGTAGAAGGGGCATTAGGAACTGCCCAATCCTTAGCGTTTCGAATCATCATTTGCATTTTAGCTTGATACATTTCCCCAAGGTTTCTCAAAGCAAGATCGACAGTCAATCGTCCATCAATAACCTTGCCAATTAGAAACGCTGCAAATCTTTGCGCTTCCCTGCCATTAACTCTGGCGGTTTCTGCCATGAATGGGCGCGCCGGAATCCTTGCGGTTCCGAATTCATTCCATGTTGCATAGTCAACAATTGCAACGCCCCTATGATGCGCGTTGCCCATTATGCCCACTTTAACCTTACGCCCCTTCAACGCTTTCATATCAATGGCGATACGTTTATATCCCAAGTCTTTATCAATAACTTTGACGGATGATTTTACCATATCGGAAACCAAACATTATAGGCGCGCTGATAAAGACCCTCGGAAACAAGCATTCCGCTTTTCACCGGATCACCGTAACGAGTCAAAATAGCGCCGCGCCCGCAACGTTCATAGAGTCGATACCATGCATCCCAAGGATCGGAAGATGGACGGCTGGATGTTTTGTTGCTTGATCCAGTAGAAGGCGAAGCGTAATTAACCTGTATGTCCCCTTCCTTTTCCGAAACAATAGGGCCAGCAACAGGAGTGCTAACCTGCCCTGAACTTGTTTCGTTTCTTACCGAAACAAGATATGCAGTATACATCGCTTGCGCGAAATCTTGTCTACCTTCTGGTAGGCACCATGGGCGCGCTTCCTCCGCAAGCCAAATGAGTTGAGTTAAGATTTCCGGATCAACATATAGTGGCGAATCCGGATCAAAAAATTGCGGATAGAATAGTTGCAGAATCGCCACCACATTATCGTAATGTGGTGGCGACTCTATAATTTGGGCGCGCTGGCTCATTTCGCTTTAATATTCACCAACCTGTTTACGCTTCACAACATAAGCAAGCCCAAGCAAGCCAATACCCAAAAGCGCAAAGCTTGCAGGTTCCGGAGTGGCAACGGCATTTGCCGAAACGTTGCCAGCATAACTTGCAGTAAACGGCGCAATCGTTGTGCCTTGGATACTAAGCAACGGATCAAGGTTAGTAAAGCCAAGGTTAAACGAAGCCGGGGAATTAAGTTGCGAAGCCGAAATCACATCGGAAGTGAGGTTAAGCGTATCGGGCGGGCTGTTCACATTCACAACGAGTCCGGGACCGCCAGCCGCACCGAAAGCGGCATCTGAAAACGAACCCGAAAGGAAGTTAGTCCCGCCACAATCAATTGCGCTGGTAAAACAAAACGTGCCAGCGTAGTGCTGAATGATTGCGGGACCGAAAGCAACAGCCGGATCAATACTTACCGCATCCATATTGAAGTAGACGTTGCCAATTGGACCGCTAATAAAAGTAGTGACCGCAGCTACAGAGTTAGTGACATCAAAAGTCGTTACGGTATTTGCGCCATTAACCGTTGCCGTAACGGTATTGGTTAGTTCGGTTTGGCCAAACGTTGCAATCAATGCAGCGTTGGCGCCCGCATAGCTAGCAAGAAAAAACGTAGACGCCAACAGCAACTTTTTCATTACATTACCCCTTTGGTTCTGCGGTTGGAGGCAAAGGCATTCCGGCATCTAGACTCGGATCAACACAAATAAACCGCCAACCCACGCCAGGGATTCCGGCAACAACCCAAAACACATTGCTAGGCAATGAATTATCTGGCTGCCCAGGCTGTTGCGGAAGCGTATTGTCTGGCTTGCCGGGTGGTTTCGGAAGCGTATTGTCTGGCATTCCTGGCAGACCCTGGCTCGGCTTTCCGGGAGTGCCGGGCAATTCGTTACTTGGCCGAGGGGGACGGCCAGGGCTTGGCCAAATCGCGCCAGGAGGTGTGCCGGGCGGGGCAGGCACGATGGGATGGGAAACCGTTGGAGGTGGCCACACGCCAAGGGGTGGGGCCGGAAGGGCATTGCCAGGAATGGCGGGCGCGCCGGGCAAACCCTGATTCGGAAAATCGGGCTGACCGGGCAACGAATTATCTGGTTCACCTCCCGAAACGATATTTAGAAAACCTTGAACATACGGCACAGCAACAACTCCATTTCTGTTTAGCAAAGACAAAGGCTATTTAGTTTTTACGTTGGCGACACGAGCTGCGCGGGCACTAACGGGTGGAAGGTTTCGATTGATTACCGGCGCTAGGCGATGGTGGGTTGTTAGAAGGTTTGGCAGTAGCAACAGATTCCCTGGATTTAGCGACGCTACTTGTTCCGGGCTTGTCAACACTACTTGCACTGTCGGCTTGCTTAGTCGTTTCATTGTCAACTTTTTCGATGTGACCATCCGCCATGATTTCCTTTACTCTATCGTTATTAAGGAATTCGTCCGGAATCTCAGCGGGAATCAACGGAGTCAACATGATTCCGTTGATGTTATAAACCCGCTCAGATTTGTTAACTACTAGAACCATTTCGTTGCCCCTACGTAGTCATCGCCTTAAGCAACGCAAGCGGATAGAAAATCTGAACGCCGCCGGAACGTGCCATGCAATCCACAACGATTTCCAGATTGCGCGCTTCCGGAGGAAGTTGCGTAAACGGCATGACATAATAATGCGCAAGATTATCCGCGCTGCGCTCATACAAAAGAGCCATATCCTTGACTCCAGTTCCCGCGCCCTGCAATTCCCAAATCATTTCGGCAGTGATAGAAGGATAAGCGGCAAGGAATGCAGCAAGCGGAGTCGTTGGAGTCGGACTAGTAATGAATTTGGACGTTGCCGCAGTGTAAGCTTTCGGCGCCAATTCAAGGAAGTTGGCAGTATGAACGCCAAGATTCTGCTGATAATAAGCCGTTGCCATGGCGTTAAGATTAGCGAAAATCTGATCGCCAGTTAGAGTCGTCCAATCGCCAAGAGTCGGCAACACAACTTCCGGAATGTTGGGATGTGTAAACAACCCATACAAACCAAACGTTGTATCTCCGTTAAGTTTGATGCTGGCAATCTTCAAGTCAACCGCTCTCCTGGCGGCATCAGCCTTGCGCTGATCAAGACCCACACCCGTTGCGCGGCTGGCACGAAGTTCATTCACGTTATAGCCGAAACTATCGCCAAGAGTCTTAACTGAAACGGTCTTGGCCGCACCGCGAACATCTACGCGTGGAAGGTCATCAGCATAATTAGCAATGACCTTGGCCATGCCAACCGCATCATATTGCGTGACGGTAACAGTTTCAACCCATTCTGGAATCGAAGTGTCATCCGGCACAAGCTTGTTGGCATTGATGCTAGGAATATTGCGCATGTAAACCTTTGAGACAACGTAATCAAGTTGCCTCGCCAGCCAAACGCCAGCGCCAAGACTGTCCCCTAGCGCATCTTCCTTAAACCATTTCGATGCGGGAATGGACAGTGATACCGCCCAACTTTCATCGTAACGTTCGTGCGTGGTTGCATTGTCGAGCGGCATTGTCGTTACTCCTGCAATTCGATGTTAAGTGATGGTGCCAGTATTGATGGCAAGCCCGTAGTGCATTTCGACTAGGGCAATCAGAGTCGTCGTTGTATAGGTGATATCATAAACGGAAATTGCCTTGCTGCGGAAAACCGCATTGGACAAAATCGTTCCGGTAGTGTTAACTTGTCCCGTTGCG
>Ga0247762_1000523_pt1 | contig 10601 bp, 12 predicted proteins | sample UWRJL081202R4_FD_181016 | JGI IMG/M metagenome (GOLD analysis project Ga0247762, IMG submission 181016) | Plant litter microbial communities from Arlington Agricultural Research Station in Wisconsin, United States - UWRJ-L081-202R-4 | ecosystem: Environmental > Terrestrial > Plant litter >...
TTTCGACCAATTTCAACGCCGAGCCCGAGCGCGCCAGCCGCCCCTGGGACCGGGATCGCGACGGATTCGTGATGGGCGAGGGCGCGGGCGTCGTCTGCCTGGAGGAATATGAGCATGCCAAGGCGCGCGGCGCGAAGATTTATGGCGAAGTGATCGGCTATGGCCTGTCCGGCGACGCCTATCACGTCACCGCGCCCCATCCCCAGGGCTCGGGCGCCTATCGCTCGATGGAAATGGCGATGAAGAAATCCGGCCTGTCGCTGGCCGATATCGACTATGTCAACGCGCACGGCACTTCGACCCCGATGGGTGACGAACTGGAGCTGGGCGCGGTGCGCCGGCTGTTCGGCAGCGCGCTGGACACCATGTCGATGAGCTCGACCAAATCCGCGATCGGGCATCTGCTCGGCGGCGCCGGCGCGGTCGAATCGATCTTCTGCCTGCTGGCGATGCGCGACCAGATCGCGCCGCCCACGCTGAATCTGGAGAATCCCAGCGAAGGCGTGGAGGGCGTGGACCTGGTCCCGCTGGTGGCCAAGGAGCGCAAGATCAAGGCGGTGCTCAACAACAGCTTCGGCTTTGGCGGCACCAATGCCAGCCTGGTGATGAAGGCGCTCTGATCGATGCGCAGGCTGGGCTGCTTCGGGATCATCGTGGCGGCCCTGCTGGCGGCATCGGCCTGGTATGTGCTGCGCGACTGGGCCGGGGCGGGGCCGGCGCGCCAGGACACCACGGTGACGATTTCCGAAGGGGCGACGCTGACCGCCGCGGCGCGCGATCTGGAAAAGGCCGGGGTGATCCGGTCGGCAAAGGGCTTCCTGCGCTTCGCCAAATTGCTCGGCGGCAATGATCCGATCCATTCGGGCGAATATCGCGTGGCGGCGGGCACCAGCGCATCCACGGTGCTGAAAATGCTGCAGAGCGGAAAGACCTTGCAGCGCTTCGTGGCGGTGCCGGAGGGCATGCCTTCGATCCTGGTCTATGAGAAGGTGATGAAGGAGCCGCTGCTCACCGGCACGGTGGCAATGCCCGCCGAGGGCTCGATCCTGCCCGACAGCTACAGCTTCGAACGCGGTGAGAGCCGGGCGGCGGTGGTCAAGCGCATGCAGGCGGCGATGACCCGCACGCTGGACGGCCTGTGGAAGGCGCGCAAGCCGGGCATCGCGGTCGCGTCGCCGAAGGAAGCGATCATCCTGGCCTCGATCGTGGAGAAGGAGACCGGCGTCGCCGCCGAGCGCCGCCATGTCGCGGCGGTCTATTCCAACCGATTGAAACGCGGCATGAAATTGCAGGCCGACCCGACCGTCATCTATCCCACCACCAAGGGCAAGCCGCTCGGCCGGCGCATCCTGCGCTCCGAGCTCAACGCCAATAATGGCTATAACACCTATGCCATGATCGGCCTGCCCGCGGGGCCGATCGCCAATCCCGGCAAGGCCTCGATCGCCGCCGTGCTGAACCCCGAGCAGAGCAATTCGCTCTATTTCGTGGCGGACGGATCGGGCGGCCACGTGTTCGCCGACACGCTGGAGCAGCACAATGCCAATGTGCAGAAATGGTATGCGCTGCGCCGTGCCAAAGGCGAGATGTGATCGGCTGAACCGATCACTGGACAGCGATTAATCGATTGGAATTTTTTCGCGGCGCACCATATATCTGGTTGCGACGCGGCATGCCCGCTCGACCCTTTTTTCGACGACAGGAGATTGCTTATGATCGGACGTTCGGCCCCCAATGTGACGCTCAAGACGCGCGTGCGCGATGATTCGATCGACGGCCCCAACCCCTTCCGCTGGGAAGACGTGCAGACCGGCGATCTCTTCGCGGGCAAGCGCGTGGTGGTCTTCTCGCTCCCCGGTGCCTTCACCCCCACCTGCACCAGCGAGCAGGTTCCCGCCTTCGAGCGCACCTATGACGAGTTCAAGGCCGCCGGCGTCGACGAAGTCTATTGCGTCTCGGTCAACGACGCCTTCGTGATGTATCAGTGGGGCAAGATGCTCGACGTCAAGAACGTCAAGCTGCTCCCGGACGGTTCGGGCGATTTCACGCGCCGCATCGGCATGCTGATCAAGAAGAATCATGTCGGCTTCGGTGACCGCTCGTGGCGCTATGCCATGGTCGTCGACAATGGCGAGATCGTCGCCTGGTTCGAAGAGCCCGGCATCAATGACGACGGCAGCGACGCCGATCCCTATGGCGAGAGCAAGCCCGAGCCCGTGCTCGAGTGGCTCAAGGCGGCGTAAGCCTTCCAGCCTTGGAAATGCGAAAGGGGTCCGGCGCTGCCGGGCCCCTTTTTCGTCTCAGCGCAGCCAGCCGCGGCGCGTTGCCAGTCCCGCGAACCAGATTTCCGCCGCGGCGATCAGCACGATGATCGCGGGAAAGACCGCGGAGGACGCGCCCAGCTTGGCCAGTCCGCCATAAATGCCGAAGAACCAGCCGAACTGCACGATCACCCCCGCCAGCGAGACGATGAAGGCGATCTGCGCCAGCCGGTTGCGCGCGAGCAGCAGGATCGTGCCGAGCAGGCCCACGGCGACCGCGACGCCATAGGCGGCCTTGGGCAGCAATGTCATCGCCAGCCAGGCCTCGCGCTGCGCGGCGGGCAGCGCGGCCAGCCCCGATTCGCTGATGGTGAGCTGGGCGTAACAGGCATAGCAGCCGGCCAGGCCCCAGAGCAGGAACAGGCCGGAAACCAGCCAGAACCACAGGGGCGGGCGGATCGGATCTGACATGATACCCTCCGTATCGACGGGACGGGGATTTTGCCTCTGGATGGCGGGCTTGGCAACAATCAGGCTTGTCTCCGGAGAAGATGCGCATATGTTATGCGCATGTCATGGGAGCGAGTGAATGCGTAAGGCGAGCGTGCGGCGCGAAGCCGGGGAACTCAGGCGGGCTACCAATATTTCCCTGGATGGAGGCCTGATCGATGAAGCCAGGCTGCTCGGCGTCAATATCTCCCGGGCGTGCCAGAATGGCCTGGCGGACGCCGTCGCCGGAGCGCGTGCGCAACGCTGGCTTGCCGAGAATGCAGATGCGATCCAGGGCTCGAACGATTATGTCGAAAAGCATGGATTGCCGCTGGCGCTCTATCGGCAGTCCTGATGGCAAAATTCGACGTCTATCGGAATCCTGACGGTCCAGGCTATCTGCTGGACTGTCAGGCGGATCTTCTCAACGGCCTGAACACCCGCTTTGTCGTTCCGCTTCTGCCGGTCGATATCGCGCCGCCGCCCGCCGAGCGGCTCAATCCGGCATTTGAGATCGCAGGCCAGCGATTCGTCATGGTCACGCAATTCGCCGGTACGATCGCGCGCAAGCAATTGGGCAACCGAATTGCCTCGCTGCTTGCGGAAGATGTGACGATCACCGACGCGATCGACATGCTGCTGAGCGGCTATTGAGCCGCGCGCTCACACCCGCAACCCGGAAGCCTCCTCCAGCCCCAGCGCGATATTGAGATTCTGCACCGCGGCGCCGGCGGCGCCCTTGCCGAGATTATCGAGCGCGGCGACCAGCCGGGCCTGGCCGGCGGCCTCGCTGCCGAAGACGAACAGTTCGAGCCGGTCGGTGCCCGCCTGGCGCTCGATCGTGACCGCGGAAAGCGCTTCCTCGGTGTTGACGCTGACCAGCGCGGCGCCTTCATAGGCCGCCAGCAATGCCGCGCGGATCGCGGACAGGCTCGGCGTGCCGGGCATGGCGCGCAGCTGGAGCGGCACTTCGACCAGCATGCCGCGATAGGTGCGCGCGACCGCGGGCATGAAGATCGGCGGGTGGGCCAGGCCGGCATGCGCCTGCATTTCGCCGACATGCTTGTGGCCCAGGCCCAAAGCATAGAGGCGGAAGGCGGTATCGGTCGCGTCGGTGTCGCGCTCGAATTCGGCGATCATCGCCTTGCCGCCGCCCGAATAGCCCGAGGTGGCGTTGAGCGTGAGCGGCCAGTCCGCGGGCAATATCCCGGCGCGGACCAGAGGCCGCACCAGAGCGAGAAAGCCGGTGGGATAGCAGCCGGGATTGGAGATGCGCTTGGCGCCCGACAGGATCTGGCGCTGGTCCGCCTCCAGTTCGGCAAAGCCATAGGCCCAGCCCTCGGCGGTGCGGTGCGCGGTGGAGGCGTCGATCACGCGGGTGTTGCCGTTGGCGATCAGCGCCACGGCCTCGCGCGCGGCATCGTCCGGCAGGCACAGGATCACGGCATCGGCGTCGTTCAGCGCCTCGCGCCGTGCCTCGGGATCCTTGCGCCGCGCCTCGGGCAGTTCGATCAGCGTCAGATCGCTGCGCCCGGCAAGCCGATCGCGGATCTCGAGGCCGGTGGTGCCCGCGGCGCCATCGATGAAGACGTGGCGCATCAAAGCCTCCGTGCGGTCATGGCCGCGGCAATTTCGGGTTCCATCCGGGTGGTGGCATCCGCCAGCGGCTCGAGGCTCACCGCGCCGGCATGGCCATTGGCGTGGAGCAGAAGAATGTCGTCGGCCATCATGCCGACATGGCCGGGAAAGAAGACCAGATCGCCGCGCCGGAGCGGGGTGCCCGGGGCAAGCGCCATGCCCAGCGCCTCGGCCTGGAGATCGCTGTCGCGCGGCGCGAGAATGCCCGCGAAGGACAGGGCGATCTGGATCAGGCCCGAACAATCGATCCCGTCCACGCTGCGCCCGGCCATCAGATAGGGCGCCCCGATCATCTGCTCGGCGATGGCGACGGGGTCGCGGTCACTCGCATCCGACGGGGCCAGGGCGGCAAGCGCGATCCAGCCGTCGGCAGTGGCCAGCCAGGCGTCGTCGACCACGCCATCCACCAGCGCGCCGAGCGACAGGCGCCGCTTGACGCTGGCGCCCGCTGCCGGGGCATTGAGCAGATCGGCCGCGCGCACGGATACGCGCCAGGCGGGCGGATCGGCCAGGCCCAGCACATCCTCGCGGACATAGCCGACATAATGGTCATGCGCCGAATAGCCCCAGGCCCAGCCGCCGCTGAGATCCAGGATATCGAAGGCCTCGCCATGGAGCAGTTCGGAAATGAGCTCCGCATCGTCCCCCGGTGCTTCGCGCATGGCGGCAATAGGGACAATGCACCGGCGGCGCATCGCGCGCGCATAATGGGGGGCGAAGAGCACGCCGGCCAGCGCGATATCCGCGACATCGCCGCGCACCGCATGGATCCGCCGGTCGAGGACGATCGAGCGGCCGCTCAGTCCGAAGCCGTCCGGCGTGCCGTCACGCGTGCTCGTGCTGGCGCGTTCTTGCGCTGGTCTTTCCGATAAGTTCACCAAAGCCTTCAAGAAACTCTGCCCCTTCCTGCGTCTTCGCCACGAAGATGTTGCGGCGGTCCGCATCGTCACGCTGGCGGCGCAGATAGCCGAGTGCACCCAGTTTGTTCAAGGCGCGCGTGACGACGGGCTTGGAGACGTTGAGGGCATGGGCGATTCCGCGCACCGTATGGGGGCCGGGAAGAAGGTAGACAAGCAACAGCAGCGCCATCTGACGGTTGGTCAGATCGGGTTCACCGGAACGGACATAGGCTGTCAGCGTGTCCATCCAGCCGGAAAGGGCTTGATCTGCCACGATAATCCTCACTCTGCCTGATGACAGGCTCTTTTGGAACGGTTTCGTCATGGGGTAACGCGCCATGGTCGATGCGGTTTCAAAACGGTTACGAATTTACGTCGGTCGCCGGATGCGGGCAAGGGCCGGGGCGGGGGCGCGGGGGATCATGTCGCGCGGCGTGGCGGGGCTCTCAGGAGGCGTGCAGGCGGATTCGCCCGCCTATCCGGCGTAACGGCCCTTGAGCATGGCCCAGGCGGCGCGCAGGCCGAGCGCCTCGCCGCCCTTGGGACGGCCCGGCTTGGCCGCGGGGCGCCAGGCGAAGGTGTCGAAATGCGCCCAGGCGATCTGACCGGGCACGAACTTCTCGAGGAACAATGCCGCCGTGACCGCGCCGGCAAAGCCGCCGTCCGGCGCATTGTTGAGATCGGCGATGTCGGATTTGAGCATGTCGGCATAGCCCGCCCACAAGGGCATCCGCCACAAGGGATCGTCCTCGGCACTGCCCGCGGCGAGCAACGCTTCGGCCAGCGCATCGTCGTTCGAGAAGAGCGCGGGGAGATCGGGGCCGAGCGCGACTCGCGCCGCGCCGGTGAGCGTGGCGAAATCGATCACCAGTTCGGGGCTGTCCTCCACGGCTCTCGCCAGCGCGTCGCCCAGCACCAGCCGGCCCTCGGCATCGGTATTGCCGATCTCGACCGTGAGGCCCTTGCGGCTCCTGAGCACGTCGCCGGGGCGGAAGGCGTTGCCGGCGATGGCATTCTCCACCGCGGGGATGAGCAGGTGGAGCCGGACCGGCAGGCGCTGCTGCATGATCAATCCGGCCAGTGCCAGCGCATGCGCCGCGCCGCCCATGTCCTTCTTCATCAGCCGCATGCCCGCGGAGGGCTTGATGTCCAGCCCGCCGCTGTCGAAACACACGCCCTTGCCGACGATCGCGACGCGCGGGTGTTTGGGATTGCCCCAGACCAGTTCGATCAGCCGCGGCGCATGTTTCTTCTCCGCGGCCATGCCGACCGCATGGATCATCGGATACTGCGCTTCGAGATCATGGCCCTTGGTGATCGTCAGCAGGGCATCATGCGCCCTGGCGAGCTTTTCCGCCTTGGCCTGGAGATCGCCCGGGCCCATGTCCGCGGCGGGGGTATTGACCAGGTCGCGCACCAATGCGGTGGCGGCGGCGATGCGGACGATCTCCTCGATCCGCGCGACCTCGGCGGTGAGCAGGATGCGCGGACCCGTGGCCGTGTCGTCCTTTTTATATGTCTCGAAGCGATATTGCGCGGTGAGCCAGCCCAGCGCGGCGGCGCCGGGCTCGCCGCCCTCGATCCGATAGGTGCCTTGCGGAAGCGTTTCGGCCAGTCTGGCGAGGCACCAGGGGGACAGGCTGGCGGTATCGGCCACCACGCTCACCACCGACCAGTCCTCGGCCTTGTCGCCGGGCAGGATCGCGCTGGAAAAGCCGGTCGGCTTGAGCCGCTGTGCCTCCGCCGCTGCGCGGTGGCGCGGCGGCTGGGCGGCGAGCCAGGCGTCATGGCCCGCGGGATCGACCAGGTGGATGGTGCGGGCGGGCTGGCCCTGGTCGGGGATCAGCAGGGCGGAAAGCTCGCTCATGCGGCGCGGGGGAGGGGGATGGTCATCGCCGGATGCTAGCGAATGCAGATTGCGCGGGACAGGGGCAATCGGAGGGGCCAGGGCATCACTCCGCGAACACCGCCCCCTGCGCCTGGCCGTGGCGCGTGACCTGATCATAGGTGGCATCGCGCAGGTTGTTTGCTTCGATCACCGCCCTGGCCGCGTCATTGGCGCCCGTGCAATCGCTCGCGGCGATGGCCGCTTTCACATCGGCAACGCGGTTGAAGCCATAGCGGATATGGCCCGCCTCATGTTCGCTCAGCGCGGTGGCGAAGGATCGCCAGCGCAGCAGCACGGGGGCGGGCACGGTTTCGACATCGATCAGCCGCGGCAGGATGACGGTGGCGCTGAATTCCACACTGGCATTGGCCAGATCGCAGCCGCCCTTGCCGTCGCCCTCCCAGCGCCAGCGCATCTCGACATGGCTCTGCGCATCGATCGCGCTGCCATCCGCCGAATCGCGCAGTCCCTTGGCCGCCATGGATGCGCGGATCTCCGGCACCGTGCTGCCCGAGACGTCGTAATAATCGATTTTCACATTGGGGATGCCGGCAAAGGCGGGCTCGGTCTCCTGCGCAGCGGCGGGCGCGGCGAGCGCAAGCAGGAGGGGAAGCATGATGCGCACCATGCACCAGCCTCGCACGGGATCGGGCAGGTTTCAACGGCGGGATCCCTCAATGGCCTGCAGCGTGATTGACGAAGAAATTCGTAACTTGTAAGTTACAGTCCATGATCCGCATTCGCCAGACCCATGTGTTTGCGAAATGGTTCCAGGGGTTGCGCGATGCACGGGCGTTCGCGCGGATCGATGCCCGTATGGCACGGGCATCGGAAGGCCAGTCAGGCGCGCGACAGCCGGAGGGCGCGGCAATTGGCCGAGGATTTGGAGGCATGATCCACATGGCGACTGAAACGACCGACTATGACGTGGCCGATTATCTCACGAGTCCGGCACGGATCGCAGCCTATCTCGAACTCGCGCTGGAAGACGGCGATCCAAAGAGCATTGCGACCGCGCTCGGAACCGTGGCGCGCGCCAAGGGGATGACGCAATTGGCTAAGGATACCGGCCTGAGCCGCGAGGCGCTCTATCGTGCGCTGGCCCCGGAGGGCAATCCGACGCTGGCGACATTTGCCGCCGTGCTGGATGCGCTTGGACTGGAGATGCGGATCGGCCGGAAGGCGGCTTGAAGGCCAAGCGCGCCTTCTAGACGGCCACCCCGAACAGGTCATGCTCGTCGGCATCCTCGATCTCGACGCGGACGATATCGCCCTGCTTCAGCCCCTCGGCATCGCGCAGCAGGACATTGCCGTCGATCTCGGGCGCGTCGGCCTTGGAGCGGCCGGTGGCGCCGCCATCCTCGTCCACTTCGTCGATGATCACGTCCAAAGTCCGGCCGATCTTGGCCTGGAGCTTCTCGGCGGAGATCCGCGCGGTCAGGTCCATCAGCCGGGCGTAGCGCTCTTCCTTGATCTCTTCGGGTACGGGGTCGGGCAGGTCGTTGGCCGCGGCGCCCTCGACGGGCTCGAAGCGGAAGGCGCCCACGCGGTCCAGCCGGGCTTCCTCCAGCCAGTCCATCAGATATTTGAAATCATCCTCGGTCTCGCCCGGGAAGCCGACCACGAAGGTGGAGCGGATCGCGATGTCCGGCTCGATCACCCGCCAGTTGCGGATGCGATCGAGGATCTTGGCCTCATTGGCGGGCCGCTTCATCGCGCGCAGCACCGGGCGGCTGGCATGCTGGAAGGGGATGTCGAGATAGGGCAGCACCAGCCCCTCCGCCATCAGCGGGATGACATGGTCGACATGGGGATAGGGATAGACATAGTGCAGCCGGACCCAGGCGCCGAGCTTGCCCAGTTCGCGCGAGAGGTCGGTCATGTGCGCGCGGACGTCCTCGCCCTTCCACGGGCGCGGCTGGTGCCTGATGTCCACCCCGTAAGCCGAGGTGTCCTGGCTGATCACCAGCAATTCCTTCGTCCCCGCGGCGATCAGCTTCTCCGCCTCGCGCAGGATGGCATCGGGGCGGCGGCTGACGAGATCGCCGCGCAGGGAGGGGATGATGCAGAAGGAACAGCGGTGGTTGCAGCCTTCCGAGATCTTCAGATAGCTGTAGTGCCGCGGCGTGAGCTTCAGGTCGCGCTCGGGGACGAGATTGAGGAACGCGCTGGGCGGCATGGGGGCCGCGTCATAGACGGCGCCGACCACATCCTCATATTGGTGCGCCCCGGTGATCGCGAGCACATTGGGGAAGCGCGCGCGGATGGTCTCCGCCTCCTTGCCCATGCAGCCGGTGACGATGACACGGCCGTTTTCGGCCATCGCCTCGCCGATCGCCTCCAGGCTCTCCTCCTTGGCGGAATCGAGAAAACCGCAGGTATTGACCAGCACCACGTCCGCGCCCGCATAATCGGGGGACATGGCATAGCCGTCGGCGCGCAGCTTGGTCAGGATCCGCTCGCTGTCGACCAGATTCTTGGGACAGCCGAGCGAGACCATGCCGATCTTCGGCGGGGAGGGGAGTGTGGTTGCCATGGGAGCCGCGCACATAATGCGTGCGGGGGGAAATGTCATCCTTTGATGGGGGGCAGGCTCTTCACCCCGATTGAAGGCAAGACCGTCGTCATTGCGACCCCGAGCGCGGCAGGGAGGAAGCAATCCGGCGATATATCCGCCATGGGATTGCTTCGCCGCGCCCGGCGATTTCCCGCTTAAGGCGCTGCCCTCCCTGACGTTATTCGAGGGGAAGGAGCGGCAACGCACATGGTCACGTCTATCGCCACGTCATTGGGAGCCGGATCGGGCATCGATACCGTCCAGCTCGTCGCCGATCTGGCGGCCGCCAACAAGGCGCCCAAGGAAGCGCAGATCAAGACGCGCGAAACCGCCAACACCGCGCGAATCTCCACCGTCGCCAATCTCGCCAGCGCGATCGACAGCTTCGCCTCCTCGCTCGCCAGCCTGATTTCCGGCGGCACGCTCTTCACCCAGCCGACCGCATCGGACAGCTCGATCCTCACCACCAGCCCGGTGGCCGGGGTGGCGCTGGGCAATGTCTCGGCGCAGATCGAGGTCGTCCAGCTCGCCACCGCCCAGTCGCTTTCCTCCGCCGCGATTCCCAGCGCCGCCACGCCGATCGGCCAGGGCAGCTTCACGCTGACCAGCGGCAAGGGCGCCTTCACCGTCACGATCGACGCGAATAACGACAGCCTCTCGGGCCTGTCCGCCGCGATCAACGCCGCGGGCGCCGGGGTCAGCGCCTCGGTGGTGACGGACAGCAGCGGTTCGCGCCTCATCCTGCGCGGCACCACCGGCGCGGCCCAGGCTTTTACGATCGTGCCGCAGGACGGCGCGGACGCCGCACTCTCGCACTTCGCCTGGGACGGCACCGCAGGCACCGGTCTCTCGCTGGCGCAGAGCGCGCA
>Ga0247762_1000524_pt1 | contig 10590 bp, 9 predicted proteins | sample UWRJL081202R4_FD_181016 | JGI IMG/M metagenome (GOLD analysis project Ga0247762, IMG submission 181016) | Plant litter microbial communities from Arlington Agricultural Research Station in Wisconsin, United States - UWRJ-L081-202R-4 | ecosystem: Environmental > Terrestrial > Plant litter >...
AGTTTTCGGCTAATGTTACCCCCGATTCTGCCACCGGTCTGGGTGGTATTGAAAGTACCATAGTCTGCGTACACATTGCCTTTCACACCGCCTGATGATTGCGGGGTGATGATATTCAATACACCTCCCATAGCTTGCGAGCCATATAAAGCAGAGGCTGGCCCCTTCAACACTTCAATATGGTCTACAAAATTCAAATCAAGCGTACCTAAATTAGTAGTACCGGCCGGGCGGCCGTTGATCAGCAGAAGCGTATGCTGGTTCAACCCCGAAAACTGCGGGCGAAAGCCGCGGAAGCCTACGCCAGACAGTATGCCTGGATATTGGATCACATTTACAGCCGTTGTTTTTTTGATGATATCGGTAACATCCAAAGCCGGGGTATAGGCAATGTCTTTGGCGCTGATCAATTCCACCTTTTGGGGTACGTCTTTCAATTTTTGCTTGCTGCGACCGGCGGTTACCACCACACCGTCTAATGCCTGTGAGATATAATGAAGCGTAACGGTTTGGGTGTCTTGAGTATTAGTAACGGTAATTTCCTGCGGTTTAAATCCAATATACGTGACCACTAAAATGGCGGGGAGTTTCGTGGCCGGCAAACTAAATTGCCCGGAGACATTAGTTGACGTTGCTATCGTTAATCCTTTGATGGTTACCGAGGCGCCTGCAACCGGTTGGGCACCCGCTTCGGATAGCACGACGCCTTTAATGGTTTGTTGTGCGAAAGTTTGAATGTACAGGAGTAGCAGGCCTCCAATGAGGCCGCATGATATTTGTTTAAATTTCATTACAAATAGGGAAGTCAAATGCACAGCCGTGCATTTAATATGGATAAATGGTTAAAAAGTAGATTTGAGAACGCAGAGCCTTAGCCGGGTAGCGGACCTTTATTAGGCTCTGCAGTATGGCGATGGAAGAGAACCGCGCAAGGGCATAACGTCTTTCGGAACATTATGCGCATAGAGCCCGCGTGATTAAGTCGGACTATAGAGAAGCGGATCTTCGGTACCAAATCCAGGGAGGACCTCGAAGGGGTTGCTGTAAGTCGATACCGGCGAGGATAACCGGTATGAGGTTTTTCAGGCATACAGAATTATAAACCGGACATCTAAACGGAAAGTCATTGGTAACTATTTGATCGCCCTGTATGAGAACATGACAGTGCTTACACTCATCTATTTTTGTAAAGTGTGAACCGTGCTTACATCCGTTCCCTTTTTCGTGGTGATAAATCGAACGGTGGCAGGGGTCATTTTCGTTTTCCGTAGAATGTAATTCAGCGTCAAGATGTGAATGAGTAACCTGATGAATAACATCTGTGACAAGGGTACTACTGACGTATACCGAAAGCAAAAGGACTGACACCCAAAATTGATAATTCAATTGGTGCCATTGTTTGCTGACAGGGTTCCAGGGCGGCGGCAAATATTTCAGATTCGTGCCGCAAGCTAAGACACATCTCCATTAATTGCAACTACGTTGCATTTAATAAAACGAGAAAAGTCGGATAAAATCCGGTACGCCAACTCTAAATCCTCCACCAAAAATCCAGGCGCCTACATCGTGAACATCCGTGTGAGAGCGTACGTGACGAGTCGGAAGCTGATTATTTTATAACGCGTATGTATTGCTCCGACTGGGAATCGCGCACCAAGACTGTTGCATCCTATTGCCGCATTTGTTGCATTTCGCTACATTGGAGCCGAATACATTCGCTATGGCAAAACGCGAACACCTGAGGCCGCCCAAACGGGTGGCTTCTTTACTTTGCGACATCAAATACCTGTCAAGTCGGTCTCTGAAACGCCATGTCAGCGCTCAATGTTTACAATAGTAGGTCGTCAAGATTAGACTGACATGTGACTAATAAAACTCTCAACCGTTTTCACCCTCACCTTCTAGGACGATATTTCGTTTCCTCGGAAAGATCTATATTGAGAACCTTATTACTTGAAATGTTTCGTCAGGGAAAACCAAGGGCATTTATTCATAATCTCAGACTGGCTTCAATGCTCTCTTTTGTTGCCGGAGTTGTGAATATTTCAGGAGTCCTGTCGATCCATACATTGACAACAAACGTCACCGGCCATTTTGCATTCTTCTCAGAACATTTTGTGCAAAGCAGCTATCAGGCGGCATGGGACTATATCAGTTATATAATCGCTTTCCTGTTAGGAGCATTCTGTTGCGGTTTTATGGTGGAATTCGCAATACGAAAGAAATCAAAAATATCGCACGCCAGTCCCATGTTACTAGAGATCGGAATTCTGATTACCGTAGTGTTTACAAATACATTAATCCCTGTTGAATGGCTCGCGCGCACCCTACTTTTTTCCATGGGACTACAAAACGCGCTTGTGACAAAAATATCGCAGGCAACGGTACGCACCACTCACCTTACAGGTCTTTTTACAGACCTTGGTATCGAAATATCACAGCTATTCTTTTATCGGGACAAAGCAGATACCCAAAAACTATCCAAAAGTATTTACCTGCGATTCGCCATTATTGTGTTCTTCTTTTTCGGCGGGGTTCTTGGAGGATTTTTATATAAGGAAATAAAACTCTATAGCCTTGTCCTGGCGGCAGGAACGCTATTAACCGCTCTGGCGTATGATAACCTCCGTTTTAGATTCCACTACTACGTCCGGAAATTTAAATCTAAGCCTTAACTCAATTCATTTCATAGCGTTGTCTTCGTTTTCAAAATTGAATCGTCTAGCACGGAGCACAACTACCGGATAATCCCCGAAGAGACGATAATGCAGTCGTGGGCACAAAGATTGATTTTCGTCAATCGGTTGATTGAGCTGCTTCAATACCTAAAACCAATATAACTTAGCGTTAATAGTGATGGACGGCACGGTAGCGCTAGATGCGATATTCCCCTTTGCCGGGGTGGAATTAAACGCGGTAAGCTCCTAACCTTTGTGATTAGTGCCCATCAGGTTGGCCTCTCTTACAATCCCTTTTCTGTCGGTGATCCGGATGGTCTTATCTGTTTTCTCGATAAGACCGGCACTTTTAAACTCCTGTAATAATCTGACCAATGTCTCCTTGGCTGTGCCGACCATATTGGCAAGGTCGGTACGTGAAAGATTTATTTCAACAGATGCCGAAGTAAGACTTGAGGTTTTGAATTTTTCATGCAGTAACAACAAATTAAAAGCCAGTCGTTCCCGAACGGATTTTGTAGCTTGATTAGAAATGCTATTCATGAATGAACTGAACTCGTGGCCCAAGGCTTTCAGGAGCGCATTAGAAAGAGCGGTTGAATTCCGAAGGACTTTCAGAAAATTATCCTTCGGTATAAAGGTGATTTGAGAATCCTCGATAGTTGCCGCCGAGTCCATATAAAACTCCTCCCCTAACAAAGCATGATACCCAAGCAATTCACCTTCGCTGCATAAATAAAAAATCTGTTCGTTCCCCTTCGGCGTGGTCTTGTATTTCTTCACCCGCCCGTTCCTGATATAGAATATGCCCGTCGGTATACCGCCTTCCCGGAAGATAATTTCTCCCTTCCGGTAAAGATGCGTCACACCGGATCCCATAAGCGATTCCTGCTCTTCGGCGGTCAAAACTTCGAAAAGCTGGTCGGTGCTCAGCCGAAAATTCTCAGATAAAAAATTCTGCAACATTCCGTTGTCTTTAAGCTTTTGCAATATTACCTGATCCAATCAACACATCTATTGACTTTAGTCAATGATGCCAATGATCATCTTCAATGCAAATCGCAGGAACCTGACATAATTTGCCGCCTCATTTCGAAAAAATGGCCTTTTATGGAAGACTATTGTCAAGAGATATTGGATGAGATCAAGACGGCAAAAAATGAATCCGAGCTGATACAGGTGATCAGCAGCTCCATAAGCCAGTTGCGAAAGGAAAAAAAATCCTATAATGAAGCCGGATATATTATGAATATGCTGGCCTCTCTGCGGTCCAGGGATAATCATGACCCTTCCACGGGAACAGTAAACAATATCCAATTGGCCATTGCCATATTTAGGCAATTGCAGCAAGAAAAACCCGAGCGCATTTGCTGACCTCCTCGCCGAAAGACAATCACTGATCTTGCCCACCTCCCTTTGGTTTTCCAACTCGCGGCGGTTGGCTTTCTGTCCTAGCAGGCAACCTCTGTACTAAAAATTTACATTCAGAATTTATGAAAGATTTATTCGAAAAACTGAAAATGGAAGCTGGCCCTTTGGCCAAATATGCTCACCTACCGGAAGATTATTTTTTCTTTCCTAAGCTTGAAGGCGACATCGGTCCGAGAATGACCTTCAACGGAAAGCAAGTATTAAACTGGAGCCTGAATGACTACTTAGGGCTGGCCAACCACCCGGACGTGAGAAAAGCTGATACAGATGCAGCAGCCCATTACGGACTGGCTGCGCCTATGGGCGCCCGAATGATGTCAGGTAACTCACACTTGCACCTCGAGCTGGAGAATCAATTGGCAGAATTCGTTATGAAGGAGGATGCCATGCTTCTGAATTATGGCTATCAAGGCGTATTCTCCATCATCGATGCGTTGGTTGACCGAAAAGATGTTATTGTTTACGATGCCGAAGCTCATGCTTGTATCATTGATGGCGTCCGTCTGCACATCGGTAAACGGTTTGTCTATCCGCACAACGACATGTCCGGCCTTGAAAAACAATTGCAGCGTGCTACGAAACTGGCTGACGAAACCGGGGGAGGAATTCTGGTCATCACCGAGGGTGTCTTTGGCATGTCCGGGCAAATGGGTAACCTCAAAGGAATTGCTGAATTGAAAAAGAGATACAACTTCAGATTGTTCGTGGACGATGCCCATGGATTCGGTACAATGGGGGCTAGGGGAGCTGGCGTCGGTGAAGAGCAAGGGGTGCAGCCCGTTATCGATTTATACTTTGCAACCTTTGCCAAGTCAATGGCCGGCATAGGAGCATTTGTGGCGGGCGACAAAAATATACTAAAGTACCTGCGCTATAGCGTACGCTCACAGATCTATGCGAAAAGCCTGCCATTGCCTATGGTCATCGGAATCCTTAAGCGACTGGAACTGCTCAAAGCCAAACCTGAACTTCGTAGAGATCTCAAAACAATCATGGCAGCGATCAAGGGCGGGCTAAAGGAACGGGGATTCAATGTTACCGACTCACCGACTCCGCCCACACCCGTGCTATTTAAAGGTGGTGTGGGAGAAGCTGCCAACATGTCCATGGACCTGCGGGAGAATTACGGAATATTCTGCTCCGTGGTTATTTATCCCGTCGTACCCAAAGACATCATCATGTTCCGGATCATTCCCACGGCATCACATACGCTTGCCGATGTGGAGACCACACTGAAAGCGTTTACATCCTTAAAATCGAAACTCGACAGCGGATCCTATCGCAGTGAAGAACTCGTGACCGTCACCAAGATACAAGCTCATAACGTGAGCACGGAAAATTAAAACGCATGTTTGTATTTCAGACAAGTCCTGCTCACCAAAATCAAAAGAGCTTCCAGTGAAAAAGAGAGCGAAACCGTTATCGATGATTCCATTCAGCGGTTAAAAACCAGGAACCTGAATGGCCACCTCATCCAGCGATTCATCCGCGTGATGAGCCAAACACTCCGGCAGGCAAAGATGCAAGATGCGCCAGAGGGCCAAGAAAAGAAATATGGACTTTGCCCTTGCTGTATTCCACAAACTTTATAAGCCTTGAAACGAAACGCAGGGATACTCCTTAGTTTGAAAATCAATTAGCGTGCACATTTTTTTCTTTTAAGGAAATGAGACAACTTAAAATCGGCAAACAGATCACCAATCGTGAAAACCAATCGTTGGATAAGTATTTGCAAGAAATCAGCAAGGTTGGCCTGATCACGGCAGACGAAGAAGTGAACTTGGCACAGCGTATTCGTGAAGGCGATCAGGCTGCGCTCGAAAAAATGGTGACAGCCAATCTGAGGTTTGTCGTATCGGTCGCCAAGCAATTTCAGAACCAGGGCTTACCCCTGGGAGATCTGATCAACGAAGGAAATATCGGGCTGGTAAAGGCGGCTACGCGGTTTGACGAGAAACGAGGATTCAAATTCATTTCGTATGCTGTCTGGTGGATACGGCAGGCTGTCATGCAGGCTGTTGCCGAACAGAGCCGGGTGGTGAGAATCCCCCTGAACCGTGTCGGAACCATTAACCGAATGAACCGTACGCTCTCCAACCTGGAACAGAAATTCCAACGCGAGCCGTCGGTAGAAGAACTGGGGGAAATTTTGCAATGGGCTCCCGATGAAATCAGGGACACTATGCAGATGGGAACCAGACAGGTGTCCATCGACGCACCTTTCATGCCGGGAGAGGAAAACGGGTTACTAGACCTACTGGAAAATGATCTGGAGCAAACCCCGGATTCGGAACTCATCCACAATTCTCTCCGCCAGGATGTACAACGGTCCCTCTCCACGCTCACCGTAAGAGAATCTGATATTATATCCCTTTATTATGGTTTAAGTGGCCCACCAATGACTCTCGATGAAATTGGAATCCGGTTCAACCTGACACGCGAACGCGTCAGACAAATCAAGGAAAGAGGGCTCACTCGACTCAGAAACACATCACGCAGTAGGATTTTAAAAGAATATCTGGATTGATTCTCCTACCTCACCAAGTAACAGTATGTGATCGCGAAGGGATGCTGGTTTATTCACCAGTACCCTCCAATACCTTTGTACTCGCCTGCTAACCAGCGCCTTATTTCTTGACTTTTGCGGTCACTCGCTACATTTTTAGTCTCTAAGCCGGACCTAGGGGGCTTTTAGCCGCCACGTTGCCACCAAACTGCCACTAAAATTAGTGATACTCCTTTGGAACACTTCTCCACCATCGGCCTCTCGTTTTCCCTCTTCCGTCTAGTAAATTCCTTTGCGACTTTAAGCAAATCTTCATGGGTATCAAACGTCTTAAACCAGCCGGTAATGTCGTAATCCAAATTTTACACTTTCCGCGGAGAGAGTTAAATGTATCTATCCCGCTTTCATACTTAAAAGTTACTCTTTCGTCACCCTTACCTCTAAGAGTTAGATTATAACCCTCATGTTTCCATAAATACATCTCATTCTCCAAAGAAGATACAAATCGATTTTCTTCTACTGGTACCGTGTCAGGGTAAGCACCCACTGAGAACTTGTATACATACCACTCACCTCCTTCGCAAAAGGGATTACAATACCAGCCTCCCTTTTGTCAACACAGTTTAACAGCAAGAAAGACAAGAATGTGATTGACCTTATTAATATAAATTTTGTCAATTTGCCTTCGACTTAATCAACTATAGGAAGGTTTGAATTTTTTTAATATTTTTCTATCAAGAAGAATTTTAAACGAATCACCCGTATTGAAATGAATACTGATATATCTCGAATTGGCGACAATATAATTATAAGAATCAATTAAGTCATCCCTTTCGTTCATCAGTGGAACGCCATCTACAGAGAAAAACAACTCTTGTCTGTTTCGGTCCTTTACTATAACCACCCCCTTCTGATAATCGTCTCCAGTATACATCTGCAAAGAGTCCATTCCGCCACCTCTCGATCTATATATTAAATAATATTGCGCTATTTCTGTTGCCCTTTTCCTTCGAGAGCTAAGAGGTACAACTTTTAAATCATTCTTACCAGCCTCAAAAACCATTTGAAAGACCAACCCTGGAGGAATCATGCGGTGGCCATCGATTGTAGACTTATCCAAATACACACCATAAAGTTTCCCCAATCCCACATTTGCGCACGATGTCACAATCATTGCGACGATTAACATAAACAAATTCTTCATAATTACTGCCCAAATAATGCTTTATTTCTTTCGACAAACTCTCGATACAATGGCGTAGTCTTCTGGTAGGATGGATCTGCCATTTGACCAGTATACGCTTTTTTCTCACTACGATCTCCTCGACTTATAATTCCCGTGCCATGAATTCGTTCATGAACAAGAGAACTTATCAGATTCCACCACGTTCAGATGGAAAAACTCAAATCTTTCAGTTGTTCCAGTTTTTCAAGTTGGGATTTGTAATAATTAACGGCCCGTTCGTATGCATCTCCTCCCATCAATAAATGCAAGGGGGCATTTTCCTTTCCTGCAGTATCAATTAAAATCTTCACCAGTTTATCAGGATTTCCCGGTTGCTGTCCGTTAAATTGATTCATGGCATCAACCAGGTGTTTTGTGCCGTATGCTTCGATCTTATTCTGGGCTATCGCAAATGCGCCAAGGAAATTTGTTCTGAAAAGTCCCGGGGAAACAATAGTCACTTTTACTTTAAAAAGTTTCACTTCCAAAGCCAATGCTTCGGAGAAGCCTATAACAGCTGATTTAACAGCGTTGTAACTTCCCGCACATGCATCGGCTGAATATCCTGCAGATGATGCAAAATTGAAAAAATGTCCGCTCTCTTGCTGACGGAAATAGGGCATTACATTTCTAATTACGTTTTGGAATGCAAATACATTCACAGATTGTTGAAATTCTTTCGCGGAAACTTCTTCTAAAGCACCAAGAAGCATATAGCCGGCATTGTTCACTGCGACATCAATTTTCCCGAATTTTTTTACCGTTTCATCAACCGCTGATTTTACTTCCTTTTCGTTGGTAATGTCGACTGTAAGCGGCAGTAGATTGGGATTTGTTCCTTACCGGTGCCTCGAAAGGCATGGGATTATTGCTGGCCAAACTACTCCTGAGTCAGGGGCATAAGGTAGCAGCTACTTCCCGGAACATCCAGCAACTAAAGTCAACGATAGGCGGACAAACGGATTACTTTATACCGCTGGAGACCGATCTTACAAAATATGATAGCGTTAAAGAGTCGGTAGACCATGCGATAACACATTTCGGTAATTTGGACGTAGTCGTTAACAATGCGGGATTTGCTTTTGTTGGAAGTTTGGAGGAATTGACTGACGCAGAATTCAGAACGGCACTTGACGTAAATCTCTTTGGTACAGTAAACGTTATCAGGGCTACCATGCCGCATTTAAGAAGACAGCAAAACGGCCATATTATTAATATTGCATCTGCAGGCGGCTATGTGGCGGTGGCTAATTTAGGGAGCTATGCAGCGTCTAAATATGCGATGGTCGGACTGACGGAGGCTCTTGCGCAAGAGGTTGCTCCACTCGGTGTAAAAGCAACTGTACTATTGCCCGGCTCTTTCAGAACGAATTTTTTGGAGGAAGGCTCCTTAACATATACCAAGAATCCAATTAAAGAATATGGCAGCGATAAAACGCTTCAGGGCATGTCCGTTAGGGCGGGAACACAACCTGGAGACCCGGAGAAGCTTGTCAAAGAACTGATAAACCTTGCCAAATTGGAGAATCCTCCGGTCCATCTAATATTTAGGACCTGACAGCTATAGGCTGATTATGGATAAAAGAGCCGCAGACTTGAAAGAGTTCGAGATTTACAAGGAGATTTCAATGTCGACGAACTTCTAACGATTTAAGTTCATCTCCAACTCAAATCACTATTCTCCCCTGCTTATTCTTTATTAACGACATTCAGATGTGGCACCGAATTCTTCAATTTATAGGCAGAAACTGTAGAAATCTGGTTAAATCGCCTTAATTCTTCAAGAAATTGGTTCGAATTTTTGCCAGTTACCTCGACGAAGTGGGTCGTTGGCGGGATTCGCATCTGCAGATCATATTAATAGACCCTTTAATGCACGGAGGAGAAATTTGACCAGGTTTTTTCCTTGAAAGGAAATAAATTGCATTCCTTACCTAAACCCTATGAATTAACGCCAATCGCTTTTTTATGAAACAGTTATTTTCTCTACTGCTCATCATGGTGTTGTTTGCATGCGGTTCGAAGAAAGGAAATGAAAAATTTCTCCGTGATTTCTACCAATTGCCCGACGAAGCCATACAGGTAATAGAATGGACGTATACCACCAGGCATGCCAATGCCTCCACACTGCCCGACTCCCTTACATCCGATAACCGCGAGTTCAAATTTAATGACAATCACCTGGTAAAGATCATTGCGTTCGACAGTCTTTTCCAGGTTAGATCTAATACCGACATAATCTACTCAGGTGATTCGCTGCTTATAACGGAACACCAGCGCGACGCCGATTTCGTCATTGACATAACACAGCGGGAGAACGATGTGGTATTTACGAAGACCGATCAAAGAGGTCACTCTTTGATCGAAACCGTAACGATGAAGTACGACAGCACCATGAGCCGGGTCGTTCGCAAGGTGTTCACCAACGGCGAGGGCATGATGACAAAAGAAGAGATATACTCCTATAATGAAAAGTCTTCTTTGCTACACATCCAGGAACGCACACCGGCTGGGCTCCCGATTGAAAAAGAGGCGAGCCTCAACAAGCATAACGAATGGGACCTGATGCAGGTGAGTAAGGGGGACGTACCGATGCGGCTGATTGCCAGGAGGAACATCTACCGAGACAAAGACATGGTAACGATGGAGTATAAAAAAAACTCATTTTGACCTATGTTAATGGTAGATTGCTGGCAGATCATTCCAAAACATGTTAGACATTATACTGCCGGATCGCCCGATGCGTCCCG
>Ga0247762_1000525_pt1 | contig 10586 bp, 7 predicted proteins | sample UWRJL081202R4_FD_181016 | JGI IMG/M metagenome (GOLD analysis project Ga0247762, IMG submission 181016) | Plant litter microbial communities from Arlington Agricultural Research Station in Wisconsin, United States - UWRJ-L081-202R-4 | ecosystem: Environmental > Terrestrial > Plant litter >...
ACAATTGTCTCTCCCACACTTGCGCGATCAATGCATGCGTTCGCCTGCACCTCAACGTCATCGCCCAGAACGGTTCGACCGGCCTGCACAATCTTGCGCCAGTTCTTACCGTCCTTCGCAAAGCCGAAGCCGTCGGCCCCAATCACCGCCCCGTTTTGCAAGACGACGTCGTTCCCCAGTACACAATGCTCTCGCACTACCGCATGCGTATGTGCGAAGAAGCGATCGCCGATCCGCACGCCATCGTAGATCACCACGTGGGGCAGCAGAACAGCTTCGCGGCCGATTACTACGTTATCTCCTACCACCACGTACGCGCCGATGTGCGCGCCCTCTCCTATCGTTGCCGAATCCGGCACGACCGCCGTCGGATGGACTCCCGGCTTGTGATGCGGAGCGTTATAGAAGAGCTCGATCGCACGGGCGAAGGCGAGATATGGGTTCCTGATTCGCAGCGTGGCGGTCTGTTCCAGGACCGGAAAGTCGGGCTCAACGAGGATCGCGCCTGCAGAAGTGGTCTTCGCCATGGCAGCATACTTAGGGTTGGCCACAAAGGTCAGCTGCTCCGCGCCAGCCTCTTCGATCCCCGCCACTCCGGAGATCTCTATCTCCCCATCGCCCACCAGTTCACAGCCAAGTTGTTCCGCAATCTCGCGCAGTTTCATGCATGCGATTCTACGATCTTCAATCAATGCAAAGGAGAGTCGGCTCCCAAATCGGAAAACAGATCCGTTTGTTCTTCGGTCGCCGCGGCAAGAGCGATCGTCTTCTTGCGCGAGGGGCTCGTCACCACGGCCAGGATCTCCATCGATTTCATGGCTGAACTGGGTACATACAGCCGCAGCACGTTGCCGCGCACATCCGGGGGAGCCATCTGAACTCCCTTGTCCTCGCTGAAACTCTCTGCGAGAGACAGATCAAGCGGAGCGAGACCTTCCAGCACTTCGTCGTCCTTCAAAACACAACGCACCCAGAGTCCCTCCGCCCTTGGCCGGGCAAGGAAGGTCTTCCGCGTAAACCGCTCCGGATTCACACCGTCCCCCGTATTGAAGTCGCGGACGAAGGTCACCATCTTCACCTCGCCCAGCGGAACATGGACGACACGTCCGCCCAGATCCAGCAGTTCCAGTGTGTCTGCTCGCACAAATCCGCCAGACGGCAGATACCCCATGAGCAATCCCGGGGTGAATCGTCGAAGAATGACCTTTTTCCTGCTCATGGCTTCCAGTCGTAGCCGCTTTCCTGTCTCTTTGCGCTGGCTGTCTGCATTCTCGCTATCTCCCTGAAAGGACGCAACAAAAACCCGCAGCACCGTAGCAGAAACCCCAGCCATATGCTACTCTTAGGTGTTGTGCTTAGGTCCTGCTTGGCAGGTAAGTACTTGGTATTCAATCGTTTAGCACTACAGCGCAGACGCGCTTGGAGTCCGACCGCCCACCATGGCCGATTACATTTACCTCCTCGAAAACCGCCTTTCACAGGCTCAGCAATACGCCCTCACGACACTTCGCGATCTCGTCCGTCCCAAAGGCCTTACCCTTTTCCTTACAGGTGGTGCCGTACGTGACCTTACAGGCGGAGCTCCCGTTCGCGATCTGGATGTAACAGTTCAGGGAAACGCTCTATCTCTCAGAAAAGAAATAGAAAAATTTGCTGCTATCGACGGCGAATACGACCTTGCCCGGTCGCTCTATGTCACGTTTCCCGGGGGTGTACGCGTCGAAGTGTCTTCTGCCTCGACACTCACGTTCCCTAAGCCGGGGAAGCCGGTTTACGCTCCAGCGTCCATTCTGGACGATCTGAGAAGGCGCGATTTCACCGCCAACTCGATGGCGATTTCGCTAAATGATGGATCGTATGGTCTCCTGATGGATCCTTTGAACGGCGTCGCGGACATCGAAAACAGGGAACTGCGCCTGGTTTCAAACTATGGCTTCATCGAAGATCCGATTCGCCTTCTGCGTGCGGTGCGCCTCGGTGCGCGTCTCGGCTGGCATATGGAAGAGCGCACACAGGCCCGCTATAACACTGCGAAAGAAGAGGGTTATATTTCCGCTCTGTCAGCGTGGGAACGCGGTTACGAGCTTGAAGAGATCGCCCACGAAGAAGATCCGATCCGCGCGATGCGCATGCTCGAGGCCGACGGCTGGATGAAGGAGCTTGCACCCACCTGGGGCTCCGCCAAGGCCAATCAGGCCGCTCTGAGCGAGTTGCAGGCAAAGAACGGAGAACTTCAGCAGCAGGGCATTCTTGCTTATACGGCAGCCATCGCCTTTCCGCTCATCACGGCCAAGATGCAGCCGAAGGAAGTCGAAGCCCTGCAGAAGATGTTCCCGCGCAAGGGCTTCGTAGCCAAGATGGCGGCAATCGAAGGTCACGTTAAAGAATTTCAGGCCAAGTTGACAAGCAAAGAATCGGCGGCACCCTCAGCCGCATGGAAGCTGCTGCACTCTTCCGATCCTGAAACCGTCCTAGCCCTCTATTTCCTGGGTAAGAGCGCGGCGGTGCAGAACAAGTTCAAGGCATTCATCACTGAGTGGCCGACCGCAAAGCAGCGTCTGCCTTACCAAGTCATGACGGAGATGCGCATTACTCCTGACCTCCCCGTCTATCACGAGCTTTTGGACAAGTTGTTTTTCGAACTGATGGATAACAAGCTGGGAACGGTCGAAGAGTTGAAGGCGTATCTGGAGCCCTACTCTCCTCCCGCACCGCCGCCTGTCATCAATCTTCGACGCGCGCGCGCCAAGAAGGAAGCCAAGGCACCGCGTGGAAAATCGAAGAAAGCCCTTGCGGCCGCGGAAGCCGCTGCTGCTGCCGAAGGCGCTGAGCCGATGAGCTTGCCCAACGAAGTCGGGGATGTCCCTGTAGGCAGTGCTCCGGAACGCGACGGCGGTGAGCCCGGCCCAGCTAAGAAGAGCATTCCTAGGGAAAAGGTCGCTCCGGTCAAGGTCGCCGCAAAAGCCGCGGCACCTGCAGTGGCTGCGAAGAAAGCTCCTCCTGCGAAGGCTGCCCCGGTAAAGCAGGCCGCTCCTGCGAAGAAGGCAGCGCCAGCGAAGAAGGTCATCGTGGTCAAGGCACCTCCGGTGAAGAAAGCAGTGACCAAGAAGGCCGTTGCCAAGGCTCCAGCGAAAAAGGCTCCCGCAAAGAAGAGCGGCAAACGATAACGTTCCAGGTTCACGAAAAACGCGTCCTTCTGGGCGCGTTTTTCGTGCCTCAAATACTTGCAGCACCGAAAGATGTTTTAGTCTGTGGGCATGCGATTTGTTCTTAGGCTCCTGATCCTTGCAGTGATTCTGTGTCTGATCTATCCCGTGATCCTATTTGGGCTGTACTTCGGCGCGTCCCATGAGAATGCCAAACTGGGCAAGGTAGATGCGATCATCGTGCTCGGTTGCCCGACAAAGCCGGATGGTTCGCCCACACCGGAGCAGCGGGAGCGCGTACTGGAAGGCGTACGGGAGTTCAAGAAGGGTGTCAGCGACCACATCATCATGACGGGAGCAGCCGCGCACAACCAGTTCGTAGAAGCCCACTCCATGGCGCTGTTAGCCGAAGAGAACGGCGTGCCAGCTTCATCCGTGGTCGAAGAAAATCAGGCACAGAATACCGTGCAGAATATCTATTACTCCGAAAAGATCATGGAGAAAAACGGCTGGCACACCACTGAAGTCATCAGTTCTCCGTCACATCTCCCACGGACGGCGCTCATCCTGCACCACTGGCCGCTGTTGCAGTGGGCGACCCATCCGGCACAGTGGCCGGAGGAGTATGGCCTGAAGAAGAAGTGGACTCTCTACTGGGGTGAAGCAACTGGATGCCTGCGGATTCGTCATGAAGGATTCCGGCCTTCGCAGTTCTTACCGAACTAGCATCCGCTGAGGTATTTCAGGCCAGATTTCCTCGTTCCACTGGAAGCATAAAATTGCTCCATGGCTGCTGAGTTTACCCATCTTCATCTTCATACCGACTACTCTCTGCTCGACGGCGCTTGCGATGTAGACAAACTCGCGGCGCATCTGAAGAAAACAGGCCAGACCGCCGCAGCGATGACGGATCACGGCAACATCTATGGTGCCGTGCACTTCTTCGACGCGATGGAGAAGAAGGGCATTAAGCCCATTCTGGGCTGCGAGCTTTATCTTTCCAAGACTGCAGATCACCGCGAGATGGCGGACGGGTATAACCACTTTCTGGTACTGGCAGAAAACGAAGAGGGCTACAAGAACCTCGTTCGCCTGACCAGCGAGGCGTCTCTGAATGGCTTCTACCGCAAGCCGCGCGTAAGCAAGGAGTTCCTGTCGAAGCACACAGAGGGCCTGATTGGCTTCTCCGGCTGTCTTGCCGGCGAGCTGAACCAGCACTTAATGGGCGACCGGTACGAAGAGGCGAAGAAGACGGCGGGCATGTTTTCGGAGATGTTCGGGAAGAACAACTTCTTCCTGGAGATCCAGGACCACGGCCTGGAGCCAGACAAGAAAGTCTGCGACGCCCTTTTCAAGATGGAGAAGGAACTCGGCATCCCGCTCATTGCGACCAATGACTCGCACTATGTAGAAGCGGATGATTCGCGCGCGCACGAGATCCTTTTGTGCGTCCAGACAGCGGGGTCGATGAACGATCCCAACCGCTTCCGCTTCGATACGCAGGAGTTCTACATCAAGACGGCTGAGGAGATGCATCGCACCTTCGCGCAGAATCCTGAGGTCTGCACACGGACGATGCAGTTCATCGATCGCTGCAATCTGAAGATGCAGAAGGTGAAGGACCCGTTTCCGGCGTTCCCTGTACCGGAGGGAATGACGCTCGAGACCTACTTCGAGGATGTCTGCCGCAAAGGGTTGAAGAAGCGCTTGGAGACCTCGGTTGCGCACCTCCGCGAGCGTGGGCAGCTTCGCAAGACGATCAGCGAGTACGAAGAGCGACTGAATACGGAGCTGGCCTGCATCAAGCAGATGAAGTTTCCCGGCTACTTCATGATTGTGTGGGACTTCATCCGTTATGCGCGCGAGCAGAATATCCCCGTCGGCCCGGGTCGTGGGTCGGCTGCTGGGTCTCTCGTTGCGTACGTGATGGAGATCACGGACATCGATCCGCTGCAGAACGAGTTGCTCTTCGAGCGCTTCCTGAATCCTGAGCGCGTGAGCATGCCCGATATCGATATCGATTTCTGCATGAACCGCCGTGAAGAGGTCATCGACTACGTCAAGCGCAAGTACGGCAACGACCAGGTCGCCCAGATCATCACCTTCAATACCATGGCGGCGAAGGCGGCGATCAAAGACGTTGGGCGTGCCCTGGATATGCCCTATGGTGAAGTCGATCGCATCGCGAAGATGATTCCGGCGACGATCGGCATCTCGATCGAGCAGGCGATGAAGGACTCTACCGCGCTGGGGCAGGCGTACGACTCGGACCCTCGCATCAAGGAGCTGATTGACGCCGCTCAAAGACTGGAAGGTCTGGTACGCGGAGCAGGCGTGCACGCTGCTGGCGTCGTAATTGCGCCACAGCCTCTGACCGAGCTTGTTCCTGTCACCCGTGCCAAGGGCGAAGGCATCGTCACCGCGTATGACATGAAGGCCATCGACAAGATGGGCCTTCTGAAGATGGACTTTCTCGGTCTGACGACCCTCACCGTCATCGACGACTGCCTCAAGCTGATCAAGCTCAACCGAGGCGTGGAGGTCGACATGGCCACGATTCCTCTGGATGACGCCGTCACCTTTGAAAAGGTCTTCCATCGGGCGCTGACCTCTGGCGTCTTCCAGTTTGAATCGGGCGGCATGCGCGACGTTCTGCGTCGCTACAAACCCACGAGCATTGAAGACCTGACCGCTTTGAACGCCCTTTATCGGCCCGGTCCAATCCAGGGCGGCATGATCGACGACTTTATCGAACGCAAGTGGGGTCGCCGCGCGGTCGAATACATTTTGCCGGATCTTGAAAGCCTTCTTCGCGAGACGCTTGGTGTGATCGTGTACCAGGAGCAGGTGATGCAGATCTCCAGCGTGATCGCCGGCTACTCGCTCGGTGGAGCCGATCTTCTGCGCCGCGCGATGGGTAAGAAGAACGCCGAGGAGATGGCCAAGCAGCGCGACTTGTTCATGTCCGGCGCGGCTGCGAAGAAGCATCCCAAGGACAAGGCAGGACAGCTCTTCGACCTGATGGAGCAATTTGCGGGCTACGGTTTCAATAAGTCACACTCTGCGGCGTATGCACTACTGGCGTATCACACGGCCTATCTAAAGACGCACTATCCCGTCGAGTTCATGGCGGCCTTGCTTACCAGTGAAACGTCGAAGCCTGAGAACGTGGTGAAGTACATCAGCGAGTGCCGCGAGCTTGGCATAACCGTGCAGCCGCCTGATGTCCAGGTCTCCGATGCGAACTTTACGCCCGCGGGCGATGTCATCCGCTTCGGCCTGACCGCGATCAAGAACGTCGGTGGCAACGCGATCGAGTGCATCATTAAGGCTCGGCGCGAGTTGCAGGCGGAAGGGAAGACCGGTTTTAGCTCGCTCTGGGACTTCTGCGAGAAGGTTGAGTTGAAACTGCTGAATAAGCGCGTCTTCGAATCGCTCATCAAGGCCGGAGCCATGGATTCCTTTGGTCCCCGTGCGCGCGTCTTCGCGGCGGTCGATGGAGCCATGGAGCGGGCGCAGAAGTCGCAGCGCGACGCCGCAGCTGGACAGCATGGACTCTTTGGCATCTTTGACTCTGGTCCCATGGACTCATCCCCCCAGGATGATCTCCCGCAGGTAGCCGAGTGGGACGAGCACACGCGTCTGCAGAACGAGAAGGAGGTACTTGGCTTCTTCGTCTCTGGACATCCGATGGATAAGTATCGGGAAAAGCTGCGCAACATGAAGGTGATCGCAGCCTCCGTCGCGTGCGAGATGAAACCCGAGCCGCAGGTCTTCCGTCGCGGCGCACAGCAGGAGCCGCAGAATGAGATCCAGATTGCTGGTGTCATTACCGGCCTGAAGGTGGCGAAGTCGAAGCGTTCGGGCGAGATGTACGCGCAGGCCTGCCTGGAAGACACGACGGGGAAGATCGATCTCATTGCGTTTCCGCGCGACTACGAGAAGCTTGCAGAGAAGTTGAAGATCGATGTTCCGGTACTCGTGAAGGGCCAGCTTCGCGGCGACGAAGATGCCGCGCCAAAGCTCTCCATCTCGAACATCATGGCGCTTGAGGATGTGAAGATCAAAACGCCGGATGCGCTCCGCATCCGCGTTCCTCTGCATCATCCGGACGCTGCGCTGCTGGAAAAGCTTCTGGAGATCTGCCTCTCGACACCAGGCAATGGCAAGGTTCTCCTGGATCTGGAAGAGCCGGGAGAGTTCTGCGCTGTACTGGAACCTAGCGGAATGAAGGTGTGCGCGGACCGTCTATTCATCGACCGGGTGGAAGATCTGGTGGGCGCGGGAGGGGTAAAAATTATCGACTAGCGCGGTTGTCCGCCTTCAGCACCAGAGGTATTGGATTCGCATACAATCGAACGTAGTATGGCAGAGATACAGGAACCCAAACAGGCGCAGCAGCCAGTGGTCGTACCCGAGGCCTGGCGGAAGACGGAGCTAGCGCGGCACCCGCAGCGCCCCTATCCCATGGACGTGATCGAAGCTCTCTTTACGGACTTCAGTGAAATTCATGGTGACCGTGCTTTTGCGGATGACCCGGCGATGGCGTGCGGCATGGCAGACTTTCACGGCCAACAGGTGATGGTGATCTGCAACCTGAAGGGTCGGACCACCAAAGAACGCATGCTCCGAAAGTTTGGCAGCCCGGATCCAGAGGGGTATCGCAAAGCACTTCGAGCGATGAAGATTGCCGAGAAGTTTAACCGGCCTATCTTCACCTTTATCGACCTTGTTGGTGCTAATCCTGGTCTGGGCGCGGAAGAGCGTGGGCAGGGGGAGGCAATCGCTCGCAACCTTCTGGAGATGAGCCGCTTGCGCGTTCCTACCATAGCGATAATTACGGGCGAGGGTGGAAGCGGAGGCGCTCTGGCGCTGGCTGTTGCGGACCGGGTTCTGATTCTTGAGAACGCGATCTACTCCGTCATTTCACCTGAAGCCTGCGCTTCCATCATGTGGAAGGACTCCAGCAAACGTCAGGACGCCGCAGACGCTCTTAAATACACCGCGCAGAACGCTAAAGCGCTGGGTTGCGTGGACGATGTGATCTCTGAACCCGAGGGTGGGACACAGGCAGATCCAGCCTGCGCCATGCAGATGATCAATGACAAACTGCAATGGCACCTGGACGAGTTGAAGTCCTTGCCCGTAGACGAGATGTTGGAGCGCCGTTTCCAGAAGTTCCGAAACATGGCGCAGTTCTATACGACGTAGCGGAGGGGCAAGAGAATGACGGACTCCGCATGGCGCACCGAAAAACCGGATACGAGATTTTCGTCGGCCCTGCAGTTTGTGCTGGGCGCGGCATGGATGCTCATTGCATTCAACGTCGCTCCGGGTGTTGCACAAAGATTTCCCGCCATCTACGCACCGCTGGTCCAAGAGACGGTAATCCTGCTCCTCCTTCTGGTTGGGTTTGGCATGTTGGCGAGCCGCACCCGGGGAGCAACGCCTGCATCCCGGACCATGGGCCTGGTTCGGCGAAAGACCGCGAAACAGGAGTGGGCCTTAGGGGTCGCGCTGGGCTGGGGCATGGTGGTGGTACTCGTTCTTCCCATGGTGCTCTTTGGCCGATTGCATCCGATCTTCGATTGGAGTCCGACAGCTTGGAACTCGCTTGTGCTCAGCATCCTGGTCCTTTCCATTGCTGCCCTGGCCGAGGAGATTGGCTTCCGCGGCTATCCCTTTCAGCGCCTGATTGAAGCCATCGGAGAGTCCTGGGCTACTGTAGCCATGGCGCTCATCTTCGGCCTCGTCCACCTGCAGAACCCGCATGCGACGCTGGCGTCTACGCTGGCGACGGTCCTCTCTGGGATTCTGTTCGCGGTGGCATACCTGAGAACCAAGGCGCTATGGCTCTCCTGGGGGCTTCACCTGGGATGGAACGTCAGCATGGCGGTACTCTTTGGGCTTCCCGTGAGTGGTGTGACTGAATTCGGTTCGGTGGTGCAAACTGGGCCTGAGCTTCCTGTGTGGCTGACGGGAGGTGTCTACGGTCCGGAGGGGTCGCTGCTCGCATCCATCGTCATCCTGATCGGCGTTGCTGTTCTGGTACGCACGACACGCGAGTACGCATGGGAGTACAACTACCAGCCGATTGTTGGCGCGGGCTATCCGATGGATGTTGCGGCTCCTGCGGAGCATAGCAAGATGGAAGCGGCAGCGGCAGCACGACTTGCGCCGTTAGTTCAAATCTCGTCCTCAACTCCCCAGGGTTTTAACAGGACGGACGATATCCCAAAATAGCGTACCTCCTGTGTATTGCCAGAGCTCCGAGTGAGGGAATAGAGTGCAGACACCGAGGTCAGCTGCGATGAGATCCTTTCGCACACTTCCCAACACCGTACTACTAGCAGCCTGTCTCGCAGGGGCACCCTGCATGGTGGGGCAACAGGGAAATGCCTTTGTCGTCGGTCGCGAGACGGCTACGGACGGTCTGATCCGCCCATTTGAAAAGACTCACCTTGAATTACCCAAAGATCCAATGAATGACACGGACCGGCGGCAATTGGTCCGAATGATGTATGCGGAACTGGGCTTCGCTCGTCGCCCCCTGCCCGTTGGAGCACCGGGAGTAACGCTCTTTGCGAACGGATCGCTTAAGCCCGAAGCAGCGGAGATGCGCAAGCGACTTTACGAGAAGGGAATCTCTTCAAGCCAGGGCGATCGCATCCAGATTACGGATGTGCAGGTGCGCCCCGATCACATCGTCTTCGACATCAACGGCGGACCGTATGTGAAGCACCGGTTCCTGCGTCACATTCAGATCAACGGGGCGAGTATGGGGTTGGATCCGTATGAGAAGGCGACGGGGTCTCGCATCATTCTGCAGTTTGAGGGCCCGGTTCCCGATTTGTCTGCAGCAGAGGTCAAGCTGCTTCTTGAGCCGCTGCTGGACTTCGGTGTGAAGTCGAGTACAGAAGCCTTTGCCGAGACGCTTCCACCTCAGATTCGCGCCGCAGTGGAGACGCATGAGGTGCTTGTTGGGATGACGCGCCGCATGGTGATCGCATCATTGGGACAGCCTGAGATCAAGATGCGCGAGAAGCCCGCAGGTGGCGTGGACGGAGAGGTCGCCGAAGAGTGGATCTACGGGAAAGTGCCGCAGACGATGCGCTTTGTTCGCTTTGAAGGCGACCGCGTTGTTCTGCTGAAGATCGCAGCGCTGGGTAAACCGCTCGATATCCACGACAAGGATGAACTGGCGGGATACAGACCACCACAACCGGAGCATGTGATTGCTTTGGGAGACGCGCATCCAACGCTCGGGCAGGACACGGTGGCACCACGGGCACCTTCGCTGCAGACGGATGCCGAGCAGAAATCCGCGAATAGCGTGGGGCTCGGTAAAGTCGATGTCTCCGGGAACAAGTCGGGCGATGCGAAGGTACCTGCCTCGGATCCTGAAGATGCTGCAAAGCACCTGATCATGTAACTAAAGCA